>Ga0129301_1000215_pt1 | contig 31014 bp, 31 predicted proteins | sample ConPoolayeHmetaG_FD_94489 | JGI IMG/M metagenome (GOLD analysis project Ga0129301, IMG submission 94489) | Hot spring microbial mat communities from California, USA to study Microbial Dark Matter (Phase II) - Cone Pool mat layer H metaG ...
ATGCATAGCTGCCTCTCGGCAAAGAGCCTCAATGTCTGCTCCAGAATAATTCTTCGTAACTACAGCCAAATTTGCAATATTAACATCCGATGCTAATGGCATGTTCTTCGTGTAAAGCTTAAAAATCTGAAGCCTACTCTTCTCATCAGGCTCCGACACATAAATCAGCCTATCAAATCTTCCAGGGCGAAGCACCGCAGGGTCAACAACGTCAGGTCTGTTTGTAGCAGCCACCACAACAACGTCTTTCAAAGTGACAATTCCATCCATCTCTGTTAACAATTGGCTAATAACGCGCTCAGTAACGCCGCTGTCTGCAAAGCCAGCGCCTCTTCTTGGCACAAGTGAATCTATTTCGTCAAAGAAAATCACTGCAGGAGCTGCCATTCTTGCTTTTCGGAAAACTTCTCTTATAGCTTTCTCGGACTCTCCAACCCACTTCGAAAATACTTCAGGACCCTTAATTGTTATGAAGTTAGCCTCGCTTTCAGTGGCTACCGCCCTAGCAAGAAGAGTCTTACCGCAGCCAGGAGGACCATACAGCAAGATTCCTTTAGGAGGCTTTATTCCAAGTCTAGTGAACATTTCGGGAGTCTTCAAAGGCCACTCCACAGCCTCCTTCAACTCCTGTTTAGCGTCTTCCAATCCGCCGATGTCTGTCCAGTGAACCGTTGGCACTTCAATGTAGACCTCGCGCATAGCAGTTGGCGTAATCTCCTTGAAGGCGTTGAAGAAATCTTCCATCTTTACCTCCATCTTCTCCAGAACATCAGGCGGAATGCGCTCTTCCTCCAAATTAATCTGAGGTAAATATCTGCGCAAAGCCTTCATGGCTGTCTCTCTGCATAATGCAGCCAAATCCGCACCAGTATAACCGTGAGTCATGTCTGAAAGCTTTTTCAAATCAACATCTTCCGCCAAAGGCATGCCTCGAGTATGAACTTGGAGAATCTCGTTTCTTCCCTGCTTATCTGGAACACCAATCTCGATTTCTCTGTCAAACCTTCCAGGTCTACGCAACGCAGGGTCTAAGGCGCTTGGTCTGTTCGTTGCGCCTATGACTATGATGTTGCCTCTGCCAGACAAGCCATCCATTAGAGCAAGAAGCTGGGCGACTACACGCCTTTCAACTTCGCCTGTGACTTCCTCACGTTTGGGTGCAATAGCGTCCAGTTCATCGATGAAAATTATGCTTGGAGCGCTTTGTTCAGCTTGTTTAAAGATTTCCCTGAGCCTCGCCTCTGATTCTCCGTAGAATTTGCTCATGATTTCAGGACCGTTTATGGAATAGAAGTTAGCTTCAGACTCGTTTGCAACTGCGCGAGCTAAAAGGGTTTTTCCGCAGCCTGGAGGTCCGTGAAGCAGTACACCTTTTGGCGGTTCTATGCCGAGTCGTTGGAAAAGCTCCGGATGTCTCAATGGAAGCTCAACCATTTCTCTGACTCGTTGAATTTCTTCATGCAATCCGCCGATGTCCTCGTATGTGGTTCTAGGCAAGCCTTTTCCTTCTGGAGCAGGCTCATTAAGAATTGTAAGCCTAGTTTCTGCAGTTACTTTTATGATGCCGTGTGGGCGGGTCTTGTTGACGACAAAGGGGATGGCGTGACCTAGCATCATAACAAGAGTGGTGTCTCCTTCCACAAGCGTTCTTTCCATCAAACGATTCTTAACAAAATTCGTAAAATCTTCATCAATGTTCAACCGCATCTCGACAGGCGCAAGCGTTACGCTTAAAGCCTCTTTAACCTTGGCGGGTCTAACTATGACATACTCGTTTATTGCTACGCCCGCGTTTTTGCGTGTGAAGCCGTCAATCCTTATTATGTCCCTGTTCTGGTCTTCGCTGTAGGCTGGCCAAGCAATGGCTGAGGTTGCTCTCTTGCCAACCATTTCAACAACATCGCCAGCAGAGATGCCAAGCTTCTGCATTGTCTTCTGGTCGATTCTAGCTATGCCTCTTCCAACATCCCGTTGCTTTGCGTCTCCAACACGTAACTGAACTTCAGTCAAACAGAACCCTTCCAATACAACTAAACATGCTGTTTTGAAACAAAGACTCGTTCCATATAAATGTTAACTTATCTGCTTGTTCTACGCACCATAAGCGTCTGCAGCTGGCTTACCTCGCTGATTCCTTCAAGCTTCTTCTCAAGCTCCTCAAGCATGCCGCTTTGGTCTTCTGGAAACCTTACCTGCATAAGCAGCGCCTTCAAACCAAAAGCTATAGGCTCCTCACCATAGCCGTCAACACTTGCAAACTTGGGCAGAATCGCTTCAATCTTCTTCTTCAAATCTTCAAAGTCAACCTCGACGCCTGTTGGAAAAATCTTGTAAGTTATTACAACGCTACCCATTCTATCCTCACTCTCCCTTTTTCATGCTCCTATGGACCGGTAAAACCGCACTTAGGACACTTGTAAGCTCGCCCGAACTTTCGGCATTTTGCACAACGTTTAATCTGAATTTCGCCGCAGTTTGGGCAGAAAAACTTTGTAGCCTCTGCTCCAGGCGGTATTGTTTTACCGCAGCTTGTGCATGTGACTAATGCTATTGTTGCCGCTTTTTCACTCATCGCTATTCCTCGATGGAGTGTTGATAATTGTCAAGCTTCCTTATATTTTATATGTTCCAAAACACGATATTGAACTGGGATTATCTTGGGTGTAAACCTTCGCGACCTTGTTCCGAAAGAGTTTGTTAAGCTTGAGGATTTAGCTGGAAAATCCATAGCCATAGACGCCTACAATGCGCTGTACCAGTTTCTAGCAATAATACGCCAGCCAGATGGCACACTACTAAAGGACAGTAGCGGAAGAGTCACAAGCCACTTGAGCGGTTTGCTGTACAGAACCAGCAACCTCGTAGAGATGGGCATAAAACCAATCTACGTTTTTGATGGCGTCCCGCCAGTTTTGAAGGAAGTGGAAATTAAGAGACGCATGAAAGTGAAAGAGGAAGCCATGATAAGATATGAGCGTGCGCTGAGTGCGGGCAAGATTGAAGAGGCGCGAATGTATGCTCAAGCAACTTCACATTTGAAGGACTACATGGCAGAAGACAGCAAGCACCTGCTAGATTTGTTGGGAATTCCTTGGATTCAAGCGCCCAGCGAAGGAGAAGCCCAAGCAGCATACTTAACTAAGCGTGGACATGCTGACTATTGTGCAAGCCAAGACTATGATAGCTTGCTTTTTGGAGCGCCAAAACTTGTGAGAAACGTGACAATTTCAGGAAGACGGAAGCTTCCAAGCAAAAACATCTACGTGGATGTTGTTCCAGAGGTAGTTGATTTACATCAGACTTTGGCAGAATGCGGAATAACTCACGAACAGCTAATTGACGTAGGAATACTAATAGGGACGGATTTTAATCCAGACGGCATAGAAGGCTTAGGGCCAAAAACAGCTTTAAAACTGATAAAAGAGTATGGAACTTTAGAAAACGCTTTACCGCACATAAAAAACGCAGTCTTTCCAGTAGAGCCTCAAAAGATTAGGGAAATATTCCTCAATCCTAAAGTAACAGATAATTATAGGCTGGAATGGAAAGAACCTAATGTTGAAAAAATAGTGGATTTTATCTGCAGACAAAGGGACTTCTCAGAAGACCGAGTTCGCAAGACCGTGGAGAAGATGCAGAAAGGCATAACCAAGGAAAAGGGCAAAACAACACTTGAGAAATGGTTCGGATAGCCTTCAGACACAGATAAAACCACATCTTCTTACGGCAAATCTTTAATTCTGCACTCTGCAATAGTAAAAAGCTCTCTAAAAAGGGTGAAAAAAGCATGGAGAAAGACCAAATCGCACTACCAATAGACGAGCTTCCAACAAAATGGTACAACATCATCCCAGACCTTCCAGAAGCATTACCGCCCCCAAAAGAACCAGAAAGTGGGCCGTCACGAATGGAGTATCTGTCAAAAACAATGATTAAAGAATGCTTAGGACAGGAAATGTCAAACGAAAGATGGATTCCAATTCCAGAGGAAATTCGCGAACTTTACATTCACATGGGCAGACCTAGACCGCTTTATCGAGCAAAACGCCTAGAAAAGCGTCTAGGATTGAAGAAAGTTAGACTCTATTATAAGCGTGAAGACCTGTCTCCAACAGGTTCTCATAAAACCAACACTGCTATTGCTCAGGCTTATTATGCAATGAAAGAGGGAAAAACCACTTTAAGCACAGAAACAGGCGCAGGACAATGGGGAACAGCACTAAGCTATGCTGCAAGCCTTCTAGGACTCGACTGTGTGGTGTTTTGGGTAAAATCCGTCCACGACTGGAAAGCTGACAGAAAGACCCTCATGCGCTTACTGGGAGCAAAAGTCCATTCTTCACCAAGTAAAGAAACCAAAATCGGCAGAGAAATCCTCTCCAAAAACCCAAACAGCCCAGGCTCCCTTGGAATCGCAATATCCGAAGGATTAGAGTACACAGAAACGCATGAGAACACTGTCTACTGTCTAGGCTCAGTATTGAACCACGTGATGATGCATCAATCAATAATAGGCTTAGAAACCATCAAACAATTCAACCTAATCGACGAGAAACCAGACTTAATTATTGGCTGTTTAGGAGGAGGTTCCAACTTCGGCGGAATCGCACTGCCATTCGCAGGAGAAGCCCTAACAGGCAAAAGAGAATGCGAATTCCTAGCCTCCCAATCAGAAGCAGCACCCAACCTAGTAAAAGGCGAATACAAATACGACTTTGGTGATGTTGCAGAACACACCCCACTCATGAAAATGTACACACTCGGACACAAAACAGAAATGACTCCCATAAAAGCTGATGGCTTAAGATACCATGCAGCCGGACCAATCATAAGCCTGCTAAGAAAACACAACATAGTCAAAGCAGTAACCTACCCAGCAAACGAGCGACTAATCTTTGAAGCTGCAAGAACTTTCCTACAAAGCGAAGGATGGCTACCTGCACCAGAATCCAGCTACGCCATAAGAGCAGGAATAGATAAAGCCTTAGAAGCCGAAAAGAGCGGAAAAGAAAAAGTCATATGCATGAACATAAGCGGACATGGCTTCCTAGACTTGTCCTCATACAAAGAAAAACTAGAATAGAACAGCTGAAGCAATTTTCAAACTTTATAACCATAATGTCCTGTTAACGGAACAAAAGCCACTCCGCCCAAATTCTCTTCCTTAATTCTCCCATCCACAGTCTTCACAATCTTGATGAGGCTTTGGAAAAATGAAGGGTCGCCAATAGGAATCAGCATAATTCCCGCTGGTTTAAGCTGGTCGACCAGAGGCTTAGGAACACTTGGAGCTGCTGCCGTCACGAGAATTCTATCATATGGTGCTTTATCTGGATAGCCTAAGGAGCCGTCAGCGCAGATTATGGAGACTCTGTCGCTATATCCAGCTTTCATTATGGTTTTTCTGGCAAACTCTGCCAGTCCCTGCACTATTTCAACAGTGTATACGTGACCCCACTCGCTTCTAGGTGAACCGCTGGGCGCTACAATCTCCGCTACTGTGGCAGCGTGCCAGCCGCATCCTGCGCCTACTTCCAGCACTTTATGTCCAACTTCCAATTGGAGGGCTTCGTTCATTATTGAAACCATGTTTCGCCTAATCTAAGCATAAGCGCTTAAGATTATGTGGCGCTGAAACGGTTTGCCCGAAACCAATTGGAAGCGGCGTGTCCGCAGCGCTGTAGGATTGCATGTTGTCTGGAAGAAACTTTTCACGCGAAACAGCGTGCATGGCTCTTATCACTTGCTGCGAGTGGAGAATCCCCTCTTTTATCAAGCTGTCGATGAGTCTTTTCCATTCACTACTTTCCAAATGTTCGCACCATCGAATAATGTAATGAAGAACTGAGGCTTTAAACTGTTTGCATTTGAAAGAAAGATTCTGAAAAAGAATAATAGACTATTTCACGGTTACTGACTTTGCCAAGTTGCGAGGCATATCTGGGTTGTAGCCTCTTTCCACAGCCATGTAATAAGCAAACAACTGTAGTGGAATGATGAACGGTATAGGCGACAAGATTTCTGGAATGCCCTTTGGGACTTCGATATAATCGTCTGATAGTTTCTTAATCTCTTCATCGCCTTCTTCAATTACTGTGATTATTGAGGCCCCGCGAGCTTTCATCTCCATAATGTTGCCGATCAGCGTCTTGTGAGAATCATCTTTGGGGCAAATGAAGACAACAGGAAAACCAGGTTCAACGAGGCTTATTGGTCCGTGTTTGCTTTCTCCAGCAGGAAAGGCTATGGATGGGATGTAGGCGATTTCCATGAGTTTAAGTCTGCCTTCGTAGGCTGTTGCGGTGCTTATTCCTCTTCCTAGGAAAAAGAAAGTTCTTGCGTCTTTGTATTTTCTTGCTATTTGTTTCACTTTTTCCTCTTGTGTCTGGATTATTGTTTCAACGATTTCAGGCAGTTTTTTCATCTTTTCATCAATGTAGTCCATTTCGTCTTGTGAAACTTTTCCACGTTTCTTTGCAAGCCGTAGGGCGAGTTGCGACAACACTGAAAGCTGCGAGGTGAAGGTTTTTGTTGCGGCTACGCCTATTTCTGGACCTGACTGTTGACCGATGTAGACTCGTGAAACTCTTGTCATAGTTGAGCCTATGGCATTTGTTAAGCCTAGAATGGTTGCTGCTCTTTGGCGTGCAGCGTTAACTGCTGCAAGGGTGTCTGCGGTTTCGCCTGATTGGCTTACTGCAAGGATTGTGCTGTCGATGTTGACTGATTTGCCGTGTTGTTCGATGAATTCTGAGGCGATTACGGGATAGGTTGCGAGAAAGGCAAGTTTTGAGAACATGTAGGAGGCTGCAAGGCAAGCGTGATAGGATGTGCCGCATGCAACTAGGAACACTTCAGAGGCTCTGTCGAGAAAAGTTGACATCAAATCCAAATAATGCTCTTGAAGCCTTAGCGTGTTTCGCAAAGTCTCAGGCTGTTCATGTATCTCTTTAAGCATGAAATGTGGATGGCCCTGTTTAACTGCCATTTCAGGCGTCCAATCAATAACTTTTAGTTCACGGTTAACTGCTTGCCCGTCTAAAATTTTCCTGATTTCGTAGCCTTTCAGCGACAGCGTAACAAGCTCGCCGTCTTCGATTATAACAGCCTTGTTGGTTACTGGGAGAAAAGCCGGAATGTCTGAAGCGCAGAAGATTGCATTCTCATTAACTCCCATGACAAGGGGGCTTTCGTATCTTGCACATACTATTTTGTCTGGCTCTTTTGTGGAAATCACAGCAATCGCATATGAGCCTTGAAGCTTTCTCACTGCTTCGAGAACGGCGTCTGAAAGGCTCTGAGAAGGGTTGGCTTTTAAAGTTTCCTCAATTAGATGAGCGATTACTTCTGTGTCTGTTTTGGACTTGAAAATGTGCCCACGGTTTTCTAGTTCTTGTTTTAGTTCGGAAAAGTTTTCAATAATCCCGTTATGGACGACAGCTAGCTGTCCGTTGCAATCAGTGTGAGGATGGGCGTTGACTTGTAAGGGTGCGCCGTGTGTTGCCCATCTTGTGTGTCCGATGCCTATGCTTCCTGGCATGTTGTCAAGGTTGTGAATTTTATGTACGTCGTCGATTTTTCCGCTGTCTTTTTTAATGTAGAGGGCTCCTTCATGGAGTGTGGCTTCGCCGACTGAGTCGTAACCTCTGTATTCAAGTCGTTTTAGTGCTGCGTGAATTACGGGTGCTGCGTTTCCTTCTTTAAGGATTGCGCCGAATATTCCGCACATTTAGTGAGCCTCTTCTTTTTTGGTAAGCCCTAATCGAATGGTTGGGTTTTTATAAGCATTTTTAGGAGAAAGGTTTGTGTTCTAAAAATTTATTTAAAATGGTTTTTTATGTTCTGAGGCGTCTCAGAGGCTTACGGCTGTGTTTTTATGCGGCTACCATAACAAAAATTTTTATAATGGATACGCTGTTTTATCACATGAGCAAACATGGACAAGAAGCTTTTACTCCAAGAAGAGGACAAAACGCAAAAAGTCAAAGCAATAGCCATAGTTAAAGACCCGCAAAAACTGAAGATGATGCTAAGCCCGTTAAGTTGGAAAATTCTCTTAATGCTGTCTAAAAAGGAGATGTATCCGCTGGAAATTGCCAAGCAGACGGGAATCCATGAGCAGAAAGTGTACTATCATATTAGAAAGATGAAAAGAGCAGGAGCAATAGCGGTTGTTAGAGAAGAAGAAAAAAAAGGAGCCATAGCAAAATATTACAAGCCAGTCTCATCTGCATTCGGCATAGAACTCCCACAAGAATACAAGCCAATCCAGCAGTCTTTCATAATGTGCGTTGAAGAACAGCTTAGCAGATTCTTCAAAGAATTCATAGGCAAAAACGGCACATTTGAAGGAAAAATAATTGTAGGTAGCCCAACACCACATGGGCCTTTCAAAACAAGCGCCAGAGATGGACATTACGCTTCATATTTAACATTCTTTCTCGGACAGTTCACTAGAATGCCGGAGGAATTCGCTATAAAGCTTGATGTTGACGTGAAGGCGGAGAAAGAGGAAAGGAATAATCTTGTGCTTGTTGGCGGTCCTGGAACTAACGTGCTGACGCAGGAGGTGAATGAGGATTTGCCGATAAGGTTTAATATGCAGCCTTCTGAGCAGGGTTTCTTGCTTGGAGGCTTGGTTTCTAAGCGCACTGGACGAGTTTACACTGCTGACACAGCGGGGTTGATTGCGAAGATTGCGAATCCTTGGGATAAGACGAGGCGAATTATTGTTTTGGCTGGGAATAAGGCTGTGGGCACGAAGGCTTGTGTTTTGGCTTTAGCGAATTTTTGGAAAAAAACCTTGAAGAATTATCAAGATGAGGATACTTTTGCAACTGTTATTCAAGGGTATGATTTAGACAGCGATGGAAAAGTGGATTCGATAGAAATTCTCGAATAATTTTGTGTGAACCTTATGATGGTTAACATTCGGAAAATGCGAGAGCCTGATTTGACAGTTGTTTCTGAATTGGCATTGTTGGCGAATCCTCATGCTGTTAAGGAAAAGTATGCAAAACACATTTTGGACGAGTTAAAGGAGAATGCTGGCTTGTCTTTTGTGGCGGAAGTTGATGGAAAAATCGTTGGATATGCGCAAGCAGATGTTAACAACGAGATTGCCGTGCTTGAGGACATAGCTGTTGCGGAACAATTTCAGAAGAGAGGAATTGGCAAAAAGCTGCTTACTGAAGAGTTGAAAGCCTTAAGGAAAAGAAAGGCGAAAGGGGTTTTAGCTGAAGTTCATTATATGTGTGCTTCAGCAATTCCATTTTACTATAAGCATGGTTTTCGCATATCAGGCATCGGACAAGATTACTTTGGTATAGGACAAGACGCAATAATATTAAAACTAGTGTTTTAGCCAATTGCGTGTGTGAATAATGAAAATAGTTGAGACAATCCAAGCTTATGGTCATGAAAACATTCAAGCAACCCATAAAACTACGCTTGAAATTACAAAGGAAGCTTATTTAACAAAAAAAGGCGACTGCATAATCGCTGTATCGGCAGATAAGGCATTAGCCGATTTGAAACAAGAATTTAAAGAGGCGCTACGTCGAGAAAGCGTGAAGCTTACGATTAAGATTGAGACTGAAGGATTTGTTGAAACAGTTCATGCATTTGGAAGCTCCAAACTGGTTTTAACGCATTCTACAGACATGGTGGTAAGAAAAAGCAGCTACGTTTGCGCTAGAACACTGGCAGTGAACGCGAATAAAGCCGCATGCGATTTATCAAGAATGCTAGTGGAGAAACTGAAAGACCCAAATATAAAAGTCAAAATAACATTAACTGTTAATGTCTAACGAATTTCTGCATCCAAAACCATTTGCCATTCGTAGGGTGCGGTTTCTCTGACGAATCTAGAAAGCAGAATCTGCTTAACCTCCCTTCCAGAGCTCTTCACGGCATCTGCGAAGCGAAGTTTCATATTATCCACCGTCTCAGAAGCGTTAACAAAATTGTAGAAGTGCACGATTCCGCCTTCTGGTTTCAGTGCTTCGCACGCAACATCAACATATTCAAAAGCTTTTTCGGGCAAATTCATAATCGCACGGTCTGCAACGCCTCTAAGCCTTTCTCTAACAATCTGCCTTGAATCGCCAAGAAATGAGTGAACTTTGCTGTTTACTTTGTTCAGCCTTATATTCTCTTTCAGCAATTCCACAGCATAAGGGTTCACGTCTACAGCGTAAACTTGCACTTTTTCCTTTGCTTTCGCAATTTGTATGGCAAACGGTCCAACACCCGCAAACATGTCAACCACTGTTTCGCCGTCCTTTACAAGCGATGCCACCCGCTTGTGCTCGGTTGAGAGGCGTGGAGAAAAATAGGCTTTAGCAACATCCACATGATATTTGCAGCCATACTCTTTATGGATAGTTTCGGTTTTTGGCTCTCCAGCTATGAGCTTGAATTCTCTTAGGCGGTAGGTTCCGCCGACTGCTCCAGCTTTGGCAAGAACGGTATGCACATTTTTATGTGTCTTTAATATTGCTTCTCCAACAGCAGTTTTATGTGGCTCAAGCTCTTGCGAAAGCTCGATTATGGCTATGTCACCCACAAAATCTATAGCATGCGGCAAACTAGCCAGCAAATGTGGAGCCAGCTGATTCTCAAGCAATTCTGCAACAGTTCTCGCTTGGCGCTTTTTTTCATGGAAAGTGTATTTTGAAACTTTCAATTCTGGAATCTGCTTTTTCAATGAGCCAATTTCAGTTTTGGAAGGCTCCCGCGAAAGTGGAATGTAAATAAATTTTTCGTCTTTTTGGATCTCCAATTCTCTATCAGTAATTTTCAAGCTATTAGCTAGGACTATTGCTTTTTCACCGTAGATTTTCGGAACCCTAACGCCCACAGAATCTCTATCCATCATATCACTGACGCTTGTTCCTTTTTGGATGCTACAATTAACGTGCAAAATAAAGTTAAGCCTTCACTATCCATCGAATACGGCTTACGCCCCATGCTTGACATGAATTATTGACCATAAGTCAACTTTGCCAAATTAGCATTTACAGCTTACCAGAAGCGCATAATTACCCAAAGCTTTAATCATAAAACGTAATAGTTTGTCCTGAAAACAAAGAGAGGTTAAACTGATTGGCTGCTATAGTTGCTGAAGGCTTAACGAAATATTATGGTAAACTTTTAGCATTGGACAACTTGAATCTGAAAATTGAGAAAGGGCATTGCGTCGGCTTTTTAGGACCCAATGGTGCTGGAAAATCAACCACCATCAAAATACTATGCAATCTAATCCGCCCCACAAGCGGAAAAGCCTACATCAACAACCACGATGCCACAAAAGAATCAACAAGCGCCTTAAAAAACGTAGGAGCATTGGTTGAAACTCCAGAATTCTATAACTATCTAACGCCCTTAGAAGTTTTGGAGTATCTTGGCAAACTTCGAGGCATGCCAAAAAACGAGCTAAAACATCAAATTCACCAAGTGTTAGAAACAGTGAGACTTTCCGAATGGAAAAAAACGAAAATTGGCAAATTTTCCAGAGGAATGAAACAGAGGCTTGGCATAGCTCAATCCATATTGCATGACCCGCCTATACTCATCTGGGACGAGCCAGCGCTAGGACTAGACCCACGTGGAATGTTCGAAATCAGAGAAATAATTAAAGCCACAGTTAAAAAAGGCAAAACAGTCTTCCTAGCTTCACACATGCTCCATGAAGTACAAGAAACATGCGACAGCGTAGCATTAATCGACAAAGGAAAACTACTAACCTACGACAGAATCGAAAACCTAGAAAAAGTTTTCAAAATCAGAAAAATCGACGTAGAACTACTAACACCAATAGAACCAAAATGCCTCAGCAAAATTGAAAAACTAAAAAATGTAAGAACCCTCTTGGCAACAGAAAAAAATCTAACGATAGGCTTTGAAGGAAGCGACGCAGACCAAGCTGAGCTACTGGAAACGCTTGTGAAGGACATCGGCGTCAGAATGATTTCTTTTAAACCTTCTCTGGAGGCTTTAGAGGGAATTTACCTTCAGCTTGTTAAGGAAGGAAATTGAAAATGCCAAATGCTGAAAACACAAAACTTAACGATCTCGAACAGATAGCTATTGTCACGCGATATGAGCTTTTGAAGCATCTGAGGAGAAGACGGTTGTACGCCGTGCTTATAATTACTGCCTTGGTCACTGTGCTTCAGTTTGCTGTGCCTTTAGCTTTGAATAGTCCTTTTCCGCAAGAGGCAAAAAGTTGGGCTGCGGGCTTTCTGGAATTTGCAAATCTGCTTGTAATAATTTCGGGCGCCTTTTTTGCTGGTGATGCAATAGCGTCTGAGTATGAACATAAGACTGGGTTTATAGTTTTTTCAAATCCACTGAAGCGTTTCTCTCTGGTGTTAGGAAAATTTGTAGCAGCATTCATCTCTGCATCGTTAACTGTTGGGCTTTATTACTTGGTTGGCATCATCGCTTTGCAAGGTATCTACAGCACTTTCCTATCAGAAATGATTGTTTCCTTCGCTTATGCAATTCTGTTCTTATGCTCTGTTCTCGGATTAACGTTCCTCTTTAGCACAATACTAAAAGGCAGCATGGGCGCAACTTTGCTGGCGTTCTTTACTCTATTTATGATAATGCCAATCGTGTCGCAAGTAATAACGCTAACAGGAAACGAACCGTGGTATTTGTCAACCTACGCCTCTGCCATGACCACTCAAGTAGTTAATCCGCAACAAGACACCGTCATGGAATTTCCTGGGAGCCCGCTAAAAATATACGTGTTCTATCCCAAATTTCCAGTAAGCCTAATCGTAATGCTTGTTTATTTCGTTGTGACGCTTGCATTAAGCCTAGTGCTTGTGAAAAGAAAGGAGATGACATAAAAAATTCAGCCTTGTTTTTTCAAAATTTCTTGGACAATTTCTTTTGCTCTGTTGAAAAGTTTCTGGCTGACAAATCCCTTCTTAAATGCTTGTTCAAGCTTCTCCATGTCCATAACTTTAGCCGTGCCATCTGGCAAAATGCAAACATCAACCTCCAAATCCACATAGCGTATGGCATCTGGACAAACTTCAACAGGCGTATTAATGTTTATGTAAGTTCCTTTTAGTACATCGTCTTTTGAAAAATATTTTGTGGCGATGCTCCATTCGTCCAGTTTTGTTTCGCTTACTGCTTTGTCGCCTATTTCCTTTATTGTTCCTAAACCATCGTACAAACCGTTGCTTCGAATTGTTCGTCTGTATTTAACGCGTGTTTCATCTATGCTTTCGATTACTGCATGTCCAAGATAAAAGATAAAGCCATTTGGTTTTACATGCTCAATCTCTACTGTTGAGCCTTCTATGGGAAATTCACGAAGAATTTGCTCTTTAAACGACTTTTCAACACTGTTTCGGTCTTGTCCGTTTTCTAAAAGCTTTTCAGCCATTTCTAGAGCGGAAGAAATCTGTCCACTGCAGCTTTTGTAAAAGTGATGGTTAGGTAATGTTTCAACTTTCGCTGCTCTTAACTGGTCTAGATGCTTTTTGGAAAGCGATGGAAACTCGACATCCATGAAGTATGAGCCTTCAAGGAGAAGCGCTGGAACATTGGAAGCCGCTTCATTATTCAAATTTGCTGTTCGGTCTATCAGTTTTGAAATTTCGTTTTCCAGAATTTCTTTCGGCTTATCTGCTGAGGATGTGCGCCAAATGATTCCCCAGCCTTCCAGAGCTAGTTTTTTTCCTAAAGCGTAAAGTTCGTTTCGTTTGTTCAAATCTCTAATTTTCAAGCTTACTCCGCAATTGCAATTCTGCGCTAGAATGGCTAGGTCTCCTACAATCTTTAGCTTAGTTGTTAAGATTGGATGCTTTGCGCCCATTCGCTTGCGTTCCACTTGAACAATAACTTGCCTACTTTCAGCATTGTGAATTTCAGTTTTAGGAAGTTTGCCAATCGTGTCGTTTCCAATGTCTACAAAAACTGTTTCCTCATTCTGGTCTACAATGCTTCCTTTGTAGATTCCGTCAATGCTTACGTGCCATCTTCGAGTTAAAACATCGTCAAAGGCAGATTGTAAGATTGATTGAAACGTTGCTATGGCATTAAAAGCCCCTATGGCTCTTACTCCTTGCAAATCATACCTATCTTTAATTTGGAGGTTTGGTGTGTCAGAGCAGTTGTCAAGTCTAAAACGCCGCTGTATGGCAAAGGAAGGCTGGACGATTTCGAAAGAGTTGTCTAATAGAAGTTTTGTGAGCGCTGTGGAGTAGATTCCTCGAATCTTCGCTTTTATCGCCGTCTTAAGCCTCTCCCAATTCAGTCAGCTTTCTCAATTCTGTAAAGCCCGTTAATCTTTTCCACTTTAAACTTCACGTTTAGCAATTTTTCTGCAAGCCAAATGTTTGTTTCCAAATGTTCAGAAACTGTTCGTGTTAGAAAGGTTGACTTGCCCGTCGCAAATGACACGTATGGAATAAGCATGTCCGCCAAGTGCATGTCAACTGTCGCTTTAGCCGAAATTTCCATGAGAAGCTTTTCAGCTGCCTCTCTGCCTACGACTTCGCTTGGCTTTCTAAGCTCTCCAATAGCATCTGCGCCCAGAATCACGCCTGCGTCTGTTTCCGCCCATAAAAGTATGGAGCTTCCTTTCTGCAGCGGATTCGACATGTCATTTACAACCCGTATATCAGCAGCTAACCCTTTCTGTCTTAGAAAGTCGTTTGCAGCCTGCGCTTGACGTTCCGCGACCCGTCTATCAGCCAGAAACGTACAAACTGAGATTCCTTTAATCGCCTTTATATCACCGAAATTTTCCAAAACCAGCGGTTTCAAAGATTTGCAAGGCTCAATTAAAGCGGTTATTTCGCCCATGCCTTTCGGATAATAACCGTACTTCTGAACATTTAGAGAAACGTTAAAACTCATCCGCTTTAAAGTTGGCAAAAATACGCTTCGCAAATAATTAATGCTCGGTGAGTTTGAAACGTCAGTTCCGCCCTTAGAGATGTGCAGTTGCACATTATTTTTTGCAAGCAGGCATATTGGCAAGACAGTCATCAGAAGCATAGGGATACTTCCAGCGGTGCCAATCTCAGCCTCAAATGTTCCACTCCTCACTTCTTTAGGCTTAAACCATAGCTCTCGAGAACCCAGCGTAGCGCCTTCCATCTCAGCATCACAGAGCTTACCTGCCGTCAAAACCGCTTCCAAATGTTGAGGCTTTAACCCAGGCTGTGGTCTATTCTGCCTAATATTGTAAATGTGTAAAGGTTCTCTGAGAAAAGCAGACAAGGCTACAGAAAGCCTTAGAATTGTTCCGCTCCCGCTTTTTTGGCTTCCATCAATCTCAATCAAAGACTGTAAGCTCCATCAGTCGAATTATTTGCACTGTTTTCAGTAAAATAAAAGAATATTACACAACTAATAAATACGTTGATACTAAGAGAGAATTGAAGGGAGAAAGGCTATGAGCGAAGACAAACAGAAAATCGAAAAACTCGTGGAAAGGGTAGATGAGCTTCTCCTAGTCTTAAACGGAGTTGCAGAAGACCTTAGGCAAGTTTCTGCATCACTAAAATCGCTGGCAGTCTCACAGATAACTCAACCGGCACCTCCTCCGCATATGCCAACACCAGTTGCCGGAGCCCCTGAGGTCCATGAGGCACATAAGGGTATAGAAGACATTAAAATGATGTTTCCAGAAGACTTGGAAAACCTTCTAAACTTTGACGACAAAGGCGATTACATCATGATAAAGCCTAGACAGTTTTTAGGTTCAGAAAACTTCGCCAAAATAGCCTCGACAGTGCGTGGAATAGGCGGAGAATACATTAGCGCTGGAAAAGAATCGCATTTCAGGGTGCCAAAAAAGAAGCCTTAGCCTAATAGCCATACTTTATTTCGAAATTGTTAAACTCGCCTTTGTAATCTTCCCAGAAAACTTCGATACTAGTAACCATCGCTCCAGACGGCCCATGCCTACAAAACTCTACAAGCTTTTTCACAGCGTCCTCTTCACCTTCAAAAACAGCTTCCACTCGCCCATCCCGCAGGTTGCGAACCCAACCAGTCAAGCCGTACTTTCTAGCTTCACGTCTTGTTTCTGACCTGAAGAATACGCCTTGAACGTAACCGCTAACAAAAACATGCACTCGAGTCTTCATGCTGACCACACACAAAAAGAAAATTTTGCTTTTCTCAGTTTATGAACTTTCACTTTAACTCTCCTCTCTCCCTAGAGTAAGCATGTCGCATCGGCATTTGTTTTAAAAGATTATAGCGCTCTCAAGTTTTCTGGTGTGCACCATGCTGAAGAATTGCTATGGAAAGTTGCTTGTCTACGCCTCAAGTTCTTCAGTTGAAGATGAACGACTACAATCTGTTAATGAGGCTGCTGGACGAATGGCGAAACTTTTAGATTTAGACTTTGAAATAGTCACTTTGAAAAAACAGTTCGAATCAATCTACGTCTACTACAAAAACGGCGACGAAGACCCCATTCCCATCTACTGCAATAAAGGCGACACAGCGAATATACATGAAATTTGCAAAGCATTAAGAAGCATGATGTTTCTGCTTTCCTTCCACCCAAGACACACAGCGCTAAGACAAGCGAGAAAAGAAATTATCCAGTTTTCCTAAAACGAATAACACTGTTCTCCAGCACTATCTCGTAGATTTGGTTCACGTCAAAAGCTATCCCTAAGCTTTCATATTCTGGCTCGGTTAAAAATAAAATTATCTTCGGGTTCGCAACCTGTGTTCTTATGGGCATCGGCAACTGCTGCTGCAAAGCTTGAAGTACGTCTTGCACAACCTGCGCCTCCTCTGTTCGAGGCTTAATCACAAAACTGGGAAGCTCTCGCTCCTCAACCAGTTCAATACGTTTTCCAAGGTTCCCATCCAAATCACGGATAGACTCGATTCGAGTGACTCTTACACGAAACATAAGCTTTCACAACTGTAAAGTATTCATTAAGCCTTATAGGCTTTCTTAAAACCTAGACACTTTTCCGCAGCAACAGTCTCCAATATTGACTGTTTAAAGATAAAAAACCCGCAAGCTACACAGCCAGATTTCAATAATTCTTAACAGTTGTCAAATTCGCTTTTCAAAAAAGGACGATAAGCATATACACCTAGCAAATGTGAAAGTTTTTCTATCTACACATTAATAGTCTCTCCAGCAAAGCCAAAGAGTTGAGAACCAATGAATGCCAGTGAAGCAAAAGGAGCAACAAATGCTTTAAAAGAAATAAAAGAAGACTACATTCAATTGAAGCATTCTGTTCAGAGCACTGTTAGGGAAGCCAAAAACTCCAATGAACAGCTCTGGCGAGAAGGAAAAAAACCCACTCTCATAAAGGTTGGCTTGGCGCTGATTGCTTTTCCAGACCCAACCATAAGCGATGTGGTTGGCAGCGTTCTAGTAGCAGCAGGCACAGTTCAGGAAGCAGTTCGACGCCGCACCATTTACGTGGAAGACATTCCGAAAACCCTCAAAACCTTAGTCAAAGACCTACAGTCAACAAGAGACCTTATCTAGCAACAGTTAGAAACTGGTTAAAATTTTATACTTGTAGCATATTAAATGCATAATATGCTTGAGGGAGAAAGATGAAAATCGTAACCGTCCTATTACCAGAAGCTTATCTCGAAGGCTTAGACGAGCTTGTAAGAATGAACATGTACCCAAGCCGAAGCTCTGCCATACGCTCAGCGGTTAGAGACATGTTGAAGAAAGAACTTTGGGAAAGACGAAGATGAGCCTTTGCGGCGAAAAGACGCCTAAATACACGATTCCATTGCCTACCAAACTTCTCAGTTTTTTAAAGGCTGGAGGAGAGAGAAATGTTCTCGACATCGGCTGCGGTTACGGAAGAGCCTGCTTTTTCTTACATGAGAATGGTTGCAATGTTGTAGGCATCGATGTCAATAAATCACATGTAAAGATGGCGCTAGAAGAAGCGAAAAAACGCTACATAAGTGAAAAATTAGGCTTTCTTCTGAACGATGCATGTGCCATGTGTTTTCCAGAGGCATCCTTTGATACTGTAACAATGCTGGGCGTTCTCACGCTTATTCCAAAAGCAAAAAGACAGAAAATTATAAGCGAAGCATGGAGAGTTCTCAAACCATCAGGATACTTGTTTATCGAAGAGTTTGGTAGAACATGGAGAAACCCAGTTTATGCAAAGCGTTACAGAGAAGATTTAAAGCTTACAGGAGAAAAAGGCACGTTCACAGTTAAAGATGATAATGGCAGGGTTCTTCATCTTGCTCACCATTTCACTCGCAAAGAAATACAAATTCTCTTGAAACGATTCAAAATCTTAAGCTTTGAAGAAAATACTTTCACAAGCTATTATCATGGAAACAGGGTTAGAGGATTCATAATCTTGGCGCAGAAGAAAATAGAATAAACAAAATATGTCGAAATACTTATACTATTATCTTTGTCTTGCAGAATTGGCTAAATCTCTAAGCTCTTCTGCAGCCTTCGCCGGATTTTCAGCCTGCGCTATTGCACGAGCCACTATGAGGAATCGAGATCCAGCTTTTAAGGCAGTAGCTACCTCGCCGCCTTGCACACCTATTCCAGGAGAATATATTGGAATTTTTCCTTTAAGTATAGCATGAATTTCTCTTATTTTCTCTGGATAGGTTGCTCCTACAATAACGCCGTCAGCGTCCCATTTTAGCGCTTTTTCTGCAAATGAAACATATTGAGGCATTTTCTCGCCAGTTTCAGAATCGATAACAGTTTGCCCGTAGCCTTCACTTGCACCTTTATGGCTCATGTAAGCGAGTAGAAGTACTCCTCTTTGCAGCTTACGAGCCACGTCGAAAATTGGTTTTAAGCCCTCCTCCCAGCCTATGAATGGATTTGCAATCAGAGCATCAAAGCCCGCTGCATAGTAGTATTCAGCGATGACTTGGTTTGTTGCTCCTATGTCGTTTGCCTTGCAATCCATTATCGTTACCAAACCTAGTTCGTGAGCTTTCTTCACAAGCTTTTGAACTCCGTCAAGCGCTCCTAAGGGCAAGACGAGGTGATGATTAAACTTCACTGCGCACACGTAAGGATGCACAGCATCCAGCACGTTTTCAGCTTTGGAATATAGGCTTTGGCGTTTTTCTGGATTCTCGAAAGGAAAATCCAAGCCTACTATAATCGGTGATTGCTTGTTTTTTGCTACTTCTTCAATCTTTGTTCTATAGAACACGTAAAACACCATTTCCTACTTGCGTGTTGAATTTAAAACCTTTATTGTCTCGATTTCACCGCCAGAAACTTGCTGAATGCAGGATAGTGTTGTTTCCACAGCCTCTTTCAGTGAATGTTCCTCTATGCCTGAAGCGCCGTAACCAACAATCAACACGTCTTTGGTTTGCAGAGTTATTTTAGTATAGTCTGCGTCTCGATATGGATAGATGCACAGGACCCCTTTTTCGTCAGATAAAACAAGCACGTTGTCTGTCAGCTGCATTGGTTGAGTCATGCCAATTCCAGTAAACATTTCTCCATTTCTTGCGAATCGAATCTGGAAAGGCGGATTTAGGCGGTTCTTGTCGAATCCGCTTATTGGAATTATGGTCTTCATCGAAGCCAAATTATAAGCGTCCACAACCGTGGATATGTGTGGCAGTTCGTCTCCATGCAAAACTCTTCTTAGCAGCGCCTCGCCTGATGGCCTTGTCTTTGTCGGGTCTATGCCGAGCTTCCAATAAAAGTCTCTGTAGGCTCGTACTGTCTGATTATCTTTTAGGGTTTCAATGTTATATTTGACTCTAATTTCCTCATAAACAGCTTTTCTAAGCATCTTAATCTGCTCGTTTTCCTTTTCCACTTTAATGTTGCTGATTATGCCTATGCATACTGCTAGTTCTGGAAACTCGGCTGAGACTGCCTCATCCCAATTGACATAGAGTCCCATAGTTTCTCACAACATTATTTTGCTATTAAAGCGTTAGATATTTAACACCTTAACACTGGAAAGAATCAGCGTGAAATAATGATAGGCGAACTTGCAGCCCTAGGCGCAGCGATTTGCTGGACGGTTTCAGCTATCCTTTACAAGGAAGGATTACGCAGCCTGAAACCTATTTCAGCAAACATTCTGCGGTTGACAAGCACAAGCATTTTACTATTAATCTGCATTCTAGCAATAGGCAAAATCGAACTTCTAACAAGCTTACCGTTGAATATTGCAGCTCTAGCCACTTTAAGCGGAATTATCGGGCTTGGCTTAGGCGACACCTTGTACATGATAAGCTTAAAGTGCATAGGCGTTGCAAGAGCAGTTCCAATAACGTGCACTTATCCATTATTCACGCTTCTATGGACAGCCTCACTGTTAAATGAGCCTATCGGGCTTCAAATAGTCTTAGGCGCAGTGGTAATTGTTTTTGGAATTTGGCTTCTCAGCAGAGAAAAGGAATCGGAATCGAATGAAAGTTCGAGGGGAAGCCTTCTTAAAGGCGTGCTAGCTGCGCTCGCAACTGCCGTGGTCTGGTCTGTGAGCATAACAATGATGAATTTGGCTGTGACGCTTCCTGAAATGAACAAGCTGAATTATGCTTTTGTGATAAACGCTCTCAGAGTATCTTCAATAGGGTTATTAATGCTGATTTTGGCACCGTTGACTGACAGAAATTACAGTTTTCTTAAAGCGAATAGAAAGACGCTGGTAAGCATTATTTCAGGCGGCGTGATAGCGCTTGCTCTAGGCTGGTTCTTCTTAGCAGCCAGCTTCCTCTACATTCCAGAAGCGCAAGCAGTTCCAATATCTTCAACCTCTCCGCTTTTCTCAGCAATCGCTGGAATAGCTTTTCTTCACGAAAAAGTTACAGCAAAAATCGTTGCAGGCTCAACCTTAGTCGTTGTTGGAGTCTTCTTAATCTTCATGGCGTAAAACTATACGCTTTTATAGCTCGCCTTGTCTTAAGGGAAAATTCGACTAACGCTAAGGATTGCATAAGCATGTCAGTGTCTCCAAGTGTGCGCGAAGTTCTAGCAAGAAGAATCGCTGGAGAAATAATTCTCTCAAACAAGCCAGGCGCCACGATGCGAAAATGGCGAGAGCTCTTTGCAGTTTCACAAACCACACTATCAGAGAAGATGATGCTTTCACCCTCCGTCGTAAGCGACTATGAAAGCGGAAGACGAGAAAGCCCAGGCACAAAGTTTGTGCGAAGATTCGTTTGGGCTCTGTTGAAGATAGATGAAGAACATGGAAGCCGCTTCATCTACGAATTTTCCAAGCTAACAGGCTCACCTACGATGGCTATTGTTGATTTGCGAGAATTTCCAATCCCTGTGCGCGTAGAGTACTTATGTAAAGCCATTAAAGGCGAAATCGTTGGCTGTTCAAATAGGCATGTTAGAGATGTCTGCGGCTATACTGTTGTAGACGGCAGAAAGGCTGTTGAAACCCTTTCCGGTTTGGAGTATGCTCAACTTTTTGGAGCAACCACAGAAAGAGCCTTAATCTTTACCAACATCGGGAAAAATGGCTCTCCAATGATGCTTGTGCGTTTAAGCAATCTAAAGCCAAAAGTCGTCGTGTTCCATGGAGCAAAACCAGACGAACACTCGATACGGTTGGCAGAATACGATAACATTCCACTAATCTATTCAAGCTTAACAAGCGTGGAGCAACTGGTCAAGTCTCTAAGAAAACTATACAGAATTGCGCTACGCGTGAAGCTTGGCAGGCGGCTACGTCCACCACCAAAAATAAGCGTATAAGGAAAAATAGTAAAAAATGATTAAAATTGGATGCTGTGGCTTTCCAACATCCATGAAAAAATACTTCGAAAACTTAAGCCTAGTAGAGCTAAACAGCACTTTCTATCAATATCCACGCCCAGAAACAGTTGAAAACTGGCGCAAAAAGGTTCCACAAAATTTCGAATTTACAGTTAAAGCCCATCAATACATAACGCATAAAGCAAAGATGAAAGTCAACAACACAACAATCCAATCATTTGAGCAAATGAAACAAATCTGCAAACTACTACACTCGAAGGTACTACTATTCCAAACACCAGCATCCTTCAAACCAGAAAAACTTGCTGACGCTGAAGAGCTTTTCAAAAAACTAAACCGCGAAAACCTAATCCTAAAATGGGAAACACGCGGCTCCGCTTGGAAAACAAAGCAAGTTCGAACAAAATTAGCCAAAACTCTCAAAGAAGTAAACGTTGGGCATGTCACTGACCCATTCATTGGCTTGCCAACATATGTGAGCAAGATTGCCTATTTTAGGCTTCATGGCTTAGGCAAACGCATGTACTACTATCAATACAGCAACGAAGAACTAGCAAAACTGAAAGAGCTTGTAAGCTCTTTTGAGAAAAAAGTTAAAGATGTTTATGTTCTGTTTAACAATCTCTCCATGCTAGAAGATGCAACACGCTTCAGCGAATACCTGTCACAAGGCGCTTTCCCAAAAATCAGCAGCCTCACAGGCGCAGATGCCATCCAAAACTTTATCGAAAAGACAAAATATCCAACCACAAAAAGCATGCTAACCAGAAAAATCGGATGGCGAATCATAGAAACAGAACAAGGAAAACAGATAAGACTAGAAGCAATATTTCAGAAACTGCCTTCCAAAACTTACAAAAACGTCGACCAACTGTTCAAAGATTTAACCCTTATTTCAAGGTATATATAGAGAGATAGAGCCCTTCAGAGAGCAAGCCTAGCCTCTGCCTAATGAGCCGTTTTCCACCACTTAAGAAAAGAGAGCAATGGCTTAAATCTTTGCCTAAGCCTACACACGCAATTTAGCAATAGCATTTTCAAAAATTTTTCCATTTTCAATCTGGGAACGGGCAAGTCTGTGTTGGGCATCCACCTGCATATTCGGATTCTGCAGAGACAAGCTTTCCCTCAGCAGTTTTAATCTCTCCAATATACAGCACTTGTTCAGGCTTGCTACCGTAACGAAAAACAGTAACCCCTTTACATTTTAGTTTCCAAGCTAATTCGTAAACTTTCCTAACCTCTTCAACGCTTGCATCAAACGGCAAATTAACAGTCTTCGAAACTGCATTGTCCGTGTATTTCTGAAAAGCCGCTTGCATTCGCACATGCCACTCAGGTGCAATATCCAGAGCAGTAACAAAAAGCCTCTTAATATCATCTGGAACTTTGTCCAACTTTTGAGCTGAGCCAGTTCTAGCGATTTCTTCAAGAAGCTTAACGTCATAGAAGCCTCTTTCCTTGGCAACTGCCTCAAACAATGGGTTAGTCTCAAAAAGCTTTGTTCCGCTCAGAACATTGCGGATGAATGAAATCGCAAAAATAGGCTCAATTCCAGAGGAACAGCCAGCGATGATGCTTATGCTTCCAGTGGGTGCAATAGTCGTGACTGTAGCATTTCTGAAAGCTTTATACTTATCCTTCCAAATGCTCTTCTCAAAATTCGGAAAAGAACCCCTCTCCTCGGCAATCTCCACAGACCGCTTATGAGCTTCCTCTTCAATGAACCGCATAAGCTTTTCAGCGAACTCCAAAGCCTCATTTGAATCGTAAGGAATCCGCAACTTGATGAGCATATCCGCAAAACCCATAACGCCCAAACCAATCTTCCTATTAGCTCTGGTAATGCGCTCAGTCTCCTTCAACGGATACTTATTTGCATCCACAACATTATCAAGAAAACTAACAGAGTAGCGAACAGTCTCCCTCAGCTTACGCCAATCAGCCCGCCCATCATGAACCATCATAGAAAGGTTAATCGAACCCAAATTACAAGACTCGAAAGGAAGCAACGGCTGCTCGCCGCAAGGATTAGTTGACTCTATAAGCGCAACCTTCGGTGTAGGGTTATACCTATTAATCTCATCAATAAAAACAACTCCTGGGTCTCCGCTTGCCCAAGCAGACCTTATCATCAAATTCCAAACATCCTTAGCCCTAAGCCTTTTCACCTTCTCCCTATTTCTGGGATTGATTAGCCAATACTCTCCATCCTCTACCACAGCTTTCATAAACTTGTCAGTAACGGCAACGGAAATGTTAAAGTTTGAAAGAAAGCCAGGCTTCTGCTTCGAAGTTATGAACTCAACTATGTCAGGATGGTCAACACGTAGAATCCCCATCATGGCGCCTCTGCGCTTTCCTCCAGCTTTAATGACTTCTGTGGCTGTGTCGAAAACACGCATAAAACTGACTGGACCGGAAGCCACGCCTTTCGTTGACATGACAATATCGCCTCTAGGTCTCAATCGAGAAAAGTCGAAGCCTACTCCTCCTCCGCTCTTTTCGATTAGCGCCATATTTTTAACCGCTCCGAAGATGCCTTCCAGAGAATCTTCAACAGGCAGAACAAAACAAGCCGACAACTGCCCTAATCTTGTTCCAGCGTTAAAAAGTGTTGGAGAATTAGGAAGAAACTCTAGTCTCGCCATCATGCCATAAAAAATTCTCTCACTTTCTTTTGGGTCTCCACCATATTTTCGGTCCACACGAGCTACGGTTTTGGCAACTCTTGCAAATAGCCGAGATGGAGATTCCACAATCTTTTCATTCTCGTCCTTCAGAAGATACCGTTTTCTCAAAACTTCAAGAGCATTAACCGTCAATTTCGGCGCTAATATTCTGAACTTTTCCCTCAGCCGTCGAATCTCATCTTTCCTTTCTCGATAAGTCTGATACTCCAAAGCCACTTTCTCATAGCCCTGCTCCTTCAAAACTTCTATAACAAAATCCTGTGCATCTTCAACGGAAGGAATTTCTTTCTTAAACTTCTTTTCTAAACGCCTAACAACTTCTCGGGTCACGCTGTCTGCTCTTTCACCATCCTTAAGCTCAACAGCGACAAACGCTTTATGCACAGCATTCTTAATCCTATCAGAATTAAAATCAACAACTCTTCCATCCCGTTTCCTAATCTTAGCAATAACCATAATTCATCATTTAAAAATTACCACTAATAACGATATAAAGCTTCGACAAACAAAAACAAGCAAACAGCAAAAGCTATTCTTCAAAAATCTCTTCCCTAATCTTTACTCCCCGCTTCTTAAGCTCGCTACAGAAAATCTTGAACAAGGAATCGTTCATTCCCAGCTTTTCAGGAGGCACAACACCCTTCTCCTGCACCCTATTTTCAAGAATTGAACAAGCCACAATTGATGCTGGATAGGCAGTAGTCCTAGCCATAGCAGTTATTCGGTTTTTCTCGTCGAAACGGTCCAGCAGATTATAGATAAAACGTACACGCTTATCACTTTTAAAGCCTGAAACTTCCACTTTCAACACGACAATATCCTTGACTTCTGGCTTCCAAAGCTTTTGCTCCAAAAGTCTAACAGTAAGTCCTCTAGGCGAAGCGTCAACGCCTTCAAAATGTATTCGATTTTCATCAAAAAACCCTAAAGTCTTGAGCAAACCTATTTTTTCAGCGTGCCCTGGATACCGCAAAGTTTTCTCCCACATCTCCTTCACGCCGCTTATTGTCTCAAGCAAAGTTCTAAGACCGTCAGTGTAGAAGGCTTCAAGCTTTCCAACTTCTGGGAAATCGAGCTCTTCCAAGCCACTTAAAGTCTCAGCTTCAACAATTCTGCCTGCTTTAACAATGCGAGAGGCTCTTGTGTACTCGTCTATTAGGCTGGCTGGAGACCACGTGATAACATAGCCCAGAGGTGGAACAGGCTTTTCTGGGAGCCCACCGACAAAAATGTGAATGGCAAAAACCTTGTCGAGTGTTTTTACTGCATGACCTACAAGAACATTGCTTATGCCAGGCGCTAATCCGCAGTCAGGAATCGCTACGATGTTTGCTTTTACAGCTTTCTCGTGCAGTGTTAGGGGGTTTTCAGCCATGAAAGAAACGTCTACTAGGTTTTTTCCAGCATTAATACATGCGTCAACCAGATAATAGCCTAGGTTTCCAGGCAAGAAACCCATGACAAGGTCGAAATTCTTTAAAGCATTAGCTAGTGCGTTGGGGTTCGCTGAGTCTAGCTGAAGCCAAGTTACGTTGGTTCTTTTGATTCGCTCAGCAACAGCCTTAGCTTTTGTTAAGTCCTTGTCGGCGACTACGATTTCTGCCGATTTTAAGTGTTTTGCTAGGTCTTCTGCGGCTACCGAGCCTATGTTTCCGCAGCCTAATACGAGAACTTTCATAATGTTTAATCGGAGAATTGACCAATTAAACTTTCCTAAGTTTTGTGTGTTTTTAGCGTTTGATTATTGTTAGTTTGGTTCGTTGGGCTTCGGCTTTGCGTTGCCATTCTTCTTTTGGTATATCTTGTTTCTGTTCGTTTAGGGTTTAAGTTATGACTAGTGAGCTTGTGTATAATGGGTGGAGGTATACGCTGTAGCGGTTTTGGTCTGTGAAGGCTTTCTAGAGGATGTGGTTGAAGCTTTCTGATATTCCGCAGGTGACGAAGTGGCTGTTTAGTTTTGTGGCACCTCGTTTTTCTACTTCAAAATTTTTTATCTGTGACTTTTTCTTCTCATTAAGCTCCAAATAGACATCAGAGACTCCTTAGACATTGGAAAAAAGTCCTCATAATAAACGCAGAGACCATCTTAAAATAATCCCTTTACCCTCAGACCCATTCAAAACCCTTCACGGAGCTTTCAACACCAAAAAACATTCCAACAACTAAGAAAACAAGCAGAACAAACTGCTAAGCATGAAATAAAAAAAGAAAGGAGCTAGCCCTCCTATGCCTCTCCTAGAAAACGACATAATTTTCGCCTACCTAAACGAATACGACCCCAACCACACAACAGCAGAAAAAATCTTCAAAACTCCCAAATTGCACTAGAAATCTCTAGCGTAAGCTTAATCGAGATGGAACTAATCTATAGAAGCGAAAAAATCGAAGGGCAACTCCTTAAAGATCTAGCTGCACTCGCAGCCCTTTCAAACATAAAATACATACCCTTAACCCCAGACATCGTCGTAGCTGCCACCTACCTAAGACAAACCCTAAACCTCACATTTTTCGACTTCCACTACGCAGCAACAGCTCTAAACCAAGACCAAAAAATCCTCTCAACAGATAAAGCCTACGACAAAATCCCAGAACTAACACGCATCAAACCTGAAAACATATAACCCCTCACGCTAAAACACATTTGAACCCTATTAAAAGGGTAAAACTGTCGCTTATACAACAGTGTAGTTTTTAGTCAGGCAATGCAAGGTTTAGTTGCTTCTTCAACGTCTTATACCGATTGCGCACTGTTACTTCAGTTACGCCTGCAGCTTCTGCAATATCCTTCTGCGTCTTCTTTTCATCATTTTGCAAGCAGGCAATGTACAAAGCTGCAGCCGCTAAACCCATAGGGTCTTTACCTGCAGCAGCCCGTCTTCTCCTAGCATCCCGTAGAATTTGTATAGCAACACCCTGAGTCTTGCCAGAGATCCCAGTTCGCTCAGCAATCTTTGAAATATACGTAAGCGGATCAGCAATAGGCATCGTTACATCAAGCTCGCGCAACAAAAGCCTATAGCATCGAGCAACATCCTTCTTGTCAACCAAACTAGCCTCAGCAATCTCCCGCAAGGTTCTAGGGGTTCCGCTTCCCCGACAAGCAGCATACAAAGCAGCAGCGGCAATGGCTGCAATCGATCTACCTCGAACCAAACCCTTGTCCAAAGCCTTTCGATAAACCACAGCAGCCTTCTCCTTAATTGGAGGCGGAATAAACACCTTGTCAGAAAGTCTATCAAGCTCAGCCATCGCTTGTGCTAAATTTCTGTCAATAGAAGAATGCACTCGTGAGCGTATCTGCCACTTTCTCAAACGCCACATCTGCAGACGCGTAGACAACGGAAGCTTCCTACCAAAAGCATCTCGATCAACTTGGCTTATGGCAGTTGACAAGCCTTTATCATGAACTGAATAGGATGTTGGCACTCCCACTCGGCTTCTTGAGGCTTTCTCTTCCTGCGTGAAAGCTCGCCATTCCGGTCCTTTATCCATCATTTGCTCATGCAAAACTAATCCGCATTCGCCGCAGACTGTTTCGCCAGTGTCATAATCATGAATAAGATTAGAGCTACCGCACTCTGGGCATTTGTCAACTAGACGTTGACGAACTCCCGAATCCTTTTTGCTCACCTCAACCACTCCTGTTTCTTTCGGCGTAGAACCGTCACCTTCTAACATTCTTCATCCGGCGGTTCGGAATTGAAAAAAGTACATCCGGCTCCGCGTGTGTCTACTCAAATGAAATGTTTCAATATATAAGCTTTACGGTTTTGTTGAGAGTATCGCTTTCACAAATTTTGAATACTAATACTTGCTAATGATTCTGTAAAGGACAGCATTTCATGATAAGACTACCTGAAAAAGTTCGCAAAACACTCGAAAAGGCAGTTAACGAAATTAAAACCAAAAAAGAGGTATACGGAATCGGCTTATTTGGAAGCTGGAGTAGAGGAGACGCTGAAACGTCAAGCGACATCGACCTCTTCATTCTCAACAAAAACGGAATTGAGCATGAGTATGTTGAAAGAGTCATTGTTAACGACTTGTTTGTAGATTTGAATTTTGTTCCAAAAAGCTGTATTATGGGCGTGATTCCTCCTGAAATTGACCAGAAATTGTATGAGATGCAGATTCTCTATGACCGAGATTGGTCGCTTACAAACACGAAGCTTTTGATGACTAAATCTTACAGTTCACCGGAAAGGGTTGACATTCGAACAGAAGCGCACGTCATAGATTCGGATATATATTTGAGCAGAGCAACTTCAGCCTTTTCTAGAGAAGACTTCCACAGTGCACAGCTTTTTTCTAAAATAGCTTTGGAAAGCATGTTAAAGGTTATTGTTGAGATAGCTTTGATGCCTATTTCGAACAGTCGATTCTTAGGGAATTTGGAGGTTTCGATGGAAAAACTGGGCGTTCAAGAGTTTTTTAGTAAATATTTAGAAGTTACAAAGTTGAACAGCGTTGATGATGCTGTTGTTGCGGAGAAATTGAAGCTTTTCAAGATAATTTGGGACGAGATTAGCTTCATAACTAAACGGAACGCTAAGGCATTCGGTTCAGCTTATTTTAAGGTTAGAATGCGGCTGAAGTATTATTTGAATCCGGCATTTTTGCAAGGCATGTTTCTGCGTGCAGAGGCTCTTGCTGGTTCTGGAAGGGTGGCGGAGGCTGTGCACTGTTTGAATGGTGTGTTTGTTGATTTGCTTGAGAACTATGTTTGGTTTAGAGCGTCAACTGAAAAGGTTAAGGTGGATATTGCGACTATGTTGCGGTTTTTGAAGGACTTGGAGAAGAGAAGCCCGAAAAATTATGCTAAAATTATCGAATTTCTGGGCTTGAGCGAAGCGAACAGGCAGAGTGCAACTAGAACGATCGAGGAGACTAAAAGGATAATGCTCAAGATTCGGGGGGAGAGGAAAGCTTTAATCAAAAGTTGCTTATTGAAAAGTTAGGCACAGGAAAAGCCAAGTGTGCAGAAGCCCGGTGGTGTAGTGGACAAGCATAGTGGCCTTTGGAGCCATTGACGAGAGTTCGAATCTCTCCCGGGCTACTATGGAATCTTAATGGGCGGTTTTTCAAATATTGTTTTGGCTTGTTATGTTGAGCATAGAAAATAAGAGGAGGGTGGATGGTTATTTCTTTTGGTATTTTTTCTTTGTATAGGCAGTTGCAATCAAGGAAAGCGTAATCAGTAGTGGCAATGCGATAGTTGGTGAAAACTCTGGTATTGCCGTAGTGCCTATTATTTCTACGTTGTGTGGGTTTTTGTCTGTGGAGTAATAGGTGAAGTATAAGGATGTGTGGGTGGCATTAGGTGTTGCAGTGTGGCTGCGAAGTGCACCATCTACTCTTACGAAGTATGGTCCGCCGAGCATGTCGTTTGGGATTGTGATGTTGAATGTGCAGTAAGAGTTTTCAATGCCTGTAATTGTGAAGTTGATTTTCTTTTGGGTTGTCAGTTGGTCGATGCTTATTGTTTGGCTTGGAGTCGAGTTTGTCTCCACTAGCTTAATGACAAAGGTAGAACCTACCGGATTGACGGTGTAATAGTATGTTAGGGCTGGATAAGATTCTCCGAGGCAGTGAACTCCAGAATATTGGCTCACAAACAGTCTTCCATCCGCTATTATTGGCTCTTCTGGGCTGTAGGTTGTGAATTTGCGTGTCCAAAGAGTCATTCCTGTTTCTGCGTCTAGGCAGCAAAGCGTCTCTGCGCTGTTGCTGAGAAAAACCTTGCCGTCAGCAATCGTTGGGCTTGTAGGAGAGTTTCCAACAGTCACTGCCCACTTCTCGATTATAACGTTGCCTTCATTATAAGTTCCTGGAAGAACGTTAGCGTGAAGTGCATACGCTTTTTGTCCTATTGCAAAGTAAACGGTGCCGCTAACAAAGGCTGGAGTGGTGTCAATACCGTATGATGTTGCAAGTACATATTTCCAGATAAGCTCACCAGAGGGTTGGGTTGTAGTTGCGTTAAGAGCCAAAATAGCGTGGTCGGTGCTAGATGTTCCAATGAACACTTTACCGTCGCCTATGCATGGACTAGAGCGAATATCGCCTGCGGTTGCGTATTGCCAAAGCAACACTGGACCTGCATCGCTACTAATGTTTATTGCGTGCACTTTGTTATCGTCGCACCCAAAGTAGAGAACGTCATTATAGAGGGCAGGGGTGGAATATATTGCATTGCCGCTTGTGGAATAGTACCAGCCTGGAATTGACAGTCCATTTGAGGCGTTTACAGCATATATGTATCCGTTATTTGTTCCAACGTAAACTTTTCCATTGTGAACAACAGGGCTCGTTCTTATCTGGTCACCTGTAAATTGCTTCTCCCAGATTTTCGCTCCGTTTTCAGCATTTAGGCAGTAGACGTAACCATTAGATGTGCCAATGTAGAGTTTGCCACCTGCATAAGCAACATGCCCTCGCGGCGAGCCAGAGAACACGAATGATCTCCATAATTCTACACCTGTAGTTTCGTCCAAAGCATACATTCGAGGGCCTGTGCCAGTGACGAATACTCTTCCACCAACCACGATTGGTGTACATGATGGGTAGATTGATTTGGACTCCCACAAT
>Ga0129301_1000216_pt1 | contig 30955 bp, 31 predicted proteins | sample ConPoolayeHmetaG_FD_94489 | JGI IMG/M metagenome (GOLD analysis project Ga0129301, IMG submission 94489) | Hot spring microbial mat communities from California, USA to study Microbial Dark Matter (Phase II) - Cone Pool mat layer H metaG ...
CTCCATTTCCCTCTCAGCCTCTACCCCCACATGTCATACCAGGTTGCTACCAGAGAAGCAGCTACATTACCTTTTTCGGTCGCCATGTTTAACCGTTTGGTACTTTCCTGAGAAAACAGCAGGAAATAACATCTTCTTAGGGTTATCTGTCACCCTGTGAAGGGAAAGCCGGGCAGCTCATCCTGCCAGTGGCTTTTCTAAACATTGACCAGAATTCAGAACCGACAGGAGGTGCAAAATGAAAAAATGGAACGACCTGAAAATAGGTATTAAATTGCTCCTGGGATTTTTAATCATCGCTACACTGGCAGGGGTACAAAGTTATTACAGCATTGCTTCGGTCTCCTCCATCAACAGGGCAAAAGAGATTCTATCGGCTGCCCGTGAAGCAGATTCACATCTTTATGAGCTCTCACTAGAGAGATATCAGTATATGGCAGACAGCGACACAAGCCATATGTCCAACATCAAGACCGGACTGGCTCATCTCAAGGACCACCTCGAAGAGATTGAAGCACTCTTTCGCGACCCACAAATTTCACAAATCTGCAAAGAGTCTATAGCAAATCTTGGCGTTTACGAAACAGCTTTCCTTAACTATCTGAATGCCGTTGAGTCAAATGAAATAATATTGCAGGACTGGCGTCAGATCGGCAACGACTTCACCACGAAAATTCAAGCTTTCAAGGACAAGGTAAAAAGAGGAGATGAAGAATTTATCCAGGCGGATGCGCTGGAAAAGAGTTTCCTGTTTATGAGAGTACAGGCACTTTACTTCATCCATTACGGTACCGAAAAAAGCTGGAACGACTTTGTGGCAGCGATGTCAAATACAGAAGCTGAAGCCAAAAAACTGGCGACTATGGCAACCGGCAATCCTAAACTGGATCCTATAGCTACTGCAATTCTTGAACATGTCAATACATATATCACCCGCGCTGATATGTACCACAGTAACGTACTTACTCAACAAGCCGGTGTGACCGCACTGGCAAACCTTGAACGTAAGATCTTGGGCAACCCCGAGAAGACGAGCCAGAACTACGGCGGGGTAGCCCTGCTAGTAGCCATCGCAAACGACCACATGGAGACCACCAGCAGGTCAGTACTATTTGTAACACTTGCTTTGGTCATAGTAGCAATTGCTGCTACTATACTGGTCATCCTCGTACTCCTGCGCAGCATCACACGCCCGGTCAAGCAAATTGAAAATGCTTTAAAGAAAATAGCCATTGGTGATATTACCGAGAAGGTCGGTTACACCTCTAAGGACGAAATCGGTCAAATGGCACAAGCATACAAGGACATGCAATCGTACCTTCAGGAAATGGCAGTGGTCGCTGGCAAAATAGTTGAGGGCAAACTCAACGAGATTGACTTTACGCCTAGATCAGAGAAGGACGCTCTGGGGAGTGCCCTTAGCCAGATGGTCAAATATCTACAGGACGTTGGTTCTCAACTCCGTAAAGCCGCTGCCGAATCAAGAGCTAAAGCTTATTATCTGGATAAGCTGCCAACACCGGTGACAGTGATAGACAGGGAATTCAATGTCATTTTCGCCAACCTGGCTGCAGCCCAGGCAGCCGGACTGGAACCAGAACAATGCGTCGGCAAGAAATGCTACAGCCTCTTCAAAACCACTCACTGCAACACCGAACGTTGTGTAGTCGCCAGAGCATTCAACACTGATTCGGTAATTACCGATGAAACAACTGCTGAGATGCCCTCTGGCAAAGTTCCCATGAGGCATTATGGCGCAACCATCAAGGACAATAAAGGCCAACTTATTGGAGCTTTAGAATACGGAATCGATATAACCGATGAGATCAAAAGCATTCAGGGTGTACTGGAGCTAGTTGAAGCCGCCCAGGAAGGCAAACTGACCGTCCGTGCTGATGAGCAGCAATACAGCGGCAACTTCCGTAAGATCATCAGTGGTATCAACAGATTGCTAGACACCATCACAGAGCCCATAAATGAAGCTGCGCAAGTATTGTCAAGAATGGCAGAGAAAGACTTTACTGCAAAAGTAATGGGCAACTACAAGAATGATCTGGCAAATATTAAAGACTCTGTCAATAAAGTCATCGATAGCGTGGGTTCCTTGGTCGCCCAGCTAAAAGACAGTGTAGACGAACTCTCCGCTTCCAGCAACCAGCTATCGGAGGCTGCCCAACAGTCCGGCTCGGCAACTTCACAAATAGCCAACGCAAGCCAGCAAATAGCTAAAGGTGCCGAAGAGCAGTCCAGAGGAATTGGCAAGGTGAGAATTTCCTTGGAGCAGCTAGCTAAAGCCATAGACATGGTGGCTAAGGCTAGTGGGGAACAGACAAAGGCTGTGGAGCAAGCCTCCCTGATAGTACAACAGGTGAGCAAAGCCGCCGATCAATCCGCTAAGAATGCCCAGGAAGCCGCCATGAGTGCGGAACAGGCTACACAATTGGCTAAAGACGGGAGCCTGGCTGTAGACGCCAACATCAAGGCAATGTACAAGGTCCGCAATGTAGTCAACGAGATGAGCGAGAAAATAAACGAGCTCGGGCGCCATTCTGAAGAGATCGGCAGAATGATATCTGTCATCGAAGACATAGCAGCTCAGACCAACCTCCTTGCTCTTAACGCAGCTATCGAGGCTGCCAGGGCAGGCGAGCAAGGTCGCGGTTTTGCAGTAGTCGCTGACGAGGTAAAGAAACTCGCTGAACGGACCGCCAAAGAGGCTAAAGAAATCGCCAGCCTTGTCAGCACAGTACAGAAAGGTGTTGTCGCATCCATCGAAGCAGCCAAGGAAGGCGCTAGCCAGACTGAAGAAGGCGTGGGCATAGCCAACCAGGCAGGGCAAGCCCTAAATACAATACTCGATGCTGCCAGATCTGTATCTGAGCAGATCGAACAGATCTCCCGAGCCGCCAGCCAGGTCAGTACCTCAGCAAGCGAGATGGTCCGAATTATTGACAGCGTGAGCAAAGCTGCTGAGGAGAACTCTGTTGCCGCTACACAAATGGTGGCAAACAAAGAAGAAGTCCTTGACAGCCTAAACAGCGTCTCCAGCGTTGTAGAAGAGAACAGCGCTGCCGCTGAAGAGATGTCAGCCTCTGCTGAGGAAATGAGCGCTCAGGTACAGCAGGTTGTAGCCGCATCTCATATGCTCACAGAAATGTCAGGAGGACTCCAGCACACCGTCTCATTATTTAAAGTAAACACCAACGGTGGTGGCGATGGACACGGTCGGAAAACAGGACAAAGACTGCTCAAAGCAACACTCGCTGAAATCAAAGCGCAGTCTAGTCCACTGCCACCAGCCATAAATTAGACCACCAATGAAGGGAGGTGCATATGCCAGCAAATAACCGAATGAGCGAGAAACATCTGGTGCTGTTCACTATAGCTGGTGAAAAGTATGCCGTAGACATTAATGATGTGTACGAGATCATCAGGACACAACCGGTTACCCGAGTGCCCAAAGCCCCTTTCTTCGTAGAGGGCATCATCAACCTCAGGGGGAAAATCGTCCCTATCGTCGACATGCGGAAAAGGTTCGAATTGCCAGATGCTGAACAGACAAAAGATAGCCGGATTATGGTGGTGGACAGCAACGGGGAAAGCATAGGCATAATCGTCGATGCCGTCACAGAAGTCCTGCGTATACCCGCTGATGCCATAGAGCCACCATCAAACATCATCGTAACCAATTCATCCGACTATATGCTTGGGATCGCTAAACGCGACGGGGACATGATTGTTCTCCTTGACTTAAGCAAAGTCCTCTCTAAAGACCAGGTGTTTTCGCCTGACTTTGAAAAGACAGGGCAGCAACATGCCGAAACTCACATGACTGCTGCTATAGGACAGTAGCTTGCAAAGTCTCGGAGAGCGAGCATTGACGGTCTTGATGAACAACCTCGATAAAGAGGAGGACCCGTTTGAACTTGGCGGCTAAGACAAAAAGGGCGGACCTACTTATATTCTTGCAGGAGACCGACGAATTACTCCAGCTACTCGACGAGGATATAGTGAAACTGGAGCACGGGGGAGTAACCCCCGATCTCCTGAATGAAATCTTCCGCGCCGCCCACACAATCAAAGGCTCTGCAGCCATGATAGGACACCAGCGTATGTCTGAGCTGGCACACGCAATGGAAACTGTGCTTGATGGACTGCGAAAAGGTGTTCACCAACCCAACACCGAGCTGATAGACGCACTTCTCGCCAGCCTCGACACCCTCAAAGCTCTCAAGGAAGAACTGACTTCACCACAGCGCCAAGAAGTAGACATCTCATTACCTGTCTCAATGCTGAAAAGGACCCTGGTAACTACCGAGAGCACCGCCTCAAGCACAAAACTGCCACAAGAAATAGAAAATAAAATATACCTGAACGAGGAAATCAAAGAAAAGATACAATCGACACTAAAGAACGGCGAAAGGGTCTTCCTGATTAATGCACAGATAGACAAGAATAGCTCCTGGAATGCTGTGCGCTGCTTCCAGATACTGACCACAGCATCTAAGTTGGGGAAAGTCATCCATTCCGTGCCTACACAAAAAGAAATAGAAGAGGAAAAGGTTAGCTTCCAGATTGCATTATTACTTGCCACCTCACATGATGAAACAGAACTGCGTCAGGAGATATTGCTAACACCAGAACTAACAGACTTGCAGATCACTGTCCCAAGTCTGACAGAACAGCCCACCGCAGCCGATGATAGCTCCTCACTGACTGAGAACCAACTAACACAGAAGCCCACCGGCAAGAAAAAACAAACAATACGAATAGATATTGAACGCCTGGACAACCTGATGGAACAAATAGGGGAACTGGTAGTAAATCGCAATCGTCTAGCCCAGCTAAGCAAACTTCTGGAGACAAAATACAAGGGGGACGAGACCATCGATGAGCTGGAAAAAAACATGATCCAGACAACAAAAGTGGTGAACATACTACAGCAGGACATTACGAAAATCAGGATGCTCCCTCTTGAAATAGTATTCAACGGGTTCCCACGAATGGTCAGAGACCTGGCACGAAAAGCGGACAAGAAGATAGATTTCTTCATCGAAGGTCAGGAGACCGAGGTTGACCGTAGCATAATTGAACATATTAAGGACCCGCTGATACACCTCCTTAGAAACGCTGTCGATCATGGGATCGAGCCACCGGAACAGCGTATAGCCGCGGGCAAACCGGCAACCGGCACAATCGTCCTATCGGCATATCACGAACAAAACCATATCACCATCACCATCACAGACGACGGCAAAGGGCTGGACCCGGTGAGCATCAAGCACTCAGCTGTCCAGAAAGGCATCATCTCACCCGAAAGAGCAGCGCGTCTTAGCGACACCGATGCAATAGAATTGATATTCCTACCCGGACTGTCCACAGCCCAAAAAGCTACCGAAGTCTCAGGAAGAGGCGTCGGTTTGGATGTGGTAAAAACGAATATAGAAGCCCTGCGTGGCTCAGTAACTGTTAGCTCAGAAAAAAACAAGGGCACTAAGTTTACTCTGAGGCTACCACTAACACTTGCAATTTTGCCAGCGCTTTTGCTCGAAGCTGAGAAGACTTTATGCGCTATACCGCTGGCAGACGTAATAGAAGCCGCAAAAGTGCGTACTCAAGACCTGAAGACTATTAGAGGCAACAAGGTGATAATGTGGCGAGACACTGTCCTGTCGGTACTTGACTTAGCCATGATATTCGGCTGGAGAAAGCCGGACTGTAACAAAAACGGTGAAAGCGACGCGGTTATCGTGAAAGCTGGAGGACTCAAAGCCTGCTTGATTGCAGATTCTCTGAAAGGTCAGCAAGAGATCGTGCTCAAACCACTGGGTAATTATCTGGGAGATACCAGAGGTATAGCAGGTGCCAGTATTTTGGGTGACGGGAACGTGATACTGGTGCTAGACATAGCAACGCTCCTGAGTTCGGCGATCGGAAACAAAAATTATGAAAAAGAATATGCCCTTTCCTAGAACTTTCAAGTCAGGAAAAGTGCTATGACAGGCATAGCTAAGTAACAAGCTCTGTAAATCATGCGCTGGAGGGGAAAATGACAGCAGAGACTGTCAAACTTGTGAGTGAAGCAGTAACCAATGCTATATCTGGACTTTCGGGGTTGATCGGTAAACAGTTCCATGTCTTCAGCTTTGATCTTAAAAAAGTTAAGGTAAAAGAAGTGCCCTACGAATTCGGCGGACCCGAAGCTTTAATAGTAGGTGTCTACCTCAAAATCAAAGATAAAAACGGACACATGTTTGTAGGATATAAGCCTGAAGTCGCTGCTGAACTTGTGGGCATGGCATTAGGACAAGAACCAAACTCAACGCTCGACATGTCTGAGCTGGAGCAGTCAGTTTTGGGTGAGATAGGGAATCTCGTGGGCTCATTCTTTCTAAACACCCTTGCCGAGGGAATAGGAATGTCATTACTCCCCTCACCCCCAGCGGTGATAATAGATATGGCAGGCGCAGTCTTAGATACACCTTTGTCACACATTCTTGAGCACGAGGAGGAAACGCTTATCTTAACTACCAATTTTGGCACACAAGACAAACAGATAAACGGCAAGTTTTTAATAGCCCCTATGCCAGCACTCCAGCAGCGATAACCAGGAAAGTTAGTGCCAGGGGTATAAAAATATGGAAAAACAAGACCAAAATAATAAGGAAATCATAATTGGCATGGGCGAGCTTGCAGTGAGCAGTCAGCCCTCTGTGGTACTCACTTGCCTGGGTGTCGGCTCCTGTGTCGCACTATGTGCGTTCGACCCGGTAACCAAAATCGGAGGCATCGCACATGTAGTGTTACCTTACGGGGATAGTGCCAATGGTAGCAGTCCATCAAAGTACGCTAATTTTGCAGTCCCGGCATTGCTGAAAGAAATAAGCAAGCACGGTGGGGAAAAATCGCGACTGGTGATAAAGGTTGTCGGAGGCGCTCAGATGTCCACGGCATTCGGCTTTGATGGCACATTCAAAATAGGCGAAAGAAATGTGCAGGAAATTCTCTCGTCTCTGGAAAGAGAAGGCGTATCGGTATTCGCTATGGACACAGGTGGGACCAAAGGACGCACCATCCGCATGTATCTGGATACCGGCAAAGTCATCGTGCAAAGCGTCGGCATAAACCCGAAAGAGCTGTGATATGTTAAGTCAAAATTCCGCTTACAAACTTGACCAAATGAAGGAGGATATGCCATGGCTACGATAATGATTGTCGACGATGCCGCATTTATGCGCTTGAAATGCTCCCAGCTATTAACTCAAAACGGTTACAAGGTCATTGAAGCCTCTAACGGCGCTGAAGCTTTAGCCAAGTATAAAGAGCTCAAACCGGATGGAATTTTGCTGGATATAACTATGCCGGACATGGATGGATTAACAGCACTTAAAGAACTGATGGCTTTAGATAATAATGCTAAAGTTGCCATGGTCACAGCTATGGGACAACAATCAATCGTCATAGAAGCACTCAAATCAGGGGCTAAAGATTTTGTGGTGAAACCGTTCGACCCGGACAGGGTGCTTGCTGCAATTAAAAAAATGCTCAGCTAGAGCTAAATCTCGCTCATAGGTGAAAACTTTATGGACGATAAAATAAGAGTACTGATAGTAGACGACTCAGCCTTCGTACGCTCCATTGTGGCTCAGGAACTGCAAACAGACACTGAGATAGCGGTGGTTGGCTTCGCCAAGGACGGCATCGACGCCGTGGAAAAGGTGAAGAAATTGAAACCAGATGTGGTCACCATGGATATTATTATGCCAGAAATGGACGGGTTAACAGCTTTGGGGCACATCACCAGAGAGACCCCGACTCCGGTGGTGATGCTCAGTGCACTCACTACCAGCAGCGCTGAAGTGACCATAAAGGCACTGGAACTGGGTGCTGTCGACTTTTTCCTCAAACCGTCAGTCCTTAATCCTTTAGGTGACCAGCAATCAAAAGCAGAGCTGATCGCCAAGATAAAACTGGCGGCTAAGACCGCAATTGCGAAAAGACACACACCAGCAATACACGGCAACACGAAGCCAGTCAAGGTAAGCCATAAAATACGAGGTTCGACGAAGCCAAATCGAGTAGTGGTCATCGGCGCCTCAACCGGTGGACCACGGGCTTTGATGCAGGTGATCCCAAACCTTCCCACCGACATTGAAGCGGCAATTCTGGTAGTACAACACATGCCACCTCTATTCACAAAATCACTCGCTGAAAGACTCGATAGTCTGTCCAAACTCAATGTCCGGGAAGCCCAAGAAGGCGATGAGATACAACAACATCAGGTCCTGGTGGCACCAGGTGATTATCACATGGTCATCAACGATGGACATATAAATCTATATAAAGGCACTCCCGTGCTGGGCGTCAGACCATGCGCAGATATCACCATGGAGTCCGTAGCCAGAGCTTACGGAAGCCGTACACTGGGTGTAATCCTTACAGGTATGGGCACCGACGGTACTAGAGGAGCGTCCTTGATAAAGGCAGCCGGGGGCAGGGTCCTGGTAGAAGATGAGTCAACATGCACTGTCAATGGCATGCCCATGAGCGTAATCAAAGCAGGCTACGCCGATGACATAGTCCCCATCCACCAGATGGCTGCCAGGATTGCAAGCATGTGTACCGACAAAGTTCCAGCACATACAAAACTGCGGTAGAAAGACCATGACTGACGAAGAATACTGCTATCTCACCAGAAAAATACGGAAACTAACAGGAATAGAGCTAAACCACTATAAGAACAGACAAATGCGCCGGCGCCTGGAACACCTCCTGCTAAGTTCAAACTTTGCAGATGTTATCTCATACTGCTCCTTGCTTGAAAACGACCCGACTATGGTGGAAAAACTAAAGGACTTCCTGACGATAAATGTATCCGAATTCTTTAGAGACCCGAAATATTTCCACCTGCTGATGACAGACATCCTGCCAGAAATGCTGAAACAGCGTACCAGACTGACTATCTGGAGTGCTGGTTGCTCGAACGGCGCCGAACCATACTCTGTAGCTATGATCCTGGACCAACTATCACCATTTTCATACCATCGCATACTCGCTACCGACATCGACCAGAAATGCTTGGAAAAGGCAAGGGATGGTGGACCATACTACCCCAATGAAGTCAAGAATGTACCCGCGCACTTCTTCGGCAAATATCTGGTCGAAACAGAAGACGGCTACAAGGTGACAGAAAAAATACGCCGGAGCGTCATCTTTAAACAGCATGACCTTTTGCAAGACCCTGTAGACGAAAAATTCCATCTTATCCTGTGCCGCAACGTGCTTATCTATCTTACCGAACAGGCAAAATATAGCACATACCAGAAACTTCACCATGCTTTAAGAGAAAATGGAATATTATTCGTGGGTGCCGCCGAAATTATTCTCAATCCAGCCGCTGTGGGATTCGAGATACACAGCCCTCTCTTCTATCGGAAGTTAACAGCCAGCCAAGTCTGCCTGGCAACGCCAGAGACAGCGACACTGCTATCAACAAGGAAGAGCATCCTATGAGACGCATATCTATAAAATATGCCAGACCAGGAATGATACTGGGGTACCCGGTATTTGACCCCTACGGGGTCAAGCTGTTAGACACAGATGTTAAGCTAGACGAGCACAACTTGAAAACGCTGACCAGCATGAAGGTGCACGAAATATTTATCCAGGATAAACGCGTCTACGACATCATTTCGCTGCCCATTATGCCACCGGAGCTTGAAGGAGCAGCATGCACCGCACTACGAAAGCTGATGATTGAGACCCGCTTGAGCGGTCGCTTGACAGTGGAAGCAATACGCAGCATCAACAACATAGTGAACTCTATGGTGAACCACCTGTCCTTTTCTCTTCTAGGAGAGCCATCTGTCGCCGGTATCACCTCTGGCGAGGACTATATTTACACCCAGCCGGTAAAGACCGCTATCATTTCATTGATAGTGGGACATAGACTCAAATGGGACAAGAACCAGCTAATCAATTTAGGAATAGCGGCTATGCTCAAAGATATCGGTTATGCAGAACTGCCCGAGGAAATCCTGCGCAAGTCAGGCGAACTGACGAAAGAAGAACTGGCAAAAGTCCGAGAACACCCCATGCGGGGGTATAAACTACTAAAACAATTTCACGGCAAAGACACAGGCATCGGAATCGCTATCATGCAACACCACGAACGGTGGGATGGAAGCGGGTATCCCCTCGGATTGAAAGGCACCAGGATATCGCCGCTGGCACAGTTGTTAGCCATTGCCGACAGCTACATGGAGCTAATCTCAGTAAGCCCCGGAAAGAGCAAAATCTATATGCCTCACGAAGCTATTGAATTTGTCATGGCATATAGCAAGGAATACTTTAACCCCGAACTGGCAAACGCTTTCGTTAAACAAATACCCTGTTACCCCGCTGGATTGACCGTCGAGCTGAATACCGGAGAAGTAGGCATCATCTCAGACTCTAAACGCGGGCTTGTGGGGCGACCTGTCGTTCGAATATGTTATGTTCCGAAAGAAGGCATGCTAGAAAAACCCTATGATGTAGACTTGTCAAGACCGGAATTTCAGTCTAAGTTTATAAACAAAATTCTGGACTATTACTAATGTCCGACGAAGAATTGCTATCACAAAGTGATATAGACGCCCTCATAGAATCAGTTGCCTCTCGGTCAAGAGCAACTGGAGAAAAGGTCGTATCTGCCAAGGCGCCCAAAGCAGGTAAGGAAATCGAACCTGAAAGAGCTACTGTGCCCCGGTCTCCATCATCTTCTCCTCCGTCTCCTCGTGACATCGAAGCACTCAACGATAAGATAGCAAAGTTAGCAGATCGCCTGGACAAGTTGGAAAAGGCACTAAATGGCAACTCCGGAATGTCCCAGCTTGCCCAAAACTTTCGGTGCACGTCCTGCAATAGTCAGGGCTTCATCGCCTTCTTTGTGAAATGCACCCGCTGCGGACAGGTCAAGCTGTGGGGCTCCTGGCCCCAAAAGTAGCCGGCGTCACAGCAAAGCATGTGTCGACCCACTTCAACCCTCAAATAACATAGCATAACTTGCCACGGCATGAATTGACATCCACAATAGCCAGCTGTATACTGTAAAATATTACAGGTTATATTAATAATTGAGGTAACATTAAATATGTCTGGAGCAGACTTGCTGGCAAAAGTGCTTGAACTCGAACATCGCTCCCACCAGCTCATGCGGCAATACTCGCTTGATGCCTGGATGGGGTTGAACCTGACTGTTCCCCAGCTCAAGAGCCTCTTCTTTATTGCAAACCATCAAGATACCAGCCCGGGCAAGTTAGCCGTAGCCCTGGGTGTAACACCAGCCAATGTTACCGGCATTATTGACCGCCTTGTGGAACAAGGACTGGTCTTCCGCAAGGAAAATCCGAATGACCGCCGTGCCCTGGCACTCCGGGTCACAGAAAAGGGAGAGGCTCTTCTTGCCAATCTTAGAGAGAGGAGAACAAACAGGATGCTGGAAATCCTCAGCCGCATGAGTGCCGAAGAGCTCTCCTGTCTGGCAAGAGGGCTGGCATCTCTGGTAGAAATTGCCGAGATAATGGATAGAGAAAAATGGCAGAACAACCAACAATCGAAGTAGAGGACCTGACCAAGCAATTCGGCAACTTTACTGCGGTAGACAGTATATCCTTCCACGTCGATAGGGGAGAAATATTCGGACTGCTAGGACCCAATGGCGCCGGCAAGACCACCACCATAAGATGCCTGCTAACCCTCATCAAGCCCACATCTGGCAGCATAAAAGTCTCAGGCATAAATGCACTGAAAGACCCGCAGCAAGTGCGCCAGTTATGCGGCTATGTGCCCCAGGAAGTCTCAGTGGATGGTGACCTCACTGGCTATGAGAACCTCCTCCTTTATGCAAAGCTGTATGGCATACCCCGCACATTGCGCAAGAGGCGCATCGAGGAAGCCTTGAAATTCATGGGGCTAGCCGACCGGGCAAACAGTCTGGTAAAGACCTATTCGGGCGGTATGATGCGCCGGCTGGAGATAGCCCAGGTGCTGGTCAACCAGCCTAAAGTACTGTTTCTAGATGAACCGAGCATCGGGCTTGACCCGGCAGCGAAGCGCATGATGTGGGACTATATCGTCCGCCTCCGCGACGGACTTGATGCCACGATTTTGCTTACTACACACGACATGCTCGAGGCTGACGAACTCTGCGACCGCATCGCCATTATGAACCTGGGCAAAATAGTGGTCACTGGCTCACCGGAACAACTAAAAGCAAGCGTAGGAGGCGATGTGGTCTCAATTGCCACCACTGATACAGACTGTGCTTCCATCCTGAGCCAGTTAGGCTACCAGCTACTAGCCCGCTCAAGCAACAGTAATTGTGACCTGGTCATTAGCAACGGCGAACAGGCGATACCACGTATCCTCGAAGAATTGAAGCGACACGGAGTTACAGCTCAATCCGTATCGCTTAAACGTGCCACACTGGATGATGTCTTTCTCAGCTACGCCGGTACCCGGATCGACGAAAGCGAGACCACATGGCGGACGGCGAGACTGACCCGCCGCACCATAAGGAGGCTAAGGCGATGACCGCAGCAGCAAGAATGCTAACCGATATCTTCACTATAACTGAATTTGAATTACGAAAGGTCTTCCACGATAGCTCTCAGATTTTCGTCAGGGCGATACAGCCACTGCTCTGGCTGGTGGTCTTCGGTGGAGTATTCGGCAAGCTCCGGGTCCTGCCAGGTGGCAGCTACAACTACCTCCAGTTCCTCACCCCTGGCGTCTTAGCACAGTCCGTTATTTTCATAGCCGTCTTTTACGGCATAACCCTGGTCTGGGAGCGTGACCTCGGCTTATTGCATAAGCTACTGTCTACTCCCGCCCCCCGCTCCAGCATCATCCTGGGCAAGACCTTCGCCGCCGGCGTACGCTCCATACTTCAGGCGCTATTGATATTCCTGCTGGCATTGGTAATCCACGTCCAGCTCCACATAGACCCGCTCAGCATACTCGGTGTCCTCTTCGTAATCATTCTCTCGGGCATGTGCTTCTCCAGCCTGTCCATCTTTCTGGCTTCTTTCCTCAAGACCCGAGAGCGCATGATGGGCATCGGGCAAGCAATTACCATGCCACTATTCTTTGCCAGCAGCGCCATTTACCCCGTCGACCTGATGCCCGGCTGGCTGAAAGCGGTAGCAATCGTCAACCCGCTTAGCTACACCGTCGATGCCCTGCGTGCCCTGCTGGTCACTGGCAACTACAGCAACCTCCCCCGGGACATCGGCGTTCTAGTACTGGCAGTAGCCATCCTGGTGACACTAGCCGTCTTCTCCTTCAGGCGCATTATCGAGTAATAGAATCCCTGCCAGTTAAATCACGCTTGCCCCTTTCCCCTAAACTATCACCGTCAGAACACCCGTCGTGAGAAGTCCACCGTATTTAGCACCTTTTATGGAGCTAAATGTTTTTCGGTGAACAATGTGGCGCCTTTGTTTTACTCTGGGGCCAGATTGGACAGGAACATGGCAGACCAACTGGGGCATAATGCATCTATTCCAGCCCACAGGGCAGGTGACCGGAACATATGAACATGACAACGAGAAAATCGTTGGGCATATCTCCAAAATGTGTCAGGCAACATTTTGATAGGTACCCGGTCTGAAGCGCCCTCGTACGCACCACCCCACGATGCGGGTGATATCGAATGGGTTATGGGTACCCATTTCAATTCCTTCCCGGGTAAATGGCGATATGGCTCTTCTGGCGAATGGGATAGTATCTGGAACAGGACAAGACTCACTCCCTGAGCCACCACAATATAAACTCTTTATGCAGTCCTGAAGGGTAATTCTTCAGTGGCTAATGGATTCAGAGCAGGACCGAATTTGGTAGCCCTTCACATATTTTCTCGTGTAGCCGGGCGAACGTCATCGAAAAATCCCCCGCCGACCGCCGCCCGCATTTGCCTGCAGCAGCGAGGAGTTCTAGGTATCGTCCCTTTAAGTGGACATTGGGGAACAGTTCCCGAACTACTGTTTGAGAAGAAACATCTGATACTGGCGGTGCAGCAAATATTCTCGTCATATTTGAAAGCCTGAGAGACTCTGGGGTATTAACTTCACCTTGCAGGAAACGGCAAAACGAACCTAGCTAATACTATAGTAAAACTCTTCTTCCAGAGACTCAACAGTCTCAGTTTCTTCCTTAAGCCTGGAATATGGAAGGGAGTTCTCGTCTATCGGAGCATATTTGCCTTCCTTAGTTTGTTTCAGGAAAGAAAGTAATGCGCGTTCCTTCTCTTCATCTTTCGCTTCCAACGCCTTTCGGGGCATTTCCCACCTCCTTCGTATTGCTAGATGATTAGTTTCTTCCCTATTTGTGTTTCTATATCGTTCCTTATACCGCCCAAGTCTATTACAAAGCCACACTCACACTTTAGCTTATTGTCTTTGGGATAGGCAATGTTCCCCTTCTTCTGAAAGTCCTCATCAATTTTGGAATCATCCTTAAACTTTGCATATAACTTGTGAACCTTTCCACACTGAGGACATTTCGTCTCAAACTCGACTACGTCCGCTGCTTGCACTGGAATCTTAGGTACCGCCGAGACAGGGATTGCGGTCTTAAATACCTTTTCTTTCTCCGTGGCAAAAATCTTGTACGTACTGGTCGAACTAAACAGAAGGCGACATACTGTTTGAATTCTATAAACAACGTCACTCAATCGCGGGTCGCTTTCTATCCTGGTAACCCTGAGACCGATGTCATGCAAGTCTGTTGCCTTTATAGAACGGCCATGAGTCCTCCACTTGGAGTGGTTCGTTAGTTCAGCCGCTATTTCTTTAGCACGTTTAGTTTTCATCTCATTTGTGACCGGCAGTCCTCGCGTTTCTGTCTTTGTCCAGGTTTTGAACTTATACCTTACCAGCCAGTCTGTAACTAAGTCTTCAGCATACTTTAACGCGTGGAACACTCCGCTTAGTTCACCGGGGCTAATTTGAGCTACCATTGTCGCATCGAAGGGATTCAATTTGCCAACTGCCTCAGCCTCTTTCCGCTTCTGGTCTGCCCATTCCATGTAGTCGTATGCAGAAACAACAGACCTGCCGATCCTGACTTGGGCATCAATCGGCCCCAAACTTCCAGTCTCGGACATAAGGATTTCGTCCCCAGAAAGCACCATTATTGTCCCTGCACTTTTCGCTTCGCCCGAGACAATAAAAGACACCTGGTCAAATCTATTCCGAAGCCATCTCACAATCTCCTCGGCAGCCTCGGCACTGCCTCCAGGAGTTTCAATATAAAGGTCTACTTTGTGCGAATTGACGTCCTTGAGTAAGTCGTGAATAAGATAGAAATCATCTTGGTTTAAAGGGACGTCAGGAATAGGCTTACTAATTGCTGCAACGTACACGGCGGCAAAAGTCTGCCGTAGCTTATTATACTCAGAAATGAGCCTCAGTAGCTCCGACTCGAGGTCGGCGGCACTCAGCTTACGACTTATGTACTCGCTCATGAATCCCATGGCTACTCACTTGGCTTAACGTTTGTTTTCGGAAGAAGCCATGTCTTAAATAGTTTACTCAGGATAGTCGCAGTCTAGCACTCAGGTAATAGGCTGTCAACCGCAATTATGCGTTTCGTAACTGTCAACTGTCGGTTATTCGGTGCTCTTTTAGGCATTCCACCTTAAGGCTTTGGTCCTTTTCCTTCATCAGCCCTCATCTATTTCTTCCAGCAGGGCTTTAGCCGCTTCTCGGGCTAAACTGCAAGCCCATTTAAAGATCTCCTCTTCCCACCTCCCTACATCCCCCTCCAGTTTTACTGCTAGCTCATATATGCTTTCCATCGAGAGACCTCCTTAATCCAAAGACTAGCTTACTTCAAGCCATCCGGATTCTGCGAGGTCCTGCTCCATTTTCAATCCCGACCGACCAAAATGTTACGGTATCATTTTTGCCGGGAGGTGGACATTTATAACGTCTTCCGCGCGGGTTCTTACCGAGCAAGGTAGAGGGCTACAGAGTCCTCGAAGTTGGCGTGGGCACTAGCAAAAACTTCCCTTGTTATTCGGGCGATGCTGAAATAACCGCCGTTGACTACAGCGAAAAGACGCTCGATCGAGCCCAGAAAAAGCTAAAAAGTGGAGCTGATGGGATTCGAACCCACTACCTTTTGACTGCCAGTCAAACGCTCTCCCAATTGAGCTACAGCCCCACAGTTTATAAGTCTAGCAAAAATGCCTGCTAGACTCAAATCGCCTTTAATGTTTTAACGGACGCCCCCAGGCATCTTTACGGTAATCACTGGCAATTAGAATAAAATCGCTCAGCCACCAGATGCCAAAACCACCCAGGAGCAAAAGCTTTACAATCGCCGACCGTGTCCTGCCTATATAAAAACGGTCAGCACCGAAAAAGCCCAGAAAAAGGGAGAGAAAGAAAGCTATCAGCCAGTTTCGTTCCGCCGGTTGACCCATTTCCATCAGAACCCCATCATTATTCCCGCCCAGCGCAGCAGACTGCGCAAGCCAAAAAAGCCAGCATAAGCGATTACCATGTTCTTGACCGACTTGCCACCCCAGCAGAGAAAAAAGAACCTCACCAGCCCGAACCGGAGCATGCCGGCTATTGCAGTGAACGGGTAAAACAACGGGTTCAGTATAGCCGACATGAGGAACACCGCGATACTCCCACGCCTGCGTATCCAATCGCTGAACTTGGTAAAAATGCCATGGTTGCTCAAACTCTGGACCGCCCGCTGACCACCATAGCCGCTCAGGTAAATGCCTATGCTCCCCACAGCCTCACCTAGCCCCGAAACTACTCCTACCACCGCCGGATGCAGAATGCTTCCCATGGTAAACACGACCAGGATCCCTGGTATAGGGACAAACACAGTAGCACCGGCAAATATGCTGATGATAAATACACCAATGTAGCCATAGTGCGAGACATTCTTAATGTACTCCCAGTAGAGGACTGCCACCACGCAGAGGGCAATGGTTAACGCTACTGCTAGCCCACCTATGACATACTGACTTTTTGCAGTTCCAGCTCTTGTTTGATGCATTACTTCTAGCTTTAACCGGGCACCTTTGCCCTTTCCTTGACTCGAAAATTCAGTCCACCCTCACCTACCCCTACAAGCACCTTATCGCCGTCTTTTATCTCCCCAGCCAGTATTCGACTTGATAGCGGATTCTCCACAAAACGCTGGACCGCCCGCCTCAATGGGCGCGCCCCATACATTGGCTCATAGCCCTCTTTCAATAGCCACGACTTCGCCTCTTCGGTAAGTTCCAGATGTATGCTGCGGTCGCTCAGCCGCCTTTCGACCTCCAGAATTAGCAGGTCTACTATCTTCTTCAGATGTTCCTCGGTCAGCGGCTGGAAGATTATAACATCATCTACTCTGTTCAAGAACTCCGGGCGGAAAGTCTGCTTCAAGGCACTCTCAATGGTGCTGCGCAGACGCTGCTGCTGGCTTTTCTCCTGACGCGAAAAGCCGATAGCCTGCTTCTGAAATTCCTGTGTCCCCAGGTTGCTGGTCATTATCACTACAGTGTTCTTAAAATCGACCGTCCTGCCATGCCCATCGGTCAACCTTCCATCTTCAAGTATCTGGAGCATGATGTTGAACACATCGGGATGCGCTTTCTCAATCTCGTCAAAAAGGATGACACGGAATGGGCGCCGTCGCACCGCCTCGGTAAGCTGTCCCGCCTCCTCATAACCCACATAGCCCGGAGGCGCACCTATAAGCCGCGACACGGTGTGCTTTTCCATAAACTCTGACATATCTAACCGGATCATGGCATCTTCATCATCAAACAGGAACTCTGCCAGGGCTTTCGCCAGCTCCGTCTTACCCACACCGGTGGGACCGAGAAAGATAAAGCTGCCTATCGGTCTCTTCGGGTCTTTGAGCCCGGCTCGCGCCCGCCGTATCGCTTCACACACCGTTGTCACCGCCTCTTCCTGGTCTACAATCCTTTCATGTAATCGCTCCTCCATATGGAGCAATTTCTCTGCTTCACCTTCTAACATGCGAGCAACAGGAATGCCAGTCCATTTGGAGACGAGTTCAGCTATAATCTCTTCATCCACCACGCTCTCGATCTTCTTCTCCTTGCGCCACTCCGCCTCGGCTTGCTCACGCTCCTGCTCCAGCTTGAGTCTCTGCGACTTCAATTCCGCAGCGCGCTGGTAGTCAGCACGCTGTGAGGCTGCCTCCTCCTCTTCCTGCAAATGCCTTATTTCGCTGTCCAGTGCTTTGATACTCGGTGGCTTGCTTTCCATGTCAATACGCAGCTTGCTCGCAGCTTCATCGATCAGGTCGATAGCCTTATCTGGCAGAAACCTTCCCGAAATATAACGGTGACTTAATTTGGCAGCAGCCACTAACGCAGCATCATCGATTTTTATCTTGTGATGGGCTTCATACCGGGGACGTAGCCCGCGAAGCATCTCTATCGTCGCCTCAACACTGGGCTCGTCTATAAACACAGGCTGAAGGCGCCGCTCCAGTGCTTTATCTTTTTCGACATGTTCCCGATACTCGTCCAGAGTGGTCGCTCCAACACACTGGAGTTCACCCCGGGCAAGTGCCGGTTTCAACATATTGCTGGCATCGATAGCACCTTCGGCTGCCCCCGCACCAACTACCGTATGTATCTCGTCAATGAACAGGATTATTTCGCCGTTGGACTGGCGGACTTCGTCCATGACCGCTTTCAGCCGCTCCTCGAACTCGCCTCTGAATTTACTCCCTGCCACCAGAGACCCCATATCCAGCGCAATTATCCGTTTGCTCTTAAGCGAGTCAGGTACATCGCCAGCCACGATCTTCTGCGCCAGACCTTCAGCGATGGCAGTCTTACCCACACCCGCCTCGCCAATGATGACGGGATTGTTCTTCGTCCGCCGCGTTAAAATCTGCATCACCCGCTTTATTTCCTCATCGCGCCCTATCACCGGGTCAAGCTTGCCCAAACGTGCCAGTTCAGTGAGGTCACGACCGTATTTTCCCAGCGAGCGGTACTTTGCCTCCGCAGTGGGACTATCAGCCCGGTGCCCACCACGTATATTCTGCAGCGCCTGATAAATCTTCTCCTGGTCAACGCCGAACTCTTTTAAAATTTCTGAGGCTTCACCCCTGCCCTCAGCAGCAATAGCTACCAGCAAATGCTCCACACCGATAAAATCGTCCCTGAGCCGGTTAGCCTCTCGCGCAGCATTCTGCAGCAGATGACGAAAGCGAGGGGTCTCGAAAACCTGGACTATTTCGTGACTGAGCTGTGGTGCTGACTCAAGCACCGTCTCAAGACGCTTCCTTAGCGCCTCTACATTGACACCAATTTCTTCCAAAATCTGCACTGCCAGCCCTCGCTCCTTCTCCAGAAGGGCGAGAAGCACATGTTCCACGTCTAGCTGACTATGGCGATAACGCCGCACCAGCGTGAGCGCACCGGCAAGTGCTTCCTGCGCTTGTTCTGTAAATCTCTCAGGTCTCATAGTTTCCCCTTCCAGTTGCTTGACCGACCTTTCTAAAAGGACTAGCTGCCGTTACTGCATTCTTCCTGAACCAATTTCGTCCGATATTCGACAACAAGAGGGCATACTGGACCACTGCAATTGTCCATCTTCTTTCTCAGCCCGGCATCAAGCCCCCGCTTACTATTTATACCTGGTATTCCCTTTTTGTACCGATTGTACCAGGTACAGTTTACCGACCAGTCCTTGTTAACTACTATGGTAACAAAATCGCCAACCCTGTCACAGCTAACAGTGGTAACCGTAGCCTGCCACTTGGCTGGATTAAGCCCGGTATCCTCAGTCATCTCTGTCTCCAATCTCCCTGGTGGACCGCCTCAACTGCTCTATCTCCATTTCCATCTCACGCAGTCTCTGCTGCATCTCAGCTATCTTCTCTGCCATCCGCATCACTACCTCCACACCAGCCAGATTAATCCCTAGATCGTCCATCAGCGTCTTGATGTAACGGATACGGGCAATATCGCTTTCTGAATAGTAACGGATATTGCCCCTGGAGCGGTACGGGTGGATAAGCCCTAATCTTTCATAGTACCTCAGGGTATGGGTCTCCACCCCGACTATTCGGGCAGCGACGCTTATTACATATCTGGGTTCCGAGTCACTTGAAGTCATCCTATCTTACCACCTGTGCGGTATGTTAGCAACACCTCAGCTATCCCGAACGGAATGCCCGTAACTGTTCAAAAAGTTGCCTCTCCCGTGGCGACAGGTTCGTTGGCAACACTACCTTCACCCGGGCAAAAAGGTCGCCTCGGGAGGTATCACCAAGATGGGGCATCCCTTGCCCGGTCAGCCGAAACACCTTGCCATTCTGAGTCTCCGGAGGCACTTTGAGAACCACCTTGCCTCTCAGGGTCGGCACTTCTACCTCTCCACCGAGCACAGCAGTCAGCAGCGGCACCGATATATCAACATATAAGTCATCACCTTTCCTTTCAAAAAGCCGGTGCGGCAACACCTTGACCAGCAGATAGAGGTCACCCCGACTACCATCAGGGTTCAGGTACCCCTGTCCAGCAACCCTCACCCGCGAACCGTCCTTCACACCCGAGGGAATTTTGACCTCAAGTTTCCTTGACCTCCTTTCCCACCCTGAACCCCCACATATTCTGCAAAGTTGACCTGCCGCACCCCGCCTGACCCCACCACAAGCCGGGCAAGGGACATCGTCCCAGACCTCTACAACGCGTTTTGTCCCGTGAAAGGCTTCTTCAAGAGTTACCTCCACAGGGTGCTCCAGTTCACCAAGCCCGCCTACACGCCGAAAGGTGCCGCCGCCAGGAGCAAAACCATGCAGGATATCATCCAGAACACTGCCCAGGTCTCCAAACTCGATAGTGGTGAAACTCCCACCGCCAGCACCCCGCTCCGTCTTCTGCCCCGCCCTCGCGAAATCGTCGACATACTGCCAACGCTCACCAAATCGGTCATACTTCTGCCTCTTAACAGGGTCAGAAAGTACTTCATAAGCCTCGTTTATCTCTTTAAACTTAGCCTCAGCCGCCTTATCGCCAGGATTGACATCGGGATGGTACTTCCGCGCCAGCCGGCGATAAGCCTGCTTTATCTCCTTTTCTGTCGCACTCCGACCTACACCCAGTGTGGCATAGTAATCTTTAGCCATAACGCTACCTCTCGGCTTCATTATACAAACTTTCAAATATCCTGTCAACAATTGTTATAATGTTCTTAACAACAATTTATTAAGCCTCTTGACAAAAATATTTAAGATGCTTATAATTATAATTAGCGAGTGGAGCCTGGCGAATCTAAAAAGAAGGAGGTGAGACAATGCGGAGCTTAGTACGCTGGGAACCAATTAAGGACATTGTTAGTCTAAGAGATGCTATGGACAGGCTGTTTGAGGACAGCTTCGTCCGTCTCTCCCGCTTCTGGCCTGCTCTCGGGGAATGGCAGGTACCCATCGACATGTACCAGACTGACAATGAGGTCGTGGTGAAGGCAGCCATTCCCGGCATCAAGCCAGACGAGGTCGATATCTCCATCACCGGTGACACCCTCACTATCAAGGGTGAGCACAGGGAGGACAAAGAGGTTAAAGACGAGGACTACTTCTATAAAGAATGCCATTTCGGCGCCATCAGCCGCACTGTGACCCTGCCGGTAAAGGTCAAAAGCGACAAGGCTGAGGCAGTCTTCGAAAACGGCATTCTCACCTTGACCTTGCCTAAAGCCGACGAGGTCAAACCGAGGCAGATCAAGGTCAAGGTCAAGGCTGAGGGAGCTAAAAATTAACAAGGATTATTACCGGGCTCCACTCGCTTGCTGCCAGACCTCGAGAAACTGCTGGACAATCCGAGCAGTAGCCCCCCATATTATGCGCCCCTCATACTCGTAAGCATAGCCAACCACAAGGTCACCACCGATGACATACCACTCTTCTTTTCTCCCAACGCCTGACAATAGGAACGAGACTGGCACCCCGAACACCTCGTCGATCTCTGCCCTGTTGATGGTGAACTGGTAAGGATAAGGGATAAAAGCTACAAAGGGCGAGATATTAAAATTCGAACTCGTTGTCGGTGTATCGTCCAGTTCGCCCAGGACATCCACATCTTTAGCCCTCAGCCCGATTTCCTCCCAGCTCTCTCTCAAGGCTGTATCCATAAGGCTTACATCTGCCTCGCTCCTCGCCCCTCCAGGAAATGAAACCTGTCCCTTATGATAAGCAACAAGCTGGCTCCGGCGTGTAAACAGAATGTGGTGCTCCCCCTCCTTATTAAACAGGGGCACCAGCACAGCAGCCTCGTTTAGCCCGCTACCGCTTAGGCGCACTTTACCACGCGATAACAGCACCTGCCTTATTTTGTCCCTCATTGCAAGACAATAATATATCCCATCCCCGCCCGAAAGGCAAAGACTTTTTGTGACCCCGCCCTATTTAAAATTTGCCCCGTAGTAACTGCATTGGTTATACTGATAAGTTGAGGTACACCATGCCACCTTCAAAGGACTACTACGAAATATTAGGGGTATCCAGAAATGCTAACGAGGAGGAGATCAAGAGAGCATTCCGCAGGCTGGCTTTCAAGTACCATCCTGACCATAATAAAGAGCCGGGAGCTGAGGAAAAGTTCAAAGAGATAAATGAAGCTTATGAGGTGCTCTCTGATGCCCGCAAAAGGGCGATTTACGACCGCCAGGGGCGAGCTACAAGGCTGGACTGGGCTGGCTTCGATGAGTTCAATTTTGGCGGTCTTGGTGACATCTTCGATGCCTTTTTCGGTGCCACTACCGCAGCCCAGCAGCGCGTTCCTCGAAAGGGCAAAAATCTCCAGGCTAATCTGACTATTTCCTTCGAGGAAGCGGTCTTCGGGGCTGAAAAGCAACTTGAACTCTGGCGCATTGAAGCCTGCCCGGTATGTCACGGTATCGGCAGCAAGCCGGGCACAAACCCCGAGAAATGCCCGAACTGTAATGGCAAAGGTGAAGTACGCCGGGTACAGCAAGGAATCTTTGGACGCTTTACTTATTCCACCACTTGCCCCCGCTGCCATGGTGAAGGCTCAATCATCCTACACCCCTGCCCGCACTGCAAAGGAGCAGGCAAAGAAAAGGTCAAACGGACACTTACAGTAAACATACCCCCCGGGGTAGATGAGACTTATCAACTCCATCTCCCCAACCAGGGGGACGCCGGCGAATATGGCGGTCCTCCGGGCGACGTCTACGTTGCGCTTTCCGTCAAGCCCCATCACCTTTTCACCAGGAAAGGTTACGACATCATTTATGAATTACCAATAAACTTCGCTCAGGCTGCCCTGGGTGACAGCGTCGCCATCCCTACAATCGAAGGCGATGCTATATTGAAAATACCGGCAGGAACACAGCACGACACCGTCTTCCGCATTAAGGGTAAAGGCGTGCCGCATCTCAACAAGAAAGGAAGGGGCGACCAGACGGTTATCGTCAAGGTTGTCACACCTAAATCTGTGACTTCCAGACAGAGGCAACTCTTCGAGGAATTAGCAAAGACCCTACCCACCCCTGAAATACCAAGGGAAAAAGCCTTTAGGTCAACGGATAGAACAAGGGGTAACACCGACGGACTGGAACAGGACTAAAGCACTTCGTCAGGCTTCAGTCCGTCCTTGAACCGCTTCGCTATCTCAGCCGGTGCCAGTGACTCAAACAGCACGCCGTAGATAAGGTCGATGATCGGTGCCTCTAGCCTCAACCTGCTCACCAGGCGATAGGCAGCTATTGTAGTATCGATGCCCTCAGCCACCTGTGTCATCGAAGCCCTCGCCTCACTAAGCGGCTTCCCTTTACCCATCTCATAACCAACAGAGTAATTGCGGCTTAACGGACTGTTCCCTGTAGCAATAAGGTCGCCAAGACCAGCTATCCCATAAAAAGTACTTATCTTAGCTCCCAGGGCTAAACCCAACTTGACTACCTCATTCCAGCCCAGGGTGATGAATGCCGCCTTGGCATTGTTCCCCAACCCCAGACCATCAAGCATTCCAGCCCCCAGTGCGATGACATTCTTCAGTGCACCACATAACTCCACACCAACGATGTCATCGCTGACATAAACAGAAAAATCAGGACAATCGAGCAAGCCCTGCACTTGCTTCGCTACTCCAATGTTGCGCGAGGCTACCACTGATGTAGCCGGCAGACCTTGATTTATCTCCTTGGAGAGGTTAGGTCCTGACAGGGCACATATTCGCTCCTTGAGAACAAAAGGTACTTCTTCACCCATCACCTCAGACATCCTTTTTCCGGACTCTGCTTCAAGTCCCTTAGCTGCACTGACCAGAATCATAGAATTGCCCAGAAAAGGAGCGGTCAACCGTACATTTTGCCTCAAGCGCTGAGAAGGTACAGCATAAAAAACGACTTCTGCTGAATCTAAGACCTTATCAATACCGGTGGTAATAGAAAAACAGCTAGTTTCCCCAGCTACTTGCGGCAGACCTTGCTCTTTACTTTTCAATGCCTCGGCTTCGGCTTCCGTCCGCGCCCATAAAGCGACCTCCACCCCCCTCATAGCAAGCATCTTGCCTAATGTGCTACCCCAGGTAGTTGCACCAATTATAGCTGCCTTCTTCATAAGCCAGGACTCGCTACTGACTCCTACGAATCGATGCTAATCCGCTCATCAACTTTGAGTTCCGTACCTGTCTGCAACCGAGCGATATTCTTCCGATGCTGGTAGACAATCAAACCAGCAGCTACCAGGCTATATACTAAGTACACAGGGGGTATATTATATACCACCGTCAATACCATAAACAAGCACAAGATTCCCAGACAACTAAGAATAGAACCCAACGACATATATTTACTGCGCAATACTGTCAGTATCAGTATCAGACCGCCGAAAATCGCAGCCAGCGGCCAGATAGCTATCCAGCTACCGTAGTAGGCTGCTACCCCTTTGCCGCCCCGAAACTTGATATACACTGACCAGTTATGCCCCACCATGACCATTAAAGCCGCAATAACCTGGGCATATTGCCAGTTCAACGCAAGACCGGCAACCACCAGCACGTTGTCGCCGACAATAGCCCGCGCTGCCAGCACCGCCACCGCTCCTTTAACAACATCGAGCGCCATGGCAATAGCCCCAGCCCTTCTACCCAGCACGCGCATCACATTAGTGCCACCGATGTTCCCGCTCCCATATTTAGAAATATCAATCCCAGCCATCAACTTACCAACAATCAGCGAAAAAGGAATAGCCCCGATCAAATAGCTTGCTAAAGCGCTAAGAACAAAAATGCCAGCTATCATGTTCACACCCCCGTCTTTTGCGTCCCCTTATTTGCTGCTCTCTTCAGCAGAAACCTCAACCCCGTGCCATGAAATCCGAAGGTTTGCCGCAATCTATTCTCAAGATAACGCTGATAAGAAAAATGCATCAACTCCGGGTCGTTGACTATAAATGTAAAACTGGGCGGATTGACATCTGTCTGATAAGCACGGATAATTCGCAGCCGCTTCATACCTTTCCGTGGCGGCGAATGCGCCAGCACTGCATCTTTAAACAGCTTGTCCACAACCTTATCAGGCAGTCTTCTCTGCCTTTCCTCCCAGACCTCGAGAGCCTGTGGGACTATCTTTTCTACATTATGCCCCAGCTTCGCTGAAACATACAATACCGGTACATAGGGCATGAACTTGAGTCGCTCACTAATACATTCGGCATAAGGCTGGGTATTTCCTGAGACGAGGTCCCATTTGTTGACCAGTAGCACCATACCCTTGCAGGCTTCTTTGATATACCCTGCAATGTGGACATCCTGAGCAGTAAGGAATTCCGTAGCATCAGTGACCAGGAGAGCAACATCGCACCTGTTAATAGCGCTTAAGGCTCGAATCAGACTGTAATACTCAATCCCTTCACCGATACGCCCACGCCGTCTGATACCCGCTGTATCAATAAGCAGCACCTCCCGTCCCTGGTAGTTGTACACAGTATCCAGAGCGTCGCGAGTTGTCCCCGGAGCCTCGTCCACTATAGCCCTTTCCTCACCCACAATAGCATTGAGCAACATCGACTTCCCCACATTCGGGCGCCCGACAATGGCAAGCTTTGGCATGTCAGGCTCCGGCAGGACTGTCTGAGGCTCAGCGGGGAGACGCCTTAACACCACCTCCATCAAGTTATTCACGCCTCTGCCATGTTGACCACTGATAGCCAGTGGCGCCCCTAACCCTAACCGGTAAAACTCGGCTGCCTGGCTTTCCAGTCTAGCATTGTCTGCTTTGTTAGCTGCCAGCACTACAGGTTTATTACAACTACGCAGCAGTCCAGCTATATCTTCGTCCACGGGAAGTACACCATCGCGGATATCAACCAGAAAAATAATTACATCAGCACCAGCTATAGCAGCCTGCACCTGGGTTCTAATTTTTTGGGTCAAAGACGAACCTGACCTCGGCTCAAGCCCACCGGTGTCTACCAGGGTCACCTCCCGACCCATCCAGTGGACATCAGCAAAAATACGGTCGCGCGTCGTTCCCGGCAGGTCTTCAACAATAGCTACCATTCCTCCTGCCAGACGGTTAAACAGCGTCGACTTGCCAACATTAGCTCTACCGACAATAGCTATGACTGGTTTGACCAAACTACTGGCTCCTGAAAAAGGTGCTCAGCCTGCCATGGTTTTAAGCATACCATCCCACAACCACCCTGTCTAGCCACCGCCAAAGAGGTGGACAAGCAATGCCTTCTGGACATGCAATCTGTTCTCAGCCTGATCGAAGACCACTGACTTCGGGCTGTCCAGGACTCCGATCGCAACCTCCTCACCATGGTGTGCTGGCATAGGATGCATCAAGATGGCATCCAGCTTTGCCCTGGAAAGTAACTTTTCATCGACTTGATAACGTGCAAAATCCTTTCTGCGTTTATCAGCCTCGGCTTCCTGCCCCATACTCGTCCAGACATCTGTATATACCACGTCGACTCCGCTTACAGCCTCTTCCGGCTCCTTTGTAAGCAAAATCTGGCTGCCACTGTCGGCAGCAAATTTTCTTGCCTTCTCTAGGACCTCGCCCTTGATCTCGTATCCCGAGGGAGAGGCAATCCGGAAATGGACCCCCGCCATAGAACTTGCCAGAAGCAAGCTGTGTGCGACGTTGTTACCATCACCGATAAAAGCTAGAGCTAGCCCTTCCAGCTTCCCTTTCTTCTCCAACACCGTCAGCAGATCACCCAGTGCCTGGCACGGATGCTCATGGTCAGAAAGTGCATTGATAACAGGCACACTGGCATACCGGGCTAAGACCTCCAGAGTCTGGTGAGAAAATGTCCTGGCAATGATGCCATCCACATAACGGCTCAGCACCCGGGCAACATCTGGGACAGGCTCCCGCTTGCCCAGCCCCACCTCATCAGGGGACAGGTAAAAACACTGCCCCCCAAGTTGCCGTATCGCCACCTCAAAGCTCGCCCTGGTGCGCAACGAGGGCTTCTCAAAGATAAGGGCGATGATTTTGCCCCTCAACACCGATGGTGCCTTCCCGCGTTTCAGCTTCAAGGCATTGCTGATCAGACCAGCTACTTCTTTGTTATTCAAGTCAGCTACAGAAAGAAGGTCTTTTCCTTTCATGCGTGTTCACCGGACAGGTCCTTGCTAATTGAATCTAGTATACCACACGGCACCAGCAATGGTATATAATTGGCGAAGGGGGTGATAGCTTCTCTATCATTGACTGCTATTATGGGTGGAGCAAGTCCTTTATTACTATTATTCGACGGCAATGCTCTGGTGCACCGTGCCTTCCATGCGCTTCCGCCGCTGACCGTAGCCAGGACAGGAGAAATGGTAAATGCGGTCCAGGGCTTTGTCAGCACTTTGCTCAAAGTACTTAATGAAATCAAGCCGACTCACTGGGCAATCGCCTTTGACCGCCCCACGCCAACATTCCGTCACGAAAAATTTGAAGACTACAAAGCCCAGCGCCCCAAGACACCCGATGAGCTTGTGTCCCAGATAAAGCGGGTACACCAGCTAGCAGATGCATTTCACATCCCCGTTTTCGAGATAGATGGTTTCGAGGCTGATGACGTCCTCGGCACTCTGAGCCACCAGGCAAACGAACAGGGTATAGATACTATCATCGTCACCGGAGACAACGACGCCCTTCAGATAGTCAATCCAAAGACAAAGGTGCTCGCCCCTAGAAGAGTATTCAGCGATACCGTGCTCTACGATGAATCACTGGTGAAGGAAAAGTATGGCATATCTCCAGAACAGCTTGCCGATTTCAAAGCTCTCATCGGTGACCCTTCAGACAACATCCCCGGTGTCCCGGGTATTGGCGAAAAGACTGCTGCTAGACTGCTCAGTCAATTTGGCAACCTGGATGAAATCTATGCCCATATCGATGAAATCAGCCCGGAGAAGCTACAAACGCTGCTCCAGCAGCATAAAGACCTGGTCTTCCGTAACAGGGAACTAGCCCGAATAGTGACCTCAGTACCCGTAACACTCGATCTGACTGGCTGCCGTGTCACCGCGTATGACCGTCAAAAAGTGGTCGAACTCTTCCGCGAGCTTGGCTTCGCTCAATTGCTGTCCAGGTTACCGCAGGAAATCGGCGCGACAGAGGCGACCACCACCCGGGTAAAGACGCCGATCAAAGGCAATTATCACACAGTGACAACCCGGGATGCGCTCGAAGGACTGCTGGCACGGCTTTCTACCGCTAAAGAATTTGCCATCGACCTTGAGACATCGAGTAAAGAGGCGATGACAACTACACTGGTCGGCATCTCCCTCTCGCTCGTACCGGGAGAAGCCTGTTACATACCGGTGGGACACCGCAGCTTGGGCGATGTGGACCAGCTACCGTTATCATGGGTTATCGAAAGACTCAGACCCGTCATTGAAGACAGGCAAAAAAACAAAATAGCTCACAACGGGAAGTTCGATATGATAGTGCTCGCCGAACACGCTGTCGGACTCCAAAACCTCTCTTTCGATACCATGCTCGCCGCCTACTTGCTTGGAGAAAAAGCCCTGAACCTTAAAGCCCTGGCTTTTAACCGACTGGGGGTGGAGATGACACCTATCGAGGACCTGATCGGCAAGGGGACAAAACAGATTTCCATGGCAATGGTACCTATAGAACAGGTTGCCCAGTACGCCTGTGCTGATGCCGATATAGCACTCAGGCTTAAAGAGCAACTGGAGAGCGAGCTCCGCCGTGAAGGGCTGTGGCAACTCTTCACCGAGATAGAAATGCCGCTGGTCCCGGTCCTTGTAGCCATGGAGAGGAACGGTGTGGCTCTGGACCTGGAGTTGCTTCGTGACATGTCCCATAACCTGGGCAGAGAGATGATGAGGATAGAGACTGAAATCTATAATTGTCTCGGACACAGATTCAACGTGAACTCCTCCCAGCAACTTTCTCAAGTCCTCTACGGAGAACTAAGACTGCCCAAGCCGCGAAAGACGAAGAGCGGTTACTCCACCGAAGCCTCAGCACTTGAGGACCTCAAAGGTGCCCATCCCATAATTGAACTCGTACTGCAATACCGACAGCTTGCCAAACTTAAGTCCACCTACACAGATGCCTTCCTGGAACTCATCAATCCCAAGACCGGTAGGCTGCATACCAGCTTCAACCAGACAGGAACGGTCACTGGAAGGCTCTCCTCTAGCGAACCCAACTTACAGAACATACCTGTGCGAGGTGAACTGGGCGGCAGAATAAGGCAGGCAATAGTCTCCCCACCTGGCTGGCACCTCCTCTCCGCAGACTACTCTCAAATAGACCTCAGAGTCCTAGCCCACATTTCACAGGACCCGGAGCTTATCGCCACTTTCCTGAGAGACGAAGACGTGCATGCTGCCACAGCATCTCGCGTTTTCAACATCCCACCGGAAAAAGTGACCCCTGAAATGCGCCGCGTTGCCAAAACGGTGAATTTCGGCGTCATCTACGGAATGAGCGATTACGGACTGGAGCAAGCTACCAGCTTCACCCGTGAGGAAGCAGCCCGGTTTATCGCCTCCTACTTCGAAAAGTACCCCGGCGTCAAGAAATATATCGAAGATACCAAGAGGCAAGCCAGAGAGACCGGCTATGTTCAGACGGTGATGGGCAGGAGACGGTACATCCCGGAGATAAACTCCCCAAACCGCCAGGTGAGAGAGGCAGCAGAGCGAATGGCGATAAACATGCCGGTGCAGGGCACCTCCGCCGATATAATCAAAATCGCCATGGTCAGACTCCACCACGAGATGATAGACCGCCGACTGAAAAGCAAAATGCTACTTCAGGTGCATGACGAACTCGTCTTTGAAGTGCCCCCTGAAGAACTCGATATCATGAGACGGCTCGTTTCCGAAATCATGCCCAACGCCCTCAAGCTCAGGGTGCCTCTCAAAATAGACATCAAAGTGGGCAAAAACTGGGCAGAGATGGGATAAAGTGCCTGAGCTGCCTGAAGTCGAGACCATAAAAAGAGAGCTTGAGCCGCACATAATAGGTAAAAAAATTACCGCGGTCACCGTTTACGATGCCAGGATAGTTTACCCTCTATCAGCAAGTGCATTTCAAGGCGGAATCACAGGTCAAAGGATAGAAAACCTGAGGCGCCGCGGCAAATATCTCCTTTTCCAACTGTCCAATAGCAGTCACCTGGTAGTCCACCTCAGAATGTCGGGGGCACTATTGCTGAACCCATCAGGACCCCTCCCGCACACCCGGCTCGTCCTCCATTTCGACGACGGGAGCGAACTCGTCCTGACCGACCGCAGGCGTTTAGGAATAGTGTTACTAATAGACAGCGAAAAGCCAGTAGAGGACAGGCTTGGACCCGAACCATTGGAACCCCGGTTCACTGTAGAGGAGTTCGCAAATCGATTACACCGGCGACGGGCGCCGATAAAGGCAGTGCTTTTGGACCAGAAAGTCATCGC
>Ga0129301_1000218_pt1 | contig 30897 bp, 39 predicted proteins | sample ConPoolayeHmetaG_FD_94489 | JGI IMG/M metagenome (GOLD analysis project Ga0129301, IMG submission 94489) | Hot spring microbial mat communities from California, USA to study Microbial Dark Matter (Phase II) - Cone Pool mat layer H metaG ...
ACTTCTTTGTGTTATGGTGAAGGAAGTGTTCGAAGCTCAGACCTTACTTAACCTGCCACGCTTCATAATGGTGTTCTTGTGTGGTGTTGTCTACCCAATTTCTGCTATGCCGTCAGCACTACAGTATTTAGCCTATCTGATGCCCCTTACCTATACTGTAGACGGTCTAAGGGGAGCCTTCTCTCTGAACCCTGGCGATGTGATCTTTGCTGATGCCATAGTACTTTTAGGCTTCCTCGTTATCTTTATCTTGCCTGCTATGAGGCTTCTTCAAGGGCGGTTCAAGTAATAATGTTGGTGCTGTCCGATCGTCTAGGTGTCAAGATTACACGTGTTTAGTGCTTTAGAGCATCGGTTCTCTGGTGTAGACCTGGTTTGGTTCGACATAGGTGAGCGTCTCGGTTTTTGTCATGGTGCCTGAAGCCACGTCCAATATAAGCTCATATAATCTCTCGCCGACCTGCTGTATCGTCTCCTTCCCTTCTATAGCAGTTCCTGAATAGAAGTCCAGCTTCCACCCGAACCTTCCGTAGGTTTGCGGGTTCGCTGTAAGCCACAAGAGTGGTGAGACGACCCCGCCTGAGCTGTATAGTATGGTGTCACTAGAGAGTCCGCCGCCTCCAAGTTGGAAAAGCACGATCTGAGCTCCTGACGCAGCATATCCAAGAAATATTGAGAGCATGCTCATCCAGTTGTCTACGAAATATAGGCCTCTTGATCTTGGTGCTTCTGCATACTTTAGCACGCCCTTGATCGGCATCGACCCAGACTTCTCTATGGCGCCTAGAGACTTCTCTTCTAGGGTTGTGATTCCTCCTGCAATGTTTGCTGGTACAGGGTTTATCGTGCGAATGTCTTCCCCGATAGCCAACGCTCTTTCCTCTGTTTCCCTTGCAACTTTCAAGATTTCGGTTGCCACCAGACCGTCGGCGGCTCTCTTTGCGAGGATATGTTCGGCGCCAATTATTTCCGTGTTCTCTCCAAAGAAGGCTGTCCCTCCTTTCAAGACGAGTTTGTCGAATACATATCCTACAACAGGGTTGCCGACGATACCTGAAGTGGTATCTGAAGCGCCGCATTTTACGCCAAGGCAGAGGTTGCTGTCATCGAATTCTCTTCTTCTAAGCTTGGACGCATCATAGACCATTTCTCTGGCTAGGTCGATTCCCTTGCAGATCAAGTCTAAAGTTGAAGCATTAGGGCTGTCAAGTACTTCAACTCTCTTCCCTGACTTAGATATCTCATCCGCCAACCTGTTCACGTCAAGTTCTGGGTATCCTGCCCCAACACTTCTACCGTGAACGATGACAGATGCTACATTTGGATTTCTGCCCAAGCCTACAAGTGTTCTAGCGATCGTCTCCCTATCTTTTTTGCTCCTTCCACTGCCACCGTCTGCTGTAATTATGGTCTTGCATCCTGCGACAAATTTGCATACTGCCTCGGAAATGACTCCTCCCGGTATGATTAGGACATGGTTTCTTACACCAATGGACCCGTCAGGTCTCTGGTAGCCTAGGAACGTCAACTTTTTTCAACCCGTCTTTTCTAGGTCGCCCCGTCCTCTCAGACCTTCAACGTTGTGGACGTGGACAAGGCAGCCTTCGCCTATAAAATCGCTTGCTTTACCGATTATCTCGCCATACTTTATTATGTGTTCGCCTTTCTGAATGTCGCTTAGAGAAACCTTGAAGCCGAAAGGCACGTTTTCTCTCGCCTCTAACATGCGGTCTTCGCTGCTGTCTGCAGACCTAACGTGGACGATGTCTCCCTTCACAACGTCATCTAGTACCGTTGCAACATTATCTGTTGGCCTTATTTTGAGAGCCAGTTTTTTCCCACTAAACATCGAATTCACCATGAAAATTCGATGAAGGAATTCCCATCAGCCTCTGTGTCGTCTGCAATCCTACACACCATCACATTCTCCGGAAGTTTGCGTCTTAAATCTTATCTTTTTGCTGAACTGAGATTAAGAAGGTTTCAGGCTGTATATGTGCTGTTCAGTTTCTCTTTCTTTGCAATCTCAAAGAGACCTTTATCGCTCGTTAAAAATTCTGATGCGTCCACTGCCTTTGCTGAAACTATCTGAAGGGCATCAGCTTGGTATACGTGATGTTTTTCTATCAGCTTCCAGCTTTCGGAAAGAAGTCCAGTTTTGGCTGGAACCAGCAGCAGGATACCAAGTTTCACAAGCCTTCTTGCTTCAAATAGAAAACGTTTCTTTGAAGCCATATATTTCTGCAGGGACAGCCTATCTTGCATCTTCGCTTTATCAAATGCTCCGAGGATTTCTCCTATGTTCCATGTGCTGAAAGCTAATGTCACTTCTCCCGAATACGCTTTCTGGTACACGTTCTTTACAAGCGTGCTTCCCGGCTCCATTATGTATCTCTTTATTGTGCTGCTTGAATCAAGATACACTATTGTCTCTTCCATCTCTCATATCCCTGACCAATTCGCTTACAAGCCCTTTTTCAGGTTCAACCGGTTCAAATTCTATTTTGTAGTCTTCAGACTCTCCTGTATCCGCTATCATCTGATTTAGAAAACTGTCAACCATCTCGTCTCTGATCATATCCTCGAGCATTCGAGTTATTTCTGTTCCCCTCTTTGATGCCTGCAATTTGAATTTCTCCCACAGTTCCTTATCCACGTAAATGCTCGTCTTTACCTTAACCACCTCAAGCACCTAGATACCGACAACACCTAGAATTGGTATTTAAGTCTTTTCTATAATAACACTTAACCCAATCGACATCCCACATAACGGTGTCAACTGCTGCTATCTTCGAAATCTCTGGAACGTATTTTGACGAATCTGGGTTCAGCGATCTTTATGGCTTCTCTCACTCTTGTACCGGGCTTCACGGTGACCTTGCACATCTTATGGTCTTCGATCAACGCTGAGGCGCCTGGGCCGAGTTCTCCGGCTACTATGACGTCTGTCCGCATGTCAACTAGGGTCTTCACCAGGATAGGGCCTGCTCCGAACCTGAAAGATGCAGCTGGATTCTGAATCATCTTGACTTTCTCTATCTTCCCGTCTGAGATGTCTACGATGGTGATCGTCTTTGCTTTGCCGAACATCTCAGATACTTCATCATCCAAACCCTTGTCATCCTTGGTTGGCAAAGCTACCCTAACCTTTCCCAACTGTATCCACCTATGAGGTCAGTGCGGAGTGGAGCCTTTCAGTCTGTCAAGCCTTTCCTTGATCTGCTCCAGCTGCTGCTTCAAGATTTCCATTTGATGCTCCAGCATCGAGATTTCTTCTTCTTTCGAAGTTGGCTCTCCTAGAGCGAAAGGCCTTCGGAAGCCAGCTGGAAACTCTCCTCGAATGTTTCCGCCAGTCTCTTGACCCACGCCCATCGTCCGCCCCATCCCTCTACCTGCACCCATGCCTCGCATTCTGCCCCCTACAGGATTTGGGGCTAGACCTTCTTTGAATTCTCCTCTTTTGAAGCGTTCGACTGCGTTTCTGACTGTGCCATATACACTGGAGACGATCTTGATCTTGGCCAACGACAACACTTGGTAAGCGTTAGGGCCGACGCTTCCCGTTATTACTACCTGAGCTCCTTTGGACGCGATCGTCTGAGCTGCTTGAATGCCAGCGCCACTTACCTCGTTCACTGCAGTGTTTTCGATGGCTTCAAACTCCATCGTCTCGGTGTCCACGATCAAGAAGTACTGGCATCTGCCAAATCTAGGATCTATTTGGGCATCCAAGCTGTCGTCTGTCGCTGTTACCGCTACCTTCATGTCCCACACCTACTTCTTGAGCTCCTCCAGCCTTTTTCTTATGAATTCAAGCTCCTGTTCGAGGATCTTGGCCTCATCCTCCAGCATGGCTATCTCATCTTCTTTGGATATCGGAGGCATCCAATATGGTGCAGTATACGGCGTTATCGGCCCATATATGCCAGTCCACCACCGTCTCGGAAGCCAAGGGAACCATCTGCACCTACCCCAGTATGGGTACATGAACCAGCCGAATGGTCCAATTCCATATGGCATCTATCTAGCTCACCTTCTTCTCTGTCGAAGCCTTTCCCTCACGGAGCCTCTTCAACTCCCCGATTCTCGCATCCACATCCTTCACTTCCTCGTCAAGTCTTTTCCTGTAGTCCTCCAGTGAAGCCAGCTCCTCTTCGGGAGAGAGCGTCGGCGGATATCCATAGGATGCAAATAGGCTGCTCTGAGACTGTTCGGTTGAACTATTCTTCCTCAATGTCTCCAACCTCTTCTTTGTAGCATCAAGCTGAGATTCTATGGCTTTCGCCTGCTCCTCTAACATCCTGACCTCTTCTTCTCTGCTCACTCCAACACCTGTAGGATAAGGTGCAGCCGCAGGCGATGTTCTTCCGGTTCTCAGATATTCTCTAAATTGAGGCATCAGACCACTCGACATTATCCATTCTGCCGTAGGTGGTAGGCCGGTCGGCGATCTGCCCACCCAACCAGGCGAGTACCCGAACCTCATCCATCCCGGGATTCCTGTGAGATAATACATGTTTCTTCTACGGTATCCCATAAGATTCACCTCCTATAGTATTGTGTTGGCGGAAGATAGGGTGTACCATAGAAAGCACTAGAGTACTGATATTGTGGGTAGCCATACATGTAAATGTATGGAAGTAACCACCAGCATGCCCCTCTTCCGAAAAGCCATCCTGGTCTCTGCCATGGGGGTAGATAGCTGAAGGGGCCTCTTCCAGGCCACATGCCATATCCTCTTCCAAATCCTCTCCATCCCATACTTTGTCACCGCATATTGTGTGCATATGCACATATTTATATTTTTTGCATAAGCACAAAAATATATAAAGGTGGGCAGGGTCAAACCCACTGATGGCACATGAGCTACAGGCACAGACACAGACATGGAAGACGAGGTAGGCTTCCGAAACCGATAAACATCGAGAGAAGCCCAGCCATAGAAAGGTTCGCCCCCCTACCCTTACAAAATCTTGAGCCTGTCCACATAAGTCCAGCTGAATTGGAAGCCTTCCGCCTAGTGGATCAAGAGGGGTTATCTCAAGAGGAGGCTGGCCGAAAAATGATGGTGTCAAGGGGCACTGTTTGGAGGCTTCTACAAAATGCCAGAAGGAAGGCTGCTCAAGCTCTCAGCGAGGGGCGGCCACTACATATCACCGAATACAAGATGTCTTCTCAAGACGTCGATGGAGGAGGGGAAAGTTTAGGAGACTAATTGTCATACTAGAAAACCTCTTGTTCTCAAAGGTAACGTAACCGAGCAGCATGCCATTACAGTCTCCGTTTAGGCAATCATCTTGGAGTCCTTGGCTGCAAGAGATAGAGAAGCCTTGTGGGCATCTTCGGCGCCCTGTCCCCCAAACCCTCATTTACGAGTAAAAAAATATATAAATTTGGCTAGTCGTACTTTCGCCGATGTCTAGGCTGGTCGTCTCCCCAACAATAGAGGAATATCTTGAACAGATCTACAGACTTGAAAACGAATATGGTGTTGTCAGAACGAAGCAGCTGGCGGACCTGCTGGGTGTAAGCTTGGGGACGGTGACAAATACCATAGAGACGCTGGAGCAGAACGACCTCGTAGTCCACGAACCCTATAAGGGTGCGAAGCTGACAGAGAAGGGGCATAAAATAGCCGTAGATGTAGTTAGAAGGCATCGGCTGGTGGAATGCATGCTATCCGATTTTCTCAAGCTCGATTGGAGTAGGCTCCATAAGCAGGCCTGCGGGCTTGAGCATGCAATAAGTGACGACCTAGTCAAACCCCTTGAGAAGGCACTAGGGCATCCGAAGACCTGCCCTCACGGGAACCCTATCCCTACTGCCTGCGGTGGCTTGGAGGAGGCGGCACAGCCTCTTGAAGCCCTCCATGTAGGGGGAAAAAGTGTGGTCACGAAGATCGTGGACGAAGACGAAGATATACTCAACTACCTCATGGCGATCAAACTTGTCCCAGGGGCCGATGTTGAAGTCATAGAAAAGATAGCGTTTGATGGATCGATGATAGTGAAGGTGGATGGGCAAGATCGTCCCATCAGCAAGAAGGTTGCCTCTGTTGTGTGGGTCAGAAAGGGGAGATGAGCGCCTTGGAGCTGCCTCTAACCGCTTTAAAGAATGGCGAAAGCGGGATCATATCCAATGTTGACGGCGGCTCATGTGGAAGAGGGCCGGGAGGACGGGGTAGACGATGGGGTTTTGAAAGACGGCTCGCGGACATGGGGCTCACGCCAGGCACCTTAGTGACTGTGGTGAAGTCGGCGCCTCTTCAAGGGCCTATTGAAGTGCTCGTCAGGGGATCGAGGCTTGCGCTCGGTAGAGGTATGGCTGAGAGGATATATGTAGTGGTGGAGCGTGGGCGACAAGAAGCTTAGGATAGCCCTGGCTGGAAATGCAAATGTCGGGAAATCTATTGACGGAAAAGAATACGTGTTCGTCTATTACAATGGGTTGTGGAAAATAGAAAGAATAAGGGAGCTGGCAGACGAGGTTTTTGGCTGCTCAAGGGTTGAAAAGGTTGGCGAAACGGAGTTCGCCAAACCTGAAGGGCTTTTCGTTGTCTCACTGAACCCAGAAACCTTAAAGGTTGAGAAACAGAGAGTGACATACGTTCTGAGGCATAAGGAGAAGCGTAAGCTTATTCGTCTTGAGACCTCTTCAGGACGCACGTTGAAGGCTACTCAAGACCACAACTTCATGGTTTTAAGACGTGGTAAGCTGCAAGTGCTAGATGCTAAGCAGTTGCTGAAGGGAGACCTCTTACCAGTAATCGAAACATTATCAATCTTAGAACGGTCCAGATCGTCCATAGATATAGGAAATCTTCTTTCAGACAAAGTTAGGAAAGGAAACAGACAGTATCAGATTTCCGACGAGTTCGTGACCGTACATGGAAAAACAATCCCAAGACTAATAGAGAAACTCGCCTTCAGAGATATCGTCTGGGATGAAGTGACGGAAATAGAGTATGACTTCAACAAAGACTATGTATACGATTTATCGGTAGAAGCTAATGGTAACTTCATGCTAGCAAACGGGCTCTTCGTACATAATAGTGTGATATTCAACCATCTGACAGGGCTTCATCAGCACATAGGTAACTGGCCTGGTAAGACGGTTGAGAAGGCTGAGGGCACTCTACATTTTAGAGGGTACACGATCGATGTAGTTGATCTTCCCGGAATCTATTCCCTTTCACCTTTCTCGATAGAGGAGAAGATTTCAAGAGAGTATATTGCATGTGAGAATCCAGATGTGGTGGTCAATGTCGTCGACGCGTCGGTGCTCGAAAGGAACCTCTATTTCACCCTGCAGCTTATGGAGCTTGAGAAGCCAATGATTATCGCCTTGAATCAGATGGATATGGCAAAGACCAAGGGAATAGAGATCGATACAGAGAAGTTGGCTAAAGTACTGGGTGTACCGGTTATTTCAACCATTGCGACGAAAGGTGTGGGTCTCTATGATATCGTTGAAGAAGCGGTTAGACTCGTTGATAGGAACGCGAAGCCCTCTACTGTCAGATATGGGGATGAAGTTGAAAAAAGGATAATGAAGATAGCTGGCCTAGTCGAAGGCAGCCCTCTGAAGTATCCTCCAAGATATACGGCAGTCCAGCTCCTACAAGGAGACGAAGAAATCGAAAAAGAAGTTGAAAAGATAGATCCAGAAATCGTGAAGACAGCGAGGAAGCTTGCTCTGGAGCTTGAAGAAATCCACGGCCACCCCTCGTCCACCGTGATAGCGTCAGAGAGGTATGGTGTGGCTGCGAGAATAACCCGGAATGTGCAGACGGTGAGAACTCCACTTAAGCCAAGGGCAGGAGAAATCCTCCACAACATAACGACCAGTAGACTGTTGGGTTACCCAATAATGGCTGCTGTAATGCTAACAATCTTCTACACTGTATTCACCTTCGGAGATTTCCTTTCGAAGGTGTTGACCAGCCTTCTTGACGGATTGCAGCCAATCTTCATCAGCCTATTCGGAGCCGGTCCGGTTGGAGAACTTATCTGGGGCGGCCTGATTGAAGGCTTGATAGCTGGGATCACGATAGCACTCCCATACATCGCACCCTTCTACGTCATACTATATTTCCTAGAGGACTCCGGATACCTTAGCCGAATCGCGTTTCTAATGGATAGCTTGATGCACAAGATAGGACTACATGGCAAAGCCTTCATTCCAGTGATGTTGGGTTACGGATGCAATGTTCCCGCCTGTCTCGGTTGCAGGATCATGGAAACAGAGAGGGAGAGGCTTATAGCAGGATTTATCACAACCCTCATACCATGTGCTGCTCGGACAGTAATAATCCTAGGCCTAGTCGGCGCATATGTAGGTATCCAGTGGGCTCTGGCATTGTACATCTTTGACCTGCTAGTCATCTTTGTCTTAGGCAGAATCGCCTTCAAAGCCCTACCTGGAGAGCCAACGGCTTTAATCATGGAAATGAGCGATTATAGAGTTCCCCGCCTCAGAACGGTTGTGAAGCAAACGTGGTTCAGGCTAGAGGAATTTGCCAAGATAGCCTTTCCCCTCATAGTTGTCGGCAGCCTCTCGATCAAGCTACTTGAAGTCCTGAACCTACTGGAGCCTATTGGGAACATACTCAGCCCAATAACTGTCGCCTGGCTAGGACTACCCATGCTCACAGGTGCAGCTCTGATCTTTGGTGTGTTAAGGAAAGAGTTGACGTTGGTGATGCTCGCAACCCTTCTTGGAACAACGAACTTCGCGAACGTCTTGACTCCATTGCAGATGATTGTGTTCACTTTGGTGACACTTTTCTACATACCCTGTGTATCGACGATAGCTGCCTTGATAAGAGAGTTTGGCCTCAAGAAGGCTATACTGATAACATCATTCGAGATCATGTTCGCGATCACCATCGGTGGGGTAGCGTTTCGGCTGCTGCAAACGTTCATTTTCCAATGAAGTCTGCAGTCGAAGCCTTGCTGCAACCTACCTTAATTGCTTGTAGTTGGAAGGATGCAAGCATGCATAGTCGATTATCAGCCCAACCTCTTTAACGTCCTCGCATGGTCGGTTTGTTCTCGCTGCAGCCTGTAGGAGGTGATGTTCTTCTTTAACGTCCTCTTTCTCTAATGTGAGAGCAGTTTTGAAAATGCGGATCAGCCCATGTTCACAGCATTTTAGCCCAGCGAAATCGTGTGTTGCATTATCTCCAGTTTTTCATCAACTTTAATCCAAAGGCTGCCACTTTTTCGAAATGCATGTCGTTTGAAATTAGGCTAAGATTTTTTGAAACCGCTGTAGCCGCTATTAATATGTCCGCGTCAGGAATTAGTTCCCCCCTTTCTTTAAGATTTCGATAGATTTTACAATAGGCCTGGACAATATCGTTATCAAGCCATATGGCATTAAAGCTATCTTCCAGCAACTTCTTCACTAAACCCCTCTTGTCATCCTTCACACCCCTCAAAATTTCTGTTAACGTTACAACGGATATGCTTCCATGCTCATACTTTTCAGCCTTCAACATGTCTACAATAGCGTCTGTATCGAACAACTTCATCTGAAGCTGAACCTCTCCCTGAACTCCCTACTCGACTCCATGATGGACCTTAAGTCCTCTTCCGATAAAGTTTTCTTCAAATTCTCAAACGCCTCTAAACCTTTTAACCTCCTAAGTTCATTGTAAAGACTAAGCAGGAATGTTCCCCACTCTTCTTTATCTTTCGCCTTCTCCAAAATTCTCTTTACCTCTAATGGGATGGATATCGTTGCATACTTTTTCAGTTATATCACCATAAAATAGCATAATGACGTACTATATAAGAATACCGATCAGTCCTATTTAGCAAATCATAATCAATGGTAGGATATAAGCTCATATCTTTGACTAACACAATTCGCAAACCTTTTAGCTATTGATTATGAGGAATCAAGACCGGAGCCGAGTCAAAGAGCCTTTGACATCTCACAGTCTTGAACTTCTGATATTGATTGTGATATTAGCCTGTGGTGCAGCTCATGATTTCTTATAATAATCGGCTTGCCCTCCATCAGTACTTTTGACCTTAACCTAGGATTCAGGTCTTGAAGTTGGACCAGGTCCACCTGAAAATCTATTTCCAACTCCACTTTAGTTCCTAATTCAAGGAGTTCATCGAATGTCAGTGCAGGTACCGCATAAACCGCTATGTCTATGTCTCTAAAAGCATTTCTCCTCACTAGACTTCCAAAAATGTATGCTAACTTTATATTATCCTCTTTCTGAAAGATTTCTTGAAGCTTCTGTAACACTTCTCTTTTTTCCCCCTCACTTAACTTATGGTATTTAACTCTATCATAATCCATATCTGCTCTCAACATCCCTTAAGAAATCCTCAATTTTTTGAAAGTTTTTCTTAGCGGACTCGTAGACCTTAAGATCGTCGATAATCCAATATCTGTGAACAAGGAGGTTCCTCAACCTTACGACCTTGATGATGTCCTCAACATAGGTTAAAACTTCAGATCTCCCCAAGTATTTTATGCAGTCACTATAGGACTCAGGTTCATAGTTGAAGCCTTCAATAGCCATATGCAAACAGGCACTACCGATAGCTTCAACCAAAACTATTATCTGATACCTTAGAGAGTATCTCTCATCACCTGTTAGAATCGTATAGGGCTTTTTCACTATCCTATCTATCTCTTTGAGGCTTTCTCTTGCTTCTCCAATTCTACTTCTCAAATAGCCTTTGTCGATAACCAAGATTCTTCACTATCGCCCTCATGTCCTATTTTAAACATATGCGTTTTTGGGCAAAACGCAATTTAAATATTTCTATAATGATGCTCACATAAGATAATACTATGTATTGTATTATCCCATATTACGCTCAACGTGTCCTTATGATTTGGCTTTGGTTCGAATTTGAACACGTACAGAGTTGAGGATAAAATATGGTTACTCCAGGGGAGATGACAAAGATAACTTCTGTAATACCTCAAAATGCCAACAACGAAGTCTCAATTCATACAGAAATCGGATCTAACTATACTCGAACCAATAAGCAGATAAGCTAAGCTTTCATGTCTCTGCGTCAAAGTAGGGTCAAGTCTTCAGATTGATTGAACAAGCATTAAAGCTCCACGCCATTTATCATCTAACTAGAAGCAACAATTTTGTCGCTTACTAAAATATGATGGGGCCAGTGGGATTTGAACCCACGCTCACCAGCGTTCTGGGCTTCTTGCTCCCCAGGCTGGCATCTTTGACCAAGCTGGACGATGACCCCTCGGAAGATGATGTCCTATGTCGGTTTATTTGCTTTATCTATGATGCCTGCTCGATTCTCTTTTGGTAATCGTCCTTCTGGCATCGACACCGAAAAATGTTTGCTGTTCGTTTCACATTTTTAGGCTTGTCAAGACTCTTTTGAATGTTTCCTGATCTGGATTTTGCTTGTATTCTCTTAGTGCGTTGACTATCTGGTCACTGTTCCCGATTCCTAGGATTCTTCTGACCTTCGGCGAAAGCCTTCCTCCAATGAATAGGCTTTGTGTGAATGAAGTTAGGTTCGAGTATTTCTTTTTCTCGCTTGCTGACTCAAAGTCTAATATCACAGGTTTGTCTCTTGAAGTCACAACTATGTGCTTGAGTGGGTTGCTTAGTTCACAGTGTGCTATCTTCTCTCGGTCCAATATGAAGCATTGATGAAGTATCTTTCTGATCACCTTTCTGAGTCTTCTTGTTCTCCCTTTGCCCTTCAATTCCTGTATGTATTCTCCAATTCTTCTGCCAATGAGTAGTTCCATTATCAGGAATTCGTCTGCCGCATGATATAGCCTTGGGCCTATCTTGAGCCTATTAACTTTCTCGAGGTATTCTGCTTCATGTCTTAAGGTGGCTCTGTCCGCGTCTGCCCTCAGCACCTTCACGGCTGAAAGGCCGTATCTGGTGTTGGCTGCGAACACTATTGCTGTGCATCCTTTACCGAGCACCTTTAAGCCGTCTACCTGCGTGTTTCCTTTGTAGTGGACTGCATATACGCCTCTGTCCTTGAGTTTATGTACTATTCTCTCCACCCTTTCTTCGTCTACCTTCGGATATGAGACGAGGAGGTTATATGGTGGCTTCTTGAGGTCGTCAACTGAGATAGTCTTGGTCTCTTGGCTCAAATATCTCACTTAAGGCTTCATTAACCCATCTCTTTTCTTCTGATTCAGCCTCTCTTCCACCTACGATCTTGTGTTTTTCTTTGAGCGGTTGAACCAGCTTCCTTGAGACACCATATTTGGTGGGATTCCTCAAGATCTCCCTCATGAAATCTATTGTCGTGGAATGGCGTCTTCTCTTAAGTGCCCTGAGTCTGGCGTCATCCTCTAGCCACATCATGTAGGAATCTCCTCTATTCTTTGATGTGAACTTTTGCACGTTGCCTTCGTCGAAGATTTCAGGTCCAAGCCTCACATGGTATGGTGAAATGTTCATGGTCTCGAAGAGGAAGATGAATGCGCTGGTCTTTCTTTCGTCGCTTGCCGCCTTAGACCTTATGACTTTGAAGCCTTCTCCCTCCAGGTGTTTTGTTAGGCTGTCGATGGTGTGGTTGAGCATGCCCCAGAGTATGTCGACACTAGTTTGCTCGTGTTCGAAGAAGACGCAGAGAACGTTGTCGATGAGATGAGACTGCTCCCTCTTGATTGCAAGTGTCTTCTCTTTCTCCATAAAGTACTCGAGCTTAGGCTCTCTTGTAAAACTTCTGCATGATAGTATGAACCTTGAGAGGGTTGCGACCGATATTGCTCTTCCCAGGTTCCTGTTGACGTCTATTGGGTCTGTGACGATAACCTTATCGTCTGGGAACCTTTCCATTACATACTGTTGTCTCTCTTTGTCGGTTATTATCAGTGGTAGCTTCCACTTCACGGCTTCCTCTAGCAGTCCTTTGAAGCTTTTGAAGCGATATATGAGCACCTCACAGACGTATCCGCTGAAGCCTCCAATCTTTATTTCTGCACCGTACGTGCCAGAGGCCTTCATGAACTTCTTCAGTAGTCTCACATCAGATCTTTGTGTTCGGCTTAGATGCTCCTGCATGAACTTTAAATGGTGTGGTGAACGGTCTGCGGCTGTCACCCAATGCCCACGCTTGACCATATAGCATGGTACGATGTTTACTCGGGATCCTTCGACGTTTGTCTCGACATATGGGTGTTCGGCGTACCTTATGATCAGATTCTCTTTGCCGAAGGCTTGGCATGATATCCTGTAGCTTTCTCTCTCAAGCTCCTCCTTTGACGCCTGAAGTGGATATGAGAGGAACACGTCTATGTCCGCGTCTTCGGGAAGCCATGTGTCCCGTGCATATGATCCTCCAACTATAACCTTTGGTGTGAACTGGCTTGTCTCCGAATACCTTTTCACCTGCTCTGTGACCAATCTGGCCACCTTGTCTGCTTTCTCGTACTCTTCTGGCTTGGGCGTCGTCATCCTTTTCGCATCCTCAAGTATCTTGGAAAGGGGCTGCATTCTCCTTCTACCCCACGACATGTAGGTCGCTGTATATCGGTCCCCCTGGCGTGAGAATGCTTCTCTTCACCTTAAGCTTGGAAATCGTCTCCTCACCGAGATCTAGGTTGCTGTATCTTCTTATTGCAGCAGCAAGCTCTTCTCTGCCTCGTCCAGTCTTGACCCTTAATATGGTGAGATGTGGATCGAATCTTCGATCAGGTTGGAATCCTGCCCTTTCAAGGCTGGCTTCAACCCTCTCCCAAAGTGAAGTCATCTTCTCTGACGCCTCGTCGTCTACTCCCACCCACACGACGTTAATGTGGGCCATCGAGGGGAAGGCACCTAAGCCCACATATTTTACTTTGAATGGTTCGAATCTTATCATTGAAAGCGCGCCAATCAAATCTCTCACCATCGTCTCGTGTATTTCTCCAATGAATCTTATCGTGAAATGGAGGTTTTCTGGTTGAACAGGCTTACCATCTATTCCAAGTGAAAGAAGATCCCTTTGCACCTCCAATATCTTGGCTTTCACTTCCCCGTTTTCGACATCCAATGCGATGAAGGCTCGTATTAGACTCATTCAACGATATGACATTGCAACATGTTGATAAGGATTATTCGGGGAACAGATATAACGTGGTTGCAGAAGAGGAAAATGGTGGTGGTGGCTTGGAGAGGCTCATTCTCTGTGTAACCGGTATGCCTGGTTCGGGAAAGACGACGGTCGCACAGGAGATCAGAAAGATGGGCTTTTACTATATAAGCTTGGGTGATGTGGTAAGAGAGCAGACGAAACTGAGAGGATACGAGTTGACTGATGCCAACTGCGGCCTCGTAATGGTGGCTCTGAGGAGGGAGCTCGGTCCTCAAGCGATCGCGAAGCTCTCACTTAGTCGTATGCCTGAGGATGAGCGTTTGATTACGGTAGATGGCGTAAGAAGCATCGATGAAGTCAACCTATACCGGTCTCTCGGCGACGTCAGGTTGTTGGCTGTCCACGCTTCCCCTCAAAGGAGGTTTCAGCTTTCAGCGTCAAGGGAAAGGATTGACGCCCCAAAGACCAGGGAGGAATTTGATCTGAGAGATCGGAGGGAGCTTGATGTTGGTGTCGGCAACGCCATAGCCTTGGCTGACGAGATAATATCCAACAATTCGACGATAGAAGAGCTTGTTGAGAGGGTGAGAGACCAGGTTAAGGCTTGGATGGAGGAGGATGGTAGGCGATGAAGATTCCACCTCTCAACCTAGATGTGAGAGTTCAGGTTTCTGCTTTGGTACAGAAGTCTGAAGATCCGTCGAAGGTTGCAACGGCGGCCAGAAACATAACAGGCGGCCTGGAGCCAGATCACTTTGAAGAAACTGAGGCACATGTTGTCCTAGAGTATGAAGGTGAACATGCCTTACACTATATTTACAGGAAGATTAGAGAAAGGCAGGTGATTTCGGTTGCAAGGAGGCTTCTGCTGGAGAATATGGCCAAAAATTCTACCACGATCTTGGTAAATAGGCAGGCTGCATACATAGGAAATATCGTCTTATGCGAAGAAGAGGCTGAGTCTCCACTTGGCCCAATTTATGTGAAGATTTCAAGTCAACATCTGCTTGAGGTTATAGAGTGGTTGGCCTCCGAGCGTGATGTCGAAGTGGCGGCGGGAAGGCGGTGAGTAGGCCTTGAATGTCATATCGTTGTCAATACTCTACATGTGGTCTAAGCCATTTAAGTCGGTTATCGAAGAGCTTTCAAGAAACATCGATGGGCCCAAAAGACCAGACGCATGGGATCTCATCGACGACGGCGAATACACCCTTTCAAATAAGAACCTTAAGGAATATAGGCAGCTTGAGAAATCAGGGTTAAGGTTCACTGTGCACGGCCCACTCTTCTCCACTAAATACATCGACCCGGACGAAGAGACAAGAAGGAGTTGTGTGGATAGGCTGAAGAATTCCATGTATAATGCGGTGGAGCTCTCTCCTCTAGCCTACGTCTTCCATCCTGCGGCCATACCCAAAGGTCTCTCAAGGGGGGAGGCTGAAGCTCGACACCGAGAATTCTTGGAGATGGCATACGATTACTCCAGGTCGATAGGCCTCAACGTGTACGTGGAAAACCACATCACGAAACTTGAGCATCTTCTCACTACTCCTGACGAATTTCTTGAACTATATCGTGGCATCGGCTTAGGCCTCAGGATGGCTTTCGATGCGGGGCATGCGAACATTGGGGGTGTGACGAAGGCGTTTGTAGATAGCCTGTGTGACAGGATAGGGGTTGTCCACGTTCACGACAACCGCGGAAGTGACGATGAGCATCTGAAAATCGGAGATGGAAACATAGATTGGAGATATGTGGTGGGAAGACTTAATGGGCATGGTTTCGACGGCCCATATGTAATAGAAAGCGTGAACGGCGTCTTCGAAACCGTCGTTTTCTTAAGGCATCTGCTCAAAGGCGGTAGGTTTTGAAGGGTTCGCCTGAATCGGGGTAGGGGACCTCTATCACGTCCATGTCCTCTGCTATGATGACATTCTGGTGAAATCTTTGAGCCTCTCTCAAGATCACTGTCGGATCATTATATCTGGCGCTTAGGTGTGTTAACGCCAACATCTTTGCACCCGCACTTGAGGCAATCTTCGCCGCATCTGTAGATGTCGAATGCATATGCTCTTCCGCCTTTTTTCTATCGCCTTCTGAGTATGTTGACTCGAAGACGAGGAGATCTGCTTTTGAAAAGAACTTCGCCAGCCTAGGATCTGGGCAGGTGTCTCCTGAGAAGCCTATGGTTCTGCCAGGTCTGGGAGGCCCTAAGATCGCCTGAGGTTCAACCACCTTTTCTCCTATTCGGATCTTATCGCCCGACTGTATCTTGTGCCAAAGGGGTCCTTCTGGGATTCCCAGCTCTCTGGCCTTTTGTACATCAAACCTTCCCGGCCTAGGCAGCTCTTTCAGAAGGTAGCAGTAGTTGGACACCAGATGTCTTCCTCTCATAGCGTAAACTTCATACTCTCTTTCTCTGAGTACAAGTCCTTCCTTCACCTCAGCCACCTGGATTGGGTACTGAAGTTCCACCTTCAGGTACTTTATCATCTCCTTTATGAAGCCTCTGATTCCCCTTGGGCCGAAGATGTCGACTTTTCTGGTGCGCTTTAGCATTCCCATTGTCTGAAGTAGTCCAGCAAGTCCTCCTATGTGGTCTCCATGTATGTGTGTTATGAAGATCTTCATCTTCCTGCAGAAGCCGATTGTCGCCCTAACCATCTGTCTCTGGGCGCCTTCACCGCAATCCACTAATATGACCTCATCTTTTCTGAGGACTGCGATCGATGGAAAGCTTCTTTCTGCAACTGGTACGGCTGAAGATGTGCCGAGGAAGACTACTTTCAGGCTCATCCTGTTCAACTCAAGAGTTTAATGTAGTCTACTATGGCCTTTGACACGTCCACTTTACTGTATTCTGTCTGTATCGTGTTTGAGGCTATGAGCTTGGATACGCCTGCGTTGGCCATCTTCTCAGCTGCTCCGGCAGCGAGTACTGGGTGGACACAGACTGCCACGATCTCTTCAACGCCCAAGCCTTTTAGTATGTTGGCGGCCTTGGCGACCGTCCCACCTGATGAAATCATGTCGTCGACTATGTATGCCGTCTTCCCTTTTATGTCGAAGGATGGCGGTTTAGCCTTCACTTCGCCTGTTATGAGGTCACGTTCCTTTTCGAACACACAGTATGGTCTTCCCACGAATTTGGCGAATGCCTCCACCCTCGTCGAGCTTCCGAGGTCTGGGGAGATGATGATCGAGTCTGAGAGGTCTTCGTTCTTGCTGACATATTCTGCTAGAAGGGGTATTGCTGAAGGGCTGAATGCTGGAAACTTGAAGAGCCCTAATCCTTCAACGTTATGTATGTCGACTGTGAGCAGTCGTCTAACGTTTACGCTGGCCATTAGGTGACCTACGGTCTTAAGGCTAAGTACTTCTCCAGACAGATATTCTCTATGCTGCCTTGAGTACCCGAGATAGGGGCATATCGCGTAAACGAAGGCTCCTGATTCTGACAGCTTCTTTGACAGAAACAGTAACTGTATCAGATGGTGGTCTACAGGCGGGCTCAGGGACTGTACGAGAAGAACTCTCTTGTCTTCCACGTTGGAGAGAAGCCTAAAGTAGTTTTCTCCGTCTGCGAACTCCTTGAACTCTATGTCCACCATGTCACATTCCATCTGCTTTGCCATGGATCTTGCAAACTGGACAGAGGCTGGGCCTGGTGCTATAAGGTAGTCTCTCGCGCTCATAGATATTGATATAAGCAACTTTGGAGCTAATTAAGCGTTAGGGTATGATAAGGGAAGCTGAATGCTACCTGCAACGTGAAGGGGGAGAAGTAGAGTGCTTTCTTTGTCCACGTAGGTGTATTATCGCACTCCAGGATACTGGCTTCTGCAGGGTTAGACAGAATAGGGATGGTAGACTTTACACGTTAATATATGGGAAGACGTCTGGGCAGTCAGTCGAGCCGATCGAGAAGATCTTGTTCCATTTTTATCCTGGAACCCAGACACTTTCTATTTCCACGATAGGCTGCTCATTCTCATGCCCTTGGTGTGAGAACTATAACATCTCGCAGGCGAAGGTGAATAATGTTGTCACCTTCGAAATAAAACCTGATGAAGTTGTTGGCATGGCGAAGAAATATGGTGCTGGCTCTGTAACCTACACCTACAATGAGCCTCTGATCTGGTACGAATTCATCAAGGATGCCGCTCGATTAAACCGGAGAGAAGATGTCAAGAATATCTTGGTCACCAACGGCTACATAACATTGGATGCTCTCGGTGAACTTGTCGACTACATCGACGGTGCATGTGTTGATGTGAAGAGCTTCTCCAGAGAATTCTATAGAACATACTGTTCTGGAGAACTGGATCCGGTGCTCGATTCGATAAAGTATATGATTGGAAAAGGTGTCAAGGTGGAGTTGACATACCTCATTATCCCACTCTTGAATGATTCGCTGGAGGAGATAGGAGAGTTCGTTGGCTGGGTTATCGACGAACTGAATCCACATGTACCCGTGCACTTTGCCAGATTTCATCCCACATATAGGATGGTGGATCGGCCTCCAACTCCGGCAGACACTTTGATTGCAGCAGCCAATCTGGCCTACGAGAGGGGACTAGAATATGTCTATGTTAAGAATGTGTTCGTTGAAGGGCTTGAGGATACTCACTGTCCAAGATGCCACACCCCCCTGATAACCAGATACAGTTCGAATATTACAAGTGTCAATCTAACTGAACGAAACGAATGTCCGAGCTGTGGTCTCAGAATTCCCATAACAGGCAAGCCGAGGGTTCCGCTTCCAAGACAATATTGAAAGTTCATCTGGTGTATTATCGATTTTCAGATAGGTTTGGTCGGCTCTCCTTTATCCATGACAAGTTCTCCGTCGACGTACATTCTACCCCTATCCATTGACTTGATCATGTCGAGATGCGATGATGCCCTGTTCTTGCCGTGGTAGGCGCCCAGGTTGTTTCCTATGGCGATGTGGACAGTCTTATAGATCTTCTCGTCTACGATGACGCTGCCTCCAGTGTATTCTGCTGCCCTATTGCATCCTATTCCAAGTTCTGCGATGCGATCTTTTTCGCCTGTATTGGACTCCAAGAAGTCTGCGAAATTTTCTCTGCCACGTCTTGCAGTGAACTCCACAACCTTTCCCTTTTCGAACTTAAGCCAGAGTCCTTTCGCCCTGCCGAAGCCGGAGATGGTGACGTCGTCGAAGAAGATTCTTCCCTCCGCAGTATCTTCTACTGGTGCAACAAAGACCTCACCTGACGGAATATTCAAAGCTATCTCATCTCTTGCCCTATCCTCCTCTGAAATGATTCCATCGTCGACCAGTATCCTTCTATCTCTTATGCTAAAGCTAAGGTCGCTTCCGTCATCTGCCTCGATTCTGACCATGTCGTGGCCAGCAAGCGCGTTCCGATAGTATCCGCAAAGCTCCAAGAGCCTGTCTGAAAATGACTCCCTAATGCTGTTGAAGAATATTCTTTTAAACCGCTTCAGCGGTATGCCGAAGCCCTTTGCTGCACCAGGGAGAGGCCATCCAAGGTATAGCCAACGAACCCTCCTACTATCCATTATTTCTCTGATCTTTTGCCTGTTGGGTGCGTCGATCTTGAGCTTTCCTGACACCGTCTTGGACCAGTTTGGATCGTCAAGTTCCCCAATAAATATGTGGGCGTCCATAGTCTCCGCTAAGGCCTTGCTGAATGGATTCGTCGTCTTGAGCGAGTCCTCTGGAAAGAGCTGGTAGAATAGCTTCTGTCTTCTATAGCTTGTCGGGATCAGGATCGTGTATGCTCCAGCCCTCCAGCATTCTTCTTCAACCATCTCAGCGAACCTTTCACATGAGGGGTCTGTGCTGTTGTATACGATTCTGACGGATTCACATGAGCCATCAGGTTTCTTGCCGATCCTAAGGCTTCTTCGAACAACCTTCTCTGATAAGTTACGCATTTCTATATTTGGCAGGCTCATGTTTGAGGTGTGACAGTCGGCTTGTTTAAAAGTGTTTTGAAGAAATGGCGTCTCATCACATGATGTAATAAACATTAATATAAGTTTGCCATACAAGTATCTTGGACAAGATTAGAATGGCCGACGACGTGGTCGTATTCGATTCTTCCAATTTTAGAGAGAAGATCAAGGATAAAGGCCATGTCTTGGTCTACTTCTGGGCTCCATGGTGTAATCCTTGCAAGCACATGACACCGATAGTGGAAAAGATGGCTAGAAAATACAACGGAAGGATCGTCGTCGGAAAACTTGATGCCGGCCAATACTCTGAAATATCTTCAAAGTATTCGATTTCGACCGTTCCAACATTCATGCTATTCAAGGACGGCGTCATAATCGACTGCTTGGTTGGCGCCGTAGGAGAAAGGGGACTGGAAAGCATGCTTAAAGAACATATCCAATAGCAAGTCCTCTAAGGCAGTCTCTAAAGGTCCAAGAGAAACCTTATCAAATACCCTTCCCTCATCTTCTTGATCTCCATAAGATGGTAGGTTACAGCCTTGACTTCAAGCTTAGGTCTATGCTTGTCTACAATAAGCGGTTCTCCTCTACCAACCCCTCTGACACTGTAACCACCTTCTTCCTTACTTATGTCCACCTCCAAAGAATGTGCAAGAAACTCGCCGGAGGTTGTCTTAAGAAGAACCTCTTCTAAGAAGCCGTAAAGCAATGATTCAAGATCGAAGCCCTGAGCCCTGTAAGTGGAACTCGATACCTCAGAGATCAGGCTCAAGTCCACCATCAAGTCAACAACCGCCAGCCCTGCCTTGCTAAAGCACTCCTCCAGGCTTGAACCTTGAACCTCGATGTAGGCGTCTGAAACATGCTCCAGAATCTTGTAGAAGGAGCCCATATAGGTTCAGCATGCCAATAACAATATTTATACTTAAGCGTCTGGAGACATGAAGATAGAAGAAGGTATATGCCGGGATGGCAGAGTGGACAAATGCGCAGGCCTTGAGAGCCTGTCACTCCTCGCGGGTGGCGTGGGTTCAAATCCCACTCCCGGCGCTTATGTCTACGCTTTATTGCATTCTTCGCTTCTATACACTTTGACATCGGATGGAATACTCAGTTCGAGGTGTAAACATAAAAATACAAGTGAGTTAAACATTTAAGGGATCAAGAGATGATATTGTTTGATTTATTGAAAGATCCAATCAAATTTTTTGAAAATGTTAAAGGTGAAAATTGGAAGCCTGCTTTCAAGTTCTTTTTGGCAATTACGGTAATTCTCTCTATCGTCACGCCGATTGTGAATTATATTGGGGTTGAGAGTACAGATTTTTCCTCTGCCTACCAAGCTCAAATTTTGGCCTATTTACTTTTGGAAAGTACTTTATTAAGCCAATATGGAACTTCTGCGTATTTGATTGAAGCATTTCTAATTGTGGGGTTTGCTGGTGCCATAACGTTATCCCTCACAGGATTTCTACACTTGTTCTACAGATTGATGGGTGGAAGAGGGTCAGTCTTAAACGCTTGGAAGGCTGTATGTTATGGAGTCGGCCCCTGCATACTCGGCGGATTCTTGCCATACATATCACTATTTGCGGCTTTTTATTCTCTCATCCTACAGGTCTATATTGGGCCAAGAATTCTATACAGAGTCAAGGAATCAAGAGCGATAGTTTTTCTGGTCGTTATACTAACTTTAACTTTCATTGAAATGTTTATGAAAGGCACAACTGTGGGTTTTTTCGAATGAAATTGTTAGTATTCCTTCGCTCCACTATTATCTAATAGTAGATAAAAGGCTATGCTTCTCACAATCATGGTGAGGACCAATTCAGAGAACAATTGAAAAGACTTGCATTCATTTAATCCATGAAATGGCTTTGTGTTATGATGTAAGACTGAAATCATTAAAATTTGTACATAATCAGCTTCTCATAATCATTCTTTCTACACACTGAATCATCTCCTTTCCCTTGAATAGGAAGAGAAACTATTCTTCCACCTTATGTAGAAGCAAGTGTCCATTATTCACGAGTATCTTCATAATCTTCTTCTCCTTTTCCATTCTTTCTTGCTCGATAAACTTCTTCTCGTCAATCTATTGTGGAAAAAAGTTTCGATGCAAATTGCTGAAAAAGAAGGAAACAGGATGCGAAAACCTGTTCAGGTTGCTTGATTTCAAAATGGCAAGACAATCCCATTAACCTTTCCATCAGGCCGAATCGCGGTCAGTTCCATTAGATGACAGCCATTTCCTCTCTCTCCGCCCTATTCTCCCTCCTAATGTATGCACGCGCCTTTCCAGTTTTAAGAGAGACTATTAAAAAGGAATATCCTGTCCACAGTTCGCTTCTGTCCTCGTCAGTTTTGGACCAGAAAGGCTCCCAGAATGGGTGACTGTGGTAGAAGCCGATAATGTTTAGGCTTTGGTGCTCTGCTTCCTCAAAGACCTTCAACTGTTCTATTGGGTCAATTCGGTATTCGGAGGTGGAAGCCAACACATTTCTTGTAAGGTAAACTTTCTCGACGATTTTTTCCTCTCCTTCTCTCCTACCAACGAGAATGCCACAGGCTTCAGCGGGATAGCATCTTCTCGCGTGCTGGAATATTTCATCTAGGTGCTTCCTCTTAATCCTTAGAACCATAGTCTCCCCGAAGGCTATTTGGGCAAATATGCTTTTTAGCTTGAACCTTGACGATATAGTAGAAAACTATAGACAAAGGAGGTTGAGGGCAGAGATATTTGAAAATTTCAGTCTATATTGCTTCTATCGGCTTCTTCATCCTTCCTGCTTCTTGTTCAGCCATTTGTAGAGAAAGTTGTGTTCCGTATTCGATAAGCATTTTGGCCATCGGATTTTCTGGGTTTATCTTGTAGAGTATTGCTCTGCCTATCTTCCTTGATGTGGTGACCAGGCCAAGATTTTCTAAATCCTTGAAGTATTTATAGAACGTGATCTTAGGAGATACAGGATACATAAGAAAGGTTATGGAAGTTTAATGTCTTGCTAAATTCTTTGCAGAGTTCGATGTCAATTCTTTGGAAGAACTGCAAGGTTGAGTTAGATCAGCTTTGGGAATCTGAAAGGTTCAATATTGTTGTATTATCGGAAAATTGGCAACCAAGGAAATTGGATTAAGAGTTTAATGAATGGGTTAGCAAAATTCTAGTACGTCCAGACATATCTTATCATATATTCAACTCTGTTTTCCTCCAAAAATTCAGTTATCGTTCTCATGTTCTTTAAGGGTATCATAAGAGCCCCCCTACCAACCTTGAAACCGCCATTCTCCTGTAGAATTCCATAGTACCTGTATCTGCCTACTCGCCTCCCCTCCAACTTCTGTGTGAAGGCCACCCTTTCTCTCGCAGCCAAGCCTGTGTTTTCATATGAAATAAGCGCGTAAGGTTTCCCTCTTCCAGCCAATAGCCTACGTAGCCCCTTTGATCCACGAAGTATTTTCCCCTCGTAAACTACTGGTTCGAGAAGTGCGGATTCCTTAAGTTCTCTAACTGTCAAAGGTATCGCCTGAATGGGGAGATCTGTTTCAGCCGTTATCTTGTACACTTCTTCTTGTCGTCTTCTGAGGGTGCTCTTGTCTTTGAAGACAACTAGTAGGTCGACATCACTTCCCTCGTCAAAATCTCCCCTCGAGTAACTGCCAAACAATACTACGCCAACTACACCCTCTATTTCTCCAATCCTGTCAGCTAAACGTTCTATTTCACTATAAACCTCTGATTGCAACCTTCTCCCTCCTACTCAATTCACCTAAACATTCCCTGAGCAGCTTCAATGCTTGTTCAGCTCTTTCACCGTCTTTGCCTCCGTACCCAAGAGCACCGTAGATGCCCCAGAGCTGATCCGACATCCTTAATAAGTCGGGATGATGCTGCCTCAGCCAACTTCGAAGGTTTCTATGTGCAGTCCCAGGATGTTCATGGAAATGGAGGTTTTCTTTGGAAGCGCAGGCCTCGATCATCTGCTCTAGAGCCCTCAAGCATAGAAGACCCACATTAGAAAACCTCTTGTTGCCGAATTCCTCCAAGGCGCCTAAGAAGTTCTCTTCAGAAATTTCTGCATGATTGAGCGCCTCGCCCATAATCCTTTGCTAATTATTAACAACCTATAAACCTTTAGGATTCAAAGGATGAGGGGCTTCTTCAAACCAGCAAGCTGTTTATGGAAGATTACGACTTCAGCTCTGTTTGACAGAACGTTTGAGGTAATGAGCATCTTGCACCCAGTTCATTAAGTGAGTCCAAGTGGGTCAGGTTGCTGTGTTTAGGCTGAAATGTTTGTTTGCAGTGCTGATCTGATCAGGTGGTTATGTTTATTAGACGAGGTGTATGATAAGGGCAGCTGTGAGGGTTGGCGTCCTTTTCTCCGGCGGCAAGGATTCATGTATGGCATACTATAGAGCTAGGGGCTATCATGATGTTGTCTGCCTGATCGCTTTGGTCTCGAAGAATAGAGAAAGCTACATGTTCCATGTCCCAAACATCGACGTTACCAGACTTCAGGCTGAAGCAATGGGGGTTCCTCTGTTGCAGAAGATTACGGAGGGGGAAAGGGAGAAGGAGCTTGATGACTTGAGGGATGTGCTGGCTCTTGCCAAAGATAGATTCTGCATTGAAGGTGTCGTAACTGGAGCGATTATGTCAGTCTATCAGGCGAGTAGAATTCAAAAGATATGCCATCAGCTGAAGTTGTGGTGTTTTAATCCACTTTGGCTAAGTGACCAAATCGAGCTCTTGAAAGAAATACTGGAGGTTGGTTTGGTGGTTATTGTCTCGGGTGTCTTCGCCTTTCCCTTGGATGACCGTTATCTTGGTAAGGTAATCGACCAAAAGGTGGTCGAGGATCTGGCTATGTTCAAGTGCAGATATGGCGTCAACCCTGCAGGTGAGGGTGGAGAGATGGAGACAACGGTGATTGATGCACCCTTCTTCAGGAAGAGGATAGAGGTGACAAGGTATCAGGTTGAATACAAGAGCTATTCGGGGACATACAGTATCTTAGAAGCGAGGCTGGTGGAAAAGTGATATTGGTTGTTGACATCTGCTCGGATGGGCTTAGCAGGCTGGAGCTCGTTAGACCAATTGAAGAAGTTCTCAATAGATCAGGCATCTCTAATAGGACTAGACATTATCTTCACATTGGCCGCGATGACATAGTGGAGTCTGAAAAGGTCGTCGTCTGCGGGGCCGCCCTTGAAGACTCTAATTTCTTGGATCAGATCGACGCATTCGGATGGTTGAAGGATACACTGAAGCCTGTCCTCGCGGTAGGTGCTGGGGTGCAGGCTGTGGTAAGGCTTTTTGGAAGCGACTTAATAGATGTGGACATGATTGGACAGTTTAAGGTAGACGTCGTTGAAGCGAACATCCTATGCCAAAAGAGCGAATTCTATGCCTATTTTTTGACCTCGAAGGCTCCGAAGCCTGGTGGAGAATTTGGGGTCTTGGCTAGGGCGAATGGGGTTGGATGTCTGACGAAACATAGGTCTAGAGAAGTCTACTGTTGCCTTTTTCATCCTGAAGCTTTGAATCCGGAGATTGTTGTCAGCTTCTGTAAGAATGTCTGATAAGGCTTTCCGCCAGTCGCCCTCTTTGGCTGCGGTCTCTATACTCTATCCTTTCACTAAGGCTGAAGGACATCCTTTGCCGCGATTTCTCTTCTTGCTGTTAAGAAGAAGTGTGAGTCTTCGACTATCTCACATAGAGCCTCTCGTAGGGTCTGCTTGAAGTCGGCACAAGCTTTCCAAATTTTGCTCTCATAATCTTGTCGGCGTTGAAGCCGAAGTGGCCGCAGAACTCGGATACGATGCTGTCAAGTAGCCTTCGGTCTTCCCCATCCAAGTCCACTGCCTCAACGTCCCGTGATAGGCCGTCGACCTTTCCTCTGATGTACATCTTTCCCCCATGCATTCCTGTGCCAACGAACCTGGCCGTATGCCTTAAGTCATCTTGGAGGGTGAGACCTAGGACAACTAGTATACCTCCCGCCATGTATTCTCCGAGGAAGTCTTGGGCCGTGCCCCCTATCACGAGAACCGGCTTTTTCTCCTGATACTCCTTCATATGTATTCCTGCGCGGTATCCGGCGTCGTCTCTAACAAAGATGCTTCCACCTCTCATCGAGTATCCCACGATGTCCCCCACGTAGCCGTGGACGATGATCTTGCCGCTGTCCATGGTGTTGCCGCAGCCGTCCTGTGCGTTTCCGTGGACGACCAAGGTCGTCTGCTTCATGAATGCGCCGAGGTCGTTTCCTGGCGTCCCATGGATTTCAATGTGGCTGTTTCCCTCTAGGCCTGTGCCAAGATATCTCTGTCCGTAGACGTTGAAGATTTCTATCTTCTTCACACTGTCTCGGTTCAGGGCCTTCGTTAGGGCGTTGAGGTCACCGTAGTACATGCCTTCGGCGTTCACCTTCGCCACGCCATCTCCTAATGTGACACGGTCACGGAGGTTCATCCAGGAGAACTCTGATACCGCCCCCTTGCTTCCAGTCTCCATCCTTATTCATTCACCTGCTGCCTTCACTCCGAGAACCTTCAGTTCAGCCTCTGTCAGTCCGACGCCACGGAGATGCAGTCGGTTTCCCCTGAGGCTTTCGATGGCGTTAACCCCCATCCCGCCCATCATCTCCTTTATCTCCCAGCTCCAGGCCTGAAGTAGGTTGACCAGCCTTCTGGTGGCTATGTCTGGGTTCACCCTCTTCGAAATCCATGGGTCTGTGGTAGCGATTCCCCATGGGCATTTTCCCGTATAGCATCTCTGGCAGACTGTGCACCCTATGGCTACGAGGGCTGCTGTTGCAATGTATACTGCGTCTGCGCCTAAGGCGATGGCCTTCACCACATCTGCGCTGCTCTTGATGCCTCCTGCGGCGATAATGGAAACCTTGTTCCTGATTCCCTCGTCACGTAGCCGCTGGTCGACTGATGCCAGGGCAAGTTCTATTGGTATGCCGACGTTATCACGGCAGACCTTTGGAGCGGCTCCTGTTCCCCCTCTAACTCCGTCTATGGCGATGATGTCTGCGCCTGCCCTGGCTATGCCGCTTGCGATGGCGGCTGAATTGTGCACCGCCGCTATCTTGACTGAAACCGGTTTTGTATAGTCTGTTGCCTCCTTCAGAGCGTAGATCAGTTGACGTAGGTCTTCGATTGAGTAGATGTCATGCTGTGGAGCTGGTGATAGGGCGTCTGTTCCCACTGGTATCATCCGCGTTCTAGAAACCTCTGGGCCAACCTTCTCACCAGGTAGGTGGCCTCCTATTCCAGGTTTCGCTCCCTGGCCGATCTTGATTTCAACTGCAGCCCCCACATCTAAGTAGTCTTGGTGGACGCCGAATCGGCCTGAAGCCACCTGGACGATCGTGTGGTCTCCAAACTTGTATAGCCTACTGTCCAGTCCCCCCTCTCCTGTATTGAATAGAGTCCCGAACTGTGAGGCTGCTCTCGCTAGGGCTTCGTGTACGTTGTAGCTGATCGCGCCATAGGAGAGGGCTGAAAAGAGGATTGGTGTTTCAACGCATACTTGAGGTGCCAACTTGGTCTTCAATATCATCTCTCCGCTTTCCATCTCCAACTCGAGCCTGTCAGGTCTTGAGCCTAGATAGGTGCGGAGTTCCATGGGCTCCCTTATTGGGTCGATTGAGGGGTTTGTGACTTGGCTCGCGTTCAATAGTAGCCTATCCCAGTAGGAGTAGTTTGGTTTATCACATCCCATCCCGGTAAGGAGGACTCCGCCCACTTCCGCCTGCCTCTTGATGTCCATGATTACCTCTTGGGTCCAGTTGTCGTTTGCTGTGTAAGCGGTTGGGTTCCTTCTGATGGAGATAGCTTGGGTTGGACAGAAGACTACACATCTGTGGCAGTTGACGCATTTTTCACTTCTGCTGTAGACTCTGTCGTCTTCTGGATCATAATAGTGTGTCTCGTATGTGCACTGGTTGACACAGACCTTGCATCTTATACACTTGCTGTCATCTCTGTCGACAACATATTCTGGTTCACAGTAGTTCATTGCATTTCACTCCTGACAAGGAGCTCTTTGACTCCTCTTGCTCCAAGCCTTCCCACAACCGGCTCCCCTCCCTTCGGACGCCAAATCCTGTCTAGATGGGGGGAAATCAGGCTGATGGCTGATTCTTCCGAGGAGAGGTAGAGGAAGTCTCCCTTGAGCCCTGCCGATAGTGGGCGCAGTTTGATCCTGTCCGTTAACCCTATCATTTCCCCCTGGTGGGCTACTATGATGCTGAATGGGCCGTTCATCAGCAGGCTGCCATATGTCTGGCGAAGTGCTGTCAGGAGCCGGCGCCTCTGTGGCGGCTGTCTGTCGATTTCGTTCCAGAATGGTGGTGCGATGATCTGGGCCGCCACCTCGATGGGAAGATGATGGCGTCTTATGAGGAGGTCAAATGTGTATGCTAAAACCTCTGTGTCGGTCTGCATGGTGCATCTGTAACCGTACATTTCAAGATGGCGTCGGTTGATGCCGTAAGAGGAGATTTCACCGTTGTGGACGACGCTCCAGTCGAGTATGCTGAATGGGTGTGCGCCACCCCACCAGCCTGGAGTGTTTGTTGGAAACCTTCCGTGGCAGGTCCACATGTATCCCCTGTATTCCTCTAGACAGTAGTATTCGGCGATGTCCTCTGGGAACCCTACACCCTTGAAGACTCCCATATCTTTGCCGCTTGAAAAAACGAAGGCCTTTCCTGTCTGCGTGTTGATCTTCATCACCTTCTCCATCACGTAGTCGTCGTCTTTTGTCAGCTGTCTCCTGCGAGGTTGCACGAAGTATCTCCAGAGTATTGGTGGATCCTTCACCTTCGCCTCTCTCGTCGGCATTTCTTCGTCGAAGTTCACGTGGAAGTCCTCCTTGAGAAGACGTTCAGTCTTTTTCTTGGCGTCTCTGTCAAGGTACATTATGTGTAACGCGTACTCTTCCCTATGTTCTGGGTAGATGCCATAGACTGCGAAGCCTCCGCCCAATCCGTTGCCTCGCTCATGCATGTTTGCTATGGCGCGAACTGGGTTTCTTGAAGAAAACCTTTCTCCGCTGAGGTTCATCATGCCAAATAGGGAGCAGCCTTCGATCAGCTTGTCATCGTTGTACCTGTTGTTGACTTCAGTCCAGCTCATCCTCTGAGACTCTCCTCCAACATCCTATTTCTTATCTTGGCCGGCAGGCTGATTAGGCCGAAGGTGTTTGAAACAAGTTTCTCCTTGAATCCTGCGATGTTGACACCTTTACTCATCAAATAGAATAGTATTCCCGCTTTCTCTATGTCATTGACCAGGATGAAGCCGACGACCTTATCGTCCTTGACTACGACCTTCTTGTATGTTGAGGTGAGAGGATCAAGTGATGAGAGCGCCTCACATTTGTCTTCTCCTCTTGGGTCTGTTAAGCCAGCGGCGGCTACAGGGACGTCGAAGTACTTCAGCGCGCTCATGAGTGTTCCACCCGGATACTGGACTTCCTTTCCTGCCATATTGTAGCCTGCAATTCTCCCTCCCTCGTAGGCTGTCGGCCACTGGGGGAGTACACGGTTGTCGTTCAAGATGAAGTCGTAGGCTTCGGCAGCGTCTCCACATGCATACACGTCTGGCACGTTCGTACGCATAAACCTGTCCACGACGATTCCGACGTTCACATTTATTCCTGTGCCTTGTACAAGTTCGATGCGTGGTCTGACGCCTACCGCCATCACGACTATGTCGCAGGCGATCACCTTGCCATCGTCCAAGACGACGGCTCCAACTTCGCTCCCATCATCTTGTTTTCCCAATATCTGTTGTACAGAGTGGCCTGTGATTACGTCGACGCCTTTCTCCTGAATCCTAGTCTTAACTATCTCTGAAGCCACTTGGTCAAGGAGGAGGCTTAGAATTCTCTCACGAAGCTCCACTATCGTGGTCTTCACACCCAGATCGGATAGAACGTCTGCTGCGTAGACCCCGATCAGTCCCCCACCTACGACCACAGCCCTCCTTGATCGCGCGATCCTCTCCTTTAATGTCAAAGCATCAGCCAATGTTGTGAAGGTGAAGACGCCACCTTTTTCTATTCCATTAACCTTCACGATAACCGGCCTGCTTCCCGAGGCTATCAGTAGTCTCTCGAAGTAAACCTTTTCTCCCCCATCAAGTTTCACGCATCTTCCAGCTAAGTCGACTCCAACAGCCTTCTTTCCTACGATGGTCTCAACCCTGTTCCGCTGCCAGAATCCTTCTGAACGATAAGCAAGCTTCCTCATAGAAGGATCAACTGATAGGAATTCGCCGATCATAGGTCTTGAGTAGGCTGGCGGCGTCTCCTCAGATATGACTGTGATCGTTCCATCAGCGTCCACTTCTCTGATAGCCTCTATCGCCCCTACGGCTCCAGCTGAACCTCCAACGATAACATACTTTGGCACCGTCAGCCGGCCTCCACGTACACTAATGCTTCGTTGGGGCAGTTGGATACACATGAAGGGATGCCTGTGTCTTGGCACATGTCACATTTTGCAACTATTCTCCTTATGCTGTAGTCAGGTTTTATCGCGCCGAATGGGCAGACGATGACACAGGTCAGGCATCCGCCACATCTGTCAGCGTCATGAACTACGAGTCCACTGTCGATATCCTTGTGCATCGCCCCAGATAGGCAGGCCATGACACATGGGGGGTCTCTGCAGTTTTGGCATTGCACGACCGATGTTGTAGGTCTGTCAACTTCTAGTCTGATGCGACTTAGCGGCTTTGGGTCCTCTCTGCGGTACGCTTTGATGGCGTCCTTTGACCTTGAATGCTGTACTAGACAGTGGACTTCACATAAGCCGCAGCCCATGCAGACTTCTTCTCTGAATATGATCTTCTTCATGGTGAC
>Ga0129301_1000221_pt1 | contig 30792 bp, 30 predicted proteins | sample ConPoolayeHmetaG_FD_94489 | JGI IMG/M metagenome (GOLD analysis project Ga0129301, IMG submission 94489) | Hot spring microbial mat communities from California, USA to study Microbial Dark Matter (Phase II) - Cone Pool mat layer H metaG ...
GATGAGGCGCTCCTGAGAACGGGGGGGCTAGCTCAAGATGGGGCTAGCGGCGCGTGAGCGACTGTGGCTCAAGCTCAAGGCTGATATTGAGCGCCTTCGGTGAGTGGGTCAGCGCACCTATGGAGATGAGGTCAACCCCTGATTCCGCCGCGTCACGGACATTTTCCAGAGTGATGCCGCCGGATGCCTCTGTCTTGATGTGAGACGGCAGGGTGCGCACCACCTTCTTCATTTCGTCCGGGCGCATATTGTCCAGCATCACCATATCGGCCCCGGCTTCAGAAACTTCCTTTGCTTCACTTTCACTGGTTACCTCCACCTCAACCCAGACTCCCTTTGGGGCTTTCTTTTTCGCCGTGGCGACGATGTCTTTCAGGCTCATACCCAGATGGCGCAGGGCGACAAGGTGGTTATCTTTGATGAGGATGCCATCTCCGAGGTGAAGACGGTGATTTTTACCGCCTCCGGTCTTCACGGCGTATTTCTCCAGCAGGCGCAGACCGGGCGTGGTCTTGCGGGTGTCCACAATATTGCACTTCAAGCCGCGGACTTTAGTCACATAGCGGGATGCCTGTGTGCTGATGCCGCTCAGGCGCTGGAGGAAATTCAGGGCGGTCCTCTCCGCCTTAAGGATGCTGGCGACCCGTCCGCTCACCGTAGCAACAATGTCCCCGGATTTAACTCCCTTTCCGTCAGGTATCAGCACAGTAAACGTGAGAGAGGGGTCTACTTTATGGAACACTTTTTTAGCAATATCCAGCCCGGAAATGATACCCTCTTCTTTAATGAGGATAATTGCTTTTCCGTATAAATCGGGCGGTATGAGACTGTCCGTGGTTACGTCTCCCTGACCCAAATCTTCAGCAAGGGCTAGCTCAACGATGCGGTCCATTTGCTCTTCCGGTGATAATCTCGGTATTGCCATGGTTCATCCTTCAGGACTTATTAAAAACGATGTGTTTTTGCCATTCAGGGGAGGTCTGCGGAAAATCAGAGCGGAAGTGTGCCCCGCGGCTTTCTTCCCTCAGCAAGGCGGCTTCAGTCATAAGCCTGCCGGTGAGCACCATATTGTATAGCTCCTGAGCGGGGCGGTCAGCGGCAGTAGGCAGGCACTGTTCCCAGCCAGCGAGGGTGGTGGCGGCTTCTGTCAGTCCGGTTTTTTCACGGATGACGCCCACTTTGTCCCACATCAGTTTTTGCAAGGCGGCGCGGCTGGGAACAGGCATCTTCTTTGGTGCTCTTCTTTGTGGTAAATGAAAACGTTCTTCCGTCTTTTTGGCGGCTTCTCTCACGGCTTTGCTTCCTCTGAGTGTGCGCTCAATGATTCTCCGGCTGAAGACCACCACCTCCAGCATTGAGTTTGAGGCAAGGCGGTTGGCGCCATGGACACCGGTGCAGGCGGTCTCTCCGGCGGCAAAAAGGCCGCTGATGTTTGTCTCTCCCCAGCTATTGGTTTTAACCCCGCCCATCATGTAATGTGCCGCCGGTGCCACAGGAATAAGCTCTCTGGTAATGTCCAGCCCGTGCTCCAGGCAGAAACGATAGATGTGCGGGAAGCGGGTGGTGATGAGCTGGGGCGAGAGATGGGTGACATCCATGAAAACATGGTCGGCTTCTGTCTTTTCCATCTCATAAAGGATGCTTCTGGTGACTACATCGCGGGGCGCAAGCTCTCCCTGGGGAGTATAGTCCGTCATGAAGCGGCGGCCCTCCTTGTTGCGCAGGATGCCTCCTTCGCCGCGCACCGCCTCGGAGATGAGAAAGGGCGTCACGCCGGGAAGGTGGAGGGCGGTGGGGTGAAACTGGAAGAACTCCATATCCGCAATATCTGCTCCGGCGCGGAAGGCGAGGGCGACCCCGTCTCCAGTGGCTACTTCTGAGTTTGTGTTGAATTTGAAGAGCTGACCGGCGCCACCGGTCGCCAGGATGAGATTGCGGCAGGCGAATTCCTGTGCTGACTGAGTCCGACAGTCAAGAGCATGCACGCCTGTGGCTGTGCCATTTTCTACGATAATCCCAGTAACCAGGCTGTCCTCCAGCACTTTGATGCGGGATAGGCGGACGAGCCGGCTTAGTGTGGTCTCAATGTGCTCACCGGTGGCATCACCGCCCGCGTGAAGTATGCGTGGGACACTGTGGGCGGCTTCAAGCGTGAGGGCGACTTCACCATTAACAGTATCAAACGGCACGCCGAACGTTACCAGGTCTGCGATGCGGGCGGGAGCCTCAGTGACGAGGATGCGCACCGCTTCTTCATCGCATAAGCCGGCGCCGGCGGCGATGGTGTCTTTGAAATGCAATTCAGGCGAATCATTCCTGCCGATTGCCGCCGCAATGCCGCCCTGGGCATGTCTGGTGTTACAATCCTCTATACTGCCCTTAGTGATGACGAGCACGCTTCCGTGGTCCTTAGCTAGAAGGGCAGTATAGAGCCCGGCAATGCCGCTACCCACAATGACAAAGTCGTACCGCTTCATGCGCCTGTTGCTTTTACCGCTTGCCCAGGACACTGCCCTTGGCGACACGGACAGTGGCGCCTGATTCCACCTTCATGACGATGGTGCTTTCGTCAATGCTTTCAATCTCTCCGTAGATGCCGCCGGCAGTGATTATTTTGTCACCCTTTTGCAGTTCCTGGACCATGGTTTCATGCTGTTTCTGACGCCTGCGCTGTGGTCTTATCATGAGGAAGTAGAAAACCGCAAAGATAAGAACCAGAAAGATAATGATGCTCCAGTCAAACCCGGTCTGCCCACCTTCCGGTGGAGCCTGCTGTGGCAAGCAACCGCCCAGAATAGCAATGATGGCGATGAGTGCTGACAAAATCAGTCCGCGTTTTATCATGTTGCCTCCTTAATAATTATTCCTCTTAATAATTATTCCTTGCTTAGTTCACCCTGAAGCGACCACGGGCTGGTATTGGTCACCTTCACTCTGACCAGCTTTCCCAGCCAGTCGCCGCTGTCACTGTAGAATACCAGTTTAGCAGAACGCGTCCGTCCTTGCCACTTGCCTTTCACTTTCCCTTCAACCAGAATTTCAACCGTCTCATTGAGAAGCCGGGCATTGATTTCCGCCACTGTTTTCTCCTGCAAGTGCTCAATAATTTCCAGCCTCTCTTTCTTCTCCTTCTGAGGAACATTGTCTTTCATCTCCCGCGCGGCGATGGTGCCGGGTCGCGGAGAATACGCGGCGACATGAACAGTGTCAAATTTTACCTCAGAAAGCAGTCTGACCGTTTCTTGAAATTGTTCCTTCGTTTCAGAAGGGAAGCCCACGATGACGTCCGTGCTCAGAGCGATGTCAGGGACTTTTGCACGGATGAGGCTGATGATTTCGCGGTATTGCTCAACGGTATAGCCGCGCCGCATGGCTCTGAGGATTTCATTGCTTCCTGCCTGGACCGGCAGGCTGAGGTGCTCGCAGACCTTATCCAGAGAGGCTATGGCGTCAATCAGCCTGCGGCTCATGTCTTTGGGGTGGTTGGTCAAGAAGCGGATGCGCCACAGTCCGTCTATACCATTAAGTTCAGTGAGCAGGTCAGCCAAGTCTGGTTTTTCCGGCAGGTCGTGCCCGTAGGAGTCAACGTTCTGCCCCAGCAGGGTTACTTCCCGCGCGCCGCGGCGCACCAGTTCTTTTACCTCGCAGACAATTTCGGCGATGGGACGGCTCCGCTCTCTGCCGCGGCGGTAGGGGACAATGCAGTAAGCGCAGAAGTTATTACAGCCTTGCATGATGGGCACGAAGACGCACGGGGACGGGCGCGCCGGCAGTGAAGAGGTGGAGTCAGCCTTAAATAAGGGCAGAGAGCCTCCTGCCGGGAAAAAGTAGTTGACATAAGGGAAGTCCCTTTTCAGCTGGTCAGTTTCTGAATTGACCAGACAGCCAGTTACGGCGATGATTTTGTCACGGCAGAGCTCCTTGAGGTGCCTGAGCGACCTGATTTTGTTAACCACTTTGGTTTCCGCGCTCTGGCGCACCACACAGCTATTGAGGACAATGATGTCTGCGTCCTCAGCGCGGGTAGCGGCTTCATAGCCGGAGCGCTCCAGAAAGCTTGCCAGCCGCTCTGACTCCGCCTGGTTCATCTGACAGCCTATTGTCCAGATATAATAGTGAGGCATGGTTTCCGCTCTGGATGGTGGAATAATTTCTTCAGGGAAGGATAGCCACTAAACGGCGGGCGGTTTCACATGGCGGAGGGAGTGGGATTCGAACCCACGACCCCGCTTTCGCGGGGCAAGCGCTTAGCAGGCGCCCGCACTAGACCACTATGCGATCCCTCCTCACCGGGTGACACAATACTTTCGCCTTGATTACTATATCATAATGACGCCTTTTTCCTCAAACGGTCTTGTTTCTCAGGGAGCGCATACCATATAATCAATTAACAAATAATGCAGGGAGGGTTTGAAACGGACCTTTCAGTTCAGCTGGCACCGGAGCATAAAAAAGGGCTTCTGCTCGCCAACCCGGTGATGACCGCTTCCGGGACGTTCGGCTACGGCACTGAAGACCACCTGTTTGACATTCAGAAGCTGGGCGCCATCGTGTGCAAGGGGACCACCCGTGAGCCGCGTGAGGGCAACCCGCAACCGCGCATCGCGGAGACTGACGCCGGCTTGCTCAACTCTATCGGGCTTCAGAACATCGGTGTGGAGGCGCTCATAAAGGAGAAAGCGCCCATCTGGGCGACATGGCGCGTGCCGGTTATTGTCAATATCGCCGGGGAGACGGCTGAAGATTACGCTTACATTGCGAAGAAACTTGATGGCGTGGCGGGCGTGAGCGCCATTGAGGTCAATATCAGCTGTCCCAATGTTCAGGCGGGCGGTGTTGAGTTTGGCACTGACCCCGCCTCAGCCGCCAGGGTAACTGCCGCCGTTAAGTCAGCCACATCTCTGCCGGTCCTGGTCAAGCTGACACCGAACACAGGGGACATTGTCAGGGTTGCTCAGGCGGTAGCCACCGCCGGTGCTGACGCGCTCACCTTAATCAATACCCTCCGCGGCATGGCAATAGACACCGATAAGCGCAAACCACTCCTCGGTAATATCACCGGGGGGCTTTCCGGACCGGCACTGAAGCCGGTAGCCCTTGCCGTGGTCTATCAGGTGGCAGGTGCGGTGGGTATTCCGGTCATCGGCTGTGGTGGCATCATGACGGCGCAGGATGCCATTGAGTTCATCATGGCAGGGGCGAGTGCCGTCCAGGTGGGTACTGCCAGCTTCGCCAATCCCCTTGCGCCGCTGGATGTTCTTGAAGGGATTGAAGCCTTCATGAAGAAAGAGGGTGTGGCTAGCCTTACTGAGCTCATCGGCGTGGCGCGGAAATAACCATGACCACCAGAGTCCCTGCTTTTTTGAAAACACTGTTCAGAAGAAAAAGAAACCTGTGGCTACTCATTGCCACCGTTTGTATCATCGCTCTGGGGCTCATTTTTTACTATCTCATCTATCCTCAGGTCCTCCCTCAGCAAGCCATTGATTTGTTTGATGACGTCACGCCGCCTGTGTCAGGGCAGAAAATACTGGTTTTTGCACCTCATCCTGATGATGAGACGATTGCTGTTGGCGGATACATTGCCTATGCAACGAGGATGGGTGCAGATGTCACAATAGTCTTGATTACTAACGGTAACAAACACCGCAAAGAAGATATCCGCTACGCTGAGTTCAGAAAAGCCACCGGGATTCTGGGCGTGCCTGAAAACAACCTTGTCTTTCTTGGTTATCCGGATGGCGGTCTGCACAAACAGAAAGAGGCAATCCTCTATCAATCATTCAAGAAGCAGATTGATGACTATCATCCGGATGTTATCATCTACCCGCATCAAAAAGACTATCACCTTGACCACTCAACTGCGGGCAAAATCATCAGCCGCATGCTTGAGGAAGAAGAAAGTGAAAAGATTGCATATCAATATCTGGTTCACTATGAATTTATTTATCCGCGACCCAGGCGATTTGACCCTGACCTTTATCTCCTGCCACCGGTGCGTTTGCTGGGGTTTGGTGAGACATGGCAACGCTTTATCCTCAGTGAAGATATTCTGGAGCTAAAAATGAAAGCGTTGCTTACCTATAAAAGCCAGATTAACGATATTATACTCAAGGATTTGTTTCTCTCCTCTATCCGCAAGAATGAACTGCTAGCACTCTTCTCAAGATAGAGAATTTCTTTCAGCCAGTTGTTTGGCTTTGCGCGGCGCGGCGGTCCAGATGCTCACGATGGCAAAGGCATACGCTACAAGGCAGATAACAAACGGCACGGTGTAACTGCCGCTGATATCAAAGAGATAGCCGCCCAGCCACGGACCGATGACCCCGCCAAACCCCATGCCGAAGAGCATCAGCCCGTTGATGGTGCCGAAGTGCCTCCCATGAAACAGGTCGGCGACGCCGGCGGTTAGGCTCGGTCCCATAAGCCCCATCCCCAGCCCGAAGCTGATGGCATAGACATAAAGTGCCCACGGAAGTGAGGCATCTTTCTGGAGCAGAAGAGTGACAACAGATATTGTGGAAAGCGTGGCGGCTAACGTCAGTGATTTCTCCCGTCCGAAACGGTCAGCGAGGAAGCCGGAAAGGGCACCCAGAGCGATGAAGATGCCGGCAAAGCCGGCGATGTAAGCGGCAAAGACGTCAGTATAGCCCAGATCTTCAAAATAAATCACCTGGTGCGCCACCACCATGTAGTTGGCGAACCCCATATAGGTCGTCTGCGCGAGGACAAGCAACCAGAGGCGGTAGTTACGCAAAATATGGGAAAGCTCAAGGTGTCCGAAGGGACTTCTGTTTTCTGTGGTGGTGGCAGTGTGGAGTTTCTCAAACACTGTCTTGTCAGGTCGGTAGCGGAAAAAGAGCATGATAATGGGGACGACGATGGCGGCCATACTCCCTGCCATCACCAGGAATGTCCAGCGCCAGCCGATGCTGGCAATAAGGATGCCCGCGTAGATGGGCATGGCGAAGCTTGAGCCGCCGCCGGCATAGGTGAGACCAATCGCCAGCCCTCTCCTCTCCGCGAACCAGTTGGCGACTGCTGGTATGAGCACTGGCACCCCGGCGCAGGCGGCGCCTAAAGACATGAGAACGCCGTAGAGAACATAGAAATGCCACAGCTCCTTTGCCGAGGCACAACCGATGGCGCTCAGGGTGATGGTGAAAATACCCAGCAGAATCAGCCGTTTGGGGTGCCACCGGTCAGCCAGACTGCCGGCGATTGGCGCAAAAAAGCCGTAAAGCAGAATATTGAGCGAGAACATGAGTGCCGTGGCACCGCGGCTCCAGCCGAACTCCGCCAGTATCGGCGGAAAGAAAGCAGAAAAGGAATGCCTGATGCCGTAAACATTGAGCAGAGAGAATGCCGCCACCACAACGATGACCCAGCGATAGGAAGGGGACTGCGGCGAGAGTCTGCTACCGGGCATCTATCATTCCAGTCAGTTCTGCCAGGATTGCCTCTTCTCTGGCTCTCATTTTGCCTTTATCAGCGCGGTTTTCATGATCGTAGCCGAGAAGATGCAGAATCCCGTGAATAATAAGGATAGTAAGCTCTTTTTTGATTGAATGCTGGTGCTCTTTTGCCTGCGTCACCGCCTGTGGGAAAGAGATAATCACATCACCCAGCCGGCGCACATTATCAGGAGGGCTGATGAATGAGGAGTCTTTGCCAGATTCAAGGTAAAACGCCAGGACGTCAGTGGGCTTGTCCTTGCCCCGGTAGGTCTTATTCAGCTCCTGAATTTTCTCTTGGGTGGTAATCACCAGGCTGAGCTCAACGGCGTCTTGAACACCTTCAGCGGCAAGCACCTTTTCCGCTTCTTTTCTCAGCCAGTCTTTCGTCGGACATCCTTCAAAGACGCCTTCAATAAGAACATTGATTTCCATGCCTGACGCTCCATGATAACACAGCATTTACCGCATCATCAAACCTGAACCTATTCCAGAAAAAGAAGAGGGGGCTTTTGCCCCCTCAGTATTCAGATTGGTGTTGGTTTATTCCAGCGGTGTCATGGTGAGGAGCTTTTTGGCAATCTTGGGATAGCGTGCGATGAAGAGGAGTTCGTCTTCCACCAGCGGTTTGTGAGCTTCTACGTTGGCGTAGCGCACCAGCTCCAGGACTTCATTCGCTTCCTCACGGCTGGAAAACGTTACTGCCATCTTGCCCATAAGGTAGGTAAAGCCGGAGATGCCGCTATACTGCCCGGCAATAATTTCCCTGCCCGTTTCCACCTTTAGTGGCTCACCTCTGCCGAGCTCTTCAAAGCCGTAAAGCTCATAGTTTTCCGGGTCTTTCAGTACGCCATCAGCGTGAATGCCGGAGGAATGGGCAAAGGCATTTGCGCCTACGCCGGGCTGGTTGATAGGAATGGGAACACCAAAGGCGTACTCGGCGAACTTGGCTATTTTGAACGATTTAGAAAGGTCTATCTTATTGCCCAGCTGATATTTTTCCCCGAAACCCTTTGATTTCGTAACCGCCAGCACCGTGGCAATCAGGTCAGCATTGCCTGCCCTTTCTCCAATGCCGTTGACGGTGGTATTGATATAGGCGTCCTGTCCGCCGTCAATAGCGCCTTTCGCCCCGGCAAGGGAGTTAGCTACCGCCATGCCGAGGTCGCCATGGCAGTGGATTTCAATGGGTAATCCCACGTTCTCAGCGATTGCCTTGACCGTCTCGTAAATGGTGAACGGATTATCATAGCCCAGAGTATCGCAATATCTGAGTCTGTCTGCGCCGTGCTCCTTAGCCGCTTGCCCAAACTTGATGAGAAACTCAAGGTCCGTCCGGGAGGCATCTTCTGCATTCACACCCACGGTCTCCGCACCGTGGTATCTGGCGGCATCAACGGCGTCAGTCATGTCTTTGATAATGTCTTCCGCCTTCTTCCTGCCCTGGAATTTGCCCTCAAGCATCTGAGGAGAGGTGGAAATGGAAAGGTTAAGGTGTTTGATGCCCGGCACCAGCCTGAAGGTGGTCTCCACGTCAGCAACAATCGCCCGTATCCAACCCTCCAGCCTGATTGGTTTCAGCACGCCCATTTTGACCAGCTCAAGATTGGCGTTCAGGTAGTGCGTCTCATGGCGGGTGGTGGGGAAACCGAACTCGGACTGGAAGACACCCATCTCATTGAGATAGATATTGAGCATCGTTTTTTCAATCTTTGACAAGCCGAGCTTGGCTGTCTGGACGCCGTCCCGGTTGGTGACGTCAATAAAATAAATCTTGGGCATATTGTTTTCTCCTCGGGTAGTTTTCTGGACGGTTGGGTGGTGGTGACACATTATCTTAACATATCTATGAATTCTGAGGCAACTTCAGAGCAGGTTAAAAGACACTCGCCATGTTTGACACTCTCTGGCAGGGGTGATACAGTTAAATCAAGAGGCTTTACGGTACGGTCTCTTTATCCGTCATGAACGTTGGTGTGTGTCGGGTTCATCTTCACCTGCCGGAAAATGTGACGCTCAAAGGGAAGCGCCAGGTGCTTCATTCAATCCTCTCCCGTGTGCGCAACAAGTTCAATGTGTCTATCGCAGAAGTGGACAATAATGACCTGTGGCAAATCGCCACCATCGGCATCTGCTGTGTCAGCAATGACAGCCGCCACACCAATGAAATCCTGTCAAAAATAGTTGACTTCATCAGCAATAGTCGTTTTGAAGCTGAACTGCTGGATTATGATATAGAGATTCTGCCATTAGGCTAGCATGGATAGCACTGCGTTTCTTGCCTATCTCAGGTCTCAGCCTGATTATGCCAATCAGATTGTCCATGTGGAGCATCTACCGTCCCGCCGAGCTACCTATGCCTCTCTTGAAAAACCGTTACCTCCTGATGTGCTGGACTGTCTGGGCTGGCACGGTCTGACCAGGCTCTATTCCCATCAGGCGCAGGCAATCAATTACCTGCGCGAAGGGCATAACGTCATCGTGGCGACGTCCAGCGCCAGCGGCAAATCGCTGATTTATCACAGCGCCGCATTAGAAGCACTCCTCGCCAGTAAGAACAATCGCGTGCTCTATCTTTTCCCCACCAAGGCGCTTGCCCAGGACCAGCTACGCAGTCTGCGCGAGCTTTTCTGCCCCGCCTTACTGCAGATAAGCGAGGCGGCTACCTTTGACGGGGACACGCCGCAATCAGAAAGAGCGGAGATAAAGAAACATGCCAGGCTTATCCTCACCAACCCGGACATGCTCCACCTTGGCATTCTGCCCAATCACCGGTACTGGTCAAATTTCCTGCGCTATCTGCGCTACGTGGTGATTGATGAAGCCCACGCGTACCGCGGCGTGTTTGGCTCCCATGTAGCTATTGTCCTGCGGCGACTGCGCCGTCTGTGCGAGCATTATGGCTCAAAGCCGCAGTTTATCTGCTGTTCGGCGACGGTTGCCAATCCAGGTGAACATGCGGAGCGCCTCACCGGCGTGCTCTTCAAGGTGGTGGACAATGACAGCTCTCCCCGTGGCAAAAAGGAGTTCGTCTTCTGGAATCCGCCGCTCATTGACCCGGCGAAGAGCCTCCGGCGCAGTGCCAATAGCGAAGCTACCTATCTGTTCACCGAGCTGGTGAATCAGGGTGTGCGGACACTCACGTTTGCCCGCACCCGGCGCCTTACCGAGCTGATTTACGTTTATTCAAAACAGCGCCTGGAGGAGATAAACCCATCGCGGTCAAAATTGATTAAACCGTACCGCGCGGGCTATCTGCCGGAGCAGAGGCGCCAGATTGAAAAAGAGCTGTTCAGCGGCAAACTGATGGGAGCGGTGGCGACCACTGCCCTGGAGCTGGGCATTGACATTGGTGACCTGGACGCCACGGTGCTTGCCGGGTATCCCGGGAGCATTGCCAGCACCTGGCAGCAGGCGGGACGGAGCGGGCGCAGTCAGGGAGAATCAATGAGCTTTCTTATCGCTTTTGATAGTCCGCTGGACCAGTATTTCATGCGCCACCCGGAGGCGTTCTTCGGCAGGAACGTGGAGAACGCGCTGGTCAATCCGCAGAATCAGTATATCCTGCGCGCTCACCTCCTCTGTGCGGCATGGGAGAAACCCCTGAGCGCCAGTGATGAAGCGTTCTTCAGCACCGCCTACCTTCAAGAGAGAAAAGCGCTTGAGGAACAGGGCTTGCTCAGGGAACGCAACGGGCGGTGGTATCTCTCACCGGCAATAACCTATCCGGCTCAGTCAGTCAATATCCGTTCCATTTCCAACGTGAACTACTCCGTGGTGGATGCCTCCAGCGGGGCGCTCATGGAAACGGTTGAGGCAAGCGTCGCCTTCTTCCAAATCCATCCCGGGGCTATCTATCTTCATCAGGGGGAGTCTTACCTCATCGTTAAACTTGATTTGACCAGCCATACTGCCTACGCCGTACCTACCGATGTGAACTACTATACTCAGACCAAAGAGCTCAATGACCTGCACATTCTGAAAGTGCTCAGCGAGCAGAGCATTGGCGGCATAAAGGTGTATCTTGGAGAGGTGGAGGTAACCACAGAGGTGGTGGGCTTCAAGAAGAAAGCGCAGTTCACCGAGGAGGTTATCGGCGAGGAACCACTTGACCTGCCTCCCCTGACCTTCTCCACCATCGCTCTCTGGTTTGACCTGCCTGAAACGAGCGAGAATGAGCTTGCCGAACTAGAGCTTGATTTTGCCGGCGGTCTGCATGCGGTGGAGCATGCCGCCATTGGCATCTTACCCCTGTTTGCCCTGTGCGACCGCAACGACATTGGTGGGCTTTCTACCCCGCTCCATCCTGATACCGGCAGGGCACAGGTATTCATCTATGACGCTTATCCCGGTGGCATTGGCATTGCTGAAAGGGGCTTTGCTATAATAAAGGAACTGTGGCAGGCTACCTTTAACACAATCACCGAGTGCCCGTGTGAAGAGGGTTGCCCGAGCTGTATCCAGTCACCCAAGTGCGGCAACAACAATAAGCCGCTGGACAAAAAAGCGGCACAGCGATTGCTGGAAAAGGTTCTGCTCAGCGGCAAGAATTGACATAAGTGACCAGAGGGGCGGAAAGCCCCCTTTATTATGGATTGTCAAAGGGAGAAAATGTGATAGGCAACCTCATCAAGAACGCCCTCCGGCGCAGTCGGGACAGCTTCAGGCAGGCAATTCAGCTTTTTGACCGTAAGAGCATTGATGATACGGTTTGGGCAGAGCTTGAAGAATTGCTCATCATGGCTGATGTGGGCATGGCTACTGCGGAGAAGCTGATTCAGAAGGTTAAGACACGTGTGGAGCAGGATAAGGTAAAGGAAGGCGCTCAGGCGCGCGCCATTCTGCAAGCAGAAATGGTCGCCATGCTGAACGTGCCTCAGCAGGGAATTGTCAGCGGCTTCTCTCCGCCGATGGTCAGGCTGGTAGTGGGAGTGAACGGCGGCGGCAAGACGACCTCCATCGCCAAGCTGGCTTACCAGTCAAAAACCGGTGGGAAGAAGATAATTCTGGTTGCGGCGGATACCTTCCGTGCCGCGGCTATTGACCAGCTTAAAAGATGGGGAGAGCGGGTTGGGGTTGATGTCATTGCTCACCAGCCGGGCGCAGACCCCGGCGCGGTGGTCTATGATGCCCTGCAAGCAGCGAAAAGCCGTGGCGTGGACGAGGTCATCATTGACACGGCGGGCAGACTGCACACCAAGACCAACCTGATGGAAGAATTGAAAAAGGTGAAACGGGTGGCGGGCAAATTTGATGCTACTGCCCCGCAAGAGGTTATCCTCGTCATTGATGCTAACACCGGGCAGAACGGTCTGACCCAGGCAAAGTATTTCACTGAAGCCGTGGGCGTTACCGGCATTTTTGTGGCGAAGCTGGACAGCACGGCTAAGGGCGGCATCGTCCTCGCAATCTGCGATGAGCTGAAAATCCCCATCAGGTACATCGGCACCGGGGAAAAGCTGACTGACATAGCTCCTTTTGATGCCGGGAGCTTTGTCAGCGCCCTCTTTGAGCGGGAGAAGGAGGCGGTAGCATGATTACCATCGGCATAGACCCGGTGGTGTTCAGAATCGGTCCGGTGGAGGTCAGATGGTATGGCATCATGGTGGCGATGGCGATTCTGGTTCTGGTGCTGTGGACCATGTGGCAGGTGAAAAAAGGCGCTCAAATTACCAACGACATGATATTCACCGCGGCTCTGGTGGGCATTCCCTCCGGCGTCATTTTCTCAAGATTGCTCCACGTCATTGACCAGTGGGCTTACTACCAGCAGAACCCGGGGCAGGTAATCGGCGGGGAGGGGCTCACGGCGTGGGGCGCCGTGCTGGGTGCGGCAATCGGCATCTGGATATACAGTCGCTTCGGCAAGTTCAACTTCGGCTACTTTGCTGATGTCCTGGCGCCGGGCATCATACTGGCGCAGGCGGTGGGCAGGGTGGGCTGTATCCTGAACGGGTGCTGTTACGGCGAGGAAACAACCGTCCCCTGGGGCTTTGTCTATACCCATCCTGACAGCCTCTGTCCGCTGGGTGTTACCGTCCATCCGACACAGCTTTACGAGCTCATCTACAACCTCATTGTGTTTGGCGTTTTATTTGCTCTGAGAGGAAGATTCAGACCTGATGGCTCCCTGTTCTGGATTTACCTCAGCCTCTACTCAGTGTGGAGACTTGGCTCTGACTTTCTGCGCGGGGGCACCTCATTTCTCTTCGGCTTACACCAGGCGCAGGTCATCTCCATTATCGTGTTAGCCATAACTATACCCCTGCTGGTGCTAAAGACCAGATGGATAAAAAAGACCGCTTAAGCCGGCTCCCTGGCAAACTGTCTGGAATCTACTATGGCTGGTGGATTGTTCTGGCATGTTTTCTGATTGCTTTCTACACTGGTGGCTCGGTCTTTTTCAGCTTCACCGCTATCTTTGAGCCCATCGCCAGCGAGTTCGGCTGGAGCTATGCCCAGGTTTCTTTTGCCGCCTCACTGCGCGGCATGGAGATAGGTCTCCTCGCGCCGGTGATGGGTATGCTGGTTGACCGCTGGGGAGCGCGGCGGCTGATGTTCATTGGCATCTCCATTGCCAGCCTGGGCTTATACCTGCTCAGCAAAACTAGTTCTCTGGGCATGTTTTACGGAGCGTATCTCCTGGTGGCGGTGGGCATCAGCTCCGGGACGACGACAGTGACCATGGCGACCGTCGCCAACTGGTTCCGCCGCAAAATCGGCATCGCCACCGGCATCATGATATGCGGCTATGGCTCAAGCGGGCTGGTTATTCCCCTCGTGGTGAAGCTTATAGACGTCTTTGGCTGGCGCATGACTATGGTGATACAGGCAATCGGCATGGTAGTTATCTGTATCCCGCTCGTGCTGCTGTTACGGCACAGGCCGGAGCAGTATGGTCTGCTCCCTGACGGTGAGATGCGCAATTCAGCAACCTTTAGCCACGGGTTTACCCCGCCAGCAGAAGACGAAAGCTTCACCGCACGAGAGGCTCTGAAAAGTCGCGCCTTCTGGCATATCACGGCGGGATTTTTGACGCACATGATGGCAGTCCACACTGTTATCACCCACGTCATGCCCTATCTCAGCAGTATCGGTATGGGAAGGGCGTCAGCAGGCTTGGCGGCGACGGCGATTCCGCTCATCAGCGTGGGCGGGCGTTTCGGCTTCGGCTGGATTTCAGACAAGATGAGCAAGAAGAAGATAACCTTCATCACCTTTTCTATGCTCGCCGCTGGAGCTCTGTGCCTTGAGCTTCTTGACTCCGCGGGTATCTGGTTGCTTGTCCCGTTTCTGGTCCTTTTCGGTCTGGGCTACGGCGGCAATGTCACCATGAGCGCGGTCATGCCGGCGGCGTATTTTGGCAGGAAGAACTTCGGCGCCATCATCGGTTTTATCAATGGATTTATGATACTGGGGAGCATCACCGGTCCGCCGCTGGCGGGATGGGCTTTTGACATCTGGGGAAGCTATCAGAACATCTGGTATGTGTTCGCCGGGCTGGTAACCATCGGTAACATTATCCTTTTGACCGCGCCACCTGTCAGCAGTCAATAAGGAACACGGTGCTAGTCCGCATTTGTCATTTTGACCTAGCACGGTCTATAATAAGTTCCTAGTAAACCAACCAATACCGGTTGAGATTCTAGAAAGGAAACGCCCATCAATAAACCTGCTGTACGCTCAATGCTCTGGGGATTATTGCCTCTCTTCGTGCTGGCGCATACCAGCCATCACATTGTCTCTTCAATGCTCACGCCGCTACTCCCGTTCATCAGGGATGATTTCACACTCAGTTATACTCAAATAGGGGTGCTGGGTTCAGCATACAATCTGGCTTATGGCTTGAGCCAGCTTCCGGCGGGATGGCTGGCAGACCGCCTGGGTCCGCGCATCATGCTGACCATTGGCGTGGCTGGTGTCGCCTGCGCCGGATTGCTGGTGGGGATTTCACCAAACTACATCTTTCTGGCATTGTTTCTGGTTCTGATGGGTATTGCGGGGGGCGGTTACCATCCTTCAGCCTCACCGCTGGTCTCGGCGGCAGTGGAGCCGAAGCACCGCGGCCGGGCGCTGGGCATTCACCAGATAGGCGGCTCCATCAGCTTTTTTGTGGCGCCGCTGATTGCCGCCGGCATTGCCGCCGCACTGGGCTGGCGCGGTTCATTTCTGGCAATATCAATTCCCACGCTTATCTTTGGTATCATCTTTTTCTTGCTCCTGGGACGATTAGGATATGCCCGCAGAGAAAAGAAAGAAGCAAAAGCAGGCGGTGAGGAGAAATCTTCCCAGCCCGGACAGATGCGCCGTCTGGTAGCCGTTATCCTTGTCGCGGCGGGTGTCATGGTTCTGCTTTATTCCGCGATGCAGTTTATCCCGCTCTACCTTGTGGACCATTTCAGCATCGGCAAGGAAGCCGCCGCGGCGATGTTAGCCCTCTGCGTCTCGGGAGGGCTGTGGGCTGGTCCGCTCGGGGGTTATCTATCAGACCGCGTGGGCAAAGTGCCGGTGCTCCTGGCGACCGGAGTCATCGGAGCACCCACCATCTTTCTCATGAACGTCGTGCCGTTTGGCTGGGTTTTTTCCGCGGTGCTGATACTCATCGGCATGTCTCAGTATCTGGGCATGCCCGTAGTAGAAGCTTACATCATCAGCCATGTTTCTGAACGCCGGCGCTCAACGGTATTGGGCATTTATTATCTGGTGAGCCGGGGAGGACCCGGCGCCATCTCACCGGTAATTGGCTATCTTATAGACCACTATGGGTTCTATGCGTCTTTCAGCACCGTGGCAGTGGTTACGGCGGCGATAACGGTAGTGTCCGGTCTCATGTTGTGGGGTAAAAGAGAATGAGCAAGCCGGCGCCCGGGGCTTAAAAGCTTATTATGCCGCCTGGCTGTGCTAGCAGATATCCTTAATGGCGAACTCAAGCCCCAGTTCAGTCAGCTTCTCCTTGGTGGGATTGCCCGTTTTCAGGTCCCAGCCGCGGTAAGTATAGTAGTCGTCCTTCAATCGTTCCAGAGTCTCTTTTGGTATGTAGCTTCCCTGCATCGGTCCTTCTGGCACAGGCTCTTCCATAAAGCGTGGCGGGAGCTGGTCATCTTTGCGGGTGAAGCCTTCCCGGGCGGAAAAACAGCGTATCATATTCCATTCCCGCTCGGCGATTTTTCTGGCGGCGGCGTAATCAAGCTCCCAGCCGGTGACCGCATTCAGCGCGTTGATGGTGTGCTGGCTGATTTTGGTCGGTCCCCAGATTGGCTCACCCAGATGGCACACGAGCATGGAGTCGCACAGAATGAGCCAGTGGTTGACCTCTGCGGCTAAAGCGCCCTTTCCCTCCAGCACCTTGCGGTCAACCAGTCCGCTTTTCTCAGCAGTAGGACGGATGTCATGGTGGCTGCCTCCCCGTGGTCCGGTGGCATAGCCCACTGCCGCCGCCGGGAAAGGACGGCAGGTATGCCCGGGCCACTCCATGCCTTTGTTCTGAATGGCAAACTTCTCACTCCCTTTGCCCACGATGCGGGAAGCTTCTCGCGTCCCTTTTGCCAGCAGAGCGCCCAGCCCTTCTCTTTTGCCTATCTTCTCAATCATGTGAAGCATGCCATCAGCATTGCCGAACTTCAGTTCAATGCCGTCAGTATCCTTTTTGGTAAATATGCCTTTCTCATAGCATTCCATTGCCCAGGCGATGGACAAGGCGGTGGAGATTAAGTCCAGCCCGTATTCGTCGCACAGCTCATCTGCCTTGCAGAGCACTTCCATATTGTCCACTTCACAGATGCTGCCAAAGCCGTAAATAGTTTCATAATCGGCGCCGTTAATGATTGACTTGTAGGGTCCCTTGGGCACCACGCTGTACTTGGTGCAGTTGATGGAGCAAGCGAAGCAGGCGCGGTCTCCCTTGACCACGCTTTCCCGCATCGCCTCACCGGTGATGTTCTTCATTCCTTTGAAAATCTCAGTCTGCCAGTTGCGCGTGGGCAGAATACCGCCCTCGTTCATAGCGGCGACATTGCGGGGCGTGCCGTAGCGGGAGAGACCCTGGACGGCAGGAGTGGTGGCAAATAGCTCGTTAAGCCTCATGGCGGTATTGTAAACCTTCAGCATATTGGGCACTGTAACGCTCCCGGTGCCCCTGACTGCAATTGCCTTCAGGTTTTTTGAGCCCATCACCGCTCCCATGCCACCACGGCCGGCGGCGCGGATATCCAGCAGAATCATGGCAAAGGGCGTTTTTGCTTCCCCGGCTGGGCCGATGGTGGCGATGTGAATCTCTTCATCGCCGATTTCTCTCCGTATGATTTCCTGCGTCTTGAAGGGGTTCTTTCCCCAGAGATGGGAGGCATCCCTGATTTCCACGCGGTCATCATCAATCCACAGGTAAACCGGACGGTCAGCCCGTCCCTCAACGATAAGCCCATCATAGCCAGCAAACTTAAGCTCCGGTCCAAAATAACCGCCGAAAATGCTGTGGAAGAAAGAGTTAGTATAAGGTGATTTAGCACACACGGCGGCGCGTGAAGCCGCTGGAATCATTGTCCCGTTCAGTGGTCCGGTCATGAAGACCAGCTTATTCTGGGGTCCGAGAGGGTCAATTTTCGGCGGGAGCTCTTCATAGAGGATTCTGGCGGATAACCCGGCTCCCCCCACGAAGTCTCTCGCCCAGTCTTCTTTCAGCGGTTCCTTGCTGATGCGCTTGGCAGTCAGGTTCACCCTCAGCAACTGCCCGATATAGCCGCCATGTTTAAAGCTGTTTGCCACAGTTAACCTCCTCCAACTGGAAAGATAATAGCCACTTCATCTCCATCTTTAATGGTATGGTTCATGTCCACGGTAGACCTGATGAGGGTCTTGTTTAATGCGATGAGGAAAGGAACCATTTCCCCGGTCTCCGGGTCTAACAGCAGGTTCTTTAATGGTTTACCATAGCGCTCTAACAGCGCGGCAAAGAGTCCCTCCACCGTTTGTGCCCGGCCGACATCAACCTCAATTGTTTCTGCGCCGAGAACATCACGGATGACAGAAAAAGTTTTTACCTTCACCTTTGCCATAGTTGCTTCTACTGGCATACTGATTTCAGCCAGTCCTCCGCCATTTTCTTTGCGTCTGATACTTTAGGACGGGGCGGTTTAGCCTCCATCTCTTTCCACTCTATCGCTTTGGGCAGGCAGAACTGGACGCACGCCGGGTTGCCAAAGCAGTAATCACAATTCTCCAGAAGGATGGGCACCGGGATTTCAGGAATGCCAACGAGACGGACTTTGATTCTGGACTGCCTGGGATTGAAAACGCCGGTCTTCACGGCAGAGCATGCAAGCTCACACAGCTTGCATCCGGTACACCGTTCCATCTTCACCTCAATGTGCTTCTCCAATTTTGGCTTCCTCCTCAGGCTCTGTTATTGCAAGTTCAGCGTGCAACAGGTGGTTTGAGCAGGCACGCAGGCTCTCATGAATAATTGTAGCCCGTAACATTCTAAAAATCAAAAATTCATACGTTAGAAGGGTTCCTGCCCGTGCTGGGCGAAATCAAGGATGTTGAGGCGCAAAAGCTCTTTGCCATTCCAGCGGTCTATCTCCAAATTAAAGACTATGTCCAGCGGGGAAGCCACCTCAGCACAGTGATTGCCGAGCCCGAACGCTACCCCATCCCAGACGGAGTTATTCTGTCTCAGCTTAAGCCTGAGGTGATTATTGGTATTGCCCATGGTGCGGCATTGGACCACATCCACCCGGCGGGCGATGAAAGTGGGCGGAGGGTTTGCCTGGCCAAAAGGAGCAAGCTGTTGTGTTATCTGATAGGTATTGCCGCCAAGCTGGTGGAGCGTCAGCTCAGCATCAATATCAATTCTGGGCAAAAGTTCAATCCCGGCAAGCTGGGATGCCGCCAGTTCCGCCAGCATCGCCTCAAGGCGGGGCACGTTGCGGGTGGGGATGGTGAAGCCGGCTGCCTGTGAATGTCCGCCAAATTGGGTGAAGAGACTGTGGCAGCGGTTCAGATTGGCGATAATATCAAACTCCGGGATACTGCGGCAACTGCCGCTGCTCATTTTCTCTCCAAGCTCAATAACCACGCTCGGGCGGTAAAACTCTTCAGTCAGACGGTGCGCTACCAATCCTGCCACCCCGATGGGGAATTCTGCGCTGCTGACAAAAATGAGCGGTGCGATGCCTTTAGCCAGCACCTGTTCGCGTGCTTTAGCGAAGGTAGTGGCCGTCAGGCGTTTCCGCTCCTCATTTTTCTGTGCCAGGAGCTCTGCCAGTTTAGAGGCTTCAGTCAAGGATTCTGTCATCAGCAAGCGGTAACTGCTCATGGCATGTTCCAGCCGTCCTGTGGCGTTCAGGTACGGCGAAATAATCCATGAAATATGCTCAGCAATAACGCTTCCGGCGGGAACATTTGCCTGGTTCAGGATTGCCCTGATGCCGGGGCGCGGTTTGACATTGATGAGTTTCAGTCCCTCAGCGGCAAAAAAGCGGTTCTCTCCGGTAAGCGGGGACATGTCAGCAATCGTCCCCAGGGCGACAAGGTCAAGAAACTCATTGCCAGCGCTTTCCTTACCCAGGCTCTGAAATAACGCCTGGAGCAGCTTGAATGCCACGCCGGCTCCTGCCAGGTGGCGAAAGGGATATGAGGAGATATCCAGTTTGGGGTTGATATGAGCAAACGCCGGTGGAAGCTCAGGACCGGGGGTATGATGGTCAGTGATGATAACATCCATGCCCAGCTTCTGCGCCTGTTTTACTTCATCCTGGTTGGTGGTGCCGCAATCATTGGTGATGACAAGGCTGACGCCCTGTTTGGCGAGGTCCTGTAAGACTGCTTTGCGTAAGCCGTGCCCTTCTGTCTGGCGGTGGGGAATGTATGGGGTGACTTTACCGCCGATGCTCGCCAGACCGCTGACCAGCAGGGCGGTGCCGGTGATGCCGTCAGTGTCAAAATCGCCATAGACGGCGATGTGTTCCCCGGAGAGCAAAGCCCGGTATATCCTGGTAACCGCACGGTGCATGTCCGGGAAAAGAAACGGGTCATGTGAGAGGCTAATGTCAACAGACAAGAATGATTTGAACTGGCTGACTTCAGTGACACCCCGGTTGTAGAGAAGCTGTACCAGCAGTGGCGGCAGACCGGAGGCAGAAACCAGGTTCTTGTCAGATAGTGCCGGTTTTAACTGCCAGCGATTTCTCTTCAAATCTATGCCTCAGTGAACTGGCGCACGATGAGCACTGAGTTATGCCCACCAAAACCAAATGAATTTGAGAGAGCGGTCTTCACCTGCGCCCGCCGCGCCGTATTCGGCACATAGTCCAGGTCACATTCAGGGTCGGGATAGGTATAATTGATTGTGGGCGGAATAATACCGTTCAGGATGGTCAGGATGCAGATGGCGGCTTCAACTGCGCCCGCCGCGCCGATGAGGTGCCCCAGCATGGACTTGGTGGAGCTGACGGGCACGCGGTAGGCATAGTCGCCAAAGACGCTCTTGATGGCTTTTGTCTCCATCCGGTCATTGAGCAACGTGGAAGTGCCGTGGGCATTGATATAGTCAATAGCGGTTGGTTCAATACCGGCTTTCTTCAGGGCAACCCTCATGGCTTTTGAGGCGCCTTCACCGTTTTCCAGCGGCTGGGTAACATGATAAGAGTCTGCGGTGGCACCGTAGCCGATGACTTCCCCGAGGATACGGGCGCCCCGTTTCCGGGCGTGGTCAAGGCTCTCCATGACCATGACACAGGCGCCCTCGCTGATGACAAAGCCGTCCCGCTGAGCGTCAAAGGGGCGTGAAGCCTGCTGGGGGGCATCATTGCGGGTGGAGAGGGCTTTCAGGGCATTGAATGCGGAGACGCCGAGGGGATTGATGATGGCTTCCGTGCCCCCGGCAAGGATGACGCTGACATCACCGTGCCTGATGAGTTCAGATGCGGCACCGATGGCGTCTGAGCCGCTGGAGCAGGCGGAGGTGGTGCAGAAGTTCGGACCTTTAACGCCAAGCGTGATTGAAACTTGAGCGGCGGCAATATCCGCTATCATCATCGGCGCCAGAAAAGGGCTGATACGCGCGGGACCCTGCTCCACCAGGATTTTAGCCTGCTGGTAAAGTGTGGTGAGGCCCCCAATGCCGCTACCGATGATAACGCCGATATCGTCAGTATTGGTATGGTTTATTTCCAGTCCAGACTGCCTGATAGCTTCACGGCTCGCCGCCACAGCAACCTGTGCGAAGCGGTCCATGCGGTGGGCTTCCTTGCGGGTCATGTAGTTCAGTGGGTCAAAGCCTTTCAGTTCGCCGGCAAACTTGCTGTCATGCTGGGAGGCATCAAAGAGGGTGATATAGTCTATGCCTGATTTGCCGGCAATCAGGTTCGCCCAGGTGGTGGCAGTATCCAGCCCGAGCGGCGTGAGCATGCCAATACCAGTAACAACAACTCTATTTTGCTGACTGTTTGCCAATGTTGGTTCCTCCGTACATGTGCGCGTCTGACTGTGAAATCTGTTAGACAGTTTGACATTATTTTAACAGTAATGTCTGACCGTCTGCAACAATGTCTCTGCGCGCCCCGGTGAAGTCAAAACGCGGTAGTCTCATTCAATTGATAGAGATTGCTTTGTCGCTACGCTTTTGCAATGACAGGAAGATATAAATGCAAACAAGAACCTTTGACCGGTTTCAGGGCTGGAACGTATAATGCAATCATAAGCATGAATAGCAATAAAGAAGCCAAAGTCTATCTTGACACGCTCGGCTGTAAGCTGAACCAGGCAGAGACGGAAGCGCTGGCGAGGAAGCTTGCTGAGACGGGCTGGCGCATCGTCAGCTCAATTGAGGAGGCTGACGTCTATGTCCTTAATACCTGCACGGTTACTCATGTAGCCGATCGGAAGGCGCGGCAATTGTTAAGACAGGCGCATCGCGTCAATCCCGCCGCCATGGTCGTGGCGCTAGGCTGTTACGCTGTACGTGATGGGGAAAAGCTGGCTCGTATTGAGGGTGTAAGATTGGTGATTGGCAATGAGCAGAAGGACCGCCTGCCGGAATTTCTCAAAGAAGCAGGCTATCCTACCGCACTGCCACGTGAAAGTCCGCTAGCGGGTCGGACACGCACGTTTCTTAAGATTCAGGACGGGTGTCGCAATTACTGCGCCTACTGCATCGTCCCCTATGTGCGGAGAGAAGAAAAAAGCGTGCCTGCTGATGAGGTCATCGCCGGTGTCAAAAAACGGGTGGCGGAGGGATATCAGGAAATTGTGCTCACCGGGACGGAGGTGGGAACATACTGTCATGAAGGGAAGACCTTGAAGTGGTTGCTGGAGCAAATTTTGAAGGAGACGGACATTGCCCGGGTGAGGCTATCATCGCTTCAGCCTCAGGAGATTTCAAAAGAATTCATAAAATTATGGGAGGATGCCCGGCTTTGCCCCCACTTTCACCTCTCTCTGCAAAGCGGGAGCGATGGTGTGCTCAAGCGGATGAAACGCCGCTATACCACCGCCGATTATGCGCGCGCGGTCTCCCTCATCCGTGAGGTGGTGCCGGATGCCGCCGTTACGACCGATATCATCGTGGGGTTTCCGGGTGAGACTGACGCGGAGTTTGAGGGGAGTTATGCTTTCTGTGAGAAGATTGGCTTCTCCCGTATCCACGTTTTCTCATACTCACCGCGGCCCACCACCTGTGCCGCAGAAATGCCCGGTCAGGTGCCTGATAGGGTGAAGAAGGAGCGTAGCGACCGCATGCTGGCATTAGCTAAAGAGAGCGCCCGCCGTTTCCATGAAAAATTTCTGGGCAGGGAGATGGATGTCCTCTGGGAGAAGCAGGAAAACGGCGTCTGGTCAGGTTACACCGGAAACTACATAAAGGTGTATAGTAAGGGTGATGCAGACTTAACCAACAAGCTCACAAAGGTTAAGTTAGAGAAGGTGTGGATGGATGGGGTGGGGGGAGTATTACTTCTTCCTCAACCGGGTTTCTGAACTTGCAGAGGACCCTGGTATGGCAGAGACCGCAGAAAAAGCGTACTAGGTGCCCAGCTTGGTAGCCAAATCTTCAAAGTCAGTGGCAAATAAGTCAATCCAGGGCTCAGGGGTAGTCTCCACCTCGCGAGTTGGTCCGTATTCCAGCGGTCTGGGCACGAAGGCTGTCTTCATTCCCTGACCGTGCGCCGCTTTGAGGTCTGCCTTGTGTGCCGCCACGTGCATTATCTGGTCAGTTCTTAGCCCGAGCAAATCTGCCGCCATCAGGTAAGCCTCCGGGTCGGGTTTGTATCGTTTGGCGAGTTCAGCGGACAGAATGCAGTCCCACGGCAAGCCGGCATTTTTAGCCATGTTTGTCAGAAGTGCCATGTTGCCGTTTGAAAGCGTGGCAATGATATACCGCGTGCGGAGGCGGTTCAGCCCGGGGATGGCATCAGGCCAGGGCTTAAGCCTGTGCCACACCAGATTTAGACGGTATTTTTCTGCTTCACTTAACCCCGCGATGCCGAATTCTATCAGCAGGTTGTCAAGAACCATGCGGTGCAAAGTGTCAATTTTTGTCCAGGGCAGTTTCTTACTGCGGACGAGGTCCATAGACGAAAAATAACCTGCCCTCCAGGTGTCAGCAAATCGTGCCCAATCAATAGTCAGCCCTTTGGCTTTTCCTATCTCCTCTCCCTCGGCAATAATTGTCGTGCGCCAGTCAACCACCGTACCGAATACATCAAAGGTGAGAGCTTTTATTGAGGAAACATCCATTTTTTGCCCTCCTTCTGTTTCATACTTTCTTTCCTTTAGCTATCTGCAGACCCAGCACCACTGAGGTCTCAATCTGGCGCTCAGGTATGTCCCAGTAGGTCCTCAGCAGTTCGTCTTTAACCGGCTGTAATGTGAAGCCGTGCTTTTCGTAGAAAGCAACCGCCCAGCGGGCATCCGCCCACGTGCCGACGAGCAACCGTTTGGTTTTGGCCAGGCTTTTCAGGTACGCCAGCAATTGGCTGCCTATTCCTTTTTTCTGCCACTGCGGCAGGACATAAGCGTGGCGGATGAGGGTAACGTCTTTCACTGGCTCAAACCCCATCACTGCCACCAGTTCTCCCGCTTCCTCCCAGCCGTAGAAGGTCATCCGCGTCATCTCCCGCTTAAGCTCAACCATGGGCATGTATGGCTCATGGTAGCAGTCAGGCGGAATGACGCCCCGGTAGGCTTTCGCCGCCTTATTGATGATGGCATATATTCTGGGGATATCATCCGGGCAACACGGTCTAATCATACTGATTGGTAGTTTCAATTATACCATGCATATGATATAATAAAACGGTTTTTACATGAATGCCTGTTTGACTCATGTCAACCTTTAGTGATTCCCAGATGTATCTTAAAGATGCGTATAATTATGCGCAAGTAAGAAAGGAGAGTAATGGCGACACCGTTAGAAAAATGGGTTGACGATGTAGCAAAGCTGACCAAGCCGGACCGAATCTGGTGGTGTGACGGTTCTGATGAGGAAGCCCATAAAATCATGGAAATAGGGCTGAAAGAGGAAAAGATTGAAGGGAAACCGGTATTCTACGAGATAAACCAGAGTAAATGGCCCAATGCCTATCTCCACAGAAGCCATCCCACAGATGTGGCGCGGACTGAACACCTTACCTACGTATCTCATCCGGATAAAGAGACTGCCGGACCGAACAACAACTGGATGTCCCCGGAAGAGACAAAGAAGCTCATGACCAGGCTATCTGATGGCTGTATGCGCGGTAAGACGATGTATGTCCTGCCCTACGCCATGGGCAGTCATATTGATTCACCCTATACCAAGCTATGCGTCCAGCTGACTGACATCTCTTACGTGGCAATCAGCATGAGAATCATGACCATTCTGGGAAAGAAGGTTACGGAAAAAATTGGGAATTCTGAGAATTTTGTCAAGGGGATACACTCCGTAGGCGATTTTGACCCCAACAAGCGGTTTATCATGCACTTCCCGGATGAGGGGCTGGTGTGGAGCATCGGTTCCGGTTACGGGGGGAATGCCTTGCTGGGGAAGAAATGTTTCTCCCTGAGAATCGCCTCATGGCTCGGGCTGAAGGAAGGCTGGCTGGCGGAGCATATGGTGATTATGGGCATTGAGTCGCCGGATGGTGAAATCAACTACATATTGGCGGCGCTTCCCTCATACTGCGGAAAAACGAACCTGGCAATGCTTAAGCCCACTCTGCCGGGCTATAAAATCTGGACCCTGGGCGATGACATTGCCTGGATAAACGTGGGTCCGGACGGTCGCTTCTACGCTGTAAATCCGGAAAAAGGCTACTTTGGCGTGGCGCCGGGCACTTCTGAGAAAACGAACCCCACCATGCTCCAGACATTGAAGAACAATAAGTTTTATCCTACGCTTTATTCTAATACGGCACTGGACGTTGATAATAGGGAGCCCTGGTGGGAAGACTTGACGGAGACGCCTCCGTTGCATGTAGAGGACTGGCAGGGTAATCCCTGGCACCCGTCCTCTGGGACTAAAGCCGCCCATCCTAACGCTCGCTTCACGTGCTCAATCTATAATACGCGTAACCTATCTCCTGAGTTTGACAATCCGAAAGGTGTCCCCATTTCTGCCATCATCGTCGGCGGCAGAAGGTCGGATACCATCCCTCTGGTGGTAGAATCACGTAACTGGGTTCACGGGGTGTTCCTCGGCGCTCGGAATGGCTCTGAGACCACGGCGGCGGCGACGCAGAAAGTGGGCGTCCTCAGAAGAGACCCCATGGCGATGCTCCCGTTCACCGGGTATAACATGGGTGATTATCTTGGGCACTGGATTAACATCCGGGCAAAAGCGAAAAACGCCCCCAGAATTTTCTCCGTTAACTGGTTCCGTCTGGATGAAAACGGCAAGTTCCTCTGGCCCGGGTTCGGGGAGAATATACGGGTCTTGAAATGGATGATTGACCGGGTCAAAGGCAAAGCCTCAGCAAAAGAGACGCCCATAGGTTTGATACCAAACTATGAGGACTTCCCGCTGGAGGGGCTGGACCTGCCCAGAGAAAAGTTTGATAAGCTCTTCGCCATCAACAAGGCTGAATGGGAAAAAGAGACGGCGGAAATTGAGCAGTTCTTCAAGAAGTTTGGCTCTAGGATGCCGCAGGAGATGTGGGACGAGCTCAATGCTCTCAAAAGCAAACTGGGCATCGGCAAATAGCAGTGGCGCGCCTGGAGGGATTCGAACCCACGACCACCGGTTCCGAAGACCGATGCTCTGTCCGCTGAGCTACAGGCGCATGAAGCTAATTTTCAGTCCTTCGTCAGTGTTATGTCCAGTTTTGGCGACAAATTGGCGACATTTTCCTTTGCCATGTGCTCATTATACCTTGTGGTGAAAGCCTGGTCAAAGCGAGCCGCGGCGGCTTCCTGGAGCCCGGGCGTAACATGGCTGTAAATATCGAGGGTTACCTGGATGCTGGCGTGGCCGAGCCTTTCCTGGACTACTTTCGGATGAGTGCCTTGCTTGAGCATAAGAGTGGCATGGGTGTGACGCGCATCGTGAAGTCGTATTGGTCTCAGGCCGGTCCGTCTGACAAGCTTGACCCAGGCATGAGTCACACTGCCGGGGAGTAGGGGACTGCCGTCAACATGACTGAATACCAGGTCGTCCTCTTTGAGCGGTATCCCCAGCATGGACCGCTCCAGCGACTGTTTTTCCCAGTGCTCTCTCAGGACCGAAACTGTTAGCGGGGACAGGGCAACCATACGCCGTCCTTTGACCGACTTTGGTTGTCTGATAACCACCCGTCCACCTTTCGCGACGTGAAGACTCCGGGTAACGCAAAGCTGGCAGAGCAACAAATCAATGTCGCACCAGCGAAGTGCCAGTGCCTCGGACCTTCTTAAACCGGTAAATAAGAGGGTGTGGAAGAGAGCGAAGTATCGCGTCGACCTAGCCGCCTGAAGAAAAGTAGCGATTTCATCCTCATTCCACGTCTGCATCTCGGGCTGTTGCGCAGGTGGTGGCGTAACCGCGTCAGCCGTGTTTCTCAGTAGGAGCCCCCATCCTACTGCTGTCTGCAGGGCCTTGTGTAAGACCATGTGGTGATGCCTGACCGTTTGAGCACTTAGCCCGCTCGCCAGCCTCTCAGAATAGTAATGCTGCAGGTGCTCCGGTTTCAATCCAGCCAATTTGATATTGCCCAGACAAGGCAAGAGGTAACGACGGCAGATGTGTTCATAGCCCTCGCTGGTCTTAGGACTGAGGCTTGCCTGCACATAATCCTTAAGCCACCTCTCTAGGTACTCCTTTACTGTAAGGCGCTCGACCGGTGGGCTGTAGCCCTTCTCTAGGCTGGCGACCAACTCGTGAAGTCTGCGCTGTGCATCACGCTTAGCACCGCGAACGGTTTCAAAAATCCTCTTGCGCTTACCACCAGGACTGGCGCCGGCATCAACGGTGATTTGCCACGAATTCTGTCCTCTTTTACGAATGTATCCTTTCACCTTGCGCCTCCTCTAATTTCTTGGTATCGCTTGATTATTGAGCCTCTCATTGCTGACCCCTTCCTTCTCGTCCCAATTTGTCGCGGTGTGCCCTATACCCATCAACTATACGGTCAAAGCTTTCACGCCCAATCTGTGCCTCCCAGTAAGCTAACATTGCCATCCAACCGGCATCGGAAAAATCTATGCCATGCTTCTCCCGCAGCTGCGCCCACAGCGGCATTATTTCACCCATCATCTTCGCCTGTGCAAGTGGTTTAGCAAAATCGGCAGCCTCCTCCACGATCTTTGCAATGTATTTTGCCCCAGTTGGGTCATCAGTCGTGCCTTGATAGTCCTCAAACCACTTCTGCATCTGCCGAATACTCGGCATTACACCAAACTTTTGACTGATTGCAACCTGAATTTCCTTCCACCTCTTCTTTTGATAGCGCATAGTAATAGCTTCAGCTCTTACTTCATACCGATATCCATCCCTCATCTGGCACCTCCTTTGATGAATTTAAAAGAATTTATCGTAGCCAATTACCACGCAAACACTTGACAAAGGCCGAGCGCCGGGTTTATACTCGTAATCAATATGATGTTTTTGGAGAACATAAACGTACCTTAATTTCATATTTGCCACATATTATAGCACACCTAGTCAAGGAGGGCAATAACATGCAGACAGCAGCAAGGACAATATTTTTGAAGCCGTGGAAGGTCGGGCCATACTCTCGGGCGATGACGGTACCGGGGTGGTGGTTGAGGCTCAATGACTTCCCTGAAGAGCTTGAGGTTACCTTCACGCTGGGAGAGATAGTCGTACGCCCCAAACCTAGGCAGGAGCATAAGGATGAACGGGAGAGGAAAAAATAACGGGGTATTGGTCCTGACGCCCGAGGAGGCGCGGAGAATCCTCCGCTGTTCTAGGTCGGTACTGTATTCGGGACTCAAAAATGGGGCGATACCCTGCATTCATCTAGGTCCCAGAAAGGTAATTATTCCGCGATTGAAGCTGTTGGCAATGTTGGGCGCTGATGAGGAGGCGCAGCATGGAAATTCAGAATCCCCCTGCAACCGGGGCACTTAATAGATAAAAGAAGCCCCGGGGCTGAATCCAGGGCTTCACGGAAGAAAGGGTGAGACCGATGGCACACTCTACTGTTGTAAATAATACTCCAGCAGAGCATGGAAGTCAAGCCGACTCCTACAGGTGTCCGCAGTGCGGGTCTAGCCGCATAGGGACGGGGTATCCAGACATTGAGTGTCATGCCTGCGGCTGGAGTGAGCCACTGATTGACTTCCCGATTTCTTGGGACTGGCACCGGTATTACTGCCGTGAATACGGACTGCCTGACCCCGGCCCCTGTGAGCCTCTCGAATATACATTGGGAGAGTTACACGCCCGCCTAGCCAGTATCGAAGAAAAGCTAGCCTGCCTCTCGGAACAAGAGCGGCGCCGCCTCGGGTTGAAAGCTATCTGGGAGGAGGTAAAGCAGCTTCGCTTGGGCCTCCGGCATACTCAAAAACTGATTCCCCGGAAGCCCGCCGGAATGAAGAGAAGTTCTCTTAAAGCAAAAAAAACGAGGGGTTTTGTTATCGATGAGCGTGCCGAAAGTTAGTTTGGTAGCCGGAGTCTACAACTTCCACTGGAAGGAAGAATATCTCAATATAAGAGTTGAGAAGCTGCACCAGCATAAGTCTGGCTATGTCACCGGCGAGGTAACCATTACCACCAGCGCGCCAGGCTATAACCCGCACCTATTTCAAGCCCAATACAACCTCTCCTCACTCAGAGCGCGGACCGACCTGGTGAAACTTATGTCAGAGAGATATGATAAGGCAGACTGGAATGAAGTTCTGGAGCAACTGAGCGTCATCACGCTGGAGCGCTTGAGGGCTGGAGAGCCAATCCGCATCGCCGGGTTAGGAAATGAGATTCACGAGCCCTCATATCTCCTTTACCCCCTTTTACCTAAAGGGCTGCCGACCTTATTCTACGGGGAGGGAGGAGTAGCCAAATCATACTTCGCACTTTTCCTGGCGCTCTCTGTGCAGTTGCCCTATGAGGAGGAGGACTGGTTCCCGACCCAAGCCAACGCTCTTTACCTGGACTATGAGACCGACTTTGAGGAAGTAGACTATCGCAGTAAAAGGATAAAAAAGGGATTGGCTATGCCGGAGGACCTTAGCATTCGGTACCGGCGCTGTGCTTTGCCCTTAGCCGATGACTTAAGTGAAGTCCAGCGGGCGGTCGCTGATGGCGATATTGGGTTGGTGGTAATTGATTCATTAGGCGCTGCCTGCGGCGGGGACCTGAACTCCGCCGAAGTGGCGACAAGATTCTTCGGCGCCCTGCGGCAACTACCGGTAACCTCACTACTAATCAGCCATGTTAGCAAAAATCGAGAAAACAAAGAAAAGACACCCTATGGCAGTGTGTATTTCTTCAACTTTGCCAGAAATGTTTTTGAGCTAAGGCGCATTCAGGAAACAGAACACGATGAAATCAATCTTGGCGTTTTCCACCGGAAAAATAACCTTGGCAAACTTCACTACCCCTTGGGCTTCACGATTCGATTTGAGCGAGATAAAACGATTTTCGCAAGGCAGGACATCAGGGAAATACCTGAGTTCCTGGAGTCTCTATCCAATACAGTCAGGATTGAGGCGTTACTGAAACGCGGCGCCATGGCTATTGAGGAGATTGCTGAGGAACTCGATATAAAGCCTGGATCTGCCCGGGTCGCCCTGAAGCGGCTGAAGGACAAGAATAGGGTAGTCAGGGTCGGTGAGAAATGGGGACTGTCAGCCTAATAACTTTGAAGCGTAACAGTGCGTTACATGTAACGCTGAAGCTGTGTTACTGTAACGACCCCTGTCGCGTTAC
>Ga0129301_1000223_pt1 | contig 30655 bp, 25 predicted proteins | sample ConPoolayeHmetaG_FD_94489 | JGI IMG/M metagenome (GOLD analysis project Ga0129301, IMG submission 94489) | Hot spring microbial mat communities from California, USA to study Microbial Dark Matter (Phase II) - Cone Pool mat layer H metaG ...
CCACGCGCTTGCGCACCTCGTCGACCAAACGCTTGGGAATATGCTGAACGTACTTGCGGCCGCCGGCCATATAGGTCAGCGACCACACCGGGTGCCCTTCTCCCTGGGCGCAGCGACAGTTGGGCTTGCCGCACCGCGTCCGATGCAGCGAGAGAGACCCCGGAAGAATATCCTCGGGAATCTGGTACCGGCGAATGAGTTGGTGTTTTCGTTGGCGGATTTGCGCCGCCTCCGGGCCTTTGGGTGCAATTTTCATCTTGCTGCTATCATACAGCAAGAGATCTGCTCAAGTCAAGCTCTTTTTCGAATGCGAAAATAGAAAAGGTCTTACCCCGAGGGTTAACCAGCCGCGGATTCAAGGCCTATCAAGGGTCCTGCGCGGCGCCCGCTGCCCGATTTCCGAGATAGCTGTTTCGGCGCCGCCGCAGAGCGCCGTCCGATGATCTCTCCCGGGCGGCGGTTCCCCCGCGTTCGTTTGCTCTCCTACTTCCAGTTCCGGCTCTTTCCCTGCGCCAGCCACTCGACGGTCCTCGCCAGGCGCTTTACCCTCGCCTCCGGCTTCTTGGCCTCGGTGATCCATTCGACGTATTCCCGCCTGCGTCGCCGGCGGTTCATGCAGAGAGCTTCGTGGCGATCCTGGCGACGTGACTACCCTGGAAGCGCGCGATGGCGAGCTCGTTCTCCGACGGCCGGCGGCTGCCGTCGCCGCCTGCCAGGGTCCCCGCGCCGTAGGGCGACCCGCCCGTGATCTCGCTCATGTTCATGAGTTCGGGGCAGGAATAGGGCACGCCGACGACGATCATGCCGTGATGCAGCAGCGTCGTATGGAAGGACGTGATGGTGGTTTCGTGCCCGCCGTGCTGCGTCGCGGTGGAGGTGAAAACGCTGCCGACCTTGCCGATCAGCTTGCCGTTGAACCACAACGCGCCGGTCTGGTCGAGGAAGTTGCGCATCTGGGCGGCCATGTTGCCGAATCGTGTCGGCGTGCCGAAAATGATCGCGTCGTAGTCGGCCAGTTCGTCCACCGCGGCGATAGGCGCATCCTGGTCGAGCTTGGCGCCGGCCTTGCGTGCCACTTCCTCCGGCACGAGTTCGGGCACGCGCTTGATGACGACCTCGGTGCCCGCGACGCTGCGCGCGCCCTCCGCCACGGCCTTCGCCAAGGCTTCCGTGTGTCCGTACATGCTGTAGTAAAGTACGAGAATCCTGGCCATCGCGATGCTCCTCAGATTCCTGGGTCTTGATGTCGATGGGATCGTTGCCGGAGCCCATTTTACCTGTTCAGCGTTCCATTATCTTGCAGGACTTTCGGCCTTGGATCCGGCTCAGCCGGCAAACTCGTATTCGATCGCAGCGATGCGGCCGCGCCAGTAAGGCTTCGGGCCCTCGGGCGGCAGCCAGGCGACCTCCCCTTCGAGCGGAACAAGCATACCGCCCCTGCGCTCATAATTCCAGAAACGTCCCTGCCAGGGCGTGGGCACGACCCGGCCGCCCAAGGTGCGGCCGCGGGCCGCGGCGCGCACCGTCTCGATCAAGCCGTCCGGGCCGAAGCTGAAGAGCAGCGTGACCGAGGTCGGACCGTCGGCCAGGGTCGCGCGCGCCGAGCGCGCATCGACCTCCTGCCAGCGCACGCCCATGCCGGGAAGCAGAGCCGTCGGATACCATGCGGCCTCGGCCAGGAAGCGCATGAGCTCGCCCTCGGCGACTTCCGGCGTGCCGCGCAGGTCGGCAACAGGAAACAGGCCGAGCAGGGCCGCGCACAGGATTCCCTCGCCGGCGACGTAGGCGTCGTGCACCCGCACCGCCATGCCGGGCACGAACGTGATCCGGGCGTCCCAGTCGAAGCCCGGTGCCCGGATCACCACCAGCTGATCCGAGGTGAACGGTTTCCACCGGTCCGAGCTTTCGCCCATGTTGAAGCTGCCGTTGTGGCGCACGCGCGCGGCGGCGACGACGGGCTGGCCATCCTCGAGAACAGTGCGGAAATAGCGCTGCACCACGGCCGGAAGCCCGTCGAGCTCGCGGAAGTCGACGACCTCCGGCCCTGTCCGCATGCGGCCCGCTTCGATGCGCGCCCGCAACTCGCGCCTGCCGGCCCGCCAGCGCAGGGAGCCGAATGCCAGCAGGACCGCCAGCACCGCGACCGTTGCCGGCACGCCGACGGCGACGATCTTGAGGATGGTCATTTGAGACATGACGATGGCTATCGGGCGTCCTTCTGCCCCGCATTCTTGACGTAGGTGTCGAACCACTCGATCCAGCGCGCCCAGATGTCGAGGTAGGTTTCCCTGCACCGCGGGCTGTGCGCCTCGAAGGGATAGATATAGAGCACGGCCTTCTTGCCCAGCCCGGTGAGCGCCTGCATCATGCGCTGGGACTGGATGACGAAAGTCCCCGAATTGTCGTCCTCGGCGCCGTGATAGAGCAGCAGGGGCGCGTTGATCTGGTCGGCGTAAAAGAAGGGCGACATGCGCGTGTACGTGGTCTGCGCCTCCCAGAAAAAGCGCCGCTCCGACTGGAAGGTCATGGGCGTCAGCGTGCGGTTGTAAGCGCCGTCGCCCGCTATGCCCGCCTTGAAGAAGGGCGAGTGGGCCAGCAGGTTGGCGGTGGTGAACGCCCCGTAGCTGTGCCCTCCATGACCCAGCCGATCCACATCGATCAGGCCCATCTGATCGAGCTTGCGGATCGCGCCGTAGACGGAATCCAGAAGATGGGTGACGTAGAAGTCGTTGAACTGGTTCCCCCTTCCGAGAATGGGGATATCCGTGTATACGAGCGCGTATCCCTGCGTGATCCAGAGGTCCGACCAGCGCAGGAAGCTCAGGGGCGTATGGGCGTTCCGGTTGCGCGCCCGGATGGCTTCGCGCGTGTATTCCTCGGCGCCTGCGTACTCGCGCGGGTAGTCCCAGAAGACCGCGGACACGCGGGTTCCATCCTTGTAATCGAGGGGCAGCGTGATGCGCGCATAGACCGTGACGCCGTCGCTGCGCTTGAAATCGAAATCGATGCGCCGGGCGGCGGTGATATCCGGGTACGGATCCCTGTTGTGCGTCAGGTTTTCCCATTGTCCCCCGCGGGTCCACAGGAAGCTGTCGGGGAAAATGTTCTTCCCCTCGCGCGTGACGATCAGGCGGCCGAGATCATTGTCCAGGGCCACGCGCGGGCGCTCGTACAGTTCGGCGGAGCCCTCGAAAAGCCGCTGCTTTTCCCCGGTCTCGATGGTGACCGCGTCGATGAAGGGCCGGGGCTTGAAATCCGGCTTGTACCCCGCTCCTTCCAGGTATGCGCGCCGGCCGTCGCTGGAAATGACGGCCGAGACGATCCCGTTTCCGTCCGCGCGTGTCATGACGGATCCGGGCAGACGGACGATGTCGTCCGGGTCGTAGCTTCCGGTGAGCGCGAGCGCCCGCGGCTGGGCCTGCGAGAGATCGTAGGCGACGATTTCCTGCCGCCTCCTTGCCCCCGCTGTTCTCGGCCTTTCCGTCAGGGTGGCAAAGGCGTACTTGCCGTCCGGCGCGTAGGAAACGGCGCTGATGCGCGCGGCCGAAGCCACCAGCGTGCGCGCGGCCGACATGTCGAAGGGCGGCGGAAGGAACATGATCCGGTCTCTGGGCTCGGCCGCTTCCGCTTCTTCTTTTTTCTGCGGTTCGAGCCAGAGAAAGCTCAGCCCCTTGCCGTCGGGCCGCCACTGAATGTCCCGGGGGAGATCGGCCCCGAAGCCGTCGCCGCCGGCACCGTCGCGCGCGAGGCCCTCGTTCAGCGGGATCTTGCATACGGTCGCCAGGACCCTGCCGTCGAGGTCCATGATCTCCTGGTCGTGGGCGAACTGATTGTAGGCGACCAGGTACGAAAGCGGCTCGACGATCTTGTCGGCGAACACGTACTTGCCGTCCGGGCTCAGCGAAATGCCCTGGTACATGGCCGGCCGTCCCACCTTGCGCGGCGGCTGCCCCGGCGTGAGCAGGGCGAGCTGGGCGGTCGTGTAATAGCGGAAGAGCGCCCTGTCGTGTTCCGTGCGCAGCAGGAAGGGCTGCGTCACCGTGGGGGCGGGTTTCGGAAGAGTGCGCCGGATGATCGGGCTCGACGGGACCGGATTGTCCTGCGGTTCGGGGCCGCGGTCGGAGGGCACGAGCAGCGTCAGGATCGATCCGTCGGGCGTCCACTGTATGAGGCGCAAAGGGTTGGTGCCGCCCCTGCCCGGCTCCGGGCGCCTGGCGAGCGTGGCCATGACGAAGGCTTCGCTCACGGGTTTCGCCGCTCCGCTCGCGGCGTCGGCGACCCAGACCTGGCTGCCTTTCGGCAGGTTGGCCAGAAACGCGAGCCTGCGCCCGTCGGGGGACCAGGTCATGTCGCTGAAGATCGTTCCCGCGGGCATCGAGACCGTCCGGCTCGTCCTGTCCCTGAGCGAGTAGATCCTGAGGCCGAAGACCCCGTAGGTGGAGTAGTCGTGTTCGCGATTGGTCTCGGGAGTGATCTTCAGCTGGGCGAGCCGCAGGATCCGCTGGGACATCAGCTCGAGGCTCGACAGCTCCGTGGTCGAGGCGATGTAGAAATGATCGCCGTCGGGACTCATCTGGTCCAGGGTGGTGAAGTTTTTGTCCCGGTTGATATAGTCTGCGATCGGCGCGGGCGGAAGCAGATACCCGTCCTTCGCCTCCTGAGCCGCGGCCGGCAGACAGGGAAGAAGCGACAGCAGGATGATGGCGCCGGCCGCCTTCCATGACGTGCCGCCCGGCAATGGAAGGGGCAGAAAATGTCTTTTCGATCGACGAGTGTCAGTCATGCGACCTCCGTTACGGCATGCCGGAGCGCTCGGCGCCCGGCCGGCTCGAGTTCGTGGTTGCCTGATCCAGCTGCATTTCGTACAGCCTGGCGTACTTGAAATATACGGAGACGGATCCCATGAGCGCCGCCATCAGCCCGGGGACGCCGTCGAGGAATCCACGCTTGAGGAAATAGGCGCGGATGAAGGTCATGAAGGGATTGGCCACGAGATTCCAGGGTGTCGCCCTGCGGCCGCGGTCGCGGTAGTCGCGCGCGGCGAGCGCGGAATAAAGGTCCAGGCGCTGGAGGTACTCGGACAGGCTGCGGTAGGTGTAGTGGTGAATCTCCCCCTGCAGGCGGCCGACGCTGCCGTCGACTTTCACCGACTCGTGGACGCGCCCTCCCTGCCAGCGTCCGCGCCTGCGATCGAAGAGCCGGAGCTGGGGATCCGGGTACCAGTCTCCGTGGCGGATCCAGCGGTTCATGAAGCGGGCGACGCGCGGGATGCGGTAGCCCGCATGGGAAAAGCCTGAGATGCGCAGCCGCCCGATCTCGTCGGCGAGTTCCGGGCCGACCCTTTCGTCGGCATCCAGGGAGAATATCCAGTCGTGGCGCGCGCATTCGAGGGCGTGGTTCTTCTGATCCACATACCCCGTCCAATCGCGATGAAAGACGCGGTCCGTGTGCCTGCGGCAGATTTCCAGCGTGGCGTCCGTGCTGCCGCAGTCCACGACCACGATTTCGTCGGCCCATTTCAAGGACAGGAGGGCCTCCTCGATATCGGCCTCCTCGTTGCGGGTGATCACCGTCGCCGAAATCGCTTCCATGGGCTCTTCCGTGCCGGGCGGCGGCCCGGCTATGCCCTGCGCAGGGCGATGGGGGCGCTGCGATAGAAACGCTCCAGCAGTTCGAGCAGCTCCCGGTCCGATCGTGCCATCGTGCGGCGCGTTTCCCGGCGCTTGCGGGAGATCGCGCCCAGGTGGGCCAGTCCCGTTCCGACGGCCCAGTAGAAACGCCAGTCCAGGACCAGCCAGCTGGTCAAGGTGCGCGCCGCCAGCACCAGCAGGTGGCGCAGGAACATGCCGCGGTCGTGCAGGAGCATCCAGTGCATCAGGATGCGGCTGCGGCGCGAGATCCGGTCCAGCGTCCGGCGGCGGTAGCGCCGGTCCATGGTGCGGCTGGCGTCGTGATAGGCGTTGCTGCGCGGCTCGTACCTCACCGTCCAGCCTCGTTTCCACGCGCGGTAGGACAGCTCGACGTCCTCCACCATGGCCGCCAGCGGATCGAAGCCGCCCAGTTCGAGGAACTTGTCCCGGTCGTACATCGAAAAGGCGCCGATGGCCGTGAAGGAGAGCAGCGACAGATCCGGCCGGACGCCCGGGATCAGGTCGTAGTTCTCGTAGGTGCTCCACATCCCCCTGCGGAAGCGGGCCACCTTGCCGCCGTTGCAGAAGACATCGCCTTTCTGGTTGAAGAGCCTTCCCGTGACCGCGAATACCTTCGGGTCGCGGAAATGCTCCGTCATGGGCGCCACGCAATCGTTCCCGAGGCGCACGTCGTTGTTGAGCAGCAGCACCAGCGGGCATCGCGCCGCCAGGAAGCCCGTGCGGCAGGCGGCGGCAAATCCCTGGTTGCGTTCATGGGCGAGCGCGCGCACATCCGAGGGGTAGCGCTCGGCGAGCCACCGGAGAGTGTCGTCCGAGCCGCCGTCGTCGACGACGACGATTTCGGTGCCTGCCGGGCAGCTCCGCCGGTACTGCGCGCAGGCCTCGACCACCGACGGGAGGTAGGCTTCAAGCAACTGCCGCCCGTTCCACGTGGGTATCACCACCGACACGTCCATCGGGGGGGATGGTACTATGGAACGGCCGCCGCGGCAGCCGTTTTTGCGTGAGCCGGCTCAGCCGACCACTTTGAAGGGCGCGCTGACGAGCAGCGTCTTGTCCGCAATCTTGTCGTGCACCCGGATCTCGAGCTGGTATTCGCCCGGCTGCACCGACTGGAGCGGTATGCGGCTGACCACCACCAGGCGCTGCCCGGAGAAGAACTGCACGGTGCTGCCGGCCGCATCCTTGATTTCCTCGATCACCCTGTCGCCCGACTTCACGTCGTATGTGATCTCGACCGAAGGCTCCAGCGTGGTCTGGTCGATGGTGGCGTTGTAAACCTGGAAGTACGGGATCAGGTTCTGTCCGGGCTTGTACTCGGCGGTCACGTTCGGCTGCACCTTCATGTCGCCGATGACGAACTGCTGCAACTGGTCGACATTGGTGGGCACGGCGCTCACGGAGTTGGCGAGGATGACGCTGCTGGACTGCAGCGCCTCGGAATCGTACTTGGGAACGTTGATGCCCCGGCTGACGGCGCCGATCTGCCCGCTGTTGACGTCCTTGACCACCAGGTCGAGCTTGAAACGCTGCCCGGGAGGCAGAGCCACGATCTTCTGGTAGATCGACCGTATCTCTTTGCCCCGTTCGAAGTTGTCCTCCGTGAACTCGGAGAAGATGGTGTCTTCGAATTCCGCCATGATGCGCCCGGTCAGGCCGGTTACGATGCCGTAGACGTTGACCGTGGCGCGATTGATGCCGTATTCCTTCTTGTATTGCAGGGTGCGGTTCTGCAGTTCGACGGTGATCGGCACCAGCACTTTGTCGGACGACAGGCGGATGAAGTCGGTGCGCAGCTGGTAGGGCAGCTGGTTGTAAGTCACATTGGTGGTGACGACGCTCTTGAGGTCCTCGAACTTGATCTGGGGCGGGCGCTGCAGGTTGAAGTACTGGGCCATGCGCTCGAACGGCTGGTCCTTGGCGCGCAGGAACATCATCGCGGAGTCGCTGTGAGTGCTCCCGCTGAAGTACGGGCGGTCTTTCTTTTCCGAGAGCCCCAATTCCTCGGCCCAGGTCAGGCCGGCGCCGGGCACGTGCAGCAAGGCGTCCTTTTCCTCGGGGCTGAGGGCGATGCGGTACTCGCCGCTCATGGATCGGTCGACGAATTCAATTTCGACGTCGTCGCCGATGCCGTCGATATGGCGGTAGCGCCAGCGCTCGAACGGGTAGACCGAGGTAAAGCCGCCTCCTTCCCACGGCTGCCGGTCGTAGCTGCCGCCCGAGGGATGCGACTCGATTTCGTCCGGCTTGCCGAAGACTATGTATATGCGCCCACGGTCGGTTTTCCAGCCGGGCACGCCGGAGGCGAAATGCTCGTTGGCATAGGCGATGCGCCGGTAATGCTCTTCCTTGAATGAATTTCCGGGATCGCGCGGGTTGGGGTTGCGGCGCATCCAGAATTGCTCGATGAAGTTCTCCCTTTCCTCGTCGGTGGTCAGGTCCTTGAAGACCTTTTTCTCTTCCTCCGTGATAATGTAAACGACGTCCTCCTGGAGCCACTTCTTGTAGTAGTCCGACATCTCCTCGCTTTTTTTCTGTGCTTTCTTCTGGGAGAAGCCGGATGGAGCGACGGCGACCGTGGCCGCCAGTATCAGCGGAAGATAAATACGGAAACTTCTGCGCATGGGGATCCCCCGTCGGATCGCATGCCTGTCCGACCGACTGATTCTATTATAGATTTCAGCCCCTGCGCTGTCAAATCCGCCGCATGGGATTCAGCCCGAGTTCCTGCTGGAAGTGGCCCGCTTGCGGGTGGTATAAGAGAGCCGTTTTCCGGGATGGTCGGGCATACGGCCGGCGCTCCCGGCAGCGGGAGGTCGGCGTGCCGGCAGGAGCGGGGTCCGGCATGAATGGCCGGTATTCCCGGATTATCCCAAAGCTACGAGGAAACTCGATGAATCCAGAAGATTTCGCTGAAGGCCGCGGTCACCTTCCGCTGACGGCCCTTTCGGAAGAAGAGCAGATGTTTCAGGATAGCGTGCGCCAGTTTGCCGAGGAGCAGATCCGGCCCCTGGTGCGCCGCATGGACAGCGAAGGCGTCATGGATCCAGGCTTGCTGCGCCGGTTTTTCGAACTGGGACTCATGGGCATCGCGGTTCCGGAGGCCTACGGCGGTTCCGGGGGCAGCTTTTTCATGGCGGTTCAGGCGGTGGAGGAGCTCTCCCGCATCGACGCCTCGGCAGGGATCGTCGTCGATGTGCAGAACACCCTGGTCAACAACGCCATCGTTCGCTGGGGCACGGAGGAGCAGAAGCGCACGCTGCTGCCGCGCCTGTGCGCCGACACGGTCGGCGCCTATGCCCTTTCCGAAGCGGGTTCGGGCAGCGATGCCTTTGCGCTGACCACGCGCGCGCAGGCGAAAGACGGCGGTTATGTCCTCAACGGGCGCAAGCTCTGGATCACCAACGCCGGCGAAGCCGGGCTTTTCATCGTATTCGCCAATGCCAATCCCGAGCAGGGCTACCGCGGCATCACGGCTTTCCTCATAGACCGCGACACCCCGGGGTTCACCGTCGGCAAAAAGGAGGACAAGCTCGGCATCCGTGCCAGCTCTACCTGCGAGCTGGTGCTTGAGGACTGCTATCTGCCGGCCGGAAGAGTCCTGGGCGAGGTCGGCAAAGGGTACAAGGTGGCGATCGAAACCCTCAACGAGGGACGCATCGGAATCGGCGCCCAGATGATCGGGATCGCGCGGGGCGCGCTCGAGCAGGCCCTCCGCTATTCCCAGGAGCGCCAGCAGTTCGGCAAGACCATCGCCAGCTTCCAGGGCGTGCAGTTCCAGCTGGCGGAAATGGCCGTCGAACTCGAGGCCGCCCGGCTGATGGTATACAACGCGGCGCGCTTGAAGGAAGCCGGCCGGCCTTTCGTCAAGGAAGCCGCCATGGCCAAGTATTTCTCCTCGCAGGTTGCCGAAAGGGTCTCCGGACAGGCGGTCGAGATTTTCGGCGGCTACGGGTACACCAAAGAATACCCGGTCGAGAAATACTACCGCGATTCCAAGATCGGGAAGATCTACGAAGGCACCTCCAACATGCAGCTGCAGACGATCGCCAAGCTGATCCTGGGCGGATGAGGCGGTCGCGCCTGCCGGTGTCGCTATCCGAGGAGCGATTCGGATGCCTGCAGATTCCCGAGGAGGCCGGTTTTTCCCGGCGGCCGCCGTCGCGCACGGCGGCTCCCGGAAGGCTCGCCGGCCTCCGCATCCCCTCAATAAATGGCGGCTTCCTTGTAGATCTCCCCTGGATTGACGTGCGGCTGGAACCCGCAGGACGCCGGCGAGCACAGGGTAGCCCGGCGCCCGGTTGTGTGCTACCATGCACGGTTTCGCGGTCCGCCTGCGGGCGCAGGCGGTATGCAACGGCAGCGGCATGAAGTTCAAGATTTACTTCCACGGCAACTGTTTCGACGGACTTGCGTCCGCGGTGGTATTCACCGACTTTTGCCGCCGCTACTATCCCGGCGACACGGAGTTCCTGTACGAAGGGCTGGCGCACCGTGCAGGGGAGCTTTTCCTGGACGTGCAGTTCGACGGCGACAGGAATGCCATCGTCGACTTCAAGTATTCCAGCGACGAGCGCCTGACCTGGTGGTTCGATCATCACCAGAGCGCCTTTCTCAGCTCCGCCGATGAGCGGCATTTCAGGGCCGACACGAGCGGCAGGAAATTCCACGACCCGACCTACAAGAGCTGCACCAAGCTGATCGCCGACAAGGTGCGCGAGCGCTTCGGCTTCGATTCGAGCCGCCTTTCCGAGCTGATACGCTGGGCCGACGTGATCGACGGGGCCCAGTTCCCCGATGCCCAGACCGCCGTCGAGCTCGAGGAACCGGCGATGAAGCTGATGGTCGTGATCGAGGGAACGCGCGATCCCGAGATGAACCGCAGGCTCATCGGCGAGTTGCAGGAGAGATCGCTCCGGGAGGTCGTGGCCCTGCCGTGGGTGCAAGACGCTTTCCAGCCGCTCCATGAGCGGTATCTCCGCTCCATCGAGCTCATCCGCAGCCGGGCCGAGTGCTCCGACGGCACCATCTTCTTCGATGTCAGCGGCCACGACGTGGAGGGCTACAACAAGTTCATCCCGTATTACCTGTTTCCCCAGGCGACCTATTGCGTCGGCGTCAGCCTTTCACCTTACCGGGCCAAGGTTTCCGTGGGGTCCAATCCGTGGGCCCCGCGACCGCGCAGGCACAACCTGGCGCAACTGTGCGAGCGCCACGGCGGCGGAGGGCATCCGGTCGTGGGGGCGATTTCCTTCGCCCCGGATGAATTGCCCAAGGCCAGGCGGGTGGCGGAGGAGATCGTGCGGGAGTTGCGCAGCGGATACTGAAGGGGACCGTCCGGCCCGATGAATCACCCTCGTTTGCGTCCCGTGGAGGTTTTCCCCGTGCAGGAAGGCGGCCGGGAGTGGATCTGCCTGCGCGACCCTTCGGGCATGGCGGCCCAGCCCCTCTTCCTCGACCGGCATCAGTTCTTTTTCGTCTCGCGCATGGACGGTTCCAATTCCCTGCGCGACCTCCAGGCCGACTATTGCCGCGCGACGGGGGATATCGTGCCGATGGAGCAGATCGAGGCGCTGGCGCGCCAGCTGGACGAGCTGCACTATCTGGACAGCCCGGACTTCCGGACCTACGCGGCCCGGCTGGCGGAGGAGTTTCGCGCCCGGACGGTCCGCCTCGCGCGTCACGCCGGCGCCGCCTATCCGGATGCCCCCGAGGAGCTGCGCCGGCAGCTCGACGGCTATTTCACGCCCCCCGACGGCCCGGGGCCCGCATGCGGGCAGGGCCCGCCGCGGTTGCGCGGCATTATTGCCCCGCACATAGACTTTCAGCGGGGCGGGCCCACCTATGCGCACGCCTACAAGAGCGTGGCGGAGCATGCCGACGCGGACGTGTTCATTGTATTCGGCACATGCCACAACCCCATGCGGCGCAGATTCGCGCTGACGGCGAAGGATTTCGCGACGCCGCTGGGCACCGTGCCGGCCGATCGCGGGCTTGTCGAGCGGCTGGCCCGGGATTTGCAGGCCGATGTTTTCGAAGACGAGTTCGCCCACCGCGACGAGCACTCCATCGAGTTTCAGGCGGTCTTTCTCCGGTATGTCTTCGGCGATCGGAAACCCGTTAGAATGGTCCCGATACTGGTGGGTTCCTTTCAAGGCACCCACGGCCGCGGCGGCACGCCGCTCCAAAATCCGGAGGTGCGTGAAATGGTCGAGGCGTTGAGGCGCACGATCGGCGAGGCGGGGGAATCGTGCTGCCTGGTTGCCGGCGCCGACCTTGCCCACGTCGGCAGGCGCTTCGGCGACGCGGTGGGCCCGACCGAGTCCATGCTGCAGGAGGTCGAGCGCCGGGACCGCGAATTCCTCGAGCTGGTGGCGTCGGGCGATGCCGAGGGTGCCGCGCGCGCGATCGCCGCGGACGATGACCGCAGGCGCGTCTGCGGCTATCCCCCGATCTACATGCTCCTGCATTGCCTGGAGCAGCCCAGGGGAAAGCTTCTCCAGTACCGCCAGTGGGCGGACTTCCGTGCCGGTGCCGCGGTAACCTTCGCGGCGCTCGCCGTTTTCTGAGATGCCCGGACAGAAGATCCTCGTCGTCGACGACGAACCCGCCAATCTGCAGAAGCTGCGCCGCACCTTCGTCCACCGCTACGAAGTTCTGGCGGCGGCCAGCGGCGAAGAGGCGCTCGAGCTTGCGCGCCGGCATGACGATATCGCCGTCATCGTGGCCGACCAGAGGATGCCGGGCATCAGCGGGGTGGAGTTCCTGCGCCGGACCCTGGAGCTGCTTCCGCATGCCGTGCGCATCATCCTCACCGGATACACGGATGTCGATGCCCTGATGGAAGCCATCAACACCTGCAAGGTCTACCGCTACATCGTCAAGCCCTGGGATCCTCCCGACCTGCTCATGACGGTCGAGCGCGGACTGGAAGCGCACCGACTTGCCGTGGAGAACGAGCGTTTCCGCAAGGAGCTCGTCCGTCGCGAGCGGCTCGCGCGCGAGCTGGAAATCGCCCGGGAGATCCAGCGCTCCATCCTGCCGCCGGCGTGCCCGCAAGTGGAAGGCTATGCCGTGGCTGTGGAGTATCAGCCGGCGCGCGAGGTGGGCGGCGACCTGTACGACTTCCACTGGGATCCCGCGAGCGGAAAGCTGCAGATCGTCATCGGCGACGCTTCGGGCAAGTCCGTTCCCGCTGCTCTCTACGCCGCCGTCTTCAGCGGGCAGATACGTTCGCTTCTGGCACAGTCGATACCCCCGGCGGAAGTTCTCGGCTTCCTGAACCGGAGCCTGCTCGCGCGGCGCCAGGGAGGAAATTACATCGCCGCAGCGTGCCTCTGCGTGGATGTGCCCCAGGGCAGGATGCTGGTGGCGAACGGCGGGATGCCTTTTCCCTATCTGGCGCGCGGCGGAGCGCTGGCCCGCATTCCCGTGGCCGGCGTTCCGCTCGGGCTCATGGAGGAAGCGACCTACCAGGAGGCGGAAGAGCGGCTGGAAAAGGGCGACACTTTGCTGCTGGTCAGCGACGGCGTGCTCGACGCCGTGAATCCCGACGGGGAAGCCTACGACCCCGGCCGCGTCGAGCGCGCGATCCTGGAACATGTGGCGGGGGAACTTCCCTCGTGCGTGCAGCGGATTCGTCATGCGGTGCTCGAATTCGTGGGCGACGCCGAGGTGCTGGACGACATGACCATCATCGGCCTGCGCAGGCTCGCGTGAGCGCCTGCGCCGGCAGGGAGGCGGCCATAGCATGCTGCTGGTGAAGAATATCGGTCAGGTGCTGACCTTGCGCGGCGGTTCCGCACCACGCCGCGGAAGTGAAATGCGCGAGCTGGGCATCATCGAGAACGGCGCCATCCTCATCCGCGCCGAACGTATCGAGTGGGTGGGACCGACGAAGGATCTCCCGGTGCGCATGCCGGATGAGCGCGACGAGGTGATCGACGGCGTCGGGCTGGAGCTGACCGCCTTTCCGGGATTCGTCGACAGTCACACCCATCCGATCTTTGCGGGCACGCGCGCCGACGAGTTCGACCTGCGCTGCCAGGGGAAGTCCTACCAGGAAATCGCGGCGGCCGGGGGAGGCATCCGCGCCAGCGTGCGCCAGCTGCGGGCCGCGACCCCGGAACAGCTGGTGAGCCGCGCGGAGAAGAATTTCTATCGCTTCCTCCGTCACGGCACCACCACCATCGAGGCCAAGAGCGGCTACGGACTGAGCATGGAGGACGAACTGAAGATCCTGCGGGCCATCGCGGCACTGAAGACCCGCAGCCGCCTCGAGATCTTCCCGACCTTCCTGGGAGCCCATGACATACCCGACGAGTTCCGCGGCGCCAGGGGCGAATACATCCGCAAGCTCGTCGAGGAGATGATCCCCGCCGTGGCGCGCGAGGGCCTGGCGCACTTCTGCGACGTCTTTTGCGACACCGGCTATTTCACGGTCGAAGAGGCGCGCGCTGTTTTGCAGGCGGCCAGGGAAGCCGGGCTCGGCCTGCGCGTGCACGCCGACCAGCTGAGCCACAGCGGCGGAACCAGGCTGGCGGCGGAACTGAAGGCGCTGAGCGCCGACCACCTCGAAAAGATCGACGCGGAGGACATCCGCGCGCTGCAAAGCGCCGGGACGGTTGCCACGTTGCTCCCGGGTTCCGTGTTCCAGCTGGGCCTGCCCGAGTACCCGCCGGCGCGCGCCCTGATCGACGCCGGCGTGCCCGTGGCGCTGGCCACGGATTTCAATCCGGGATCCTCCTACACCCTGAACATGCAGATCATCCTGTCGATCGCGTGCAGCCGCATGAAAATGACGCCGGCCGAGGCGATCACGGCGGCCACCATCAACGGCGCCTGCGCGCTCGGAGCCGCCGACAGGCTGGGGAGCATCGAGGAGGGGAAGCAGGCGGATATCGTGCTGATGGATGTCGGCGACTATCGGGAGGTGCCGTACTTTTTCGGCGTGAATCACTGCGTGGTCACGATCAAGAAAGGGAACATCGTCATCAACCGACTGGAGGCGGCATGAAAAGGATCCTCGAATGCGTTCCGAACTTCAGCGAGGGCCGGCGCAAGGAGGTCGTGGATGCGCTCGCCGCGGCCCTGACCGAACCGGCGGGGGTCGCCCTGCTCGACAGCGAGATGGACGCGGCGCACAACCGCTGCGTCATTACGGTCGCCGGCGATCCTCAGGCCGTGGCGCGCGGTGTCCTGTCGGCCGTAGGGCGCGCTGCGGAGCTGATCGACCTGCGGCAGCATCGGGGAGAGCATCCGCGCATGGGCGCCACCGACGTGATACCCTTCATTCCCATAGCGGGCATCACGACCGAGGAAGCCATCGAACTTTCCGTGCGCGTGGCCGAGGAGATCGCGCGGCGCTACGGCATCCCCACCTACCTCTATGAACTGTCGGCCCGGGTGCCGGCGCGCCAGGACCTGGCCTACATCCGCAAGGGGGAATTCGAGGGCATCCGCGAGGAGATCCGCACCAACCCGGAGCGCAAGCCCGATTTCGGCCCCGCGGAAGTGCATCCCTCGGCAGGCGTCACCGCCGTCGGCGTCCGCCCGCCCCTGATCGCCTACAACTGCTACCTGAATACACCGGATCTGAAGATCGCGCAGGCGATCGCGCGCGCCGTGCGCTTTTCCACGGGCGGCCTGCGCTACGTCAAGGCGCTGGGCTTCGAGATCAAGCAACGCAACCAGGTCCAGGTTTCGATGAATCTTACGAATTTCGAGGGAACTCCCATCTTCCGCGCCTTCGAAATGGTCAAGCGGGAAGCCGAGCGTTTCGGGGTGTCGGTGGCCTCGAGCGAGATCGTCGGCCTGGTGCCCCAGAAAGCGCTGGATGCATGCAGCGACTATTACCTGCGCCTGGAGGGCTTCAGTCCCGGTCAGGTATTGGAGAACCGCCTGGCGGAAGCGCTGCCCCATGAAACCACGCTCGAGGAATTCGTCGACAGCGTCGCCTCGCCGGAGCCCGTTCCCGGCGGCGGCAGCGTCGCCGCCTTCACCGGCTCCCTGGCTGCGGCGCTCGGAGAGATGGTGGCGGGCCTGACCGAGGGCAAGAAGAAATTCGAAGCCGTGGACGCCAGGGTCCGCGAGCTGCACGCCCGGCTCGGCGAAGCGCGCCTCGAGCTGCGCCGCCTGGTTCAGGAAGATTCGGCGGCCTTCGAGGAAGTGATGCGCGCCATCAGGATGCCGAAGGCCACCGAGGAGGAAAAAGCCGCGCGCCGGCAGGCGATGGAGGCCGCGACGCGCCGTGCCACCGAGGTGCCGCTGCGCACGGCGCGCGCAGCCGCCCGCGTGCTGGAGCTGCTCGGGGAGATGGCCGCCATAGGGAATCCCAATGCGCGCAGCGATGCGGCCACGGGCGCGCAACTGGCGGGCGCCGCATTGAAAGGCGCCCAGTACAACGTGCTGATCAACCTGCCTGGGTTGAAGGACACGGCATTCGCCGAAGCCTGCCGCCGCGAAGTGGGCGAGCTGGCGGCCGGGGCGCGCGAGTCGCTCGAACGCATCGACGGAATGATGACCGCCTGAAACAGGGCGTGCGCGTCCTCGGAAGACCAGGATGTGCGAAGGCCGCGCGCGGTGAATCCATGTCGTGACCCGCTTCGGCCTTTGCGCCTGTGCCGCCCTTTCAGGGCTCGCACCGTCGCTGTGCCCGTCACCGGAGCTGGTGCCCTGAGCGGGTAGCCGGGGGTGAACCGCAGGCGAAGGAACTACGTCTCACGCGCCGCGCGGGACCGATGCCGATTCGGCCCCGGCAGGGGCCCTGAGCGGGTAGCCGGGGGTGAGCCGCAGGCGAAGGAACTACGCCTCACGCGCCGCGCGGGACCGATGCCGATTCGGCCCCGGCAGGGGCCCTGAGCGGGTAGCCGGGGGTGAGCCGCAGGCGAACCCCCGGAAAGGGGCGTATCGATCGGTCGAGCCCCGGAGGGCCGGCAGACGTGAAACGCGTCATCCTGCCCCGCGCCTATCCGGCAGAACGCCGCACGGGAAGGCACGGCGCGCCGTCCGTACCGGCGGGCGCCGCAAGTGGCGGCACAGGATTGCAGATCGCGAGACGATCTCGGCGGCGGGAGGTAAACGCATCCACGCGGCCGTCACCCTGCCGGCGATGCGACCAGGCGGCCCACCGATTGCACATTATTCCGAGGCGTGCCCGGTCAGACGAACATGCCGTCGTCGTGGCGGTACCTGTCGACGGGGCGCCTGGATCGCCCGCCCAGCACGTTGAGCGCCGTCTTGACGCCCGCAATGATTGCACCGATCTCCCTTATGGGCGTCAGAATGCCCTGCTGGACGGCATCGAAGGTCTCGTCGAGGCGGCGCCTTGTGGTGTCCAGGAAATCCTCGAGGGCCGCCATCTGGAGCTGGGCGCTCTTGGTGGCGTCGGCGAGGAAAGCGTCGATCGCCGCCACCCGGTTGCGTACCAGCGCCGTGGACTGCACGAGATTGTCGCGGATGGCCTCCGTGCCTGCAGCCGCCGCCTTGACCGCGGCAAAGGCGTCGTTGGCTTGCTGCGAGATCGAGTCCACGCGCCCGAGCAAGTCCTTGCTCACGCCGTCGATCCGGGACCCCAGCCGCTTCAGGCCGGAGCCGATCACGATCAGCGCAACGCTGTGGGCCAGAACCGCGAGAGCGATTATCCCGACGAATACCGTGAGTAGGTCCATCTAGATCTTCGCCTTCTCCTCCTTGTAGGCTTGCTTGCCGGCCTCCAAGGCGGCGGACAGCTGATCGCGCTGCTGTTGGATCGCCTCCTTCCCGCGCTCGACGAATCCGGAGGCTTTCTCGACGACTTCCTTGCTGCGGCTCGCGAGATAGTCCTTGCCCTCGCGCGCCTTTTCGGCGATCAGACGCCGGGTCTCCTCTCCGCTGCGAGGTGCCAGCAGCAGTGCGGTGACGGCACCCACGAAAGCGCCGAGCATGAAGAACATGATCTTTTCGGCTGCGCCCGATTCTTCGGCCATGGCTTCTCCCTATTCCATAAGTGTCTGTGAATGCGTTGTTTATCAAATGACGGCGCAAAAGTCAAATTCCATTTGCGCCGCGAGTGCGGTGGCGGCCGCTCGCGCGCATCCCGATTGTTGCGCGCGCAGGATATAATGCAGCCGCATTTCTTTTCGGGGGCGGAACATGGCTACCGAGGGCAAACGGCGCATTTCGCAGATCCTGCGCGCCCTGGCGCGCGCCTATCCGGACGCCCGTTGCGAGCTCGAGCACCGCAACGCCCTGGAATTACTCGTGGCGACGATTCTCTCCGCCCAGTGCACCGACGAGCGCGTGAACGCCGTGACGCGCAGCCTGTTCCGCAAGTATCGGAGTGCCGCGGATTATGCGCGCGCTCCGGAGGGGGAGCTCGAAAAAGACATCCGGCCGACGGGATTCTACCGGGCCAAGGCGCGCAGCATTCGGGCGGCCTGCCGCATGATCGTCGAGGAATTCGGCGGCGAGGTGCCGCAGACGATGGAGGAGCTGATCCGGCTTCCCGGGGTGGCGCGCAAGACGGCCAACGTCGTTCTGGGCACGGCCTTCGGCGATGCGGCCGGGATCGTCGTCGACACCCATGTGCTGCGCGTGGCGCGCCGGCTCGGCCTCTCCAGTGCCGAGACTCCGGAGAAAGTCGAGCAGGATTTGATGGCTGCCGTTCCGCGCGCCCGCTGGATCGCGGTTTCGCATCAGCTGATCTTCCACGGGCGTTACTGCTGCAAGGCGCGCAAGCCGCTGTGCGGCGAGTGCCCGGTGGAAAAGCTCTGTTCGTCGGAGGACAAGCAGCCCCCCTCGGGCTAGCGCGGGCCGATCAGTATGACGCGCAGGTCCATCACGTTGGTCCGGGTGGGTCCGGTGACGATCCGGTCGCCGAGGATGCCGAAGAAGCGATAGGAATCGTTGTTGCGCAGGCACTCGTCGAGGAAATGCGCGCCGTGGCGCAGCGAACGCGCCAGGGTGGTGTTGTCGGCCGCGGCCCCGGCGGCATCGGTGGGCCCGTCCGTACCGTCCGTGCCCATGCTCGCAACCAGGCACGGCGCGGCCAGCGAGGACAGCGGCCGGACGCAGTGCAGCACGAATTCCTGGTTGCGCCCGCCTGTCCCGCTCCCGGTGACGCGCACGGTGGTTTCCCCGCCGCTGATCAGGCATGCCGGGGGACGCACGGGCCTGCCTTCGTAGACGATCTCCTGCACGATCGACATGTGGAAATGCGCACACTCGGCGGTGTCGCCCGCGGCGCGCGAAGTGAGCACGAGCGGCCGGTAGCCGATCCGCCTGGCCTCGCGGGCGGCCGCCGTGCACGCGAGCGCGTTGTTGCCCACGATCACGTGCACGATGTCGCGCAAGGCGGGATCGCCGGGCTTCGGCGTCTCCGGGATGGAACCGGAAGCGCCCAGGCGCAGGCGCCCCATGACCGGCGCGGGCATGGACGCGGCGACCCCGCGACGCTCCAGGATTTCCAGGCACTCCCCGAAGGTTGTCGGGTCGGGGGCCAGGGGGCCGGAAGCGATGGTGTCGAGCGCATCGCCGACCACGTCGGAAAGGACGAGGGCGATGACGCGCACATGCGCCAGCAGGCGCGCCAGCCCTCCGCCTTTGAGCAGCGAGAGGTGCTTGCGCACGGCGTTCACCTCCCGGATGTCCGCGCCGGACTTGAGCAGCAGCTCGGTGGCGCGCAGTTTGTCGCGCCAGTCCACCCCGGGCGCGGGCGCCATGAGGAGCGCCGAAGCTCCTCCGGAGATCAGGCAGATCACCAGGTCGCCGCGACCGGCTTGCTCGCGGGCGAAGTGCGCGATGCGCCGTCCGGCTGCCAGGCTGTTTTCGTCCGGCAGCGGGTGCCCCGCTTCGAGCGTCTCCACCCTGGCGAGCGGAAGGCCGTGGCCGTACTTGGTCACCAGGATGCCGCCGCGCAATGCCCGCCCGAGGATTCCCTCGAGCGCCCGCGCCATGGGCCCGGCCGCCTTGCCCGCGCCGATCAGCCACACGTTTCGGAAATCGCCCAGGCGGAAGGTGCGGTCGTGCACGCGCAGGATCCCGCCGCGGCGGCGCACGAACCTGCGCACGGCGGCCTCGGGGTCGACGGCGCCCAGGGCGGCCCCGAGGATGCGGTCGGCGTCGTCGCGCATCCTTCTCCCGCTTTTCATGGCGCGCCCTGGGGCGGCTTGCGCAGAAAACCGTCCAGCTCGTCCGCGATCTCGAGGAAGGCCCCGACGACTTTGCGGTCGAACTGTGAGTCCGCGTGCCGCTGCAGCTCGGCGATCGCCTCGCCGGGGGAAAGCGCCTTGCGGTAGGAGCGGGTGCGGATCATCGAGTCGAAGGCTTCGGCGACCGCGATGATCCGGGCGCCGAGCGGGATGATGTTGCCCTTCAGGCCGTCCGGGTACCCGGTGCCGTCGTAACGCTCGTGGTGGTGGCGGATGAAGCGCAGCACCTCGTCGTCGTCGACGACCGGCTTGAGCACGGCCTCGGCCAGGGACGTGTGCTCCTGAATCTGCCGGTATTCCTCGGGCGTCAGCGGGCCCTGCTTGTTGATGAGAAAGTCCCTCACCGGGATCATGCCGACGTCGTGCAGCAGGGCCGCGAGATAGACCTTGTGCACGCCGTCGGCGGTCATCTTCAGGCCGCGCGCGATGCGGCGCGCGATCTCCGCGACATTGAGCGCGTGGCCGGCGTCGAGCGGCACGCGCAATTCGAGCAACCGGATCAGAACCTGGGTGATGCCGTACATGAGGCGCTGGGTTGCCGCCGCCCGCTCCTCCACCATCTGGGCCAGGTATTCCTGGAACTCGCGGTTGGAAGCCTCCAGGCGCCTCTTTTCCAGCGCGCGCCGGGTGCACAACAGGATCTGCTCGCAGTCGAGGGGGAGCGTGACGTAGTCGTAGGCGCCGTTATGCACCCATGCCAGTGCCTGCTGCACGGCATCGGCTGCGGCGATCACGACGATGACGACCTCGGGGTGATACTCCCGGATCTGCTGGAAGAGTTCCGCCAGAGGCTTGCCGGGAAGGGTGAGGTCGGCGAAGATCAGGTCGTAGGGCCTTGCCGCCAGCTCGCTCAGGGCGGCTTCCACGCTCTCGGCGCCCTGGCAGGGATAACCGCCTCCGGTCAGGCAGGAGACCAGCTGCTGGTGGTGCCGGCTTTCCCCGGTGGCGATCAGGATGTTGGCTTTGTTTTTATGCATGGCCTCGCCGCTTTGCCGGAAAGTTCGCCCGGCGGCCCGCAGGAAGCTAGTCGACGATGGCGGCCGCGACGATGTTGGCGATTAATCCCCGCAGGCGCGTAGCGTCGCCGCTGCCGTCGGGATGGACGCGATTGCTCAGAATCACGACGAAAGTGTCCGTTTCCGGATGCACCCACAACGAAGTTCCGGTGAATCCCGTGTGCCCGAAGCCGCCGGCGAAGAAGTCCCCCCTGGGAGCCGAGTACGCCGTGTCGATGTCCCAGCCGAATCCTCTGGCCGAGGGCGAGTCCGGCGGCGACTGCCTGCCGGTCATGGCCTTGACCACCATGGGCATGAAGATCCTGGTCCTGCCGTACGTACCCCGGTTGAGGAGCATCTGGGCATAGACGGCCACGTCGCGCGCGCTGGAAAAAAGGCCGGCGTGGCCTGCGACCCCGTCCATGCGCCAGGCCGTGGGGTCGTGCACCTGGCCGCGCAGAATCGCGTCCGAAAGCGCCCCGGCGCTCTCTCCCTTGAGATAGGCGAGCGAACGGGCGCGCGACTCGGTGGGGGCGATGCGCGGGCGCCACGCCGCCGGGGGATTGAAGCAGGTGTCCGTCATTCCCAGCGGCATGTAGATTTCGTCGCGCACGAAGGCATCCAGGCTCTTGCCGGAGACCACGCGCACGATCTCGCCGAGGGCGATGAAATTGAGGTCGCTGTATGTGAACCTGCGCCCCGGCTCCGCCTCCGTGGTTTCCCGCCACAGCTCCTCCATGGCGGCCTCATATCCCTGCCAGCGCCTGGAGAGATCGAAGTCGGGTCGCAGGCCCGAGTGGTGGGTTAGGAGTTGCCGGACCGTGATGGCGTCCTTGCCTCCTCCCGTGAATCGGGGCAGGTAGAAGCGCACCCGGTCCCCGAGGCGGAGGGCGCCTCGCTGAACCAGCAGCATGACCGCCGGGGCGGTCGCCAGGACCTTGGTGAGCGAGGCCATGTCGAAGATGGTGTCTTCGGTCATCGCCTCCGGCTCTGGTTGGACGGCGCGGTTGCCGATCGCTTTGAAGTAGCCGATCTTGCCGTGGCGCGCGACCAGCACGACGGCTCCGGGGATTTCCTTGCGTTGAATCGCCTGCAGGACCGCCTCGTCGATATGCCTCAGCTGCGCGGGGTCGAGGCCGATGGCGCCCGGGTCGGCGCGCGGCAGCCCCCCCTGCTCCGCCGCCAGGGACAACGTTGCCGCCAGGATCGCCGCGGCCGCCGCCTTCCGCAGATATGCCATGCCCCCCCCCGCGCGATTATATGTTTCGGTGACAGGCTACTCAACCCCGAAACTTCCGGTAGTTCGGTGAAAGCGGTTGCGGAGAGTTTCGGGGTTGAGTAGCCTGTCACCGAAACTGGAGGGGGGCGATGGAACCGTACCGGGGAGTGGATTTTTACCGGATCGAGGAACTTTTCACCGAGGAAGAGCGCCTGACGAGAGACACGGTGCGGGCGTTCGTCGACGACCGGGTCCTGCCCGTGATCGCCGGGCACTTCGAGAACGGCAGCTTTCCCGCCGAGCTGGTTCCGGAGCTGGGCAAGCTGGGGGTGCTCGGCATGAACCTGCCCGAGGAATACGGCGCGGCGGGGATGAACAATGTCGCCTACGGGGTCGCCATGCAGGAACTGGAGCGCGGGGACAGCGCTCTGCGGAGCTTCGCATCGGTCCAGGGCTCGCTCGTGATGTACCCCATCTACACCTTCGGCTCGGAGGAGCAGAAGCGATACTGGCTTCCCCGGCTGGCGCGAGGCGAGAAGATCGGCTGCTTCGGCCTGACGGAACCGGATCACGGCTCTGATCCCGGCTCGATGGCAACGCGCGCCGTGCGCAAGGGAAGCCGCTATGTCCTCAACGGCGCGAAATCGTGGATCACCAACGGCACCATCGCGGACGTGGCCGTGGTCTGGGCGAAGCTCGAGGGCGAAGTCCGCGGCTTCCTCGTGGAGAAGGGCCTGCCCGGTTTCAGCGCGCCGGAGATCCGGCACAAGATGTCGCTGCGCGCCTCGGTGACCAGCCAGCTGCTGCTGGAAGACTGCGAAGTGCCCGAAGAGAACCTGCTGCCCGGGGCGGCAGGCCTCAAATGCCCGCTCATGTGCCTGAGCCAGGCGCGTTACGGCATAGCCTGGGGGGCTCTGGGCTCGGCCGTGGCCTGCTATCATGCCGCCCTGGAGTACGCCAAGAGCAGGGAGCAGTTCGGCCGGCCGATTGCCGGATTCCAGCTGACGCAGCAGAAGCTGGCGTACATGCTGACGGAGATCACCAAAGGCCAGCTGCTGGCGCTGCAACTGGGACGCCTCAAGGATGCGGGCAAGGCGGACTACGCGCAGATCTCCATGGCGAAGCGCAACAATGTGGAGGTCGCGCTCGAGATTGCGCGCATGGCACGGGAGATCCTGGGGGCCAACGGGATCAGCCTGGAGTTCCCCGTGATGCGCCACCTGTGCAACCTCGAATCGGTCAAGACCTACGAGGGAACGCACGAGATCCACACCCTGATTCTCGGGGAGAGGATCACAGGCATGTCCGCATTCTATTGACAAGCGCGGCCTGCGTTCGAAACGCTGCGCTTTCAGCCGGAGGGTGCCTGGTCCGCGCTTCTGGAAGCGAGCACTTCGCGGATCTTGGACTTGAGCGGCTCGAGGTCGGAGGACTTGATGACGTAACCGTCGGCGGCCCAGGCGAGGAAATCGTCCATGTAACAGGAATAGGCGGTGTTGAGGATGACGGGCACCTTGTGATGCCGCTGCAGGATCTCCACCATCGCGTTCAGGCCGTCCATCTCCGGCATGCGGATGTCCATGATGACGAGGTCCGGGGTTTCCCGGCTGACCTGCGCCAGCGCCTGGCGGCCGTTTTCCGCTACCGTGATGATGTAACCTTCGGCTTCCAGTTCGTGCTTGTAAAGCCGGCGCAAGCTGGGGTCATCTTCGACCACCAAGATTCTTGTCATCTCCACACCTCCTGACCGCCCGGGGTGCCGGGACCTCACGGCTGGCAGCTCTCGCTCGCCGGATTGAACGGGAAGCGAAGGTAAAAGCAGGTGCCTTGTCCCGGCCGGCTGTCGAATCGGAGCGATCCCTGGTGATTGTCGACCACCTGGGACACGATGACCAATCCTAACCCGGTCCCGGAGCTCTTGGTAGTGAAAAAGGGCGTGAACAGCTTGTCCCAGTACTCCTGAAGGATGCCGGTGCCGGTGTCCTGCACTCCGATTTCCAGGAATTCGCCGTCGGCGCGACTTGTGACGGTCAGCGTTCCGCCCGAGGGCATGGCGTCCAGGGCGTTGTTGACCAGATTCATGAGCGCCTGGCGCACCTGGGCTTCGTCCAGGACGGCGGGCGGCAGGTCCGGCGCGAGTTCCAGCCTGACAATCACGCGATTCCTCTGGATCTCCTCCTGCATGTTGTTGATGACGCTGTCGACGAGGGCATTGACGTCGCACGCCGCAGCCGCCGGCTTGGCCATCTTGCTGTAGCCGAGAACCTCCATGACCAGCCGTTCGAGGCGGGCGACCTCGGAGACGATGATCTCCATTTCCTCGTGGCGCGGGTCGTCGGGCGGGCACGCGCGCAGCAGGCGCCGCGCGAATCCCCCGATCGAGACGAGGGGCGTCCGGATTTCGTGGGCCAGCAGTGCCGCCATCTTGCCCATGGTGGAGAGGCGTTCGGCCCTCAGCAGCCGCTCCTGGTTGCTGCGCAGCGCCTCGTTGGTCTTTTCCTGGAGCGCGATCTGCTCGCGCAGCTGCTGGTAGAGCTGGGTATTCTCTATGGCCGCACTCGCCTCCTGGGCGAAAATCTGCAACATGCGCATGCTCGCCGTGTCGATCGGCTTGCGCGTGATGGCGTTGTCCGCGATCAAGAGGCCCAGGTCCCTCTGCGCGCGGAACAGCGGCGCCACGGCGAATTCCGTGCAGCCCAGCAGTTCGCAGGTCCGGCTGTCCACCGGGTAGCCGTGAGGGACGAAGACGTGGCGCTCGGCGCAGCTCACTTCGTGGGAGCGCATGATCCGCACGAGCGGATGATCGCTGTCGAGCGCGATGCGGAACTGGGAGACGATCTCGTTCACCTTGCGGTCCAGGCCGATCTTGCTTTCGTCGAGGGCTTCGAGCAGCTCGCCCAGGTCCTGCTGCTGCAGCCGGGTCCAGATGACCGAGGCCGCCTCCGGGGATTCCGGGCCGATGGCCAGCCGTCCCTTGAGGGCGTTCTCCTTCTCGTCCACCAGGAGAATGAATGCGCGGTTGAAGCCCAACCCCGGTCCGGCCGTGACCCCAACCAGGATGATGTGGAGCGCCTTCCTCTGGCTCACGGTTCTCTGCAGGGCGCGCCCGACTTCGTAGAGTATGGCCAGCTCGGCGAGCCGGTGTTCCGCCGAGGTACCGGGGAGGGCATCCTGCGGTCGACGCTTGCCTGTGCTCATCGGATTTCGTCCGTTCGGCCTCCTTCCGCCCCGGGCGCGCTCCGTTTCATGGAACGGATTCTCCCGTACAGCTGCAGGTATTTGCGCGCCGAACGCTCCCACGACCAGTCCTGGGCCATGCAGCGGAGCATCAATTCCTCCCACGATACGGGATCGGCATAGACCATCAGCGCGCGCTTGACGGCCAGGATCATCTCCGTCGCTTTGTACTCTGCGAAGCAGAAGCCGGTACCGGAGTTGCCGGCGATGTCGTAGTTGACGACGGTATCGGCCAGCCCGCCCGTGGCGCGCACGATGGGCACGGTGCCGTAGCGCAGGCTGTAGAGCTGGTTCAGGCCGCAGGGCTCGAACTTCGAGGGCATCAGGAACATATCGGCGCCCGCCTCGATCCAGTGCGCCAGCGTATTGTCGAACCCGAAGCGCACCGCGAGCTTGCCCGGCAAGCGCGCGGCGAGCCCTTGCAGCAGCTCGTGGTACTTGGGCTGGCCCGTTCCCAGGACGACCATCTGCAGATCCAGTTGGGCGAGCTGATCGCCTGCCTCCCCGATCAGATCGAAGCCCTTCTGGTCGGTGAGGCGCGAAACCATGCCGATCAGGGGCACCCGTCCCGGAGACGACCGCAGCCCGAAGGCCCTCTGCAGCTCCTGCTTGCACCGGGCCTTCCCCGACAGGTCGCGCGCCGAATAGCGGGCGGGAATGAGCGGGTCGGTTTCCGGATTCCATTCGCCGTAATCGATCCCGTTCACGATCCCGGTCAGGTCGCCGCTCCTGCGGTTCAGCACGCCCTCGAGGCCGCAGCCGTATTCATGGTCCGTCCGGATCTGGCGCGCATAGCTCTCGCTCACGGTAGTCAGTTGATCGGCGGTTTCGATTCCGGCCTTCATGAAATTGACCTTGCCCCAGTATTCGAACGGGGATCCGGGGTGCCAGTGTTCGAGCCCGATGCCCGCAACGACCAGGGCCTCCTTGGGGAAGATCCCTTGGAAGGCCAGATTGTGGATGGTGAGCATGCTTCCCGTGCCGCGGAAAAAGGGATCCTCGCGCCAGGTTGTCTTCAGCAGGGCAGGGATGAGCGCCGTATGGGAGTCGTGGCAATGAAGCACGTCGGGGGCTTCGCCGAGCCTGCGCAGCAGCTCCAGGCCCGCCTTCATCAGGAAAATGAAGCGCTGCATGTTGTCCGGGTAATCTTCCCCGGTGACGGGATCGACGTAGACGCCCGCGCGCGCATAGTAATCCGCGCCGCCCACGAAGAAGACCTCGACGGCACTGCCCGGCAGGTGCGCGCGGCCGATCTGCGCGCGCACGGACTGTTCGCCCATGGGGACCTCGAAGCCCGACAGTGCGGGCAGGAGTTCGATGCCGTAGCGTTCAGCCGGGATCGAGGTGTAGGCCGGCATGACGAGCTTCATCCGGACGCCCAGTTTCTGCAAGGCGGCGGGCAGGGAGCCCGCCACGTCGGCCAGCCCGCCCACCTTCACGAAGGGCGCGGCCTCGGCGGAAAAGGTCACGGCATGCAACGGATGGTCGTCCATGGTTTCTCGCCCCGCGCGCCGGGATCTCCGCGCCCGGCTACAGTTCCACCTCGCGCAGATATTTGGCTGCTTCTTCCGGTGCGGTGGGATTGATATAGAATCCCGTCCCCCACTCGAACCCCGCGATGCGCGTCAGCCGGGGCATGATTTCCAGGTGCCAGTGGAAATCCGCCGCGATGGTGTCCCAGTAGGAGGAACGCTTGGGCGTGGCCTTGACGTTCGGGACCGTGTGCACCAGGAAGTTGAAAGGAGGATCGTTCAGGCATCGCTTGATCCTCGACAGGACGTCCTTGAGGGCGAGTGCCAGGCCGCGCAACATGCCGTCGTCGGCCTCCGCAAAACTGTGATGATGGAAACGCGGCGCCAGGAAAAGCTCGAAGGGGAAGCGGGACGCGTAGGGCGCCAGGGCCACGAAGCTCTCGCCGGCGTACACGATGCGCTCCCCGGACTCCAGCTCCTGGGTGATCATGTCGCAGAAGAGGCAGCGTTCCTTCACGTGGTAATGCTCCTTGGCGGAGGCGAGTTCCTCGGAGATCGCCAGGGGGGTCACCGGGGTGGCGATGATCTGGGTGTGCGGGTGCGACAGCGAGGCCCCGGCTGCCGCGCCGTGGTTCTTGAAGATGAGCACGTACTTGAAGCGGCGGTCGCGGTACAGATCGACGAGGCGTTCGCGACAGACCCAGAGCACGCGCTGCAGCTCGTCGACGCTCATGTCCGCCATCTCCAGGTCGTGGCGCGGGGTTTCGATGATGACCTCATGGGCGCCGATGCCGTTCATGCGGTCGTGCACGCCCACGCCTTTGCGCTCGAGCTCGCCCTCGATGCGCAGCGCCGGGTACTTGTTGGGGACCACGCGCACCTGCCAGCCCGGCGTGTTGGGGCGGCTGCCGTCGTAGCGGACGGCCATGATTTCCGGGGGCGTCTTGCCTTCGTTCCCCGGGCAGAAGGGGCAGAAGCCTTCCTTGGCGAGCTGCTCCTGGCGCGGGAAATCGTCGGGCCTGCGCCCGCGCTCGGAGGCGATGATCACCCATCGTTTTTGGATCGCATCGTGTCGTAGCTCGGGCATGCTCGGAAACCCTGCTCTCGCGGCGCCCGGGTTCGATCGCGGGCGCCGGTTCGCCGGGATGCTATCACCCCCCGGGCGCGGATGCAACGCCGCCCGCTGCAGGGCGCGCGCCGGTCACACGACCCACTCCTCGAGGTCCAACGTCCAGGGATCGACCGGCACCGAGAGGAAGCCGGTCGTGGGGAAACGTTCCACCTGGCGGTCGCGCTCGGCGATCTCGACGAAAAGACGCACCTCTTCCGGTCCCTTCACTCCCAGCGCCGCGAGCGGGAAGGCGCATTCGATGATCGTACGCCCGGCGAAACGCGGCGGGCTCGGCGCGAGCGGGCACTCCCAGCGGCTCACGCGCCACGTGTGCTCCTCGTCGCGCGCCAGTGCCAGGCGGCAGCACTGCGGCGCGACGAACACCACCTCGACGGTGAGGCCCACGGGCAGTTTCTTGCGCACCGCCGGGTTGAAATCGATGCGCAGGTAGAAGTCGGCTTCGTCGTAGCCGAAGAAGATCTTCTCGAGGTGGCGCGCGGTGCGGTGCATCGCCTCTCCTCCCAGCGGCGTGGCGTATCCGGCGCTCAGCCACTCGAAGTAATCGGTCACGATGCCGTCGATGCGGGGCGAGATCGTGTGCAGGGGGGTCCGGTAGAGTGCGCGCGCGTCCGTGCGCTTGATCGAAGCTTCGAGGCTGAGCGGATACTCCTTGCCCAGGAGCCGGTAGGCGTTCTTGACGTGCGTCCGGAAGAGCATGTCGAATTCCGCCGCGTTCTGCGTTTCGTGGTCGTCGCCGAACCACCAGAACCAGTCGCTGCCCTCGGCGATCAGTATCTCGCGGAATGCGGCCTCCAGCCGGCCGGGATCGCCGCCCTCCTGCCGGGCGGCGTCGAGCGCCCGGCGGGCGGCGGCGAGCGCTTCCCAGGCCCGGTTTTTCTCCGGATGCCCGATCCAGGTGGCGAGGTTGCCGTAGATCCAGCTTCCTGCCGCCAGGGTTTCCAGCCGCGCGCGGTGCGCTTCGAGCTCGAGAAACTCGCTGAAGGATACGGTGCGCAAATGCTCCGACCGGGTCAGGCGGCGGTAGAGCAGCGTCAGGAAGTCCGCGCCGTTGTTCGGGTAATGCTCCCAGGCGTTCTCGCCGTCCAGGATGACAGGCACGACGTAGTGCCGCTCGTCGTCGGGAAGCGACTCGTGGATGGCGCGCAGGCGCGACAGGAAATCTTCCACGGCGTCGGCCGCGCGCCACTGCGAATAGGTGAAGCCGATGAGATCCGACAGCTCGCGATCGCGGAAAAACAGAGCCAGGCTCGTATCGCGCCACCGGTAGGCGCAGTATTTCTCCGCGGGCGCGAGAGCCGCCCGCGGGCGCCCGGCCTTGACGAGCGAATTCTGCAGCACGTTCTCGTCCGACGCCATCCAGCGCAGGCCGGCGGCGGCGGCCGCATCGGCAGCGGCGTCGCTGACCGCCCCTTCCGAAGGCCACATGCCCGCGGCGGGGCGGGCGAAGATCTCGGAGAAGCGCTCCTGCGCGCGACGGATCTGCTCGGCGGCATCCGCGGGGAAGGAGAACGGCACCTCGGGCAGGCGCAGCTCCGGGAGGACCTCGCGCGCCGCGCGGCTGTCGCACAGCAGGGGCAGGATCGGGTGGTAATACGGGGAAACCGAAAGCTCGACGCCGTTTTCCTGCGCGAGGCGCTGATACAGGGGCAGGATCTTTCCGATGAACTCGATCTGGACTTCCAGGAGCCGCTTCTTGTCCTGCTCGGAGAAGTTCCGCCCTTTGGCGATCCATCGGGCGACCGCCGGATCCCGGCGCAGCTCGTTCCCGCACCAGCTCAGGTTGAACCACATCTGCAGGTCGCGGTAGTCCTGGGCGGAATAGCGCTTGAGCGCAGCGGAGTATTCGCCGTTGGCGTCGGGAGCCCCCCGGCGCTCGAGCAGCTCGCGATACCTGGGATAGGGCAGGATCATTTGCTTCCAGGGCAGCTGGAAGAATCCGCCGAGCAGGGTGCGCTTCTCCCGTTCGTCCAGCTCATCGGCGTTGCGCAGCGTGAGCGCGGCGTAGGTCTCCTGCGCCCGGCCTTCGCCGTAGAGGCGAAGCTGGTCGATGAGCGAGGGTACGACGTTGATGGTCAGGTGAAGCCCGGGCGTGCCCGCCACCAGGGCTCCCATGTCGTAGTAGTCCTTGACCGCGTGAAAGCGCGTCCAGGGAAGATAGATCTCCCCCGTCCGGCTGTCGCCGTATTCGGGCTGGTGCATGTGCCAGAGAAAGGCCACGCACAGGGGCTTCTTGGCCATTCCCTCTCCCGTCTCGCCGGCCGTGCCGGCTGCCGCGGCGCGCGTCCCCGGCGCCCGGAGCGCCGAGCTTAGCAGGTTTCCGGACGGCGGCGTCAAAGATTATATCGGACGGAACGTGCGTGCAGGCGCGCGCAATCTTCGCGCCCAGGGCGTCCGCGGGCCGGAATAGGTGCCGGAAGCCGCGCCGGAAGCGGATTTCCCTTGACGTTCGCGCCGGGCGGTGCATATAGTGACCCACGTTCCCTCAAAACCGGACATCGGAGCAAAGGAGGATAATTCCTTGAACAAAGGAGACCTGGTAGCAAAGATAGCCAAAGATGCGTGCCTCACCAAAGCCCAGGCTGAAGCGGCCTTTGATGCGACTCTCGAGGGCATCCAGTCGGCTCTGAAGAAGGGAGACAAGGCCACCTTTGTCGGGTTCGGCACCTTCTCGGTGACCAAGCGCAAGGCGCGCACCGGACGCAACCCGCAGACCGGCGCCGAAATCAAGATCCCGGCGCGCAAGGTCGTGAAGTTTACGGC
>Ga0129301_1000226_pt1 | contig 30510 bp, 32 predicted proteins | sample ConPoolayeHmetaG_FD_94489 | JGI IMG/M metagenome (GOLD analysis project Ga0129301, IMG submission 94489) | Hot spring microbial mat communities from California, USA to study Microbial Dark Matter (Phase II) - Cone Pool mat layer H metaG ...
AATATTAGTCTCCGATCCAGATTACATCCGACATTCCTCTAAAATGTTCATCACCAGTCATTAGGCTTGCACCAACAACCTTTGAAAAAGCTAAGATTAATGCGTCGAAAAGACTTGGCTCCTTAAGTCCACCTTCTCTTGCCTTCCTCTTCAGCTCAAAGTCCAGTTCGGCTCCTTTGACAGCTACAACCTTGTCGATTGGTATCACAAGTGATGCTTCCGAAATGGTTTGAAGACGTGCCTCTATAGTTGGGATGCCAATGTTTTCTCGATGATATTTACGAGCTATCTCTGCCAGAACGATGTCAGGTGTATAAACTTCTTCAGCTTTACCAAGGCGATCCTTAACAATTCTTCCCTTATCGCTGCCAACGAATAATTCTATCCATGCATAAGAGTCAACTACGATCTTCAAGCCTGTCTTCCTCTATAAACGGCTTTATTCTTCCTTTATCTGCTCCGAAAGTATCCTCTAATATTTTCGCCCGTCTCTCTGCTAGGAATTTTCTAATTACTTCCTCTACACTTCTTGCCTTTATGGATGCACGGAGGTTCTCTAACTCTTTAAGAGTAGAATGCGAAACTTTTATCGTGCTCATTTGATTCCTCGCCACAATACTATACACTTAAACGATTATAAAGTTTATTATATACAGTATATAATATACCCACGCTTATTCAGGTCAAAGCTCAAATAGAACTAACACCATCTGAATTGATTCTCTATCTACTCCTAAACCCAGCACTGCCAGATCCAAAGAATCAAGATGCTTAATCACGACAACCATTATCCTATTTGGTAGACAATCAATTAACTAGGTTACGTCAGAGCTCTAGCATAAGATGCGATGGAGAAGAACGATCAGCTTGAAGGCTACTAGGAAATAGATGATTCTAAACAGAACCTTCTTCCTTCAGCAGTGCTTCCCATATTCCAAAACCACCCACCGTCTCCGGACGTTCAACAGGATTATACCATCTTTTGTTGGTTCCGACCCTGGCCCGGATCTTCCATCCTAAGGGTTTAGGCTCTTGATCTATTCTTTCGCAAAGAGCGTCTATCCTGTTTATTATCTCGTTTCTATCTTCTTTTTCGATCTGTTCAGGATTTATTTGAATTTCTGGACCTAGCCTATCTATTTCAGATATGAACTTTTTCAGTTTCTTTAGGTTTGTGGTGAAAGTGTACCAGAATCCCCAGTCTTGAGCCAGCTGTTTCGCTATATATGGGGCATCTATGGTTTCCTTCACGCCCCCCTCTTTGACGTCATGGGCCTTCAACAGAAGTATACAGTCCTTCAAGTCTTTCGCACTGAAGGCCTCCCACATCTGCAACTTTTCCATCAGCATATCCGTTACTGTGATCGTAGGATAATCAAGCTCAAGCCTTCCTCTGAAGTCGATGGGATGATTTGCAACCAGGAGCTTGTCAAAGAATACATCGACATAAAACCAACCCTTCGGATGATAATATATCTGCCTTTCAGAGGCTGCTGTGGAAAGAGTTGCCTTCCTCTTTGCATAACCTATTCTACTGAAGAATTCTATAATCTTATCTCTATAGTTGCGGTAGGAAACATAGTCTATATCACTGTATTCTTGGCCTTCAATAACACCTGTCCCAATCCTACCTAGCCTTCTCGCGAACTCTCTATGCTCTTGACAGTGTATTGCTACACTTAGTCCGCCTAAGATCCTTAGGATTATGCCTTCATCTCTGGCTTTCTTGACAGTTTCCTGAGCTTCATCGACAAAAACTTCCGACGGAACTATACCCCTCCATTCAGCTGGCAGTTCCCGGCGAATTTCCTTGTCTAAAAGCCAAGCCAATCCTATTCTCTGAACCTCTATTGCCCGAATGTGGTTATTTGGTTACCTTTAAGTTTTATCGATAAAGCGACAGGAACCTGTAGAGCTCAGTCAAATCAGCCCAGCGTACTTTAATGCATCAGATATTTGTTCTTTCTCTTGATCAGTCAATTGTACAATCGGACTTCTAGTAGAACCTGCAGATCTTCCAAGCTGTTTAAGCGCTTCTTTTACAGGAGCTGGAAAGTTTCTTTCGCTTCCTATTGCTCTCGCAATTGGCAACAGCTTATAATATATTTCCCTTGCCCGTTTAATATCCCCTTCTTGAACTGAATCAAATAACTCTACCGTCATTTTTGGTGCAATGTTAGCAAGTGCAATGATAGCACCATGACCTCCCAAGATGAGTGAAGGAAGGAGTAGGTCATCACCGCCATTTAAGACAGAGATTTTATTCCCTATTAGTCTTATTGTCTCAGCAAATTGGCTCAGGTTTCCAGAGCTATCTTTTAGTCCAACTATGTTAGGAACTTCTTTGCAGAGTCTTGCAATTATAGATGGAGTTAAGTTTACATTCGTATGCGCGGGGATGTTGTAGGGCATAATCGGGATATCCACCTTTTCTGCAATCGTTTTGTAGTGTTTGATTAATCCTTCTTCGTTTGGTATTAGATAGTATGGGGTGACTATCATTGCCGTATCCGCGCCTGCATCTTTCGCGTCTTTGGTCAGTTCAATAGTTGTGGCTGTACTAGAAGCTCCTGTTCCCGCAATTACAGGAATCCCTTTTTTGGTTTCTTCAACTGCTATTTCGACCACTTTCTTGCGCTCGTCAGCTGATAGACTAGCTACTTCTCCCGTACTACCGTTGACCATTATACCATGTACTCCATTTTTGATGTAGAATCTTATAGCCTGTCTCAATGCATCCACGTCAAGTTTATTCTCATCCGTAAACGGAGTGACCACTGCAGGAATTATACCTACAAACTTTATTTTATAAGGCCTTTTCATAATATCACGCTTGAAAAACAGCACCAACATAATATAAAGATTTGTTAGAATACTAAAAGCAACTATCATGCATTGTATGGATCAGGCTGTAAAGCTATCAATTAATCTGCAATCTTTAACGATATCAATTTGCCTAAGTCTTTATTTCCATACAGAACAAGATCGGCTTTCCTTTAAAGCTATACAGCCTTCTGCATCTACAATATCTAAGATTAAGAAGAAATGGGTCCAGCCGGATTTGAACTGGCGACCTTTCGGTTATCAGCCGAACGCTCTAACCATGCTGAGCTATGGACCCATCACAGCGAGTAAGGAAAACTTGCTTGATATAAGATTTTTGCATTCTGATCCGTCTAGTATGAGTTTTAGGGTTAGACGTCCGTTTAGTTCAAAAGCGTCAGAGTGTCTAGTCAGATCAGTAGGCTTGCTCCTCCGATGTCGATCGTTGCCCCATTTATGTAGGAAGATCTGTCTGAGACCAGAAAGAGGACTAGGTCGGCAACTTCATCTGGAGTACCAAGTCTTCCCATCGGTATGACTTCCTTCCATTTCTGAAGCTCTTCAGGTGTAGTTGTCTCTCTTACCATTGGTGTGTCGATCAGACCTGGGCAGATGGCGTTGACGTTTATGCCGTATGGCGCTGACTCTCGTGCGAGATGTCTTGATAGCCCCAAGACCGCTGCCTTGGATGCCGTGTAATGTGCTCCTCCAAGTTCGCTTGTGCTTCTACCCGCTGAGGAAGATATGTTCACTATCTTACCGTATCTTCTTTTCTTCATGGTTTCTAGGACCGCCTTCGAGCAGTTGAATACACCTTTTACGTTGACAGCCATTACGAGATCCCATTCTTTCTCGTCGATTTCCTCGATGGATGCACGTCTTCTGAGAATGCCTGCGTTGTTTACTAGAATATCTATCTTACCATATCTCTGAAGTATTGCGTCAACCATTTCCGATACCTGCAGGTAATGAGACACATCTGCTTCAAAGATAAAAGCCTGGCCTTTATAGGCCTCAATTTCTTCCTTCAACTTCTTAAGCTGCCCCCTATTATCTTCTATGTCATTCAACACCACAGTTGCTCCTACTTCAGCTAGCTTCTTTGCAATAGCTTTTCCTATCCCCCTCGCCGCTCCTGTGACTATCGCCACCTTTCCCTTCAATTCATCTGTTGAGTCTTCCATCTTATCCATCTTATCTATCCTCTAACCATTACAAATTCTGCGTATTATAATTTTAGTGGACTGAAGGCATCTTGAGGATATAGTCCTAATCCGTTTGAGTGAATGTCTCTACGCTCGATATGGGGCTCGAGACGAACTTCATATATGAAAATTCAGAGCTTCGCCGACCACAACAAGGTAGTTTTGCCTTCGGACCTTGACACAGCATTCTCTGAAAGAAGCTTCTCAAGAATTGTGCCTATAGTCACCGCTTGAGTGTTCGGTAAATGCCTATGTATTTCTGTTAGGCTCATCGGCTTCTTAGTCTTATGTAGGACTTTTAGAACCTTAGATGATAGTTCATTTACCGTCCTTATGCTTTCTTCGACATGTCGTTGACATTCTTCTCCAGCTAACACACCTTTATTGAAGGGGCCAAATGAGTGGGCCACGGCAAGGAAATTTATGCGTTCACGCTTCAGCTTCTCCATCGATTTGATGTAGCTGTTAACGTTGTGGAAGATATAGGGAGAAATGTGCCCATTTCCTTGAACGGAGTCTCCGGTAACATATACTCCAAGCTTAGGTTCTACTAAGCATATTGCTCCAGCTGAGTGGCCTGGAACATGTATGATCCGAAATTCACGCCCGCTCAAGTTTAGAGTCTGTCCGTCTTCCACCAGCCTGCAGCCTAATATTGGCTCAAACCTAGATTGAAGTTCAGATATCTGTAAGTCGGGAAACCTTGAACTGAGGTCTCGGTCGATGAGTTTAGGGTCTTCAACATATGGATAATCGTCCTTATGTATTATGACTTCTACCTCTCGTGATGCCTTCCTTATGGCACCCACGCCTGCCACATGATCATAGTGGCAGTGTGTCAAGACTATGTGCTTAATCTCTTTTGGATCTCTTCCAATGCTTTTGAGAAAGGGAAAGATTTCTTGCTCAGGCGAATATGGCATACCAGTATCCACTATAGTTATTGCGCCATCGATGACCGCTACAGAACCGATGAAATGATCCTTGTATACACATGGAATAAAATATATGTCTTCCGAAATTTTCACGTAGATCCAGCCTTTTAGATCCAAAGGTGTTTATAAGGTTTCTGATGCAGTAGACATTTGTAAAAAGAAAAGAGGGTGGTGCCCAAGGAAACCGCTGTCTATCGAAGGCCACCCCGTCGTGCTTGGTAGGGATGCTTTTCCAACAGCTCTTCCTTAACTCTGCCTATACCCAGTCCTGGTTTAGTTGAAGGTATTATGTAGCCTTTCTCGATCTTGATAGGCTCCTCTATGATTTCCGCTTGCAGGCCACCCATTGTCTCGATGCCTTCTTGAGCCAGGAAGTTTGGGATAGTCACATCAAGTTGTATATTTGCTGCAGCCGCTACTGGCCCGTTATGCATCCAAGGCGCAACCTGCGCATAGTAGGCTTCTGCCATTCCAGCAATCTTCTTGGACTCCAGTATTCCACTTAGGCCTACATTCACTTGTATAATCTGTGCTGCCTGCTTCTCTAGGAGGAGGCGGTAATCCCATTTTGTTGAGAGCCTCTCACCAGTCGCGATGGGCACACTCGTATGCTGGGCAACCCTAGCCATTTCATCAACATTCTCCAGTGGCACTGGCTCCTCGAACCAAAGTATGTCATATTTTTCAAGAACCTTAGCAAGTCTTATGGCGCTGTGAGTGTTAAACTGCCCATGCGTACCGCAGCCTACATCACATTCGTCTCCGACTTCATCTCTTATGCTCTTGAATACGGCATCTGCGTACCTCAACTCTTTAAGAGAGATCTCTCTGGGCTGAGGGGAGATTGGGGGAAGTGGGTCAAGCTTGAAGAGGGTGAAGCCTTGGTCAACCAACTTCCTTGCTTCAGGCCCCGCCTTCTCCGCTGGCATCCCAGCCTTCCAAGTATACAGGTAGGTATAGGCTCTCAACCTCTCGTTTCTCACTCCTCCTAGAAGCCGGTAGACTGGTTGATTAAGCGCCTTTCCGACAATATCCCAGCAGGCCATTTCAATACCGGCGATCACCTGTCCTGTGAGAGTCCCTGGATGCTGCATGAAGTGAGTCTGATCTTCTTTCGTCGATTTATATAGTGCCTCCCAGATCCTTTCTATATTAAATGGGTCTTGCCCGATAACGAACCTATTGCACCATTCTCTTACAAGCTGCTGTACTGTAAACTCTCTTGACCAAGGCGAGTTGCATTCACCCCACCCCTCTATTCCCTCGTCTGTTTCAAGCTTGAGAAAGAGCCAGTTGATCCCTCCGTGATGCGGAGGCGGATTTCCGACAATATAAGTCTTAACATCCACTATCTTCATGTTTCCTCATTTCCCCTTTATGTTTTTGACCTACTTTAAATAGGTTTCATAGATGGCATCAAAAAAAGGGACGATATCTTGAGATATGATGGAAACCATCAAACAGGTTTAAGGCGTTGATAATCTGCAGACTATGTTATAGAGGCTATCTGGCAACATTTGGAGTGGCCCCTTCTGTTATGTCAGAGAGTTCACAAGAGAGCTTAGAGAAGAGATTCATCAATTCAACTTACGTCACCCAGTCTGTTTATCTCGCTAGAAATACCTTATCTTGGTTACGCTTACATCACATTAATAAGCATGCAGCTACTCTACTCTAGCTTTGATGCGAAAAGGTGTTGTGGGCAAGAAAATACGTTTCAATCATGCCAGCATGATCATTGGTCTAAGTGGATGGGGAAATGCTGGAGAAGCTTCAACCTTCACCGTCAAGTATCTGGCAGAGAAGCTCAAGGCAGAAAAATTCTATGAGATTTCGCATGAAGAGTTTCACGACTATTGGATTCAGAGACCGACAGTCTTGACACAGCAGGGCATGATAAAGTCATACATATTTCCTAAAAGTGAAGTCTTCTACTATAGAAATAGGGCAAATAGAGGGGACCTAGTACTTCTTCTCGGCTTCGAACCACATCTGAATTGGCCTAAATACACGGAGAGGATTCTAAAATTGGCTGAGAAAGGTGTTGAGAGAATTTACACGATAGGAGGATACCTTGCGGACATCCCTCACGACATTGGGACACCAATAACAGCTTCAACAAATAATAACAAAATCATCCCTGAACTTGAGAAGGTGGGAGTTGAACTTACAGATTACGAGGGGCCAACAAGCGTATATAGTGAAATACTTTGGAGAGGCAAAGAGACCCATGTCGACGTAGTAAGTCTATGGTGCGCGATTCCAATCAACGTGAGAGGATTATATCCGAAGGCGGCATACTTCATGGTCAACAAGTTGACGCAACTAATTGGTTTAAACCTCGACTTAAACGACCTAAAGGATAAAGCTGAATCCTACAAGGTCAAGCTTGAGACCGAAACGATAGATCATGTTCAACTACGGGATCTCATCGAAGACTTAAGACGCCAAGAAAGACAACCCACATACTTCGGCTAAAATGTCGCAGATATCAAGTTATAATAAAACCATCGCCTTCAAGGCTGTTAAACCAGAGAAGCAAGCATCGAGAAGATTCAAAACCAAAGGGGAGTACGGTTATTGTAAAGCGTAGTGTCCGTCGGAAGAATAGACAGAAAAATATCGTGAAATGCTGTTGGATGCGGTTGAGACGGTTCTTTAAACCTTCGGCTTTTCAAGAGAAGCCTACGGCATCCCCACAAGGTCAAAATCTTGGCAAAGCAACTAGCTTTGAAGATAAAGCACAAAAACTTCTACCAGTAGTCGCTTTATCTCTGATCATATTTTACACAATGCTATTAGCACCGTTCATATGAGTCGTTCACTTAATCCGTGAGGCGTCCAATCGAATGTGCTATATTAATTGAGGGCAGTACAGGAAGCCGAAAGCTTAATAAAAATGGCTTGAAATGTATTATTGATGTCTGCCAAGAGAGAAGTCATATTTTTTGAGAAGTCAGGGCCGAAAAACACCATGTCAGTAATTAACGTGGTTAAGGATAGACTTGGCTTAGGCGACTTAGGAGAAGTAATCGTGCCAGTTACAACAGGTAAAACTGCTAGGATGTTTTCTGAAAGATTAGGTAAATTAGCAGAAATCAAAACAATATCTGAAAATGAACTGATATCGATGTACAAAGAAAGAAGCCTCAAACATACAAAGGGTGGTTTTCTGGACGAATTAATACATGAGCGATTAAGAGACTTTGATAGAATTATCTCTAAAAGACTTAGACGGGAGATCTTCGACATCGCTTTGTTGCCTTTTTTTGGAGAAAAATGGGACGCAATAAAGGAGACGCTCTACATCTTTGGTCAGGGTATGAAAGTAGCTATAGAAATATCTATCGCATCGGTTGAGCTAGGGCGAACAGAACCATACGTCAAAGTAATCGCTGTAGGTGGAACAGAAAGTGGTGTTGACACAGCCGTAGTAATAAGAACCGCTCCTCAAAGGCATGCACTAGGAGAAGACAAGGGAAAGCGTCTGATAGTTGAAGAAGTATTGTGTATGCCAAGAGAAAAATAAACCTTAATGATGAAATTTTTGAAGATAATGTAAGCCTTCAACCATCCCAAGTACGACTTTAGGGATTTGGTTACATATGTAATTCATTTTTTGTTTTTGGCCTTTTTTCCCCGTCTAGTATATCTATCTCAAAGAGTATTAAATATGATGCAGAAAGGTAAAGGATTATGAAGTAGGGATTTTCATGAAAAGTTACAAAGTTGAACAAGTTTTTAACGTCAAAATATATCTTTGCTATCTCAGGGGCGGAAGTGTTAGGATTGCAAGCGACATTACGACAAAGAACTGTAAAATAACACTTTTCTGTCTGCCAACGACAACAGACCGCATAGCCGATGAAATCACAAAGACCCATGTAAACGCGTAGATGAAGACTATGGTATCGATTCTTGAAATTAATAGGGCGCCAATAGTTGGCCAATAGTAGTTAATCTCGTTTAGAACAGTCGACAAAGTTGTTTGAGTGAATACTTGATAAATGATCATCAGCGTCCAAGCGCCGGAAAGATGTAATGGCGTAACAGGTATTCGCTTAATAAATTAAATGGGCCAGCCAGGATTCGAACCTGGGATTTACGCCGTGTAAGGGCGTCGTCTTAAACCGAGCTGGACCACTGGCCCACAAGTTAAGGTGTCTTATTTGAATTTAAAGCCTTTTATTCCATGTTAGAAAAGGTTAGCAGTGTAATTCAAACCTCCAGTTAAGGGGACAGACAACATCTTAAGCTTCTTTCGATTCTTCATTCCAGATGATAACTTAACACTTCTCTCGAAGATTTTCGTGGCTTAAAGCTTGCCGCAACCACTCTTGTGCCGGATTCGAAATACTCATGAAAAGGACCGACATTCTTCTAGCCATTATTCGCTTTTATTCTCGACCTTTGCAGGTAATAGTCTAGGCCTTGCACTAGTGCTGAGACGCTGGCTTCGACTAGGTTCGTGGATGTGGCGGTTGTACGCCATATGTTACCGTTGTCCGTGAATTCTATGAACACTCTTACAATCGACGCAGTATCTCTTGATATCTCAGGCAGTATGACCTTATAGTCTGTAAGCCTGACCTTTTTCAGTTCAGGATAGTTTTTCAGCAGAGCCTTTCTAAGCGCCAGGTCTATTGCGTTAACTGGACCTACTCCTTCACTTCCTTCAACTTGGATCTCCCCTTCGACCTTGACTCTGGTTAGGCCGTAGGCCCTAGAGGCGTCTACGCCGCCTTCGGCCACCGTCATCCATTCATTGACTTCGAACAGTTCACGGTATAGACCAAGATGTTTAAGGAGCATGAGATAGACTGTGGCGTCTGCGTTATCAAGTTCTAGGTCCTTCAACCCCATTTCTTTCACTTCACTTAAGAGCGATCCTATTAGCGCCTCCTTCTTATCTAAGGATACCCCTAGTTCGTCGGCCATCTTTGCGACTATAGTGGAACGTCCGCTGAGGTCGGATACTGTTATCATCCTCTTGTTTCCTACGAGTTCTGGATCTATATGTTCGTATGCACTACATTTCTTTGTGACAGCGTCTATGTGTACACCGGCTTTGTGGGCGAACGCGTACTCTCCGACATATGGTTGATATGGGTTTCTAGGGGTTCCAGAAGCTTCGTACACTATGTTTGACAGATGGTATAGGCCTCTCAGTCTTTGTTCAATTGGAAGTTTACTTCTAAGCGTTCTTATTCCAAGTTTGAGCTCCAAGTTTGGCAGCACCTGACAGAGATCAGCGTTGCCAGCCCTCTCGCCTACGCCATTCACAGTAACTTGAACATGTGATGCGCCAGAGAGAACGGCCATTATGGTATTTGCTACAGCGTTACCTGAGTCGTTATGCATGTGGACCCCCAACGGCTTCCTTACGGCGGCCGACACGTTTCTGACAACCGCCATGATCTGATGGGGCAAGACGCCTCCGTTTGTGTCCGCCAAGACTATCCTGTAGGCGCCACAGTTATCAGCCACCTTTACCGTCTGAACCGCGTACTCTGGATCTTGAAAATATCCGTCAAAGAAGTGCTCTGCGTCATAGATCACGTCCAAGCCGTGGTCTCTAAAGAAGGTGATTGTGTCCGAAATCATGCTCATGTTTTCTTCCGGGGAAACGTTCAATATAGTTTTACATTGCTGCTTCCAGCCTTTCCCAAAGACCACAACCAGATCTGATTCAGAATCAAGCACCGCATTTAAGCTCGGATCTTTATCTACAGAAAGATCTTTTCTCTTTGTAGAAGAGAACGCTGCTATTCTAGAATTCACCAATTCATATTCTTTGACGGCCTTGAAGAGTTCGATGTCTTTTGGGTTTGAACCAGGCCAACCCAATTCAATTATGTGAACGCCAATTTTGTCAAGCTCTGAAACAATCCTGATCTTACTTTTTAAAGTAAAGCTTATCCCCCTAGCCTGAGAACCTTCCCTTAAAGTCGAATCAAGAACTTCAACTTCTCTTGGCAAAGAATTCGAAGGCAGTGACTGGTCTTCATCTTTCACCTTATGCATGTGTGGGCTATGGATGACCAGACTTCCATATTTAACTGTTATCCTTGAAGGCGCCGGGAGTGGGATTTGAACCCACGAGTCCCGTGAGAGACGCAGGGTTAGCAACCCTGTGCCCTACCTAGCTGGGCGATCCCGGCACGATTTGACGGTATTGAAGGATAAACATTTGGTTTAAAACCTTTTTGAGAGAGCGGCGATAGCTCCATTTGAGTTCGCGCCAAAGCAGGGCCTATTAGCCTTATCCAATCCCCCACGTGGACGTGGCAGCGTGAACGCCCTATCTTAGGACTGCTCCCTCCCGGATCTCGCCCGGTTCGATAGTTCGAAGCCAGAATCCTTCCTTCGAAGGACCTACTTCTTACGTCCACCCACCACGGCGCGGGTTCGTCTTGGAGTCCGGTCAACGGTTTCCTTGCTTTAGCGTTTTACCAAATGGTTACTGGCCTCCGCTGTAGCCGGCCGCGGATTGAGCAGGAGGCGGCTATTCTCCCAGCCCTACCTATCGCCATCAAAAATTCTGGACAGGTGCTATTTAACCTATTTTATCTACTTAAGTGCGTCTAGTATTGAGCAGACTGAACATCTGCTTGAAAAGGTTGGATATCCACATCTTTCACATTTTCTCCTCCTCATCTTTGAGAGGCGCATATGTTTTGGCACGTTTATCGCAGACTTGAAAAGAGAATATTTTATTCCAGGATGTCTTCTCTCAAGCGAGTTTAGAGTCTGCCTAATTTCTGACCTAATGCCTTGATGCATGTAGGGGCATGACACTTTCTGGAAACGTTCCCTGTTCAGGAAGGAGTATAGAGCAAGCTCTTCTTCATATATCTCTGCCAACGGCTTTATTCTCTTTTGGCCAAACAGTTCAGTTTCACAATGTACAGGCAGATTCCAAGGTAGACGTTTGATGTCATTGTTTAACAGGTTGATAAAGAATGTCTGGATGATGTCATCTAAATTATGGGCAGTGGCGACAACATGCACATCAAGCTTCTGGGCTACAATGTCCATGGCCCTCCGCCTTAGTACACCACATATGCTACAAGAAGACTCACCGCCTTTTAACAGTTCTATTTCGTCCATTGTGTAGCCGAAGAGGTCTTTGAAGCTGTAAACGTGATGGGCTACCTTCGAGCTGGCACACGCGTCTCTCGCTATTTCAATAGCGTCTTCCCTATAGCCTTCTATCCCTTCGTCGATTGTCACAGCCACAAGTTCAGATGCGTGAGACCTCGAAACGTTACTTAATATCCTTAACATAGCAAGACTATCCTTTCCTCCTGAAATCATCAGAAGAACTTTGTCGCCATAATCTAACATTCTAAACTTGGAGATCGTTTTAACAGCCTTTTCTTCGACTGATTTCTTGAAACATTTACCGCAAAGATCTTCCCCTGAGTAGGCCCTACTGTATATCGCCTTGCCCCCACACCTGGAACAGATATTACGCAACCACGTTCACCTAGAATAGGCACATATCTTCGAAGATCTTGCCATTTATAACAGTTTAAGTGATGATACACCTTTCCGTCTACAAGCTTCACGGCGATGTGTGAGATAGACGTTCATTTATTGGTGAAGATCACGTTTGCAGTTAAATATCTTGGCACAATGATAACTAAGATGTATCTGGCCCATCGACCAATGATCTTCTTCATCATCCTAATCTTAGGCGACGCTCTAGCCCTCAACCCACTCAACGACCAGAACAGGACAGCAGAAGACGCCTTCGAAGACCTCGCCAACAGATTTCTGGCGTTGGTCGAGAAGATAATATCGATAGTTAAGGTCATAGTCTCCCAGATATCGAGAATAGCGTACACATTGGTGGGAATGGTCGGAGTGCTACTGTACTTTAGCAGATTCAATAAGAGAATAGGAATGGACCTCATGAAGGGGGCGATAATATTGGCCATAATCGTTGAAGTCATATTCCCTTTTCTAACATAGAATTTGAAGCTATCTTGTTCTATATCTAAAGAGTGCTGCAAGGCCGCCGAGGGACTCTAACTGGATGCCGACATTTGTGCTATCATCTAAGAAATAGAGTGCCCCCCTATATTTTTTGACATCTGAAAAGATTTGGACAAGCCTATCCTCTTCAACCGACGACCGTGATAAATAATCTTTGGAAATCAGAAGCGAGTCACATGCACCATTTGAAGACATGTATTCGATCTCCTCAAATGAGACGCTGGCTAAGCCGTCTCCCCTATAGAGAGAACCTAATATCTTGATCATGGCATTCCTTGCACTAGAAAAGACGTTATCCTGTAGTATTTTGGAGAGACCTTCTGAGTTTAAAGACATTCTTATACCATCAAATCCTGCCGAGTCAACACCTTCCAACTCCAGAATCTGCAGCTTCCTTCCTAAGCTGCCTTCCAGATAGTTTTTGAAGGCAGACTTTATTGGGCCCGGGCCAGTAACGAGGACCTTCTGCACCTCCCTCAAGTACGGAGAGAGGACGTCTAGAATCTTGGCGAAGAAGGCTGTGTTCGATTCATGTTTGACCTCATAGAGTTTTCCCTGATAATTTGACTGTATTTCTGCTATATATTTTACTCTGCTACCCTTTATCTGGCCTATGCCTGCCACAATAGAGTCCATTGAAACGATCACGAACTCTTCCGCGACAAGGTTTTCTTCAATCATGTTGAAGTCGATGCCACCTTCACATTTGACGAGGAGAAACCTGGTTCCAAGATATATTTCAATGACATGTTTCGAACCGAGAGGAATGTTTTCATCTGATGAAGCCATTATTTCTCCCTGCACAGCTAAGACGTCAAATGAGCCTCCAAAGGAGACTTCTCTTACCTTCACAGTTATCAAAACACTCTTTCTTTCCTTTTCCACATGCCTTGCATAAGCCTTCTCAAGCTTTATCGTCCTAGAGGTCTTCGCGGATATTAAGTCACCCTCTTTCAGATAGAGCCTTACGAATAGAATATCTTCTAATGTTTCCGGGATAAACTCCGCACTATTCGTCGCCAGCCTCTTGAACCTCACTTTACTCACATTGCCGACTGAATACTAGAAGTCATCCAAGGTTGAAACCGTCAAAGACTGAGGCTTTCTAGAGATTTCCCCTACTCTATGTCCGACTACCGCCAACAGGCCCCTCTTTTCTGATAGGTCAACTATTCTCTGAGAGACGATTCCATCGAATACAAGATATCTTGCACCCTTCAGCTCTTCCGACTCCAGCTGCTTTGCCAATTCGCTTACAGGAACCTTCAAAATTTCCTTTAGGTTTTCATCGAATACTATAGCTTCTAGAGTATTTTCAAGTGATGGCTTAAGCTGTCTAATCCTTTCAGCCACTTCCGGCTTAATCATCGAGGGAATTTCCTTCTTCATAGAAGGTTGAATTACACTGCTGAGGCACTCCGTAACCTCTACGGGTGTAAGCTCCTCCACTTCTCTTCCTGCGGGAGCCCTAACGACCTTTTCAATCTTCGCAACTTGAGAAAGCTCCTTCAATATCAGATCTCCGCCTCTGTCACCGTCGAGAAATGCTATGATCTTCTTGCTCTTGCTCAGCTCTATGATAGACTGTGGAATCCCCGTACCTTCTATACCGACAACGTTTTCAATCCCTGCACGCAGAAGGTTCAAGACATCAGCGCGGCCTTCTACCAATATGACAGTATCCGACTTGTCCAAAGCTGGACCAGCTGGAAGCTTTTCTTTGCCAAATGCTACAACCTTAGATTTTCCCATGGATTCACTTATATCTTTCAGCACCTTGTCGCCCTCTGTCATAACCTTCTTGGACCAGTCTCGTGCAATTTCTTTAGCCCTCTCCCTTATCTGCTTGACCTTCTCAACCCTCACATCCTCCATCGAGATAAGCCTAAACTTTGCATTGCACGGACCGACTCGATCCACACTTTCGACCGTCGCAGCGATCAAGCTTGTTGTCTCGAAATCAGTTGAAGTTGGTATTAGCACTTCTCCGAATGTTCGATCATTCCTCGATTCCAAGTCTATTTCTATTCGGCCTATTTTCCACGTCTTCTGAAGCTCATTCAAGTCAAATTCAGGCCCGAAGAGGCCTTCGGTCTGACCGAAGATCGCACCTACGACATCTGCGCGTTCAACAACACCTTCGATTTCAAATTTTAACCGTATTAAATATTTAGTTGGAGTTGACAATTCTATCAATCGACTGTGTTCTAAAAAGACCATTATTTAAGCTATTTTAACCATTGCAAGCGGAAAATTCTACACGCTCCAGGGATGGGGTGAGGCGAACGGGAATCTTCTCCTCTGGAAACTCCTTTCTTATTAGGTCTGGCATAGGCCGAAGTTACGTCTGTGGAGACCAAGGCCTCCTTAACCAAGCTTACACAGACCTCATAGAAAAGGCTTCATATGCCTAAACCTACGCGGTAGATAAATGGGATCGAGTCTGATCGTGGAAGTGGGAAATCAGCAGAATCTAACGTTATCAGCTTATGGATACCTCCTAATTAATGATGGAAATTCCTCCAAGTGTAGGATAGACCCGCCTCCAATCTTATAGAACTGCCTCCTATACCAAGTATCACATCTTATTCCTTTTTCACTGAAGGCGGAGACAAGCTTCTTGCATATCGACCAGCCTTCTTTGTCATTGTCAACCAATATTATGACCTTAGAGAACGAGCGTGCAATCCTAAAGAGTTCGGTGTGGTCTGAATTGTGACTGTATAGGAAGGGCTCCGCGACGACACCTAGCTCTTCTAGTGCTTTCGAGTCCTTTGGGCCCTCAACAATAATCATGGCATTATCTTTTACCTCACCATTGAGGGCTTGTACGATGACCTTAAGCCGCTCAAGCTCAGAGAGCCTCTTCCGACTAAATTTGCGAGTGGAATGTACCCCGCCTCTGACCAGTCTTGGATCATCTGAGCCCTGCTTAGGCATTTCACCAATCCTCTTTATGCGGGGTTTTGACATCCGTCTGTCGCGTCGCTGGGTAAACCTCGCACATCATTAAATCAGCCGAGGCCGTCGCTACGCCTCTATGACGGATGTCTACCTTCTCAGACAGCTTATTAGGATAAAAAGCTTTCTCTGTCATTTCAGAAGTTTTGTCAGATCTATTTCTAGCGCGGCAACCGGATTTCGTAGTGAAGCCTCAGAGATATATTTTGGAGAGACTTCTCCGAGCACTCCGATGATGCCCCGGCTGTCTACTATCGAAGCACAGCGCCCGCCAATAAAGTATTCATGTGCCAGTGGCGCCATCTTGAAGTCTCTCACCCCAATCTGGTTCAGCGTCGATACAGCCGTAGACTTTATTTCCGTGAACGTCGTCTCAGAGCTTGATATGGAAGCGGCCAACTTCACGCTTTCTTCTATTTCGTTGTCTTCTCTTAGGTTGAAGGTGCGTCCTATTTCAAAGATCTTTTGAGGATACTGTTCATGGATATTAGATGATAGAACCTGCAAGAGTTGAGGAAGAATAGATGACCTGAGCACATCATATTCTCTGGTCTTCGGGGATTCCACTTCGATCAGCGACTTAGAGAAGGGAGACTGTAATATCTTATTTGACATGTAGAAGTTCATTACCTCCGTAAACCCCAATCCAATCAGACAGAGCCTTACATCTTCGTAGAAGCGTTTCGTCTTCAAGGGTTTAGCTTGTTGAGGCAGCTTGAGGGCGAGAGGGGTTATCCTATTGTAGCCGTATCCGTATCCGACCTCCTCTATCAAGTCCACCTCATGCAGTATGTCCACTCTATACTTGGGAACTTGAACTTCTATCTGGCGCCCCTTTCTCGAAGCCTTCATGTTAACCTTTCTAAGTGATCTGATTGCTTCGTCATATCCCAGTGGAACACCTAGTATCCGCTTGATATTCTCCACTCGCAGAGTCATCTTCTTCGAATCCAACATTGGGCAATCAAATGAACCATCAGGTCGAACTATCTTTACAGTGTACACGACTCCACCATAGTCCAGTAAGGCTGTAGCTAACAGAGAAAGCGCATCCTCCGCCGAAGATCGTTCTGTCGCGGTTACGTCCACAAAAAGGGTCCTAGTTTTTTCTGTCAACGCTGTCACGTTACCGTTGATTATTGGTGGAAAGGAGAGCACTTGCCCCATCGAGTCCTTAAGTATCGGAAAACGGTCTTTCGAAGGAAGGATATGGGAATAGAGAACCCCCTGCTCTGTCTCTTTCATGATCTCATCTATGGACATGGGGATGCTGCCATTCAATGGGATGAACTTGAAGCTTTCGCCTTCGGTCGTATAGTATATTGGTGGAATGATCCTTGATGTGTCATGCAAGCCTATCGCAAACTTTCTTCTCTTCCTACCTATCCCATTATGCAGGTCCTCTTGGAAAGAGATAAGCTCCTTCAAAGTGGATTCAGAGAACTGCAGCTCTGCATATAATGCAAAAATCTGTGGCCTAACCTCTTGTACAGTCTCGTCCACATTCACCTGGATGCCGGACCCTTCAAGAGCGTATTCCGCCTTTGGTTCTACCTCGAATTTGAGGTAGTTCAACGCTTTAGCTATACCTGCTGGTGATCCGAAGTCGGGACGGTTTGGGCTATATTCAACCTTAACCTCTTCATCATCGAAGTCTTCAATATTTAGGCCGATGTATGGGAGAAGCTCCAAGATCTGGCTGCGGGAAAGAGGTCTTAGAAGGAAAGAATTTAATCGATCATATCTAATAGCCAGAACGGGCATAACTTGCACCCCTCAACCAGCCCAATGTGTTTCTATAGAGAAATCTTATGTCTTCGACGTTGTAAGCTAACAGTATCAACCTTTCTAGGCCCCCACCCCATGCGAGAACAGGATTTTTCACACCAGCCGGTAAAGTCACCTCAGGCCTGAAGACACCCATACCGCAAAGCTCTATCCATCTTCCCAGCCTCTCCACGTAGGCAACAGCCTCTAAAGAGGGCTCAGTGTACGGAAAGAATGTTGGCCAAAACTTGATCTTTTCAAATCCAAGCTCTTTATAGAATGAAGTCAAGACCCCAATCAAATGTCGCAACGTGACATTTCCGCCTGTGACTATTCCCTCATATTGGTAGAATTCGAAAAGATGTCTATTATCTAGGTTTTCGTTTCTAAAGACCCTGTCGACAGAAAATACTTTTGCAGACGAAGGCTTGTTCTTGTGAAGATATTGGACCGTTATCGGCGTGGTATGAGTTCTCAACACCATCTTCTTAGCTTCTTGAATCGACCATTTGTACTTCCATCCCATAGAACCTGTTTCCCCTCCGTCTTCATGAACCCTTCTTATGGTCTCCACTGGCGCTGTCTTCTCGATTTCTCTAGCCTGCATGGTCTTTATGTGGAAGGTATCTTGCATTTCTCTAGCAGAATGGTCTTGAGGTATGAATAGGGCGTCAAAGTTCCAGAATGAGGGAAGGATAACAGGACCCTCTATCTCCTCGAAACCAAAGTTCAAAAAGATCTCTCTAACCCTGTCTATGAAATCCTGTACAGGATGCTTTCTTCCAGGATACAGATAGGGGACAGGACTTTCTATATCATATGGCCTGAAGGAGACGTTCCTCCACCTTCCTGTTAAGAGAAGCTCAGAAGTTAACCTATCCTCATACGACTTCTTCAAGTATTCGTCCAAGATACATACAGCATGAGAGGAAACACTTATCACAGCCTGTCTGACCTCCTTATACACAATGTAATCAGGCCTTCTCCTCAACTCTTCCAATGCCGCCAGCTCATCCCCATTTAGAGAAGAGACGTCGACTTCCTTGGAAGATAAGATTTTGTTGATCAAAGACTCTGTTGACAGAACCGCGGAACCGCCAGCTTCCAGATACGATGCCCGATCAACTTTCGAAAACTTAACTAGCCCTTTCTTTATCGCGAGGCCTAAAGCAGCCGAAAACTCTTTCTCGCCCATCATGGACCCCTTCTTCACTTCTTCCAACGCAACCTTTCCTCCCTTCTTTGCCACAAGATCATGTATTCTCCTCTCTGGAAGGCCTTCATGACAAGCCTTCAGACCTAACCTGCCAAGTCCAACAAACGACTTGACATCCTCTCTCACATTTATCAAGCTCTTTTCCTTCAACCATTCTATTCCACGACGAACCTGATCCAAAGAGAGGCCTGTGGCTTCAGCGAGGGCCTCCACGTTCACGCCACTTCTAGCCTTTAGCGTCTTGAGTATTTCAACCTCGATCGGATGGAGCACGAGTTCCATTGAATCTACTTACCGCATATCTTTCTCATAATGTTTTTAAATCTTTTCAAAGAACCTTTCTCGAGAATGGCAAACAGAGAGACAGACAATAGCGAAGTCACACCTTGGACGGTGGAGGGGGAAGTAGACTACGATAGGCTAGTGTCACAGTTCGGCACGAGATACATAGATGACCAAATTCTAGAATACTTCAAAAAGTTGACGGGAGAAGTGAGCTTCTTCGTTAGAAGAGGTTTCTTCTTCAGCCACAGAGACCTAGATTGGATATTCAAGAAATATGAGAGAGGAGAAAGATTCTACCTATACACCGGCCGAGGCCCATCAGGGCGAGTTCACATAGGCCACCTCCTGCCATGGTACTTTACAAAGTATCTTCAAGACAAATTCAAGGCTCAGCTACTATTCCAGGTCACAGATGATGAGAAATACCTCTACAGGGATGAGCTCACTCTGCAGGGTGTTAGAGAGATGACTGACGACAACCTACTTGACATCATCGCTGTAGGATTCGACGCTAGAAGGACACAGATCTTAATAGACACTCGAGGAATTCATGAACTATATCCAATTTCCATAAAGGTAGCGAAGGCAATCACACTTTCCACAGTCAAGGCCGTGTTCGGATTCGAAGATTCAACAAACATAGGTATGACCTTCTTCCCATCAGTCCAAGCAGCACCTTCCTTCCTATACTCTGAAAAGCTTGGGAGGCCTGTTCCATGTCTCATACCAGCCGCGATAGACCAGGACAACTTTTGGAGGATGACTCGAGATGTCGCTGATAAACTAGGCTACTATAAACCAGCACAAGTACACTCAAAATTTCTTCCAGCTTTGAACAAAGAAGGCAAAATGTCTTCTTCACTGCCAGAGACCGCAGTATATACAACGGACAAGCCAAAAGATGTCGAGAGAAAGATAAAGAATGCCTTCACGGGAGGACAGCCTACTGTAGAAGAGCAGAGAAAAAAGGGAGGAAACCCTCAAATATGTCCAGTCTTCTGGTATGAGCAATACTTCTTCGAAAAGGATGACAGAAGGCTAGAGGAGATCAGACAGTCATGCTTGACTGGGAGGCTTTTGTGTGGAGAACATAAGATCAGCCTCGTCACAAAGGTCAAAGATTTTCTAGAAGACTTCCAAAGAAAGCGGGAACAAGCAAGGACAAAAGTCAACGAGTTCCTCTACGACCCCGATAGACAAGTCGTCCTCTAGAATCGATTTCTCCACCTCTTATTCTCGTTGAAGAGATTCTGTCACCATCTTCAGCCAAGACAATTGATGCGACAACCTTCATGAGTGGAGACAGCCCCATGGCATATCGTATGAGGTTACATTCATCCGCAAACCTTTCGGTTTCTTCGCTGACAACTATCGCCTCTGATTTGACGTTTAGAGCTGGACCAAACCGATCATCGAGCTTGACAATTCTACACCTTCTGAGCCAACCCCTATCCTTGAGAAAAGACTTCAGCATATCCAAACGCTGACGGTAGTCATGGTCAACATGCTTACCTACATCAAACAGAAAAGAGTCTGAAGATACACCTATAATGACCCTCTTACCTAATCCAAATGAGCAGCTTAACAGCCTCTCATGCCCCTTGTGGACATAGTCAAAGGTTCCACCGACAACTACATGCCCGCAGACAGAACCTGCCATACAACTTCGCCTCCATGGCTTGTTCAAAACTATGACATCCGCTCACACATAAAGGTTTGGTCGCATTCAAATTGTCTTCTGAGACAAAGCCCTCGGGCGAACCACTGTTCATGACAACATTTTCATGTGAAGTGGACAATTAACATACACATCCGAATTTTTTTCCAACATGAATCAGTTTTAAGCCTATGAAGATAAAACGACATGCAAAGATAGAGAGACCTGCATTTTTGATCTAGGTCGTGAAAGCGCGAAGGAAAAGCGATAAGACAGCAGTTCCGACCATAGAAGACCTTAAAGTAATTACATTTAGATCATCGTTAAGGCTGAGGGGCGGACCTCCAAGCTTCTTGTGCCTCATACCAGAATATGATTGATGAGGATGCCAAGAGAACTAGAAGCAGTACGACAACAGGGACGGACGTGAAGATAGGTGCAGATATTACCGCAATATATACTGTGAAGACCGTGAAGAAAACCGCATACATCACAAACCTTGGAACCATCAGAGTACCAAGTCTCAAGAAATCGCGCATGAAGTCCACCTTCACTTCATTAGTGATCACATACGATCCATTGTCTTCTCTGACCAAACCCATATCTCTCAGCTTGTTAAGGTGATATTGTGCAAGAGATGGATTTGATAGATGGAGGGAGTGTTGTACTTCCCTTACTCCAACCTTTCTTCTCTTTATCACGTAAACATATACTCTTAAAGTATTGCCCCTTAGTTGCGCTTCAATCTCCCCCCTATCCATGTGACGATGCTGTCCACGTAACGTTTATTACCTTTTTGGCGTTCAACATATTGAACAGATAGAACAGTATTTCTAGAGCACCGTTCAAAAATGCTCTATTAAATCCAGCAGATTCTAAGCTTAAACCATGAGCACAAAAAGAAGTATATTGATTTCAGGTGGCCTAACATTTGCAATGACGGTAGCACTGATAGTGGCAATATCAATGTCAGGATTCACACCACAAATCTCCACCACTACAATACCAAGCACAACGTCCACTTCAACCACAAGTAGTTCAGCTACTTCAACATCCACCTCTACAGTCACATCTACTACATCCATTACTTACACCACTACACCCTACACGACAACTACTATCACAACTCAGCCGACGACAACAACTAGTGAACCCAGAGAGGAGGGTACCCTATCTATACTTCTCACAGACCCCCCCATCTTGCCAGAAGGAATCACGGAGGTCCACATTACATATGATAGCATGGCGGTGCATGCGGCAGAATCCAATGAGACACATGGCTGGATAGAAGTTGGGGGTGGAGGCACATTGAATCTGATGACCCTTGTTGACATCAGCCAAACAATCTCGTCGGTCAACATGAAGACTGGAAAATACAACTTGATCAGATTCAACATAACTGCAGCGAAGATCGTATACAACAACAGAGAGTATCCGGCGGTCGTCCGAACAGGCAACCTAACTGTGCCAATAATAGGAGGAATAGAGGTAAAAGACTACATTCCAAGTGCAACGATAATTGATGTTCATCCTACAGTCTTCAACATCGGAAGCAAATCCGAACCTGATTTCGTGATTAGTGCTGTTGCTAGAGCATACCCAGTGCCTGAAAGTGAAGAACAGCCAGAAATGCATCGAGTCGGCTTCAGAATGAACTTAGGAGACAAAGAATGGTGGAGGAGGCTCAGAGAACGATTTGCTTCCGAAATAGAGGTAACATCCTGTTCGCTATCACGTACTTCTCTGGCAGCGACTGTGAAGAATACAGGAAACGTCAGCCTTAAGCTGAAACTGGTGATAATATCGCAGCTGACCACCGTACCAAGAACTGGAAATAAGACAAATTGGACACCTATCTTCTCTGAGGCAGCCGTGTTCTGGGTGGATGAAGACGGAGGCCTTGAACCTGTAATGTTGGTACACAACAGAACCCAAACAGAAAAGGAGGCTCAAATAATTTTCTCAGGAAGAGGATACAATCTCACAGTCAGCCAGCAGATAAAATTGACTTACAATGGAGAAATCGTGTTCGGATTTGGACTCCCCATGGGTGGAACACCATTCAAACCGACATATGTGATGCCGGGCACAGAATATCTCGTAACAGTAATAGGGGACGGGGCGTTGGCAAGAACAGTTGTTGTGGCAAGTTAGGCCACTCTCCATTTTTTTGGGCAGACCATCTTCAAGATTTCCAACTGACAGAAGACAGTTATGACTGGACTGGCAGAATCGGCGATTTTATTGGAGATGAACAGATAAATAGAAATATCGTAAATGGGGGGATAGAGACGAGAGACTTGGATAAGCTAGAAGAAGCAGCATATGTTAAAGCTGGCAGAATAGCCTCTCAAGTACTCAAGGAAGTGAAGAGCAAAGTTCAACCAGGGATGACCTTCGATGAAATATGCAAATTCATCGAAGACAGATCAAGAGAGCTTGGAGGAGAACAAGCCTTCCCAGCAAACATATGCTTAAACGAGATAGCTGCACATGATACTGCAGGAATTGAAGATGACCGAACCTTAAAAGAAAGAGATGTGGTAAAGGTGGACATCGGCATCCAAGTGAACGGTTACATCGCCGACACAGCCATAACGATCAACTTTAATGAGAATTACGCGGATATGGTAAGCGCTAATCTTGAGGTGCTCAATATCGCGCTCAAGAAGGTTCGGGCTGGAGAAAGCATCAATGAGGTAGGAAACACCGTGTATTACTTTGCCATCTCAAGAGGGTACAAGACGATCACCAACCTCTCGGGACACTCTTTGGGCCAATATCAGATCCATTCAGGCCATTCAATTCCCAACACACCCTTTGACGGAATGCTAGGAAGATTCGGTGTGGGAAGAAGCTATGCCATAGAACCCTTTCTAACGAGCAAGAATGCGGCAGCCTTTGTCGATGAAATAGAGAAAGTGAACATTTACAGTATAATTAGAAGAAAGAGGTTAAAGCATGAAGTAGCTGATTCACTTCTGCAGGAGATTTGGGAAAAAAGGAAGACACTTCCATTTTCACCAAGATGGTTCATAAACTCCTACGACAAAAAAGACCTGCTAGATGCATTAGACTATCTTGTGAAAAACAAGATGATAAGAAAATATCCTGTCCTCAAGGAGGCAACCAATCAAGTGGTAAGCCAGTTCGAGCATACGGCTCTGGTTATGGAAAATAACACGATCATAACTACATCCTAGAATTGAATCACTTGATTTCTTCTTTATAGATAGAGGTTATCATTGTCTTCGAATTACATTTCTGACAGTTACCGCCCTCTTTGAACACGTAGTCGCTCACTTGAAAGAGCCTCTTCATCTTCAGATTACATGATAGGCATTCTTCTATTGTGACAACCTTTGTCTGCTTCTGCCCCTTGAATAGCTTGCTTGACATCACTGCCCAACCCCCAAGGTATTTCCAACACCAACAACTATGACCACATCGCCTTCCTTCGTCCTAGCTTCAATAAGGCTGTCAAGCCTTGACTGAACCTTTGCGGCTGCTTCAGCTATCTCCTTTGTCATTGCAGATATAGCTTCAACTATGGACTCCTTTATGATTATGGCATATAGTGGAATTCCCGCCTTAGAAGACACCTCCTCTATCTTAAACTTGTCTACACCTATACCTCCTATAGCTGCGCCGACACCTTCAGCCACTTCCCCTGACGGCTCTCCCTCCAGTTTAAGGGCAGCATCAATCATGACTATAGACGACGGCTTTAAACCGTACTTGTTTATCAGATATTCTATCGCATTCCCTATCTGTCCAACGTTGCCAGCAGGCCCCTCAGCCTTTATAACATAGAGACTTCTATTCTTGTATTTGACTTCGCCGAATACAGTGTCTCGAGCTATCGGCTTCTTCTCACAGTTTAACAGCATCTTTCCAGCCACCATCGCACCTATACCGTCTCCAAGCGGTTGACCATTCTTTATCGGTTCGATCGCGGAAAGGAGAGCATCTATCTCCCTCAGGAGGTCAGGCAATATGATCTGCAGCTGCATCAGAAGGTAAAGGTTTGAAGTCTTCTTGCCGACAAGATAGTAGTGTCGGATGACCTTATAGTAGAGGTTTAGAGCCGTGGATATCTCCAGCATATTCTCCATAATCGAGGTGGTTACAACGTCCTTGCCAGCCAACATCTTCTTGACCTCTTCCCTTACACGTTCATCTCTTACACTTAGAAGATGTTCTATCTTCTTTACAAGCCCAGCAGGATCTATACTTGTAGGTGTAATCGTAAAATATTCTATTAAATTGTCGATCTGCACAGATGCGTCTCCCTTGTAGCCATTCTTCTGGAGGAAGTCCAAGACCTCCTTCTTGGACTTGTCACGGGCATCCTTCACCTTATTCAGGGCGCTTGAAAGGGACATTAGAATTCTCTGGGTCTGAATATTTTGGCCAAAGAAAAGGTAGAGGAAGAATATGCCATAGAAGACAAGAGACAGAATCTGTTGGAGGAGCGAGTTATCTAAAGGAAACAACTGTAGTACCTGACCTTGCATCATCTCCATCATCCTCCACTAGTTTAAAGGCGCCAGCACCATTGCTTCGCGACGGCTTCTGCACATCACTAACACAATGGCGTGATATGGTTTGACTTCTGGGATCTGACGAGACCAGGTCGAACCCACATCACTATGGCCGGCTGAACATTAACGCCCAAACAACTACTAATTAAGTTTTTGTTTTCCGCACCGAAAACTTTTATCTTCCCCTTTGACGACAGCATGGCATGTTGGATGGGGCTATCGTCCAGCAAGGAAGGACAACGGGCTCCAGAACAAAATATGGGTATGCTGACTATGTTGGATGATGTAGCTTTGGAGCAGGGTGAAGATACCCGTAAGCCGTGGGTTCAAGTCCCACTAGCCCCACCTCGTCTTAGGCTCAGGCGCGAACGCTTTAAACCATAAACAGTTTATGTGAGTTTTGCGACAGCTCCTCATGAGTCTTTGATAAGAACGTGAAGTGGATGGGTTCTCCTAAAGTTAGAGAGCGTGGTAAAGTGGACGTTTTCGTATGATCCGAGACAAAAATGGCTATTGAGTCCATTATTGATAAAGAATCAAAACTACAAAACGATCCATATAGTGACTTGATCGAGACAGAGGGTATCCATACATGATAGTTCGATATGTCGATTAGGCAAACCGAAGATTGTGAGGAGGCTGCCGAGGAACTTACGGTAGCCTTCATGGAGAAGGATAGATGATAACATAAGAGTAGGCTGAATCTATAATAAGGTCATGAGCTTTCTCAGAATGTCTATTCCAGCCACTACACCAACCAACTTCGCGGTCTCCTTGTCTGAGACGATGTACATGTGATCTATTCCTTCTTCAACCATTATTGACATGAGAGACTTTAGGCTGTCGTCTTCTGTTAATATGACAGGAGACTTTTAAAACATGTTCGACTTTCAGGCCCCATTTGGCTTCTGGAAATGCTATAAGGTCTTCTATGGTAACGTGACCTAAGAGTAGGCCATCTTTTGTTACAACAGGATATACTCTATACCCGTGTTTTTTGCAGATTTCCATTGCATCTCGAATGCTCAAGTTTTCTGTCAAGGACACAGGTTCCGACTTCATTATTTCTTTAATCTTAATCATCTCAAGCCTGTCCAGAATCCTTTTTTCTTTGATTAGATGGTATAGGAGGGCAAGAGCCTTTTCTTCTTCAACAGGCTCCTTTATAGGTTGAACTTCTCGATAAAAAGAAGACTTTCCTGACGAAAAATAGCTTACTACAGCTGCAACAAGCGTTGGAATTATCGATGAGGGGCCAGATGTTTCAGCTACAAAGGCGACGCCTGCTAAGGGAGTTTTGTTTGTCGCAGCAATGAATGCGGCCATGGCGGCCATCACGATTCCAATGTTCAAATTATTGAATACTATTTTAGAGTAAAGAGAGCCAAGCAGTGCTCCAACAAATATTGATGGAATGAATAGGCCACCGCTTCCACCAAAGTTTAGGGTAATAGACGTTGCAAAAATTTTTAAAAAGATCAAGGCAATTAGAAAATATATTGTTATAGCGTAGGTGTTATCGGATACGATCGAACGTATTGTCCCATATCCCACCCCTAAAACTTGTGGCATGAATAGGCCTATAAAACCCAAGATCACACCTCCAAGTATTGAGAGATATAACAGGTTGTACTTAGATAAAAGATTGAGTCTTCTAAAGAAAAAAGTAAAGAAGATACCAAGAGCTGCTGCAAGAATTCCTATTACAACAGAATGTGCCAGCATTATTGACGTGGGAAAGGATATTCTTGGAGTTAATGGAAAAAGTGTTTCGTATCCAAGCACTTGAACTGTGGTCAAATAGGCTAGAATTGATGATATAGTCGCAGGTATAAGTGCCTCTTTAGCAAGGTCCCTTTGATAGGGCATTTCTAGTGTGAACAGTATTCCTGTAAGGGGAGCCTTAAAGATCGCAGAGAGGCCGGCAGCAGAACCACTTAGCAAGCAGACCTTAATGTCCTTTTGGCTGAGATTCAGCCTTTTGCCCAATGCCGATGCGACTCCTCCACCCAAGAGTAGGCTTGGCCCTTCTAGGCCTGCGCTGCCACCAAATCCAATCGTCAGCGCAGAAGCGATCGCCTTAACGCTCACATCTTTCAGATAAAGTGTTCCTCCTTCATAATGGTATGCTTCCAAGAGCTTATGTGTTCCACAACCTGCATTTCCACCAGCCAACTTTTTCACTATCAAATATGAGAGAACTAGGCCTAAAGTCGGTAAAAACAGTATAGTATAATTTGATAGGCTAAAGGCTAACGTTGAAAGCTTATTGAATATAGTGTATAGGCTGAAGAATAAGATGATCATTAGGCCTACAGACGGGCCTATTACCAACGATAATGCTACAGGTTTAACTTCAAAGGATGAGATAAACTTTCCCAACTTTGGCAAGCTTTAGCTCACACGCCCAAGACTCTAACGCTCGCTTTAAAAGCATAAGGTAGACTCTATAACCAGTCATTTTTATGACAACTTACCATCTGTGGACAGACGGGTTTAACTGTCATGCTATTGATCCAACTCTCTCAAGACAAATGTTATTCTCTCACTATAGGATTGGGCAGAAGTGGAGGATTTTTCACATCTTCCTCGGTGCTAGAATGCATGTTGAAGTTCTGGATTATGTAGTCTTTTATGAAAACGTCGCTAGGATTCAGCAGCCTTGTTTCCCTCTTTGTTTCATTCATATACCCCTATTGTCTAGCCCATTGCGGGAGTTTCCTCTTGACGACTCAAAGCAAAATAAAGGCGATCGTATTTGACTTGGGAGGAGTCTACTTCGCGGACGGAACCGCCGAGGCCTTAAAGAAATTCGAGAAGATACTGCATGTGTCGAAGGATGAGTTAGACAACTTTTTTGGAGGCCGATGTTATGGTAGAGATTATAGGTTAGGAAAGATCGGTGTTAAAGAATTCTGGAAAGCTGTTAGAGAACAGCTAAACTTAGAGTCTACAATGATCAGAACTTTGGAAGAAATATGGCACTCATCTTATACGAGGAATTGGGGCATGAAGACTTTGGTGAGAACCCTTAGGAAACATTACAAGGTTGCCGTACTCTCCGACAACACCAGAGAGAGAGTTGAATATTTGAACAAGAAATATCGTCTAGACAAGGAGTTCGACTGCTACGTGTACTCCTTTGAATACGGTCTATTGAAGCCTGACAGCAGACTTTTGGAAATACTTCTTGAGAAGCTGCAGGCTGGAAAGGATGAGGTGATCGTGATCGATAATTCAGAAAAAAATGTAGAATCCTTTAGAAAAGGTGGTGTCAAAGCCATAAGGTTCAGGTCTGTTGGACAGGTTAAGAGGGAGCTGTCAAACATTCTAGAACACCCAAATCTCATATGACCCGATCTCTCTTATAGTGAGGAAGCCTGCAGATTCCCCCAAATCAAAATTGCGCCCAGGATATCAAGCTCCAGCAGCTTTGTTACTTTACAGTCAATGTTTCACTCCCTCGACGGCTACGTAAGTTGTACGCCCATCTTGATTCCTATAGAATAGTAATCTTCCCGGTTTTCTCTTCTATCCAGTTTCTTCTTCAAAGTTAGAAAGATTTTATATGATAAGTATCCGAATTATGGCCGATTGAGAGCTTGATAGATGGCGACGTCGTTTCGTTTGTTTTCTCCGCTTTCCTTGTGGGACTTTCGGCTACGCTTCCACCTGGGCCAATATTTGTGATGGTGGTTACTGTATCCTTAGAGAAAGGCTTCATTCACGGCTTGATGGTTGTCTTTGGACATGCAATTGTGGAAATCCTTATAATCGCAATACTATTGTTTGGCTTAGGCTCTTTCTTAGGATCGGATGTCGTGAAAACATTCGTAAACATTGGAGGGGGACTTGTCCTAATCTTAATGGGCTACAACCTTCTTGCTGATTCCTACAGAGACAGAAGATCCACATCATTGGGAAATGTCTTAGATAAGAGTGCAGTATACAATCCTCTGGTTAGCGGTGCCATAGCGGCTATTGTGAATCCTTACTTCATTATCTGGTGGACCATGGTTGGCGGCGCATTCATATTCAAAGGATTAGAGCTTTTTGGCTTGGTTGGTATTGTCATCTTTCCCTTGATTCATTGGGCTTCTGATTTCCCTTGGTTCAGTTTTATCTCTTATTGTACGAGCAGAGGAAGGAGACTTTTGAACGATAAGGTCTACAGAATGATTGTTAGAGGCTGTGGCGTTTCTCTACTTGCCTTTGGGACCATGTTCCTCGTAGACGGTTTTATCTATATATTTTTCTGATGCCTTTGACAAAATAGAAGTAATCTAAACCACAGCGGACCATGATTGGTTTGAAGAATTGGAGACCATCTACTCAACCAATTCCTATCTTAGACATTTGCAGGACGAGAGTTCAGACATATACACAGTGATTTGCGCCTTTACTGGGTTAGAAACACACATATGTTTAACAGACTACAGCAAACCCCCATGCCGGTATGATCACCTCATATGGGAATTCACCCATAGTGTGTAATCCATGACTTTTTGTAAAATCCAGAATTTTTCCACCTACTTGATTATTTGAACTTTAAACTCTTTTCTAACAGACTTCATGCGCAAAATGTTCGTCTGCTGTAATGAGCAGTAAACCTCTTCTGATGCAAACGGAGGTTATCAAAACATCTACTACTGCTGGAAGAGGCTTAACCCTTCCTGAGAAGAGAAGCGGAAACCTTCAAGCTTCATCATAATCTTCGATAGTAGGGTAAATGACACTCAACTCTTTAAATCTAAAGCCTTTGGAAACTCTATTATATTAAAAATTGTTGTAAAGCCCTTCGCAACATGTTTTCCGCTTTTCAACAAGTTTATGAGTACGCTTGTGTCGTAAACAGCCTCTTCCATTCAAGCTCCCCTGCCTTCTTATAATATTCTATAGCTTCCTTTAAGCTTATGGAGCTCACATCTAAATTAGAGGCCCTCAATATTTTGTTTATCTTGTTTATAATAGTTGTTTTGCCATAATAGTGGGTTCTGGGGTCGTCTTCAATGTTGCGCTCTAAATATTTGGGACAGTATTGGAGATCTGGTTTTAGATTATTTAGAAGAGAAGCTAAAAACCCAAACATGGTGGACCGGGTGGGATTTATATGTAA
>Ga0129301_1000227_pt1 | contig 30117 bp, 30 predicted proteins | sample ConPoolayeHmetaG_FD_94489 | JGI IMG/M metagenome (GOLD analysis project Ga0129301, IMG submission 94489) | Hot spring microbial mat communities from California, USA to study Microbial Dark Matter (Phase II) - Cone Pool mat layer H metaG ...
GGAATAAAGTACAATAGTCAGGCGAGCCGAGACACGCTACAGAAGATAATTGGACTGTACAAGGAGGGCCTAATTTCACCTGACATGCTCCAAGCAGACGAAATGTTGAATAATAATGCGTACTTGACTCAGAAGAGCGCTTTCATCGTAGAAGGTCCTACACCGTATTACGCGGCAGTAACTCGGAATCCTGAGTTAGCCTCGAAAACTGTTCTTGCACCTCCTCCCACAGGTCCAAAAGGCATGATCACTTGGGGAAGCAAAGAAGCCATGTGTGTCTTCAAGGAATCAAAGAATGTGGATCTTGCCAAGGACCTACTCGTCTACCTCTTCAAGGACAAAACCAAGTACCTAACATTCATAAACTCAGGATATTATGCGGCATATCCCATATTCAAGAGCGTAGAAGAAAAACTCAAATCCGATCCTGTATGGGCCAGATACTTGGAAGTTGAGCCCACTATAGTAGATTACACCTATCCTCTAAACGAGCCGTCCAAAGGCGCTGACGAAGTACTCACAAAGTTCCTGTTCGCTGACGCCTTCTCTGAAACTTTAATCAACAACAAAGGTGTCGACGAGACAATAGCAAGCATCGACGTGCAAATGAAAGAGGTCTTCAAGAGAACATACGGCAAGTAAAGGTGTCATATGAGACAAAAAATTAGGGAGGCGCTGGAAGGATACGCCTTCTCAACGCCTGCCTTCCTCCTACTTTTTCTAGTACTGTTCTTTCCTTTCTTGTATGTTATATATATTAGTTTCTTTACCAAGATTTTTGGTTATGAAGCCATATTTTCCGGGTTGAAGAATTACCTGGAAATAATTGGAGACCCAATTTTCCGTTATTCGCTAAACATTACTTCAGTATATACAATATCTTCAGTTTTGTTGAAGTTGGTCATTGGACTGGGTTTCGCCCTATTCTTGTCTCAAGAGTTCAAAGGGCGTTCAATCGTTAGAGCCATTGCAGTCATACCTTGGGGACTTCCGTTGTTTGTGGTCGCTTCAGTATTCTTCTGGTTTTTTGACTACAATTTAGGATTGGCGAATCTTCTCCTAAAGCAAATACTGAACTTGAAGCCAGTCTTTTGGCTTGGGCCACAGCTGGCTGTGCTGTCAATAGTTTATGTTAATGTCTGGAAAGGTATTCCTTTTTTTATGGTCAACTTCTTGGGCGTCTTGCAGACTGTCCCAAGAAGCTTGTATGAGGCTGCCGAAATTGATGGAGCAAACGCTTGGCAGAGGTTCGCGCATATAACGATTCCCGGGATCAGATACGTAGTGTTAATCGTGTGCCTTCTTTCCACTATCTGGACGTTTGGCGAATTCGATACAATCTTCTACTTGACAAGAGGGGGGCCAGGATATATTACACACATTATTCCGATATATATCTATTTTCAAGCCTTTTCAAGATTTGATATTGGGATGGCAGCTGCTGTCTCAGTGCTTACTGTGCCGATCTTTTTAACCTTGATATCAGTCATTCTGTGGGCTTTGAGAAGGTGAGAGGTTGAAAAAAAGTTCTTCTAGACTGATCAATTTCTTTCTGATATACTTCCTAGCCGCGGTGGTTGTTATCTGGACGGTCCTACCGCTTTATTGGATGATTACGACCGCGATCAGGCCTGAAAAAGAAATATATGAGGGACTAATAATTCCACGCGAAATCAGTTTTAATTCATTACTTGCCATCTTCGGTTTCGGCGAAGAATACATAACTGTCGGAAGTACCATAACCAACTACTTGATCAACAGTGTTTATCTCTCAACAGTCGTTATGATATTAGCCACCCTGTTGGGCATACTGGGAGGCTACTCCTTAGCTAGAATGAGATTTCCAGGCAAAGACGTACTGTCAAGTGCTTCCCTATTTGCTTACATATTTCCAACGGTCGTTGTCATGGTCCCAATATTTTTCATCTTCTCCTCTTGGAGTCTCGTTAACACACAACAAGGATTAGTCTTAGCCCTACTTTCTGTCGCTCTCCCATATACGCTTTGGATGTTGCGTGGGTTCTTCCAGACGATTCCGATTGATCTTGAAGAGGCAGCTTTCCTAGACGGCTGTTCAAGGCTGCAGACTTTGTTAAGAGTCGTTTTTCCTTTGGCAGTTCCAGGTGTTGTTGCGACATCGACATATGCTTTCATTTTAGCTTGGAGCAACGTTCTTTTCCCTCTTATTCTTGTGAGCAGAACTGACCTACAAGTGCTTTCAATAGGTATATTGAATTATATGAAGGCCGACTTTGTTCCATGGGATCGGCTGATGGCTGCAAGCCTTGTTGCAAGCCTACCTCCGACATTGCTGTTCTTCGCTGTACAAAAGTACATTGTCGCAGGGCTCACTGCTGGAGCAGTTAAACGGTAAAAAGTGCTCTGATGCCCAAGAACGTGAATATGGTACGGATGTGAGGTTTGCTGTCTTCGTTGTGAAGATAGATTGCAGATGAGCTAAATTTAGAATAAGACTTAAATCACATTTGGTCTACGGAATATCGATGGCATATGAAAAAGCCAGTCATTCTGAACTTTGTTTCAGGTGGTCCTGCTAGATTCTTTTCTGAAGACTTCTACACCAAATACGAGGTGAGACCTAGCCCACATAAGGCTAGGATGAGCAAGGAAGAACTCATATCTATCATTGGGGATGTTGACGCTACGATAGCTGGGGTGGAACCGTATACTAAAGAAGTCTACGACGCCGCATTAAGACTTAAGTTGATTGCAAGATACGGTGTTGGCTATGACAACGTCGATGTGGCTGAAGCAACGAAGCATGGGGTTTTCGTCACAACCCTACCTGGTATAAATGCTGAGACAGTAGCCGAACACACCTTAGCCTTCATCCTTGCGGCAACAAGGGATATAGTCAATATGGCACGAGAAACCAAACCAAACACTTGGCATATCATATCTAAGAAATACTACTCTGAGAAGACACCATTCGAACTGCACGGCAAGACTTTAGGGATCTTAGGCTTAGGTGCGATTGGTTCCACGGTCGCGAAGCTTTGCGCTCCATTTAAGATGAAGATGCTAGCTTTCGACCCGTACATAACTCCTGAGAAGGCTAAGGCGATAGGAGTTGAACTCACAAGCCTAGAAACGTTGCTAAAGGAATCTGATATATTGACCATACACGCGCCCTTGACGAATGAGACAAGGCACATCATAGGCGAGAGAGAACTTAAGTTGATGAAAAGGACTTCTATATTGGTTAACGCCTCAAGAGGCCCTCTTATCGACGAGCATGCACTTTACAAAGCCCTAAAGGAAGGGTGGATATCTGCAGCCGCACTAGACGTCTTAGAAAAGGAACCACCTGAGATTGACAATCCGCTCTTCACTTTGGACAACGTGATTATAACCCCCCATGTTGCCGGTTCAAGCATTGAGAATTTCATGCGATGTGACGCGATGATTGAACAACAGATAGCTGAAGCTCTGGCAGGTAAGGTGCCGACGTTCGCCTTGAACCCTGAAGCTGTTAACTACAGAAAGAAATAGCGCCCTTGAGATGGAGGGGCAATTTTTTTGACTGTGCCATATACAGAATATGCCCAACATCAGGGCTAAGTCAGACTTTTTCTTGACGGTTTTGCCTACACTAAGCGCGCATCTACCAAAGATCGAGAGCTCATTAAGCAACTACGCAACAACAAAGCTTATAATGGCTCACCGAATAGGAATCGATGAATCAGATGAACCATCGAGAGAGATTCTTTACCGCTCTGAATCTAGGTGAACCTGACCTTGTGCCGGTCACAGACTTGGGAATGGACCCCCCGATCGTCGAAGCAATATTGAACAGAGATCTTGGATTCGGGCTTACAAAATTTGGTTGGAATATCTCGTTCACTAGCGAGAAGATGGGAGCTTGGCAGTCGGCAATAGACTATAGAAGGAATCTGATTGACGCATGCATGAAGTTAGGGTTTGATGGGGTTCCAGCCTTATCAGACTACTCCATAGTGAACAAAAGGTACGCGCCCAGATTTATAGACCAACTTAGGTTTGTGGACCAGTGGGGAAGAGTCATGCAGACCAATGAAAGAGCCAAGACTACCTATTTTGTGGGCGGTATCATAAACAATGAGGAAGACTTGGATAGAATTGAGTTACCTGATGCATCGGATCCTGATATAGTTGAAATGATGGACGAGATCCTCAAGCCTCTCAGGAAGACAGATGTGGCTATCATGGGCCAGGTTCACAGCGGCTGGCATCTTGCCTTTCAGGCCAGAGGAGGAATCGACAAGATTGCCATCGACTTCTACAAGAATCCCACATTTGCGAGGAAATTGATCAACAAGTATGCGGAAGCCTTTCAGAAACTGGCTCATGCGATGATAGAAGCAGGGGTTGAAGTCCTCTGGGTTACAGACGACTATGCCGACAACAATGGTCCCTTGGTCCATCCCAAACTTATCAGAGAATACGATCTTCCCAACCTCAGAGCGATGGTGAACTTGGGAAAGAAGCATAACGTTCCAGTTCTCAAGCATTCAGATGGAAACCTATATAGAATAATCGACGATCTAATAGATACAGGCATAAGAGGGCTGCATCCTATTGAGCCCGGAGCCATGGATTTGGGTGATGTGAAGAAAAGATATGGCCACAGGATATGTCTACTGGGTAGCGTGGACATGAGGTATGTCCTTCCCTTCGGGAATGAAGAGGACGTTCGAAGAGAAGTCAGAAGGTGTATTGACGAAGCCGGAAAAGATGGAGGGTATATTCTTACTTCAAGCAATTCCCTGCACTCTGATGTCAAGCCACAAAACATCTTTGTGATGGTCGATGAGGCAAGAAAATACGGTAAGTATCCTCTGCAGAGGGCTTGAAGGCTTCGACTCATAGCGGACACAGCGGCCTCCAAGAATCAAATATTCCTGATATCGTCCTCTGTTATCCTCATTGGGCAATTTGAATTACATCTGGCGTGCAATCGATCTGCTCCTCTTAGCATCCTCCCCCAATATGGGAGCTAGATGGGACTTTGAACAAGAATCCGTCAGAACGCACGCCTTGTCCAGGCAAAAACACCTTTCCTCAGAACCTGATTGTTCATATTTAAGATCATGCTCATTTACAGCCGATCTCCATACCATCATACGAGACCCCTTACTATCTACTTTCGTTGGTTGAGTCTTATCATGGCAGTTTGCATCTATGTCCACTTGTTGAAACTTTAAGGCTGTTGTGGTCAGGTTGGAGAACTTGATTCGATTGCTTCCTTGAGTTTTTCGAGGAACCTGTCGTTGTCCTTTCTTGAGCCGACTGTTACTCTTAGACAGTTCTCGAGCATCCTAACGCCGGTTAGGTTCCTTACACTTATTCCCTTTCTAAGTAGTCTCTGATGTATGTGATTTGCGTCGACGCCAGAGAGCTTGAATAGTATAAAGTTAGCCACGCTAGGGTATGGTATCACGTGGTCGATGGACTTCAAGGCGGCAAAGCATCTCTCCCTCTCAGCAACCGTCTTGTTCACCCATTTCCTCACCTGTTTGACATCCGATAGAGCCTTAACACCTAGCTTGAGCGAAGTCACACTTAGTGAGTTAGGCGGTCTCACATAATTGAGTTTGTCGACTGTCCACTTATTTGCCAGAATATACCCAATCCTCTCACCTGCAAGAGAGAAGGCTTTGGACAGGGTTCTAACTATGATTACGTTCGGAAAACGTCCTATGAGATCAACGGCGGACTTGCCACAATATTCGTAGTAGGCTTCGTCCACGATGACTCCACATCCCAGCTCTTTCGCCAATCTTTCTATGTGCGCGATCTCAAGAAAGGTGCCTGTTGGATTGTTTGGGTTAGATAAGAATATCGCAGCAGCCTCCTTTTCCCTGCCGACTCTAATAATTTCTTCAATGTCGTCCGCGAAAGGGGGTTGGCGTCTCCTGCTAACTTCGATTACTTGTGCTCCTGCGATCTGGGATGTGATCCTAAACATAGAGTACGTCGGTGTTGAAAGGACAACTTTGTCACCGTTGTCCAAGAGCGTCTTAGCTATCAGGTCTAAGGCCTCATCAGCCCCGTTTGTCACAACAATGTTTTCAATGTTCACCTTGTTATAGTCCGCAATAGCCTCCGATATCTCCGAATACTTTGTGTCAGGATATTGGTTTACAGGTAGGTTTGGCAGGTCGATCGCAACCTCTCTAAGCCATTTCTTGGGAATGAATGGAGACGTGTTCGTGTCCAACCTTAACACTTCATCTGCAGATATTCCAGCTATGGCCGCAATCTCTTGGGGAGACATTTCCCATTCATACGGTTCAAACTTGTCGAATACTTCCCTGATCTTCATGACGGGAAGTCTGGAGTGTTGTTCTGTCTATTTAATCTTGCGTGTACTTTTTGGCTTTATTCTTCTTCAGACCGTGTGGAATTAAAACATAGGAACCTGAATGGCTTCCAGTTTTGTCTGCTCAGAAAAGGTGCGTCGAAGACATGCTTTAAACAAAGTGTGAATGTGCTTCAAGGAAGCCGTATGCTATGAAATGTTAAGTTTTGGAAACTGAGATGAACGTTGCCTAACAGATGAATTATGTCAAAGAAAGGCCCTTAAACCTGACGGCGATTTACTGCTTTTTCTATAGAAGAGGACGAAGACTGTCAAAGCTGCAGTAAATGTCTCCTTTTGAAGCCGGCAATAGGAAGTTGCCGAATTCCAATTTCTCCGGCGCCATAACTAAAACGTTCTCACATTTAACTGAAGTAAGACTTGAAAAACCCTGTCTCGACAATTTTTTCCTCGACCTTTTCTAGCCTTGATTCTTGAGCATACCAATAATTCTGTTAATTTGAGACTACCAATAGAATATATCTTGCCCATAGTTATCTTTGATTTCTGCTTGGAAACTTGCTGAGATTCTATTCAAAGCGAAAAATATTTATAGGATGAGCTTCGATGAAAAAAGACAAGAGTATGAGCTTTGTAAAGATTGGTGAATCAACCGAGATTGCTCCGGGCAAGATGAAGAAGGCTAAGGTTGGGGATAATGAATTCTTGATAGCAAACGTTAATGGTAAATACTACGCTATTGGAGCCAGATGCACTCATGCTGGAGGGGATCTCTCGCAGGGTTCCCTGGAGGGTAATGTTATAACCTGCCCAAAGCACAAAGCGAAATTTGATGTGACTACAGGTAGGGTTGTTTCTGGGCCAAAGATTCCGCTGCTACACCTCAAAATCAAAGATGAACCGTCCTACCAGGTAGTGATTGATGGAAACACACTGCTGGTCAAAACTGAATGATGTTGAGCCGTCCGATAGTAACCTGAATGGTTGTCTTATTTTGTAGAGTTATGAACGTCTTTAGGGATGAAGTATGAGGCTTTGGACAACCTGCTCTGTGATGCTCGCACTTGGTTTTGGGTACATCCAGGCTTTATGGTCATTTTTTGACCAAGTGTTGGATAAAGTAAGTTCGCAATGTCAGGTTAGCGGCTAAGGTTAAAGCGTTGTCCTGCAAACCTGGAGCTTATGTAGTCGGGTATGTGCTCCCTTTCAGTTTTTTCTCGTCCGCCAACGTAGACTACACGTAGGTCCTGGACGTTGGTCCCTCTAGCTCCTGTGAATATTAAATCCTTCAACTTGGATAGGACGTGATATGAATTATGTAAGTCTAGCTCTTCAAAAACTTGTATTTTCTCCTCTTCAGCTCTTGTCATCGTGTAGCCATCCACTATTCCCCCAGCGGCGTCTGTCGGCCCGTCTGTGCCATCTGAATCACATGAGGCTATTACGATGTTTGGGCTGCTTGCGATTCTGGGTGCGGTCGATAGGACGAATTCCTGATTTCTTCCACCTTTTCCCTTCTTTCCCCCAACTGTGACAAGAAGCTCTCCTCCACATAATAGAATGCAGGGTGGCTTGAATGGTCTATTGTATAGCTCGATCTCTTTCGCCATGTAGGCTAGGACATTTCCTGCATCCTTGGCTTCGACATCGCTCAAGCTCGACGCAATGATTCTTGAACGGATTCCTATCTGTCTTGATCTTCTTGCGGCTGCTTCCAACATGTACTCAGGCCCCATTACTCTGAAATGGTACTGAGGTTTGCCATCTAGTTCGCCTGGACGTATGGGACCATACTGTGGATCAGATTTCTGAAGATATTTCCGTACCGAATCAGGGACTTTGTCCCAAAGGCCATATTTTCTCAAGATTTCTATGGCGTCTTTGTAGGTGCCTGTGCCGCTGCCTTTCCTCTTTACATTTATCTTTAGTCCAACTGGCCTTTCGTCGGTGTGGAATGCTATTAGAGTCGCGTCCCCGACATACCTCTCATCTTTTCCTCTCAAGATCGTAAGGTTCCATCTGACTGTGTTCGTGTCCCACATGGATGCACCGCAATCAAAGTAAAGTCTCCTGGTTACTTCCTGTACATCATTTAAGGTTAAGCCTGGACCTGGAAGAGTCATGAGAGCAGAAGCCCCCCCTGATTCTGAGAAGAACACTATGTCACCCTTTCTCGCCTTCTTCTCGATCTCCATAACCTTCTTAGAGCCTTCTACACCATCTTCATCAGGTATTGGATGACCAGCCAACGTCACTCCAATCTTCTTCAGTTGTACCTCTTCCCCTTTCTTTGCGTTGATGTGTCCCTCTGTTATCAGATCACCTAACACGTCTTCGATGGCCTTCGCCTGTCTCTGTGCTGCCTTACCACCGCCTACAACATAGATGTTGCCCACCTTCGACAGGTCAAATACCAGTGGGCCTTGCATTTTCTTGCCATCCGGAGTGTAATAGCTGAAACCTTTGCGGCCGACAGTCAGTTTTCCTTTGCTCACCCTGATCAACTTTCTTGTCGAGAAATATGGGTCAGATGCTCTAAGGCCTGCCTCAAGTATTTCTAAGACAATCCTTCTCCCTTCAATGTTTCCGTGCTCAAGCAGCTCTTTTGAGTTACTTATTATCGCCATAGAACAAACCTCAAACCTGCTCTTTTCCTCCAAGAGAAAGGCTCGAAGAACTCACTACGTCTCACGGCGTCGACGACGTCTTCAACGGTTCCATTCTATCCAAAGATGCCGCCAAAACCTTCAAGCGACTTCTCGCCTTCTTCGCTCAACCGGGTTAGAACCTTCTCCTTCTCTTCTCCTACAACTTCCACCCCAAGTTCTTTTGAAAGTTCCACGGCTTTCTTACATTGTTCTTGGTCACCGAGGACCCGTATGTAGAAGCCTCCATCTCTGCCCAAAGAGGCAGACTCGTGAACGATGATATTCGCTCTTGAGACTACATTGTCGCCATAGAGCTTCTGCTTAAGCTTCTCACTGTTCTTTTGCTCAACAAAGAAGACGGTTTCCATATTGCTCAAGAAGGCTTGCCGTCATCTTTATTTAAGCATATATCTGCAAAGTATTCTTCACTTATCGGCTCTAAACAAAGCATATTCGTTCCTTTATGATGACTGAACGCATGCAAAGTCTCCATTTCAAATATAGTTCCATTCTCTCGGTCAGAAAGTACATTTAACCACGTTGGCGAAACGGATTTATACCTGCTTTGAACGCATGACGTCTATATGTCTCATTTCTCTATGGAAAGACGCCTGAACATATCCGTTGACCTTGATTCAACTCTGGCAAGAACCATGGACTCCTGGATCAATGAATTGAACAGAAGGAAGAAAAGTCACTATAGAGTATATGACATAGTCGATTGGGACCTATGTCGGCTATTTAACATATCAAAGTCTGAAGTGATAGACATCTTTGATACCGCTGTATGGTGCAACTGGAGTTTTCGGATGATTCCTCCTACAGAGGAAGGTCTTTCGGAGAAGATAAGAAGGATAAAAAGATATGGACGCCTCGACGTTGTGACAGTCTTGCCAGAGCATCAAGTCAAATACTCCAAACGGTGGCTGTCATACCACGGCATTCAATATGACAACTTTGTGCTGGCGGCAGACGGCAAAGACAAGATTCACATGCCATATGACGTGTTCATAGACGACAACCCTGCATTGGCTGACAACAATGGAAAGATAGTTTTGCTGTACGACCAGCCTTGGAACCAAAACGTAGAGACCGGCGTAATAAGGGTGTATAGCTTCGACCAAGTGATACAATTCCTTGACCTATCATATCGACATCTGACCGAGTAGATTCGATAAAAGATTGAAAAAGATCTAATCGAGCTTCCAGAGACCAATCTAACTCAGCAATTCCCATTGTCGCCAATAGACTTACTGCCAAAGGTCGGCACAAAAGATATGTTTATATTCGAGACTGATCCAATGACCTCGACCTAGATGATGAACTGGAGCAAGGCATTCTGGAAAGGATTCATAATCTTTCTATGGAGCATTTTGTGGTCGATTGTTGGGATGCTGATCTTCCTTTTGCTGAGCGCCTCCATCTTTGCTAGCATGATGAATATGATAAAGGACCCTCAGGACATAATTAGGAATCCTCAAATAATCTCAGAGATCACATCGAACTATGTTGGCCCTTTGATGCTGATAATGGTCATTGTGGCGATCTTTGTAGGAATAGCCACATACGCGTCAGTGGTCAAGGTGATCTCGGACACGATCTTGGATGAGATCAAGAAGGCTCCATTGATACAGCATATTCCGCCACCGCCTCCACCCCCTCCGCCTCAGATGGAACCTTCCACCCCCTTGGAAGAGAAGCAATGAGAAGAGAATATTCACTATGGAGCCATTCTACGTTTATATAGATCAAAAGACTAGAATCCACCGTGCCCAAGCAGCCGCGTAGAATGTTGTTAGGGGTGTTTGATGAGTGCGCCTACGTTATCATGGGCTCTCTAACCGGTTCCGCCAAATCCTTCTCAGACCTACTAGCAGGCACTGGTCTTCCAAAGTCCTCACTATACGTCACGTTAATGAAGCTGGCTGAGAACGGTCTTGTCGTCAAAAACGGTGCATTTTTCTCGCTTTCCCAGAAAGGAGAAACTTTATACAAGACTATGTACGCCATCACAGAGAAGCCTGCCATCCCACAAGAGAAGACAGAAGTTGTTCCCGAGAAAAGGAGGGAATCGACAATCAGCAAGATACTCGGTGGCATCAAAAGAATCCTGAGAAGATAAACATATCTTTCAGCATGAAAAGTTTATATCAGTTATGGTTTTGGATTTAAGGAGTTTAAAAAATGATAGGGCAAGAAGAACAAGGCGAACCGATCCTTTCAGAGGAAAGAAACTACTTCAGAGACATATTCCCCTTCGACGTTCCGCCAATTGCAAAATACCAGAAACCCATCAACAAGATATGGATCACCGACACAACTCTACGTGATGGCCAACAGGGATGGAAGACATTCTCAGTTGAAGAATCACTGAAGATATATGAGATACTAAGTGCCATGGGCGGTAAGAAAGGTGTCATCAAAACCACGGAACTCTTCCTCTACACCAAAAAGGATAGGGAAGTTGTGCGGAAGATCAAGGGTCTAGGATTCGAATATCCAAAGCCCGTCGGGTGGATTAGGTCAGCCTTGAAGGATGCGGAGATGGTTGTCGAGGAGAAGCTGGAAGAATCAACAGTCCTATGTTCGATTTCAGATTATCACATCTACAGCAAGTTCAATATGGCCAGAAGTAAGGTTCTAGAGAAGTACCTGGAGACGGTAGAGTATCTTCTAAAGAAAGGCATCATACCAAAATGTACCCTAGAGGACACAACACGTTCTGATATAAGAAACGTCGTGGTTCCTTTTGTGAGGAAGCTTGTCAGGCTATCTGAAAGGTATAAAGTTCCAGTTAAAATAAAGATCGCGGACACTTTGGGGGTTGGCCTTCCATTCAGAGAGGTCGGCCTGCCTCGCAGTATCCCGGTCTTGGTGGAAACCATTATTCAAGAAAGTGGAATAGATCCTGAGAACGTTGAATTTCATGGCCATAATGACCTTTTCATGGTCACCGCCAATCATCTGGCTGCATGGCTGAGTGGTGCGGCTCTTTCAAACTGTACGCTCTTCGGTATTGGTGAAAGATCTGGCAACTGTCCTCTTGAAGCAATGCTCTTAGAGTACTCTATGATCAAAGGCTCCGGCGACTTGAACTTGAAGGAGATCACGAGAGCCGCTAACCTATTCAGCGAAATGAACTTCTACTTTCCTGAGCATTATCCATTGGTGGGCTCGAATGCGTTTAGAACAAAAGCGGGAATTCACATCGATGCTCTCTTGAAGAATCCTGAAGTTTATCTTCCTTTTGACCCTATAAGGGTCTTGGGAATTTGGCCAAAAGTCACGATAGATCAGTATTCTGGAAGAGCGAGTGTGGTATACTGGATAAGAGCCTACCTGAACTTGGACAATGACGATGATCTGAAGAGGGATCCAAGAGTTGCAGAGATACATCAGGCGATCTTGAAGGCATACGATGAAGGTAGACAAACCCCCTTTACCGACGCCGAAATGCTTGAACTAATGAGAAAGTACTTTCCTGAGCATGTGAATGCCAATAATAGTACGAGAGCCATGATTCAGTGAAGACTATTGTCCACGATCGTAGAGAAGATACTTGCGAAATCCTCTGGAAAGAATAGGGTTGCTGCAGGCGATTTCGTGGTATCAAATGTAGATGTTGTGTTTGCACATGACGGCACCGCGCTACTTGCAATTGAAGGTATGAAAGAGCTTGCAATAAGTAAAGTCTTTGACTCCAAAAAAGTGGTCTTCTTCATCGACCACGCTGCGCCAAGTCCATCCCCACAGATCTCCAACATACACATGGAGTTGAGAAGGTTCGCAGAGCAGCAGGGAATCAGACTATTCGATGTTGGGTCTGGAATCTGCCATCAAGTTCTTCCAGAGGAGGGATACGTGCGGCCTGGTAGCGTCGTAGTGGGCGCTGATTCACACAGTGTGACACATGGTGCATTCAATGCGTTTGCAACAGGAGTTGGCAGCACAGACGCTGCTCTAGCCATGGCGACAGGAAAACTTTGGTTCCGTGTACCGGAAACAGTCAAGATCGATGTCCATGGTAGATTTAAGAAGATGGTCATGTCTAAGGACCTCGTGCTAAAGGTCCTCGAAACAGTCAGAGCAGATGGACTAACATATGCATCGGTTGAATATCATGGTGACTGCATCGACAATCTTTCGGTTGACGCGAGAATGACGATCGCAAACATGTCGGTGGAAATGGGTGCCAAGGCTTGCCCAATGGAGCTCAACGAGCAGACGGTCTCATGGCTTGCATGCAGAGTGCCTGAACTTGCCCCTGTGAAGGCAGACAGAGACGCCGAATACTCCAAACAGTTTTCCTTCAACGCCGAAGAACTTGAGCCTATGGTTGCGGCACCCTCTAACGTCGACAACGTCAAGAACATCAGAGAAGTTGAAGGCCAAGACGTGGACCAAGTGTTCATAGGCAGCTGTACAAACGGAAGGATAGAAGACATCATGATGGCGACCAAGATAATTCAGGGCAAAAGAGTTCGTACAAGATGTATAGTGATACCGGCTTCACGGAGAATATACATAGAAGCACTGAATGCAGGATATCTGGAGAAGCTGGCTGAAGCAGGATGCACCGTCGGCCCCCCAACATGTGGTCCATGTATTGGCGCACACATGGGGCTGCTGGGAGAAGGAGAAGTCGCGGTATCGACCAGTAACAGAAACTTCACAGGAAGGATGGGCTCAAGCACCTCCAGAATCTTTTTAGCCAGCCCTGCCACCGCGGCTGCAACTGCACTCGAAGGCAAGATTGCAGATCCCCGCAAATATGGTGACGGACCGTGAAGATAACAGGTGTTGCTGTAAAGGTAGGAGACCACATAAACACAGATCTAATAATATCTGGAAAGTACAAGTATAGAACACAGATCATAAGCGAACTTGCAAAGTATGTCTTCGAAGACCTCGATCCTAAACTAAAGGATAGACTGTCAGTCGGTAGCATCATTGTCGCCGGAAAGAATTTTGGATGTGGTTCAAGCAGAGAGCAAGCTCCAAGAGTTCTGAAGGCAGCAGGTGTTAGGGCAATACTTGCTGAATCATTCGCGAGGATATTCTTCAGGAACTCTGTTAACGTGGGTTTGCCTACGGTTGTCGCTAGCCAAGGATTTCTTCACGAAATAGACGACGGAGACGTGCTTATGGTTGACCTTGTTTTGGGCAAGCTCTATGACGAGACCACCGAGAAACATAGCGAAGTCAAGCCATATCCGAGCTTCATGCTTGAGATCGTCAAAGAAGGGGGGATTGTGGAATATTATAGGAAACAGGGTGTTTTTCCCTGGGATAAAGGCACAGATTGCCACTCAGAAAGCTTGTAGCGTAGACGTGCTTTACGCTAAACAATCGATTTTTTGCCTAAAAAAGGCAAGATGTAGGCAAAACTAAGTGCAACAAAGAACCTTTATCACCAAGGTCCAAGACAGAATTGATTATAGAATGATGAAAATGATGGCACCAAAGCAAAGATTTATATATAGTTATTTGGAATTAAGCAATATGCCAACAAAGGGTGACATAGGAAAGGTTCTAAAGGACATGGTTGGAGAAGAACAAGACCTATCAAAGAAGTTGCGTCAGCTTGCCGACAGTATAGATAGTGCTGTGATTAAATCGTTGATCGAATCCGTCGCAATGGATTCTGAGAAGCATTCGTACTTATACCTTGCTGCTATCGATCTGCTTGACAAAACCAGAAGAATGGTTCCGGAAAAGGACATCGAGAAGATCCAAGAAGACATTGACTTCCACATTAGAAACGAGGCTAGACATTTTGACGATGTTAAGCAAATAATAGATTCGGTCGACGACTCTAACATGAAGATGATATTGACTCTGATCTTGGAGGACGAAGGAAGGCATCACAGAATATTTCAGGAGTTGAAAAATGCCATAATGTCCAAAGAGGCACTAACAGAAGAAATTGTCTGGGACATGGTCTGGAGAGACGCCGTCTTCCATGGTGGACCAGGCGGATAACCTCTCTCTGTAAAGATTTCAGAAACTACATTCTTGAGGAGCGTATTAGTCAACTTTCCTGATAGATATATTGAGACCTGAATTTTCCCTTTTTGTATTTCGTAAACAACTATCCTAACGCATTATCGATGTCAGCTATCAGATCATCTACGTCTTCCAATCCAACGGAAAGTCTTATGAGGTTCTCAGTGATCCCAAGCTCTTCCCTCACTTCCTCAGTCATACCACGGGCCGCACTCTGTATCGGGTAGGTGGCCAGAGACTCGACACCTCCGAGACTGGGTGTCGACTTTATGATCTTCACATTTCTCATAAAGCTGAGGGTATCTTCTTTACCGCCCTTTATCTTAAAGCTCAGGACACCGCCATATGCTTTCTCGTAAAATATCCTGTCTGCGATAGAATGGTAGGGGCTATCCTCCAGCCCAGGGTAGAAGACCTCCTCTATCTTACTGTGATCGTGCAGGAACCTGGCCAGCTCTTGCGCTGTCTTCGATTGCTGAAGAAATCTTGCCCTTAGCGTCGGCAGCCCTCTAAGCACAAGGAATGCTTCAAACGGATTCATTATGTTTCCAAGCTTCTTTCGCCACTCCCAAAGCTGCAGTATCGTCTTTGAATCTGATGCTATCGATCCTCCTATGACGTCATTGTGTCCTGCGATATACTTGGTCAGGCTGTTCATGGACAACCAGGCGCCATGTCTAATAGGCCTTAGTAGCACAGGTGTCGCAAACGTGTTGTCCACAACCAATTTGGTTCCTGTTTCTGAACATCTTCTTGCGACCTCTTCCACGTCGACAACCTTCAGAAGAGGGTTGGTGATCGTCTCTACAACCGCCAACTTTACCTTGGTGTTGATCTCCCTGACAAGCTCTTGGGTTTCCGGCCCCGCTAGCACAGTCTCAATACCATATTTTTCTAGGTCCTTCGCAAGTTGCTGAGTGAGCCCATAGCTCTCTTTTGTGATCAGGATTCTATCGCCAGAAGACAATGTCGAAAAGTAGATTGTGGATATTGCGGCCATACCACTATTGAAGGCAAGCGAGTCCTCAGCCTCCTCAAGCTTGCGAATGGTCTTCTCGAGGGCGTAGACCGTCATGTTTTCTTCTCTCGAATATTTTAAGTCAACATTTCGTTCAGTCTTTCTCTGTTCGCCGGTTTTTCTATCAAACTGCTCCCAAATTGACGTCATATAGATCGGCACCTTGAACAATCCTGTCTCTGAGTCGTAGTATTCGTGCCCGTGCACACTATTGGTTGAAAAGCCCCTCTCCTTGGATTTTTCCCTCGTCTTTGGCCTTTGGTTCATCGCGCCGACAGAGACCTGCATCTAGAATAAATATTTAACCGTTCACAACCTGAACTATCCAAGCTAAAAGATGCCTTTTTTGAAAAAGTAAACCCACGGGCCTCGGATAAGTACAAGATTTGTGCATTATCTTTATATACGGTATGATTATGAGATTGGCCGTGGTTGGCAGATGGGTGGTTTAGTTCATAAGTGCCAGTGAACGTCAAGCTTGTGTGAAAACCTTAGTGTGTACTGTCAAAAAATTCCTCAACCACGAAATCGGTTTATGAGGCTGTTTACAGTTGGCAAGAATCAGTTTTGCGATACCAAAAGGGTCCTTGGAGAAGTCAACATATGAATTTCTTGAGCGGGCATTTATTAGAATATATGGGAAAGAACGTAGCTACAGGCCGACTTCAAGTGATGTCGACCTCAGATTCAAGATATTGAGGCCTCAGGAGATACCCATATATGTTTCCGATGGACTATATGATTTGGGGATCACAGGCCTAGACTGGGTTAAGGAAACAGGTGCAGACGTCAAGATCCTACTTGACCTGGAATATGGTGCGGCTGACCTTATAATGGCTGTTCCGAAGACAGCGGAGGCCAATTCGATAGGAGAACTCCTTGGCCTCTATCATCTCTCCAAAAGGATATTGAGAATTTCAACCGAGTATCCTTCATCTGTATGTAAGTATCTGCTTTCGTTGCCAGAATATCAGAAGCTCTATGGCAAGGACAGGCCTATCATCATTACGCCCTGGTGGAAGATTGGCGAGAATTCCTTTGTACAGATATATCTCTCATTTGGCGCAACCGAGGCTAAGCCGCCGGAGGAGGCGGATGCGATAGTTGACATCTCCGAAACCGGGACAACTCTGGAGCAGAATGCCTTGAAAGCAATCGGTGTCATTGTGAGATCTCAGGCGGTCCTGATTGCTAACAGGTCTTCACTGACAGACTCTGACAAAAAAGAGAAGATCTACGATGTCGTCGCCCTCTTCAGAGGCGTCATCGAAAGCAGAAAGAAGCTTCACATATTCGTTAATGTTAGACAAGACAATCTAGAAGCCCTTCTATCAATGCTTCCTGGACTCAAGGGGCCGACAGTCAGCTCTCTCTCCAAGCCTGGCTGGTATGCGGTAAACACGGTGATCGACAAGTCAGACTACATTCGGTTACTTCCCAAGCTCAGAAAGATCGCCCAAGGTCTGGTTGTTCACGAACCTCAACTGATAATGCCATTAGAGGACATATCTAGACAGGAAAATGGGGAATGATGTTATGCGTTTCTTCGAGCTTGACAGCTACAACATAATAGAAGTGGTGGACTCAGTCAGGTCATTTAAGGTAACTACACGCGACATCAGTGACAGAGTCTCGAAGATAATAGAAGATGTCAGAAGAAGAGGTGATGCCGCAGTTGCCGAATATACCAAGACTTTTGACGGAATCACACTCAAGCCAGAAGAATTCAAGGTTTCGAAGGAAGAGATCTCTGACGCCTATGATAAGGTCTGTTCGGAGGATATCAAAGCGCTTAGGACGCTAGAGAAGAATATTCGAATAATTGAGTCAACCTCACTTAGACAACTCCAAAGTCGAATCTATCGAAACGGTATCTTCGTGCGCCAAGAGACAAGGCCCCTCTCAAGCGTAGGATGTTATGTGCCAGGTGGCAAGGCATCGTACCCCAGTACACTTATGATGACGGTTGTGCCTGCTCGGATAGCGGGCGTAAAGAGGATCGCTGTAGTCACTCCTCCTAAAGGACTTAAGCCTATATCTCTTGTTGCAGCAGACATCGCGGGAGCCACAGAAGTATACAGAATTGGAGGTGTGCAAGCGATTTCCGCATTGGCTTACGGCACTGAGAGTATATCACCTGTTGACAAGATCGTTGGACCCGGAAGCGTCTACGTGACTGCGGCCAAAATGCTTGTCTCCAAGGATGTCGAGATTGATATGCCAGCAGGCCCTTCTGAAATTGTCATCTTTGCCGACCAAGATTCGGATGCTAAAAGCATCGCATGGGACCTGATATCGCAGGCGGAACATGGCCCTGATACAATATGTGGGCTGGTCACTCTGTCCCGTAATCTAGCTTCGCAGGTTTCAGAACAAGTTGAGACGATCTCCCGACACATAGAAAGGAAGGAAGTCGTCAAACAGGCTTTGCAAGAGAGAAGTTTTATCGTGGTCGCTGACAACGTCAAGGCCGCGGCTGAATTCGTCAACAAGTTCTGTCCTGAGCACCTTGAAGTGAATGCGAGAGACTACAAAAGTTTTGTAAACTTGATCGACAATGTGGGAGTGATAATAGTCAATTCTCCAAGTGCCCTGACAGACTACTATGTTGGGGTCAATCACGTCTTGCCCACCAACGGGTATGCGAAGTTCAGAGGAGGGCTGTCAGTACTAGACTACATTAAGACCATCAAAGTGGTGGTTGTCTCAAGACTTGGTATCAAGAGATCACTTTCGACGGTGAAGGCGTTAGCGACAGCCGAAGGACTGATCAACCATGCGAGGTCAGTAGAATACTTGGTGGATAAAGATGACGCCTAATAAGTTCATAAACGAAAGACTCGAATATCTAGCAAGATGCGAATATTATCCGATGGAGGAAACAGAAGACGTCGCATTGAGGATGAACATCAACGAAAACTTCCTGATAGATTTGAACCAGCTCCGAAAGTTAGCCAAAGAAGTCGTGGATGACATTGATGTAAGGCTCTACCCAAACAGAGAGCAAGTGAGACTGGTCAAGGCGCTCTCTAAACACTTTAACATGGGAGAGGACTGGTTTACTGTCGGATGTGGTGAAGACCAACTTATCGACCTCCTCCTGAGGATATTTGCTCCATACAGCAAAGTTGTATCCATCAATCCAACATTTCCAGTCTACCGTTTCAGGACCGTGCTCAATGGAGGAACGTTCACAGATGTTCCTTTAAATGAAGACTTCACATTAAACGTACATGAAGTGATCGAAGAGGCTAAGAATACGACGATAACATTCATATGCTCACCCAACAATCCCACAGGAAACCAGTTTGCGCTGTCTGACATCGAAAGGATACTTTCCAACGTTGAAGGCCTCGTCGTGATCGACGAAGCTTATGTGGACTTCGCCGAATACTCGGTTCTACCTTTGATAGGTAGGTACGGCAACCTGATAGTTTTGAGGTCATTTTCCAAATCGTTTGGCCTAGCTGGCCTCAGAATCGGATATATGATAGCGGATCCCAAGATCTCCAAGCCGATCTCAACTGCCGCCCAACACACCTATCCAGTAGTTGGCCTATCGAGTCAGATGGCGATCAGGTTGATGGAAGACTGGCGAATTGTTGAAGAAGGAATAAGGCGGTTGAAGATTGAAAGGCAGAAGCTTTTTCTACAACTAAATTCTATGGGCATCGAGGCATTCCAGTCACAGGCTAATTTTATCCTATTCAAGTCACCTATAGAACCTGACAGATTCAACGAGAAGTTGAAGGCTAAAGGGATAGCGATTAGAGACATCGGCGATATACGTGGAGACCATTACTTTAGGGTCACAATTGGCTCTGAGAAGATGAATCTGACGTTCGTGAACGAGGTCAAGAAGATTGTATTTGGATGAATATGTCAAATCCCAAAGCAGCAGACGAACTGCTCTCCTGTTAAAAGACCGTATGGACGGTCTTGCCTACATCAAGAGAATCGTCTTTGACTGCGACGGTGTCCTCGTCGACATCAGAGACTCATATGACCTGACGATAATAGAGACACTTGAATACATCTTCAAGCCTGTTGGACTGAAGGCGAGAATCGGACGAAGTGAAATTGAGAGGTTGAGGTTCACAGGCCTCTACAATAATGATTGGGATACAACTTATGCCCTTTCCGTTCTGGTCTTCTCCAGCCTCTCCAGTTCCTCCCGCACTGCAGTCAATTGCTGGCTGAGAACTGGGACGATCATAGAAAGTGAGGAAGGATTAGATGGTGAAAGTCTTATGTCTAGATTTGACACCTTTCTTAGGTCCTTGAAGAACGATCCAACAAAAGATGTTGAAGAGTGCGCCAGAACTTTGTTATCGCAAAAGGGCTCATCCTGTGAGCTTGACGAGTTCCTCAGACTCCTAAATTGGCCTAACATCCCTTCACGAAGTCTTCTCGTGAAGCTTTTTGATTCAAGATACTATGGCAGGTCACTTTATGAAAGAATATACGGTGAGGAGCCGCCGCTCCCGATCGATCACGGTCTCATCGAAAACGAGAAGCCTCTTGTTTCAGAAGATACGTTAGCGAAGCTCACCAAACACGTGAAATCTCCACTCTTGATGATCACGGGCCGTTCGAGGATCGGAGTAGAATACGTCCTAGGCCCTTTGGCGGAACACTTTAACATGGATTCCTCGGTCTTCATTGAGGACTTGATGAGACATGATCTGGAGAAGGCGAATACTCTGAAGAAGCCTTCGCCATATTATCTCATCGAACTTGCAGGCGGCCTGAAGACATTATATGTGGGAGATTCTGCGGAAGACATACAAATGGTAGAACTAGCAAATAAAGCGCTATCTCAAATATTGTTTGCGGGTGTGATAGGCTTCAAGGAAGACCGACAGACTGCCGAAAAATACTTTATGGCCAAAGGAGCTGATATGATCGTGGAGACTGTGGAAGATTTGTGGACAGTGCTCTTGCATCTGTCTTCGGGTGAGTCGAGATGAGGACAGCGTCTGTTGAGAGAGTTACGAGTGAGACGAAAGTCGAAGTCAACCTCAATCTGGATGGTGAGGGGAACTGTTCAATCGATACCGGAGTGCACTTCCTCGACCATATGCTGACACAGCTGGCCGTTCACAGTCGCATGGACCTGATAGTGAAGGCTAGAGGCGACCTGCAACATCATATTGTTGAGGATGTGGCAATCACCTTAGGGGATGCGATGAAGAAGGCTCTGGGAGAAAGGAGGCAGATAAGAAGGTTTGGGGATGCTATAGTGCCCATGGATGATGCCCTTGCGATTGTCGGCCTGGATCTGGTCCAAAGGCCATATTCAGACGTGGAACTCTATCTCTGGAGTGGGAAGTTGGAGGATATGGCATCTGAAGACATCCTACATTTCATAGACACACTTGTCCACAGCCTTCAGTTCACACTTCACATATCTGTTATGAGGGGAACAAATGATCACCACAAGATCGAAGCTGTCTTCAAGGCAATTGCACTATCTCTTAGGAAGGCTTGGGCTAGCGACTTGGGAGGAAGGTCGGTGCCAAGCTCCAAAGGCATGATGTAGATGATCTTTTCGATAATCGACTACGGCGCCAGTAACATGTTCAGCCTTCTTTCAGCTCTGAAAAGGCTCGGCATAGAGACAGAGGTTGTGGCAGAGGGCGGATCTCTCAAGGATTGTTCAGGAGTCATTCTGCCTGGTGTAGGCAACTTCTCCTCAGCATGTGCCGCGACGAATAGACTGAAGACTCAGATCCTCGACGCCTTGAAAAGGGGAACGCCACTTCTTGGAATATGCCTTGGAATGCAGCTGCTGTTCGAAAAAAGCGAGGAAGGGATGGGGGAAGGCCTAGGAATATTGAAGGGTGAAGTGGTAAGGTTTTCTGGCAACTTAAAGGTGCCGCATATGGGTTGGAACCTTGTAACACCCGTCAGGGATAGTAGGCTTCTCTCCAATATCCAAGGAAAGATGTGGGTGTACTTTGCTCACTCCTACTACCCCAAACCTCTTGACGAATCAATAAGCAAAGGTATCACAAGATACGGTGTCGACTTCCCATCAGTCATTGAAAATGAAAACGTCTTTGGCACCCAGTTTCATCCTGAAAAGTCAGGTGTTGTGGGAAGGGCGATCTTGGCAAACTTCGCCCAAGAAGCCAGAAGGTGAGTCAATGGAGGTTTGGCCTTCGCTTGATCTGATGGGTGGAAGAGTGGTTCGATTGATCAGGGGAGACCCTAAGAATGTGATCGTTTACAGCCACGACCCGATCAGGACAGCTAAGCGCTGGGAGGAAGCCGAAGCGAATGGCCTACATATTGTAGACTTAGACGCGGCCCTCGGAATCGGTAACAACTTTCAAACGATAGAGAGAGTTGCCGGTCAGGTTAAGTTGCCTATGCAAGTTGGAGGCGGTATTCACAGCCTAGAAGACGTCGACAAGATGTTCCAGGTTGGTGTAAATAGGGTCATATTGGGAACAGCATTATTGACAGGGAAGATTGATGCATCGCAACTGCTAGAATATGGCGCTGACAGGGTCGTGGTTGCTCTCGATCACGTTGACGGGAGAATAGTTGTAGACGGCTGGAAGCGGAAGCTGCAACTTGAACTTTATCCAACCCTGAGGCGGCTCTGGAACATAGGATATCGTATCTTCCTTTGCACAAGTGCAGAGAGAGATGGAACCTTAATGGGCTTCAATGTTTCACAACTCGACTCTATTAGACAGTTTGCAAGAAACATGTACGTGGCCGGCGGCATATCTTCCCTGAACGATCTAAAGACGCTCAAGGGCTACAACGTTCTCGGTGTAATCCTCGGGCGAGTTCTATACGACAAGATCATCGACATCAAAGAAGCTATAGAGGTGGCTCGAAGTGGGAGTTGCTAAGAGGATAATTCCATGCCTTGACGTCGACAGAGGCAGAGTTATGAAGGGAAAAAGCTTCGTTGACCTAAGGGAGGCAGGGGAACCTGTTGAAATGGCACTTAAGTACAGAAACGAAGGGGCGGATGAAATAGTCTTTCTAGACATAACCGCAACCATAGAATCTAGAAGGACGATGTTAGATGTCATCGAACGTGTCGCAGAAGTTCTCGACATACCTTTCACTGTAGGGGGAGGGATCAGAAGCATCGAAGACGCCTACGCCACATTGCGAAATGGTGCAGACAAGGTGTCTATAAACACGATGGCCGTTGAAAGACCAGAGATAGTAACAGCCCTTTCTGAAAGATATGGTAGCCAATGTATCGTAGTAGCCATAGACGCCAAGCGTTCTCAAAAAACAGCTTCAGGATTTGAAGTCTACACCCATGCGGCAAGAAAGCCTAGAGGAATAGACGCAAAAGAATGGGCGATGACAGTAGAACGCTTGGGCGCAGGAGAAATACTCTTGACTTCGATAGATAGGGATGGCACAAAATTGGGCTACGACATAGAATTGACCTCCCTGATAGCCTGCAGCGTAAACATACCGGTCATAGCCAGCGGAGGCGGTGGAAGACCCGAACATCTTTACGAAGCGTTCACACTCGGAAAGGCAGACGCGGCACTTGCCGCCTCAATATTCCATTATAACGAATATCCAGTGAAGGTTGTCAAGCAGTATCTTGCCGAGAGAGGCGTGGAAGTGAGACTGTAATGGAGTCAGGCAACATCGTGAAGGTCGATGAACTGAAGTTTGACGATACGAAATTGATACCCGTGATCGTACAAGATCTCACGACAAGGCAGGTTCTAATGTTGGCTTACGCGAACAAAGAAGCCATAAAAAAGACTTTGGAGACTGGCTTCGCTCACTTTTGGAGTAGGACGAGAAAGGGACTATGGTTGAAGGGCGAGACATCCGGAAATCGTCTGAAGGTCGACAGGATATCTGTCGACTGCGATGGCGACACGCTGATCTATTGGTCGAATCCACTAGGCCCAACATGTCATACAGGAAGGCAATCATGCTTTTTCAGAGAACTCAAGTAGTCGAAAGGACAAAGGCATGTTGTAGCATCAGGGGTATCACCTGCGACATCATTCCCGAGGTTCATTCAAGGTTTGAGACAGTCACCTTCTCGGCTCCTGCAGATATCATCTCCTCGATCGCCTTCTGACTGTCACCTTCGACTACATCAACGCCCTTGATTGCATCGACCAAAAGAAAGACCTTAAAGCCTCTACGTATGCCATCTAACACCGTATTCTTTACACAGTAATCGGTCGCCAATCCGCCAACATACAACACCTTCACACCTCTGTTTCTTAAGATATTTTCCAAGTCTGTTCCCTCAAAACCCGAATAGGCTTCCCTACCAGGCTTGTAACCCTTTGATACAACTACCACACCATCCGGGAGGATCAGATCAGGGTGGAACCGCGCACCATACGTGTTCTGTACACAATGTTCCGGCCACATGCCGCCCCTTGTCTTGAAAGACACATGCTCTCTCGGGTGCCAATCACGAGTAGCCACCACAAGTGCACCTGCTTTCTCGAACCGCTCCACGTACCTGTTGATCACAGGTACAACCTGGTTTCCATCTGGTACTGGCAATGCACCGCCTGGGCAGAAGTCCACTTGGACATCGACAATTATCAAGGCAGATTCGCTTGTTATCTTCAAACAGACACCGAGAGAAAAAGGCTATGGAGCTGCATAAACCTTTCCTTCCGCGATCAAGATTTATGCACATCTCCATGCCTACATTTGGATCAAGGAGGTGTCATGGTTTTCTGAGGTCTAGCAGTCCTCGGATAAGCTCCCATAGCACAGCCATCAGGGGCCAATTATATCTTCCTATATATGAACTACGTGCGGTCAGACCTGGTCCGACAGTTTAATCGAACTCAACGCTAGTATTTTTCGCCTAACTCTTTCCATTTAGCATAGGCGAAGTCTGGAGCTCGAAACTTGCTCTGGTAGTTTAGTTCCCTCTTTCTCAGTTCGATCGCGTATTCAAGCACCTTTGGCAGATGTCTCTCGGGGAACTTTGCTGCACCACATACATCCATGTGAATTATGTCTCCGGGAGAAACCGCCATTCTGGCAACTTTTACCGGGATATTTGCTCCTCTCAACATCAGCGGCCCATGTCCCGAAGTGAGACCTGTAGCCAAGTATTGGACCCTCATTTCTCTTATCTCTTCATAGTCTCTCATCGGTCCGTCGGTGACTACACCCACGACGCCCATCGCCTTAAATTCTGTGGTCATGTTTCCACCGAAGAGGCCTGAGATATTGAATAGTTCAGGGGGATATGTTTGCTTTGCGACCAATATGATCGGCTTCTTTGTGGCATCTAAGTGATCAAATAGAGCCCAATCATCCAGTTTTGTGTAGTCAGCTGAACTCTCAGAATACCAGGCTGTTGCAGCATAACCGCAGAGTGGGCCCAGCTCTGGGTACATGCAGCGGATTGTCTGATCTGTGTAGTATTCTCCGTACCAGGCGTCATAGAGCTTCAGGCAGATGTCGCTCCCGGGGTATGTCGCCACAACATTGCAGATGGTTGCCGTGTCAAATTTTCTCAGCTCTTGGATTATTTCGGCATTCGACATCCTGTTAATTTCTTTAGGTTCACTCTTTTTTTCATCCATGATTTGATGTCCATGCGATAGTTTTTTAAATGTTTCGGGTCAAGCTGCACAGTCCAAATTGATTGGTCACTTCTCCATCTATGTGTCCCTTTAGCTTGGCCGTTTGTCTGCAGCGGCCAGAAGAGGATCAATATAACGGCCACATTTTTAAATATGGTGTGTGCAGTAACCGAGATGCCACCATGAGTATTCCCATTGTAAAGACCGTAGAGTTGACCAAAAGATATCAGAGGGCGGGAACCCTAGCGCTTGCTGGCGTCACACTTGAGCTGAACGGCCAAGGTGTCTTCACGATATTGGGTCGAAATGGTGCAGGTAAGACAACATTGCTGAGGATAATAGCGACTCAGTTGATGCCTACGACCGGCCAAGTATTTGTCTTGGGCTTTGACGCGATCAAGGAGGCGAAGATGGTTCGAAGGAACATCACTGTGATGCCGCAAGAGGGTTCCACTCTCCCCCCTCTGACCCCTTGGGATCACGTCTACTATCTGCTGCGTGTGAGGGGGGTCTCGAAATCGGATGCGGAAGATTCAACCCTCGAAGTAATGCAGAAACTGGACCTTGTCGACTGCATGCATGTTCACGCTGACCAACTTTCTGGTGGCCTTCGGCAGAGGACGATGGTTGCGATGGCGATGGCGACAAAGGCGAGACTGCTGTTACTGGATGAGCCGACTTTGGGCTTGGATCCCTTGAGTAGACGAAGAATATGGAAGGTGATCCGAGAATACTGCAAGACGTATGGTTCAGTAATATTAACCACACATTACTTAGAGGAAGCAGAGGTTCTATCTGATGACATAGTGATCTTGAGCAAGGGAAAGATGATCGCTCAGGGAAATGTCGATGCACTTAAGAACATCGTTGAAGAGAAGACAAAAGTTGAAGTGTATGAAGGCTTTACAGACGAAGAACTGCAGTCATATGGCAGGCTTGTTGTCGTAGCCGACAGGCGAAGGGTCTTGACTGATCCGAGGGCAGCACAGGAGCTCGTAAACGAAGCAATAACACGGGGTGTCAAAGCGCAGACTTCACCCATAACCTTAGATGACGTATTTGTTGACCTAGCGGAGGAGGAGAGTTAACGTGGGACTTAAATCGATTGTATTACTAGGTTACATGTTTGGATTCCTCTGGCTCAGAAGAAACCTGCTTTCTATGGTCTGGCTATTTTCCACACCCTTTACAATACTCTTCCTTTTCTATGTGATAGCAGGCGAATCAGCCCTGCCGAACGCGTTAGCTGGAGCCTACCTGATGCTGTTCATAGGAGCAGGAGTAGCTGTCATAGGCGACGAGGTGTGGAACAAGCATGAGATAAAGCTTCAAGACATATTGGTGGCTTCACCTGTTACCGCATTTGATTACATGGCGGGAATCGCATTCGCGGAGCTCTTCTTCACCTCACCTGGCATCATACTGTTGCTGATACCCCTACTCTTGTTCAAGATGACAGCCTTCGGGATGTTCACCCTCATCGTCGTACCTTTGATAACGTGGATGCTCGTTTCTGCCATCGGATTCTACTTCTCAACATACGTCCCAAATACCAGAAACGGTTGGCAGATAAGCACCCTCTTGAACTTGGTCCTCGCGATACTGCCGCCGATATTCTATCCGATAGAAGTGATTCCGTCGGTGCTTAGGCCGTTGGCCTACATCATACCAACAACCCATGCAGCCCTACTTTTGAAGGAGAGCCTCGGAATAGTCACCCTTACGTTAGCGGAGACCGTCTTCAGTTGGTTGTTTCTCATAATATTCTCTACTCTTTCAACGGTCTTAGCGATACATAAAGCGCAGTGGAGAGAAAGCTAAAAAGAAAAAGAAGTCAGCTGTCGAAATGCTTATACAAGACCACTATGTCGCAGAAATCATTGCACTACAGCGTCATCTGTAGCAGATGTGGAAAAGAACGACGAGAAGAGACTCAATGGAGATGTACATGTGGAGCCCCATACAATGTGATCTTGCATGACCAATTTGACAAGTCAAGAATAGTGAAAAGGGAAAGAACGATATGGCGTTATCGACACTTCTATCCCTACGTGAAGAGGGAGAAGGTCGTCAGCTTGGGCGAGGGTAACACGCCACTGGTCAAGGTGCAGGACTTTCTGTGGTTCAAACTGGACTACCTTATGCCAACTGGCTCCTACAAGGACAGAGGATCTTCCACCCTAATATCGGGCTTACTTTCCACTTTAGGCAAAGTTTCCGGGCTATCGGAGGACTCGTCGGGGAACGCTGGAGCCTCGATTGCCGCCTACTGTGCTAGAGCAGGTGTAAACCTAAAGATCTACGTTCCAGAGATGGCGTCAGGAATGAAGTTGGCTCAGACGAGTATCTATGGAGCTGAGGTGACCAAGGTGCCTGGAACAAGAGAAGAGGTGTCAAAGAGAGCTCAAGATGCTGGAAAAGGCTTCCTCTATGTAGGCCACATCTGGCATCCATACTTCAAAGACGGAATCAGAACCTTAGCCTATGAGATTTCAGAGCAGGCAGGCTGGAAGACCTTCGATCGAATCTACGTTCCAGTCTCAGCTGGAACTCTAATACTTGGTTTGATCAACGGATTCAGACACCTTAAGTCCTCGAACATAATTGAAGAAATACCGAAGGTGGTCGCGTCACAGACAGAGCAGGTTTCACCAGTCTATCATAGGCTCAAGAATCTACCCTATCATCCGCCAGCTAAGATCACCTCTGTCGCCGACGCATTGGTGAGTACAAATCCTCCCCTTCTAGATGAGATGATCAAGGTCCTAAATGAGGTCAAGGCGGACTCCGAAATAGTGGACGAAAACGAAATAGTCGCCGCCCACACCCTGCTGGCGCGCATGGGTTTCTATGTAGAGCCAAGCTCAGCAGTAGCATATGCAGCATACATGAAGCAGGTCAAGAAAATGCGTGTCGACAGAAACGAGAGAGTTCTCATAATTCTTACTGGAATAGGGCTAAAGAGGACGCTGTAGGCCTCACGGGCGCCACTAAATCGTGTGTATGAGCAACAACCATTGGACAAATGGGAAGTTGTAATCATGTCCCTGATCTCTTACACCTTCTTAAATCTGTTCAAGTATCGCCCAAGAACGCCTTGATCTCGCAGATATGCGCCATAGGTGCAGAGGGCAGACATAGCTCTGGCAGCATCTTCAGGAGAAGCGTAACAGGGCACGCCCAGCTTTTCGAAGTTAGATCTTATGTGAAGCGCCATCTCAGTCTCTCCTATGTCACATGCTATAAGAGGTTTCGTGTAGTTCTTCGACAGGATTGCAACCTTCTCCACGAAGTCCTCTTGAAGCCCAGGAACATGATGTAACCCCAAGAGTATGACGCCGTCAACGATGGGGTCATCAAACACGATCTTTGAAACTTTAACCAACATGTCGGTTGAGACGGAGCCGGTAAGGTCTATTGGGTTGGAAATGCTAGCGAACTCTGGTATCTCCCTGTTTTGACGCATTTCCTCAAGCCTTCTCTTACTGGAAGAAGACAACTCGCTAACATTGAGTCCTCTCAGTTCACATTCATCAACAGCCATAATGCTCGGCCCCCCAGCGTCCGTTATTATGACAACATTCTTGCCTGAGGTCGGCGGTTGGGCGACAAGGGCCTTGCATGAGTCAAAAAACTCTTCCATATCCCTTGCTCTCACGATTCCAGTCTGCAAGAACGCACTATTGTAGACATCATCCGATCCCGCGATCGAACCAGTATGTGACATCGCAGCCTTCGCTCCAGCCTTTGTCCTACCTGTCTTCAAGACCACTATAGGCTTCTCTTTGGTGACTTCCTTTGCCACACCCATGAATCTCTTTCCATCCTTTACACCTTCAAGGTAGAGGAGGATCCCTTTTGTCTCCGGATCGTTGAGAAAATAGAGCAAGAGATCTGATTCGTCCACGTCGATTCTGTTACCGAAGCTGACAAACTTGCTTATTCCCAGTTGCCTGCCAGCCAAATAGTCCAGTGCTGCCACGCCAAATGCACCACTCTGAGTCACAACAGCTATCTCCCCAAACATCGGCCGTGGTGTTGCAATCACCTCCTCCCCGGACACCAAGACCTTCGTTTCAGGCAGAAACAGAGTGTCGATACCCGTCTGTGGAACATACACACCCAGGCAGTTAGGCCCAAGAACCCTTATCCCAGCCTTCACGATAGTTTCCTTAACCTGGCGCTCCAATTCGAAGTTGCCAACCTCCCCAAATCCACTGGAGATTATTATAGCCGCTCTTGCGTTCTTGGACACAGATTCTGCCATGACCCGAGGAACAAGTGGAGCAGGAACAGCCACAACGACTAGTTCTATTCTTTCAACGGGGACGTCGGCAATCGAAGGAAAGCACTTGTATCCGAGGATCGTATCCTCGTTCGGGTTCACGGGATAGAGCTCCCCCTTGAAGAGCTGTTTTCTCCTATTTTCTGCAAAGTTCTTAAAGATGACGTAACCAGCCTTGTTCACTTTACGTGAAGCGCCCACAATCGCCACCGAATCAGGTTCAAAAAAGAACCTTGTCTGCTCGACAAAGGACATTTCCTTGGCCATTA
>Ga0129301_1000228_pt1 | contig 30115 bp, 27 predicted proteins | sample ConPoolayeHmetaG_FD_94489 | JGI IMG/M metagenome (GOLD analysis project Ga0129301, IMG submission 94489) | Hot spring microbial mat communities from California, USA to study Microbial Dark Matter (Phase II) - Cone Pool mat layer H metaG ...
ACGGCGGCGAGGGCGGGGTGCGGGGTGGGGCGGTCGGCGCCAGAGGCGAGCCGGAGGAGCTCGCGCACCGCCAGCAGCGATGTCAGGGAGACCAGGCCGGCGAGGTACCATCCGCCGGCATAGGCGACGGCGAGGAGGGCTGGGATGCCGACCGCGGCGGTGAGCAGCCTCAGGCGGAGCATGGTTGCTCGTCCCCGCCGGCTCGCCCCTGGAGTGCGACGGCGAGTTCGGCGCCCAGCAGCATCACCGCGGCGGTGACGTAGATCCAGATGGCGACGAGCATGATGCCGGCGAGGGACCCGTAGAGGCGTCCGTAGGCCGCGCTGTGGATGACCAGCCGCTGGAAGGCCATGCGCGCGGCCTCCCACATCACGGCGGCGAGGGCGGCGCCGGCGGCGCTGTGGAGCCAGGCGATCCGGGGCTGGGGCAGGGATTGGTACATGAGGAGGAACATCAGCCAGGCCCCGAGGATGAGGCCCAGGCGCTGTAGCAGGTCGCCGTCGGCGGCGGCCTCGGGGAGCGCGGCGGCCACCGTCTCCCTGAGCGCGCCGGTGGCGGCGGTCACGACCGTGATGGCGACGAAGAGCAGGGCGGCCCCCGCGGTGGCCGCCAGCGCGAGGAGGTTGCGGGCGAAGAGGTGACGCGCGGGCGCCTGGCCGGAGGAGATGCGGGTGAGCACCTCCTCGAGGGTCCGGAACAGCCGGCTGCCCGCCCACAGCAGCCCGAGGACGCTCACCACCTCGACGAACCAGCTCCCTCTGGGCTGAGGCCAGCCACGTATGGCCTGCTCGACGGCGGGGGCCTCCAGCGGGACCACGGAGCGAAGAAGCGCCAAGACCTGCTCCTCCGCGGCCTGCGAGGAGCCCAGCACCCGCCCGAAGATGGAGACTGCGAGCGCGCCCAGGGGAATGAGGGAGAGCAGGCCGTAGTAGGCGGTGGCTGCGGCCATCAGGCCGCAACCGTCCCGGCCGAAGCGCTGCGCCACCTCCCGCGTCAGCGCCCAGGCTGACCTCGCCGCCGGCAGCACCCGCCGCTCCCATCTCGACGCCCGCCGCCGTCGGGGCGCGGAGGGCCCCATCCGGGCGGGCGGCTAGCTGTGTCCCTCAGTCGGGTCGAGCCGGCCGAGCCGCTCGAGGGCGTAGTGGAACTCGATCACCTCCTCTGGGGTGATCTCGCCCATCTCGTCGAAGCGACCGAGGTCGCCGCGGCCCTCCGCCGGGCCGGCCTGCTCCAGGACCGATGGGTCCCAGTCGGACTGCTGGATGAGGTGTTCCCCGACGCGCTTGCAGCGCCCGCAGCGGAAGCGGACGTAGACGTACCCGGGGCCCATGAGGCTCAGGTACACGCCGGTCTGGATCACGTGCTTGCGGACGATTCGATGGCCGCAGTGGCAGCGGATGAATGTGCGGTTGATGGTAGTTTACCTCGCGGGTGGCGCTGGCGGGGCCGTGAAGCCTGCGCCGAACCGGCTTCGACGCGGGCCTGCGCGCTCCTTTCCCTCACAAGATCACAACTTCGCGGTCGCCCTCCTCGATACGCCCGATCCGGTAGGCGGTCTCGCCCCGGCACGAGAGCTCGGAGGCGACCCTGTCGGCGACGTCGCTCCCGACCACGAGCACGTAGCCGACGCCCATATTGAAGGTGTGGTACATGTCCTCCTCGGGGACGCGGCCCAGGTCCTGGATGAGGCTGAAGATGGCGGGCACTTGCCAGCTCCCGCGCTCGACGATGGCGCGCCGGCCCTCGGGCAGGCAGCGGACCACGTTGTCGGGCAGGCCGCCGCCGGTGATGTGGGCCATGCCGCGCACCTCGACTTCCTCCAGCAGGGGGAGCACCGCGGGCGCGTAGCAGCGGTGGACGCGCATCAGCTCCTCGCCGATGGTGCGCTCGAGCTCGGGCACGTACTGGCCCACCGGCAGGCCGGCGATCTCGAAGAAGAGCTTGCGCGCCAGGGAGTAGCCGTTGGTGTGCATGCCATTGGAGGCGAGACCGATCAGCACGTCGCCGGGCGCGATCGCCTCCCCGCTGACGGCGCGGCTGCGCGCGACTACGCCGGCCGCGAAGCCCACCAGATCGTATTGCCCCTCCCGGTAGACGCCGGGCAGCTCGGCCATCTCGCCCCCGATCAGGGCGCAGCCGACCTCCCGGCAAGCGGCGCACACCCCGCTCAGGAGGTCGGAGACGAAGTCCGGGTGGAGCTGGTCGGCGGCGATGTAGTCCATGAAGAACAGGGGCCGGGCGCCCTGGACCAGGATGTCGTTCACGCAGTGGTTGACGAGGTCCTGGCCGACGGTGGTGTGGTCGCCGACCATGGTGGCGACCATCACCTTGGTGCCCACGCTGTCCACGCTGCTTACCAGGAGCGCGTCGCGGCCCGCCCAGCCCCCGAGGTCGAACATCGCCCCGAAGGCGCCGATGTCGGTCACCACCTCGGGGGTGAAGGTGGAGCGAATGAGCGGCTTGACGCGCTCCAGCGCAAGGCCGGTGCGCGCGATGTCTACTCCCGCGTCTCGGTAGGTGATGGGGCCGGCGCTTCTTCTGCGCTCCGGCCCTCGCCGCCTCGCCACACATCCTCCTCCAAGTCGAGCTTGGTGAGCCTCACGTCCTTGGGGATCGGGATCGGGTAGTGGCCTGTGAAGCAGGCCATGCACAGCTTCTCCCGCGGGATCCCCAGGCCCTCCAGCAGTCCCGCCACCGACTGGTAGGCGAGGGTGTCGGCGCCGATCGCCTGCCTGACCTCCTCGACGCCCTGGGCGCGGGCCGCGATCAGCTCCGAGCGGTTGCTGGTGTCCACGCCGTAGTAGCAGGGCCAGCGATAGGGCGGGGCGGTGATCCGGACGTGCACCTCCCGCGCCCCTGCCTCGCGGACCATGCCGACGATCACGCGCTTGGTCGTGCCGCGCACGATCGAGTCATCCACCAGCACGATCCGCTTGCCCTCGAGGGCGGCCCGCAGCGGGTTCAGCTTGATCCTCACCCCCAGCTCCCGCAGCCGCTGGTCCGGCTGGATGAAGGTGCGGGGGATATAGCGGTTCTTGATGAGGCCTTCGCCGAAGGGCAGCCCCGACTCCTCGGCATACCCGATCGCCGCCGGCCAGCCCGTGTCTGGAACCGGCATGACCACATCCGCCTCGGCCGGGTGCTCCAGCGCGAGCTGCGCGCCCATCCTCCGCCTGGCCTCATGCACCAGGTGGCCCCCGATGGTGCTGTCCGGGCGCGCGATGTAGATATACTCGAAGACGCACAGCGCCGGCTGCCGGCCGGGCAGCACCATCCGCGCCCGCAGACCGTCGGCATCGGCCACCACCAGCTCTCCCGGCTCGACCTCTCGCAGGAAGCGGGCGCCAATGACGGTCAGCGCGCACGTCTCCGAGGCGAAGACCGTCTTCGGGGTGTCGTTGAGCCGGCCAATGCACAGGGGACGGACGCCGAAGGGGTCGCGGGCCGCCATGACCGCGCGCTCGGTGAGGACGGTGATCGAGTAGGCGCCGGCCCAGCGCGGCATGCACGCGGCGACTGCCTCCTCCACGCTTCCCAGCCGGTCGGCCTCCCGGGCCACCATGTGGAGCATGACTTCGCTGTCGCTGGTGGCCTGGAAGCTCTCGCCCTGGGCTTCGAGCTCGCGCCGCAAGGCCACCGCGTTGACGAGGTTGCCGTTGTGCGCGAGGGCGATCTTGCCCCCTCGCCATTCGGCCACCATCGGCTGGGCGTTCGCCAGGCTCGCCAGCCCAGTGGTCGAGTAGCGTGTGTGGCCGATCGCGAGATCGCCCCGCAGCCGGGCCAGGGTGGCCTCGTCGAACACCTGGGAGACCAGTCCCATCTCCCGGTAGATGCTGATGCCCCGGCCGTCGGAGACCGCGATCCCCGCGCTCTCCTGGCCCCGGTGCTGGAGGGCGAACAGCCCGAAGTAGGTCAGCCGGGCAACGTCCTCGCCCGGCCCGTAGATGCCGAAGACCCCGCACGCCTCCCGCGCCTCGGGGCACGCCGTACAATCCTCATCCGCTACCATAGGTCCTCGTTCCCGCAACCGTACGCGCCGACCGCCCTCGCCATGCTTCGCTCGCTCCCGCGGATTCCCTGTCCGCACCGGCTCCCTACCGCTCCATGATGGCGGGCAGGGCGTTGCGCCAGATGGCCTCCATCTCCACCACCGGCACCGCAAAGAGGGTCCTCCCCTCGGCCGCCACCGTGAGCGCGTCGCCGCCCACCTCGCCGAGGACGGCGGCGGGCGCCCCCTCCTCCTCGGCCACCGCCTGGATAGCCTCGACGTGCTCGGGCCGGGCGGACAGCACGATCCGGGAGGCGGACTCGCCGAACAACCTGGCGTCGACGCGCAGGCCGGCCTCCGCCTCCGGCAGGGTCACCCTCGCGCCCAGGCCGCCCTGCAGGCAGCACTCTGCCAGCGCCACCGCCAGCCCGCCCTCGGAGCAGTCGTGAGCCGAGGCCGCCAGCCCGGCGCGGACCGCGCGCAGGCACGCCGCCTGCACCCGCTTCTCAAGGTCGAGATCGAGCGCTGGCGGCCGGCCCGTCACCAGCCCATGCACGCGCTTGAGGTATTCGGTGCCGCCGAGGTCCTCCCGGGTCACGCCGAGCAGCAGGACCACGTCGCCGGCCCGCTTGAGGGGCGAGGTGCAGTGGCGCTCGACGTCCTCGAGGACGCCGACCATGCCGAGCACCGGAGTCGGGTAGACGGCCGTCTCTGGGGTCTCGTTGTAGAAGCTCACGTTTCCGCTCACCACCGGCAGCCCGAAGGCGCGGCAGGCATCGGCGAGGCCTTCCACGCAGCGGCGGAACTGCCAGAAGCGATCCGGCTTTTCGGGGTTCCCGAAGTTCAGGCAGTCGGTCACGCCGGCCGGCTCGGCGCCCACGCACACCAGGTTGCGGGCCGCCTCGGCCACCACGAGCTGCGCGCCCAGGTAGGGGTCAAGGTAGCAGTAGCGGCCGTTGCCGTCGGTCGTCACGCCCAGGCCCTGCCGGCGGCCCTTCAGCCTGAGCACCGCCGCGCCCCCGCCGGGGGCCACGACGGTGTTGGTCTGCACCATGTGGTCGTACTGGCGATATACCCATTCCGCGCTCGCGATATTGGGGCTGCCCAGCAGGTCCCGCAGCGTCTGGCCCATATCCTCTGGCAGCGGCAGATGCGACAGATCGGCCGCCCGCGCCTTCTGGTAGTACTCCGGCTCCTCGGCGGGCAGGTGGCGCACGGGCGGGCTCGCCAGAACCTGGGCCTCCAGCTCCGCGACCACCTCGCCGTCGTCCCTCACCCGCAGGATGCCATCGTCGGTCACCTTCCCGATGGTGACGGCGTTCAGGCCCCACTTGCGGAAGATCCCCTGCACCTCCTCCTCTCGCCCCCGCGCCACCACCAGGAGCATGCGCTCCTGGGACTCCGACATCATCATCTCCCAGGGCTCCATGTCGGGCTCCCGCCGGGGCGCCCGCTGCAGCTCGATGTCCATGCCGTGCCCGCCGGCGGCCGACATTTCGCAGGTCGTGCAGGTGAGGCCGGCCGCGCCCATGTCCTTCATGCCCACCACGGCGCCGCTGGCCGCTGCCTCCAGGCAGGCCTCGATCAGGCATTTCTCGGTGAAGGGGTCCCCGATCTGCACCGTCGGGCGTTTCTCCTCGTCCGCGCGGAGCTCGTGGCTGGCCAGGATGCTCGCGCCGCCGATGCCATCCCGCCCGGTCGCATTCCCCACCACCATGACCGCGTTGCCGACCCCGGTGGCGCGGCTGGTCATGATCTTGTCGCTCTCCACCACCCCGATCGCCATCACGTTCACCAGGCAGTTGCCCCGGTAGGGCTCCTCGAAGCGCAGCTCTCCCCCCACCGTGGGCACGCCGAGGCAGTTGCCGTAGAAGGAGATGCCGCTCACCACCCCCCGGAGCAGGTACTGGGCCAGGGGCTCGTCCAGCTCCCCGAAGCGCAGCGGATCCAGCACCGCGATGGGCCGCGCCCCCATGGTGAAGATGTCCCGGATGATCCCGCCCACTCCCGTCGCCGCGCCCTGGAAGGGCTCGACCTGGCTGGGGTGGTTGTGGCTCTCCATCTTGAACAGCACCGTGAGCCCAGGCGCCACCTCGATGCCGCCAGCGTCCTCGCCCTGCACGCGGGCCGCGTACTTCCCCTCCCGGGGCAGCAGGCTCAGCAGGGGCCGGCTGCGGGGGTAGCCGCAGTGCTCGGACCACTCGACGGAGAACATCGCCAGCTCGGTGGGGGTCGGCTCGCGGCCGATCGCCTCCACGATGCGCTCGTATTCCTCATCACTCAGGCCCAGCTCACGCCACATGCGAGGTTCGATAGCCACTGTTGTTGCCTCGCTCCCTATCGCCCGCCGAGCAGGCTCTCCCAGATCCCCCGCCCATCGGCCGACCCCAGCAGCGCATCGGTGCACCGCTCGGGGTGCGGCATCATCCCCATCACATTGCGCTCTCGGTTGCAGAGCCCCGCGATGTTCTCGAGGGAGCCGTTCGGGTTCGCCTCGGGCGTGACCTCGCCGGCGGCCGTGCAGTAGCGGAACACGATCTGGTCGTTGCGCCTCAGCTCCTGGAGGGTGGCCTCGTCGGCGTAGTAGTTGCCCTCCCCGTGGGCGATGGGGATGCGCAGGACCGCGCCCTTGGCCAGCGCCCGGGTGTAGGGGGTGTCGGTCGTCTCGACGCGTACGTTCACCCACCGGCACACGAAGGTCTGGCCCACGTTGCGCATCATGGCCCCGGGCAGCAGCCCCGCCTCGAGCAGGATCTGGAAGCCGTTGCAGATGCCGAGCACAAGCCCGCCCCGGGCCGCGAAGTCGCTCACCGCGCCCATCACGGGGGAGAAGCGGGCGACAGCGCCGGTGCGCAGGTAGTCACCATAGCTGAAGCCCCCGGGCAGGATGATGCAGTCGCAGCCGGAGATATCGGTGTCCTCGTGCCAGATGTAGTCGGCCTGGGCCCCCATTCCGTCGCGGAGGGCGTGCCACGTGTCCGTCTCGCAGTTGGAGCCTGGGAAGACGACGATCCCGAAGCGCATCTTCGTCGCGGTCGGCATCTCAGTCCTCGATCTCCACGCGGTAGTCCTCGATGATGGGGTTGGCGAGGAGCCGGCGACACATCTCCTCCACCTGCATCCGCAGCTCCTCCCGGGGCCCCCCGTCCAGGTCCATCTCGAGATACTTGCCGATGCGGAGATTCCGGACCCCCTGGTAGCCCAACTTGCTGAGGGCCTTCTCGACGGTCTGCCCCTGAGCGTCCATAATGGTGCGCTTGAGCGTGATGATCACCCGCGCCTTGGCCAATGTGCGCCTCCTGGTCTGCCCGCGCCCCGGCCCCCCTTCTGCGCAGCCCGCGGCAACCCCTCCGCAGGTGGCTCGGAGCTGTGGGGCGCCCATGCCGGCGCCCCCGCCGCGGCAGGCGTCCGGGCGGGAGGCAAGCTCCTGCCCCACGAGCCAACTCGCCCGTTCTACAGGCCCTACAGGGTCTTCTCGATCACCTGGAGGCCGTGCATGTAGGGCGCGAGGGCCTCCGGTATGCGGACCGAGCCGTCCTCCTGCTGGTGGTTCTCGAGGAGGGCGGCGAAGGTGCGCCCGACCGCCAGCCCGGAGCCGTTGAGCGTGTGCACGAACTCGGGTTTCGCTCCCAGGGCCGGTCGGAACCGCACGTTGGCCCGGCGCGCCTGCCAGTCGAGGCAGTTGGAGCATGAGCTCAGCTCATACCATCCCCCCATACCAGGGAACCAGGCCATCGGATCATACGCCTTGGCGGCGGCCACGCTCATCTCCCCTGCGCAGAGCAGGGCCAGCCGGTAGGGGATGCCCAGCCGCTGATACACCGCCTCCGCGGCGGCCACGAGCCTCTCCAGCGCCTGGTAGGAGGCCTCGGGGTGCACGAACTCGAACAGCTCCACCTTGTCGAATTGGTACTGGCGGATGAGTCCGCGGGACTCCCGGCCGGCGCTGAACTTCTCGTAGCGGAAGCAGGGCGTGTAGGCCACGTAGCGGCGGGGCAGCGCCTCCGCGTCGAGGATTTCGTCGCGATGGAGGTTGACGAGGGCGGCCTCGGCGGTGGGGATGAGGAGCAAGTCGTTCTCCCGCACGTGGAACTGGTCGTCCTCGAACTTCGGCAGGTGCCCGGAGGCGACGAGCGAGTCCCGCCGCGCGAGCACCGGGGGCGCGACCTCGGTGTAGCCGTGTTCCCTGGTGTGGAGATCGAGCATGAAGTTGATGAGCGCCCGCCGGAGCAGCGCGCCCGCACCGGTGAAGACCTCGAAGTTGGCCCCCGAGATGTTGACCGCCCGCGCGAAGTCCACCAGCCCGAGGTCGGCGGCGATCTCCCAGTGGGGCCGGGGCGGGAAGCCGAACTCCCGGGGCCGGCCCCACTCGCGGACGATGACATTGTCCTCCTCACGCGTACCCTGGGGCGTATCCGGCGAGACCAGGTTCGGGATCTCCAGCGCGAGCCGGCCCTGCTCGGCCTCCACCGCGCGCAGCTCCGTCTCCAGCTTCTTGATGCGGCCGGCCACCTCACGCATCCGGGCGACGAGCTCGTCCGCGGGGTCGCCCGCGCGCCTGAGGGCGGCGATCTGCTCGCTCGCCCGGTTGCGCTCGGCGCGCAGGGACTCGACCTCGGCCAACAGCGCCCGCCGCCGCTCGTCGGCCCTCAGGAGGCCGTCGAGGGGGCCGTCGTCATGTCCGCGCGCGAGGAGGCTGCAGCGAACGCGCTCCGGCTCGGCGCGGATCAACGCCAAATCCAGCATAGGGGAACTCCCGCCCGCGGTCGTGTCTTTCGACGCGGATTATAGCCAGCCCGGAGCGCCGCGGTCAATCGCCCGCGCGCCCGCCGGCCCCCCTCGCGCTACCGCAGGCGCGGCACCATCTTGCCGTGGGCCTCGAAGAGGTCGTCCACGAGGGAGTAGATCTCGTCCACGGTGAGCTCGGCCGAGGCGCGGGGATCCAGCAGCGCGGCCTGATAGATATGGTCGCGGCGGCCGGTGAAGAAGCCCTCGATGGTGAGCTCATGGACGTTGACGGTATTGCGGATGACCCCGGCGAGCTGGGGCGGCAGGTCCCCCACATGGCAGGGCTGGATGCCGTTGCGGTCCACCAGACAGGGCACCTCGACGCAGCACCCCTGGGGGAGGTTGGTGATCAGGCCGGTGTTGGGGACGTTGCCGTAGATGACGCAGGGCTCGCCGGTGTGGTGCGCGTGCAGGATGTAGCCGCAGTACTCGTGGCTGCGGTGTACGGTCAGGGGCCGGTCGCTGAGCATCTCCTGCTTGGTCCGCTGCCAGTGCCTGTCCTGGGCGATGCAGCGCTTGAGGTACTCGTCAATGGAGATGTCGTAGCGGGCGATGAGCTCGGGGCGGTCGCGGCGGATGAACCAGGGCACGTACTCCGCGAAGTGGACGCTGGACTCGCTGACGAAGTAGCCGAGGCGGTTCATGACCTCGAAGCGCACCGGGTCGCGCTCCCACACCTCGGGCCTGCGCATGGCCCGGCGCAGGCGCGGGTAGGCGTCCTTGCCGCGGTGCTCGAGCTTCAGGTAGAAGTTCATGTGGTTGATGCCCGCGGCGCGGTAGGCCAGCTCCTCGCCGGGCAGGCCCATATAGTCGGCGAGCTGCATGGCCGTGCCCTGGACGCTGTGGCAGAGCCCGACTGTCTGGATGCTCGTCGCCCGGCTGACGGCCCAGCAGACCATCGCCATGGGGTTGGCGTAGTTGATGAGGATCGCCTGGGGGCAGAGCTCCTCCATCTCCCGGGCGATCTTGACCACCACAGGCATGGTGCGCAGGGCCCGGAAGATCCCGCCGATGCCGTTGGTGTCGGCGATCGTCTGCTGGAGCCCGTACTTCTTGGGCACCTCGAAGTCAACCTTGGTGGCGGCGAAGCCGCCCACCTGGATGGTGTTGACGACGTAGTCCGCGCCCTCCAGGGCCGGCTTCCGGGTGCGATAGGCGCTGACGCGGGGCTTGGCGCCCAGCGCCTCCGCGAGCTTGTGGGCCATGCGCTCGGCCACCGCCAGCCGGTCGGGGTCAATGTCCATGAGCGCAATACGCGGCCGGGCGAACTCGGGCCAGGACATGATGTCGCCCAGCAGGTGCTGCGCGAAGACGACGCTGCCGGCGCCGATCATCGCGATCTTGGGTCCCTCGGCCATCTGTCTCTCCTCCTGCTATCCCCCGCGCCCCATTCCGGTCCTTCGCACCGCCGCGCCCGACTCCTGCCTGGCGGCGCGAGGGAGCGAACCCCGCCCGGCGAATCTCGCCCCGAATGTCTCCACCCGGATTGGCCAGACGGCTATGGAACTGAGACCCCTGACAGCCGACGATATCCCCCTGGTGGCGGAGGCGTGGAACCGCTTTCTGCCCTACGACCAGGTTGCCGAGCAGCGCCTGCGATGGGGCCTGCTGGAGGACCCCAACCACGAGCCCGAGGCGGTCCTGATCGCTCAGGGGCCCGGCGGCGAGGTGCTGGGGCTGAGCGCCTGCGCGCTCCGCCGCACACCGGAGGGCCGAGATGGGGGCGGCAGCCAGGAGGGATTCCACCGCGGCTACCTGAAGGGCTTCTTCGCCGCTGAGGGACCCGCCGGCGAGAAGGCGGCCGCGGCCCTCCTGGTGGCGGCCGAGCGATACTGCGCGGCGGCTGGCAAGCGCGAGCTGCGGGTGACCGAGTATACAGGCCCGCACTTCTTCCCGGGCCTGGATGTGCGTTACGAGAGGCTGCGTCGGCTGCTCGGCGACCGCGGCTACCGGGACGTGAGGACCATCGAGGACGTAGCGGCCGACCTGCGCGACCCAGCCCTGGAGGCCCGCCTCGCCAGCGCGTGGGAGCGCCTGGGCGAGGCCCACGATCTGTGCACCTGGCGGCCGGAGCTGCTGCCGGCCATGCGCCGCTTCGTGGCGGAGGGCAAGATGCCGGCCTGGTTCCCCTTGGGCTGGGAGAAGCGCTACCAGGAGCCTCGCGAGACCACGCTCATCCTTCGCCGGGGCGAGGAGATCGTGGGCTGGGCCCAGTACTGGCCGGGGGCGCCGCGGGCGGCCTTCGGCCCCATCCTGGTGCTGGAGCGGGAGCGGGGTCGGGGCTACGGGGGGCTGCTGCTGCTGGAGTCCATGGTGCGCGCCCAGAGGAGCGGCTGTGACCACATGGACGCGGGGTGGGCCAACACGGGCTTCTACATCGCCTACGGCTGGCAGATCGTGCGCCGGTACGCGGTGCTCACCAAGGAGCTAGGCGGGAGGCAGAGCTGAGGCTGCGCAGCACCGCCTCCCGCCCGGCGCCACATCCTGTGACTCGAGGAGCGACCATGCGATTCGCCGACCCGTTCTCCGCGCCCGGTCAGTGGTACCGCGGCAACCTGCACACTCACACGACGCGCTCGGACGGCGCGCTGGAGCCGGAGGAGGTAGTCCGGCGCTACCGGCAGGCGGGCTATGACTTCCTCGCACTGACCGACCACAATGTGGTCACCGAGCTGGAGGTCGCTCCCGCGGACGACTTCCTGGTGCTGCTGGGCGCCGAGCTGGACGGCGGCCGCAGCGAGATCGGGGGCGATTACCACGTGGTCGCCTTCGGCCTCGCGACCGCGGCGGCGGCGCCGAAGAAGCCGGATGTGCCGGAGGCGGTGGCCTGGACGCAGACCCACGGCGGGGAGACCATCCTCGCGCACCCCTACTGGTCGGGGCTGGTGCTGTCTGACCTGCTCTACGGGGCGGCCTGCCTGGGGGTGGAGGTGTTCAACACCGGCTGTCACCTCGACATCGCCAAGGGCTGCTCGGCCGTCCATTGGGACGACCTGCTCAATCGCGGCCGCTGGCTGTGGGGCTTCGCGGTGGACGACTCGCATCACGGGCAGAGCGACCGCCACCCCACCGACACCGCGCAGGCCTGGGTGAGCGTCAAGGCCCCGGCGCTGAGCAGGCAGGCCATCATGCACGCGCTGCGGGCGGGGCTTTTCTACTCCTCGTGGGGGCCCTCCATCAACCGCATCGCCGTCGCCGAGGGGGCCATCGCGGTCGAGACCTCCCCGGTGAAGGAGATCAACTTCGTGAGCCAGCGCTGGGCCGGGGCGAGCTTCCACGCGCCGCGTGGCCGGAGCATCACCCGCGCCACCTTCCGCCTCCGCGGCGACGAGGAGTATGTGCGGGTCGAGTGCCGGGACGCCGAGGGGAGATGGGCCTGGGCGCAGCCGGTGGTGTGCGTGGGCTGACCTGCGCGCGGGGGCAAGGGGGCAAGGCGGGGCGCCTGTCCTACCACGGCGGGGGCTTCTTCAGCCCTCGCGATCCTCGTACTGCGGCCGCCCGTCGAGGGTGAAGATGATGACGCGCTCGCCGACGGTGGTGCTGATGTCGGTGTGGAGGCTGACGACGCTGCGGCCGGTGATCTCCTTGACGACCGACTCCAGCAGCGCGCGGGCGCCCTCGAGCAGTTCGGTGCGGACCTCCTTGATCAACCGCCGGCCCTTCTCAGGGTTCTCCCCCCGGGCGAGCTGGCGCTCCGCCTGGGTCAACACGCCGCGCAGGCGCACGATCACCATGTCCTCCACCAGATAGGTCCGGGTCTCGAGCGGCCCCCGGCCCATGTACTCCTTCTCGAACCTGGTGATCGCGTCGCCGATCTCGGCCTCGAGCTGGCCCCTGGTCCTCAACCGGTCCCGGCTCCTCCCGCCGCCCGCGGCCTGCCTTCGCCGGCCGCCGGGTGAACACCTACCGCGCGGCGGCGCGGGAGGCCGACAGCCCCGACAGCTCGGGAGACAGGAGCACCCAGCTCAGAGGCGGAGAAGGTGCTCGAGCTCGGCGAGGAACTCCCCCGGTACTCCTCGCTCGACAGCAGTCGCGAGAGGTCATAGTGTCTGCGAACCGTGCGATCACTCTTGATCCGATCCAACACGGCGGGCGTAAGCGCCCCCGCTACGTAGATTGTCTCTACCGAGGTGTTCTCATCGAAGGCCTTCTCGAAGCTCTTCTTAGCGGCACCATAGCGCTCCTGTGCGCCTGCGGGGTCAAGACCGGCCTTCACCTCAATGGCGACTTGGAGGGCTCCGTTCGCGTCTCTCAAACTGGTGTCCGGCTCGGTGCCGAATTCCACGCGCCAGCCGTTTGCCAGGACAATGGCCCTCACCTCGTCGAGCTCTCCGGGCGGCCACTCCCCAGTCTGTCCGCCCCCTACCCACCCACCTCCGTATGGCCCCGCGCTGAGCGAGGCGCTTTGCGATGAACCCCTGCACCACCGCAGCACCCACCTGACCGATCTTGTTCCGCCAGGAACCGTTCACTTCGGCCCCGAAGCTCATTGCCGAGACGACCTTGGCGAGGCGAAGGAAAGCCGGCTCGCTCTCGAGAGGAGCACGCTGGTGTGCTCATTGAGCGCCTGCGCAGTCACCTGGGGTCCCTTCGCGGGGAAGGCTTCCGAGCGCACCAGGCGGCAGAGCTGATCAAGCCCCTTCTTCGACAGACCGCCGCGACGAAGGTAGTAGTCCACGCTGGCCGGGTGCTTCGCGGCGACGTCCGGGTGGCAGAAGACTGTAACCGGATCTACTCCAGCCTCCACCGCGGTACGCCACGCTTGGTCGGATACGCCGAACTCAGCGCGCGCAGACCAGTCGAGGCTGCCCCGCGCCTTGCGTGAGAGACGCGATGGACGCCAAGCGCCCACTAGCTCTGAGGCGCGCCCGAAGTAGAAGGTGGCTCTGAGAACGTACTGGCTGCGAAGGCCAGATGGGTCGCTTCGCGGACGCATCTAGACTTTCCTCCAGATGAGCACGCTTTCTCGCACCGGGAACCTGCCGTACTTGCCCATCTGCTGAGAGCTGTTCCCCTTGTAGCGAGCCACCACTACCCGTTCGGTCACGAAGCCCACCTCCGCCGCCAGGTCGCATAGGATGAGGTCCACAGGTACGTGCTCTCCATGGAACCGCACGTTGTCCACAACCATCGCCACTCGGCCACCCTGGGCCATCCATTCACTCCATGCGCCCACCACCGATGCCATATCGGCGAAGTACGCTATCAGCATGTCCGGGATCCGCGGGTTGTTCAGGTGGTGGCCGCTGAGCGACGTGATCACCTCGGCCACCGCGGGATGCGCGGGCCGCTCGCCTGGTCGCAGCTTCGACTCGATGTGGGAGCGCAGCAGGTCCTGCCTGACGGCTCGAAGCTCCCTGAAGTCACTTGTGAAGCCGAAGCACAGCTCAAGGCAGTAGGTTCGCGTGTAGTCATAGCGGTTCGCGTAGGGAGGGGATGTGATGATCGCCGTTGGTGCGCGCGCGGGACGGAAGCCATGACCGCCACGAGCATCGGCGCAGTGCACCTCCGGCAGGGGCGCTCGCCGAGGGTCCGCAGGGCCGAGCATCCCGTAGTGCAAGGCCGCCAGGTCATCTTCCGCCTCCTGGCACTTGCGCAGGAGGGCGGCGTCAGGCTGTGCCGGGCGGCGTGACCGTGTCAACCGAAGGAACTGTCCGTCCTTCGACGTGAAGCTCGTCTCCTCCAGTATCGCGTAAAAGAGAAGCCGGAATATGTCCCGCAGCGGCTGCTGCAGCCCGCTGATGGCCGTGTACCACTGGCGGAGTCGTGTGAGCGTACGCGCAGGAAACGCAAGCGGGATGATCCTGACGTCGTCGGCGATGTGCGCTGGGGGCTGCTCCGCAACGCCGGCGAGCAGGCGCTCGTAGGTGCGCGCGATCTGGCCGCGCTCAAGGCACGAGAACTGCGGCAGCGTCTGTGCCACGAATGCCGCCACGGGCAGGCGATCAAGGCCCACAGAGGGTATGCCGTGGAGCCAGGACGTGAGCAGCGTCGTTCCCATGCCGCAGAAGGGGTCGAGCACGTAGTCGCGCTCAGACAACTCGAAGAAGCGCATGAAGTGCTGCACGAACGACTGGGAGAACGCCTCTTTGTACCTGTAGAGCCGCAGGAGGGGCGTGCGGCGGTTGCCGACGTACGAGACCAAGCGCGCGAGCTCGGAGGCCGCGTGCATCCGATCTGCATACTTCCGCTCGAGCTCGTCCCGCTGTGCGGTCGCGGTGCCATTGCATGAAGCACTCGGTACCGTCACCGTGGCCCCCTGTGCGGCGTCGGACCTACTCCTGCCCAAGCGGCATCATACCTGTAAACCACCGTTCTGTTCACCCGCCAGACGCGGGGCATTCCTGGTGTGGGCGCGCCCATCTTGGTGCTCGCGTGTTGCCTGGGGATCACTCCCCGGCGCCCTCCGCCGCCTCCAGGAGGCTGCGCATCTCGACGGCGTTCTTCGCCGCCTGGGCCTGGAAGCAGTTGTTCATGAACACGTAGACTACCTCTGTCTGCTGCGCGAGCTGGGTGATGCGGGGAACCCACTCCTGCAGCTCCTCCGTCCGGTAGAGGTAGTCATAGCGCTCCTTGCTGTCTCCCGACCACCATTTCTGGTAGTTGCGGCCGTGGAAGCGCACATAGCCCACGGGCGAGGTGGCCACGGCGAGCGGCGGCATGAGGCTGCGGAACTGGGGCTCGTCCACCGCACACCAGCCGACCCTGCGCCCGCGGAGGAAATCCAGCACCTCGTCCCGCACCCACTCCCGGTTCCGGAACTCGACCACGAGGGGGTAGCCGGCGAAGTGGTCGCAGAGCCGCGCGAGGTAGCTGCGGGCGCCGGGGGTGTTGTGGAAGGAGGTGGGGAACTGGGCGAGCACGCAGCCGAACTTGTCCGCCTCGATGAGGGGCTGCAGGGACTGGATGAAGGTCGCGAAGTCGGCCTCGTTGTCGGAGCCGGGCTCATGGGTGAGACTGCGGTAGGCCTTGACGGTGAAGCGGAAGCGCTCCGGCACCTTGTTGGCCATGTGGAAGAACGTCGCCGGGTGAAGCAGCCGGTAGTAGGTCGAGTTCACCTCCAGGCAGTCGAAGCGCTCCCCGTAGTAGCGCAGCCACTCCTTGGGGCTCAGGTCCTTCGGGTAGAAGGGGCCGCGCCAGTCATCGAACTTGAACCCAGAGGTGCCGACGCAGATCATCCGCCTTCCTCCCCTGCCGCGCCGTCGCCCGCGGGGGTGTCACTGCTGACACTTGGGGCACCAGTGCATGCCCCGCCCGCCGGGCATGGGCGTGCGGCGGATGGGCGTGCCGCAGACGAGGCAGGGCTCGCCGGCGCGCTGGTAGACGTAGAGGCGCTGCTGGAAGCTGCCTGGGCGGCCGTGCAGGTCGCGGAAGGTCTCGTCCCGGGCGGAGGAGCCGCGGGCCGCGATCGCCTCGGCGAGCACCTCGCGGATGGCCTGCAGGAGGCGCTCCCGCATGGGCCCCGTGAGCCGCCGCGCCGCGCGGCCGGGCCGCAGCCCGGCTCGGAAGCAGATCTCGTCGGCGTAGATCTTGCCGATGCCGGCGATGACCCGCTGGTCCATGAGCACGGTCTCCAGCCCGGCCCGCCGGCGCCCCAGCGCCTCCTTGAGGTACTCGGGGGTGAGCTCCTCGGACAGCGGCTCGGGGCCGTAGTGCGCGAACTCGGGCATCCGTTCCGGGTCGTGTCCCGGGCGCGCGGTGAGGGAGCCGAACTGGCGCTGATCCACAAACTGGATCGCCCGGGCGTCGTCGAGCTCGAGGGTGGCGCACACGCCCCTCTCCGGCGGGTGGCCGGCGGACACGAGGCGCAGGAGCCCGGTCATGCCGAGCCGGATGATGAGGGTGACTGGGCCGCGGTCATCCAGGTGCAGGAGCACGGCCTTGCCGCGCCGGCCCACCCCGACGATGCGGCGGCCGACGACGAGCCGCCTGAGGGCCGCGGGCGAGCCCTGCTCGCGGGCGGCGCGGGCGACATGGACCTCCAGGCGCTGGATGGTGCGCCCGACCACCTCCCGCTCGAGCTGGCGCCTGATGGTCTCGGCCTCTGGCAGCTCGGGCATGGCCGCCTCCCCGGCGCGGATTCGGCGACGGACGCATCCCTCCTGCCGTCGGCGGCCAACCGAGGGCCGGGGCGGCCGCCGCCGCCCCGGCCCTCGGTGCGTCTCAGAACGACGTGAACAGCTCGACGAACAGCAGGTCGTTGGGGATCTGGCTTACCCCTGGCGGTGGGCTCTCCCGGTTGCGCTCGTACTCGAACTGGAGCCACCTCGCCTGCGGCAGCCACCGGAGCTTGACCGGCAGCACGTAGCTGACGGCCCACTGCTGCGTGTCCCAGGTGATCGAGTTGGCTGTCCTGGGGGTGTCTATGTTGAGCTTGGTGTAGCGCACGAAGGCGCCCTTGCAGACCCGGCTCATGTCTCGCCAGGACCCGGGGCACTCGGGGGTGGGCTCGACTCCGAGCACGATGGCATAGCCGTCCTGCTGGATGCCGCCAGTGGCGCCGGCGTAGTACTCGAGGCTGCCGAAGTACGGCGTCCGCTTGTGGGTGGCGTCGAGGCCGTAGCGGACCCGGGTGTGGTTAGTGCCGCTGTAGTTGGCGAAGAAGCGGGACAGGTAGGCCGCGTCGTCGCCGTCAATGGCGCCGAGCCGCCCCGAGAGTCCCACGTTGGTGTCGCCCATCTGCCGCCCCCAGCGCAGGCTCGCCTCGAGTTCTCCCGAGCGCTTGGCCGGGCTGTCGCGGTCGGTCAGGTGGAGCACGGTGGCGCGGGGCACCGAGCCGCGCTCGAGCTGGGAGTCGGCCGCCATGCCGATGAGCCGAACGCCGGGCCGCTGGGAGTTGAAGATGCCGAAGGCGACGCTGTCCTGGCCGCGGGTCTGGAGGTACTGCACGCCCAGGGCGCGGTCCATGGTGAAGGTCTCGGAGAGCGGCCCGTAGTTGGAGGTCTTGCGGTTGCCGTAGGTGGGCACGATGCCGAAGGCGAGGCTCCGGCCCTTGCCGATGCGGTACTTCGCCCCCTCCCCGGCCGGCACGTCGAGGTAGAGGCTCTCCAGGTAGAGGAACGAGGCATCGTCATGCGGCAGCCAGGGGTGGATGTAGATTTCGCCGTATGCTTGCCGTCCCTCGGCGAGGCGCGCCAGGCCGATGAGCGAGATCCGCTCCCACTCCAGCCAGCGATCCCTCTCCTTGTCCACGACCGCGCCGGACTCATCCAGGGTTGCGTCCACGGTCACGTCGTGGTAGTAGCGGGTGAGGATCCAGCCGTGCACCTCGACTGCGGGAGGCCCCTGCGCGGCCGCGGCGCTCGCCGCGCCCAGAAGGCAGGCGAGCGCAAGTGCGCGAACCAACCAGTGGGTCTTCATATCCCTCGTGGCCCTCCTTCCGTATAGTCCCTCGTCTCGCCATCCCCGCTCCCGCCAGAGCCTCTGGCGGGAGCGGGCGCCGAACACCCCGCCGCGCTCGCGCTAACTGTCAGCGACCACCTCCTTCCTGCCGCCGGCGGTCAATCACCCTGCGGGCCCGGTCGCCCGAGCCCGCGATGGTCCTGGATTCTACCAGGCGCACGTCAACTGTCAAGCCAAGCGCCGTCTGGAGCCTTTGGCGCAAGGTGGCCTGGGTGCGCATCAGGTGGCGCACATCGCCGGTCAGCAGCGCCCCCTGCACCTCCACCCGCAGCTCCAGCCGGTCGGCGCCTCCCTCCCGGTCCACGATGAGCTGGTAGCGCGGCTCGACGCCTTCCACCTCCTCCAGGACCGCCTCAACCTGGGCCGGCATCACCCGCACCCCTTCCACGATGATGAGGTCATCGGTGCGGCTGAAGACGCGCGCCATCCTCGCCAGCGTCCGCCCACAGGCGCAGGGGGTGGGGTCGAGGGAGGTGATGTCCCCGGTCCGGTAGCGCAGGACCGGCAGCGCCTCCCTGGTGAGGGTGGTGACGACCAGCTCGCCGGTCTCGCCCGGGGGCAGGGCCTCGCCGGAGTCCGGGTCTACGATCTCGCACAGGAAGTGGTCCTCGTTGATGTGCAGGCCCGCCCTGGCCTCGACGCACTCCCCCGAGACGCCCGGTCCCATCAGCTCCGAGACGCCGTAGATGTCGGTGGCGGTGATGCCCAGCCGGGACTCGATGCGCCGCCGGAGGGCCTCCGGCCACGGCTCGAAACCGAGCACGCCCCAGCGCAGGTGGAGGCTGGAGCGGGCGACGCCCCTCTCCTCCACCGCGGCGGCGATCTGGAGGGCATAGCTGGGCGTGCCCACCAGGGCGGTAGTGCGGAAGTCCTGCATGATGCCGAGCTGGCGCTCCGGCGCGCCCGCGGAGACGGGGATGACGGAGGCGCCGATCTCCTCGGCTCCCTGGTGGAGCCCGAAGGCGCTGGTGAGGAGCCCATAGGTGAAACCGATCTGGACTACATCGTCCCTGGTGAGCCCGCCCGCCGAGAGCACACGGGCCACCAGCTCCCGCCAATGGGCGAGGTCGTTGGTGGTGTAGCCGACGACGGTTGGGGGCCCGGTGGTGCCGGAGGAGGCGTGAAGGCGGACCACCTCGCGCAGGGGCACGGCGAAGAGCTCGTATGGGTAGCCCTTGCGGAGGTCTTCCTTCACGGTGAAGGGCAGGAGGCGGAGGTCGTCGAGGGAGCGGATGCGCTCGGGGATAAGGCCCATGGCCTCGAAGCGCCTCCGGTAGAAGGAGACGCTCTCCCAGACCCGGTTGGCGGTGACCTGGAGGCGCTCGAGCTGGAGCTGGGCCAGCTCGGGGCGGGACATCGTCTCGGCGCGCCGGTTCCAGATGGGCATCTCAGCCCTCCTCCCAGACCTCTCGATAGCCCCGGCCCAGGTAGGCGCGCTGGACCTCGCGCCGGTTGAGCAGCTCCTGGGCCGGCCCCTCCATCACCACGCGCCCGGTCTCGAGGACATATCCGCGATCGGCGATCTGGAGTGCGGCGCGGGCGTTCTGCTCGACGAGCAACACCGTCAGCCCCTGGGCGCGGAACTCTGGGATGGCGGCGAAGATGGCCTGGGCGGCGCGGGGGGCCAGGCCGAGGGAGGGCTCGTCCAGCAGCAGCAGCCGCGGCCGGCCCATGAGCGCACGGCCGATGGCGAGCATCTGCTGTTCCCCGCCCGAGAGTGTCGCCGCGGTCTGGTCAGCCCGTTCCTCGAGCACCGGGAAGAGGGCGTAGAGGCGCGCGAGGTCCTCCCGCACCCGCGCCCGCTTCTCCCGCCAGCTGCGGTGGTAGGCCCCCAGCAGCAGGTTGTCCCTCACCGAGAGGGTCCCGAAGAGCTGTCGGCCCTCGGGCACCTGGAGGATGCCGGCGCGCACGATCTCCTCCGGCGGCAGCCCTGCGATGGAGCGCCCCGCGAAGGTCACGGCGCCCCGCCGCGGCGACAGCAGCCCCGAGATGGTGCGCAGCGTGGTCGTCTTGCCCGCCCCGTTGGCGCCGATGAGGGCCACGATCTCACCCTCGTTGACGTGGAGAGACACGCCCTTGAGGGCCTGAATGCTGCCGTAGTAGGCTTCCGCGCTGCTCACCACGAGCACGCTAGCGCTCCTCCCCCAGGTAGGCGGCGATGACGCGGGGGTCGCGCTGAACCTCGCGCGGGGCGCCCTCCGCGATCTTGACGCCGTGGTCCAGCACCACCACCGCGTCCGAGATCTGCATCACCAGGTCCATGTCGTGGTCCACGAGCAGGACGGTGAGGCCCAGGTCGCGGATGCGCAGGACGAGCTCGGCCAGCCGCGCGCTCTCCGCGGTGGAGAGGCCGGCGGCCGGCTCGTCGAGCAGCAGCAGCTTGGGCTCGGCGGCAAGCGCCCGGGCGAGCTCCAGGAGGCGCTGCTCGCCAAAGGCGAGCGAGTGGGCGCTGCGGTCGGGCGGGACTCGGCCCAGCCCCACCAACCCCAGCCACTCCCGCGCGGCGGCGGCGAGGCGGCGTTCCTCCTCCCGCATGCTGTGGAGCCGGAGGGCGGCGGTGAGCACCCCGCTCCGGCCCCGGAGGTGAGCGCCGACCATGACGTTCTCGAGCACGCTCATGTTCCCGTAGAGCTCGATGTTCTGGAAGGTCCGCGCCACCCCGAGGGCGGCGATGCGGTGGGGCAAGAGGCGGCCGGCGCGCCGCCCCTCCAGCACGATCTCTCCCTCGTCCGCCCCGTAGACGCCGCAGATGACGTTGAACACGGTCGTCTTGCCCGCCCCGTTGGGCCCGATGAGGGCCGTGATCTGCCCTCGGGCGACGCCGAAGCTCAGCCGGTCCAACGCCACCAGGCCGCCGAAGCGCTTGGTGACCTTCCGCAGCTCGAGCAGGCGCTCGTCGCCCTCCGACGCCGGGGCCGGGCGCGGCAGGGGCCCGACGACGCGCCGGGAGAGCTCCTGGCCCGGGGCGGAGCCGACCGGGTCGGGCTCCTCCCTTCTGCGGGGCAGGAGTCGGGCCGCGGCGTCGGTGGTTCCCCGCCACAGGCCGGCGGGCAGGAAGATCATCACCAACATGAGGACGACGCCGAAGATGATGGTGCTGAACTCCTGGAAGCCGCGGAGCTGCTCGACGATGAGGGTGACCGCGCCGGCGCCGAGGGCGGCGCCGCCGATGCTGGCCATGCCGCCGAGCACGACCATGACCACGAAGTGCACCGAATGGTGGAAGCCGAAGCTGTCCGGGTTGACGTAGCCGGTCTGGTGGGCGTAGAGGCAGCCGGCGAGCGCGGCGAGCGCGCCGGAGAGGCAGAACACCTGGAGCTTGTAGCCCTGGGTGTCCACGCCGGAGACGGCGGCGGCGACCTCGCTGGTGTGGACCGCACGCAGGGCCCGGCCGGCGCGGGAGTTGATGATGTTGGCGGCGAGGAGCATGGCGCCGAGGGCGACGGCGGCGATCAGGTAGTACATGCGCAGGTCGTCGTCGAAGGCGAAGCCGCCCACGGAGAGGGGAACAGTGACGGGGATGCCAATGTCACCGACGGTGAGGCGCTCCCACTGCATCATGATGATGTGGACGATCATGCCGAAGCCGAGGGTGCCCATGGCGAGGTAGTGGCCGCGCAGCTTGAGCAGCGGCAAGCCCACCACCGCCGCCGTGAGCGCGCCCAGCGCCACGCCGACCGCCATCGCCAGCCACGGGGACAGCCCCAGCCGCCCCCCCAGGATCGCCGACGAGTAGGCCCCGACGCCGACGAAGGCGGCCTGCCCCAGCGACACCTGGCCCGCGTAGCCCATGAGCAGGTTGAGCCCCAGCACGACGATGGTGTTGAGGGCCACGATGGCGGCGAGGTGGATGGCGTAGTCGTTGGGCAGCACCAAGGGAAGCCCGGCCGCGAGGAGGCCGGCGGCGAGCCACCACAGGCGCCCGGCCAGCCGGCGGAGCAGCGCGGCCAAGGCGCGCCCTGGCGCCCTCACGCGGCCCTCCTCCCCAGCAGGCCGGCGGGGCGCGCCACGAGCACGACGAGCATGATCCCGAAGGCGATGGCGTCCTTGAGGCCCGACCAGAGCAGGCCGGCACCAAGGGATTCGAGGGTGCCGAGCAGGAGTCCGCCCAGGACTGCCCCCACGGGGTTGCCCATGCCGCCGAGGATGGCGGAGGCGAAGCCCTTGAGGCCCAGCATGATGCCCATGTTGTACTGGCCCATGGCCAGTGGCGCCACGATGGCGCCGGCCAGCCCGCCGAGCATGGCGCTGAGGGCGAAGGACAGCATCACCATGCGCGAGGCCGGGATTCCCACCAACAGGGCCGCCTCCCGGTTCATGGCGCAGGCCCGCATCGCCTTGCCCACCTGGGTGCGCTCGCCCAGCGCCCAGAGCCCCAGCATGGTGGCGAGCACGATGCCTATGATCCAGAGGTGCTGGGGCAGGATGCTCGCCTGGCCCAGCAGGATGGGGCGCTGGCCCGAGAAGGGCCGCATGGGCAGCGCGTCGGGCCCCCAGATCCACATGGCGAGCCCGCGCAGCAGGATGGAGGCGGCGATGGTGATGATGATGAGCGAGATCACGGAGGCGCTCCGCGCCGGGCGGATGGCCCCTCGCTCGAGGGCCGCGCCCACCAGGGTCACCGCGGCGACGGCGGTGAGCACGGCCAGGGGCATGGGCAGGCCGGCCCGGGCGCAGGAGAGGGCGATCAGCGCGCCGAGGGCGACGAACTCCCCCTGAGCGAAGTTCACGATGCCGGTGGCGTTGTGGATGAGCGTGAAGCCCAGGGCGATCATCCCGTAGACGCTGCCCAGGGTCAGGCCCGAGACCAGGTATTGGGCGACTTGGGATAGGGTGGGCGTCATGGACGGCGCCGCGCCCTCCGCCGGAGGGCGCGGACGAGCACCTCCGCGAGCTGACGGCGGGCCCGCCCCGGGGGGCGGGCCCGCCCAGAATTGTGGCGCGCCCCTACTCGATCAGCCTCCAGGTTCCATCCACCACCTGGACCATGACGAAGGCGTCCTTGGTGAGGCCGTTGTGGTCGGTGGGCGAGAAGTTGAAGATCCCGCCAGTGCCGACGAAGCCCTGGGTCTGCTCGATGGCGTCGCGCACCGCGGCGCGATCCCCTCCCACTTCCCGGAGCGCCTTCACGACGAGCTGGATGGCGTCCCAGGCGTGGCCGCCGAAGGTGTCGGCCGGCTTGTTGAACTCGGCGCGGTAGCGCTGGGCATAGTCTTCGAGCACCGCCTTCTGGGGATGGTCGGCCGGGATCTGGTCCACGACGATGAGGCGCCCCGCGGGCAGCACGACGCCGTTGGCCGCCTCGCCGGCCAGCTCCAGGAAGGTCTCGTTGGCGACGCCGTGGCTGCACACCAGGGGGATGTCCATGGCGAGCTGCTGCATGTTCTTGGCGATCACCGCCGGCCCCGGCGGGGTGCCCCAGCAGACCACGGCCTGCGCCCGCGTGCCCCTGATCTTGGTGAGCTGGGTGACCATCGAGGTGTCCCGCGGCCCGTACTCCTCGTAGGCGACGACCTCGATGCCCGCCCTCGGCATAAGGGTCTCGATCTCCCGGCGGCCTCCCTTGCCGAAGCCGGTGTCGTCGGAGATCGAGGCGATCCGGGTGATGCCCTTCGCCTTCAGGTAGTCAATGATCTTCTCCACGGCCATGCGGTCGCTCTGGGGGGTCTTGAAGACCCACTCCCGGACCGGCTCGACGATGGAGATGCCGGCCGCGCAGGAGATGAGGGGCACCTGCTTCTGCTGGACGTACTCGATGACCGCCATGGTGGTGCCGGTGCGGCTGGGGCCCACGATGGCGATCACGTTGTCCCGCTCGACCAGGCGCTTGGCGGCATTGATCGTCTCGGTGTTCTCGCCCTTGGTGTCCTCGATCTTGATCTCCAGCGGGCGCCCGTTGATGCCTCCCGAGCTGTTGATCATGTCCTGGAGCATCTGCGCGGTGTTGCGCTCGGGGATGCCCAGGGACGAGGCGTCGCCGGTGATGGCGAACATCGCCCCGATCACGTAGGGCTCGCCCGCGAGCTCCACCCCAGGCGGGCCCACCGGGGTGGGTGTCCGGCCGCAGCCGGCGAGCCAGAGGGCCCCCGCCGCGGCGAGCAGCAGCACTGCCAGCATCGTCGTCCTCATCAGTTCCCTCCCTCTCGTGTCGGTCAGATTCCGCTCAACTCTTCGGCGGAGAGGACACGCGCCCCCCCGGCCTGCAAGGCGCTGATCGCCCCCTCGGCATCGTCTATGCGGAAGACGACCACCGCGCTGTCACCCCGGGTGCCGACGAAGGCGTACAGGTACTCGATGTTGAGCCCCCGGGCCGCCAGCATGTCCACCACCCGCGCCAGCGCCCCCGGCCGGTCGGCCATCTGGACCGCGATCACCGCCGTCTCGGTTACCGTGAAGCCGGCTTCGCTGAGCGCCTCCCGCGCCCGGGCGGGCTTGTCCACGATCAGGCGCAGCACCCCGTAGTCAATGGTCTCGGCCAGGGAGAGGGCGCGGATGTTGACCCCCGCGTCGGCGAGCGCGTGCGCCACCTCCGCCAGCCGCCCCGACTTGTTCTCCAGGAACACCGAGATCTGGATCGCCTTCATCAGCCGAGGTCCCTCCTGTCCACCACCCGCTTGGCCTTGCCCATGCTTCGCTCGAGGGTGTTGGGCTCCACCAGCCGCACCGCCGCTCTCAGGCCGAGGGCGTTCTCGATCTCATAGCCGATGCGCTCGCTGAGCCGCTCAAGCTTCGTCACCTCGTCGGAGAACACCGCCGGGGACACCTCCACCTGCACCTCGAGCTCATCGAGGCCCCGCGGCTTGCGATCCACCACCAGCAGGTAGTTCGGCGTCGTGCCCTCGACCCCGATCAGCACCTCCTCGATCTGGGAGGGGAAGACGTTCACGCCCCGGATGATCAGCATGTCGTCGGTGCGCCCGGTCACCCGCTCCATGCGCCGGAAGGACCGCCCGCACGGGCACGGGCCCGGCAGCAGCCGGGAGATGTCCCGGGTGCGGTAGCGCAGCAAGGGCAGCGCCTCCTTGGTCATGGCGGTGAACACCAGCTCCCCGTACTCGCCCTCGGGGACGGGTTGCCCGGTCTCGGGGGAGATGATCTCGGGGTAGAAGTGGTCCTCGTTGATGTGCATGCCGCGCTTCTCGCGGCACTCGAAGCTGACCCCGGGGCCGATGATCTCGGATAGCCCGTAGATGTCTATCGCGTCGATCCGGAGCGCGGCCTCGATCTCGTGGCGCATGGTCTGGGACCAGGGCTCGGCGCCGAGGATGCCGACGCGGAGCGGGAGCTGCCCGAAGTCCACCCCCATCTCCCGGCCTACCTCGGCGATAACCAGAGCGTAGGATGGCGTGCAGCACAGCACGGTCGAGCCGAAGTCCTGCATGATCTGGAGCTGGCGCTTGGTCTGCCCCCCGGAGGTGGGGATGACCGAGGCGCCCACCAGCTCCGCCCCGTAGTGGATGCCCAGCCCGCCGGTGAAGAGCCCGTAGCCGTAGCTGTTCTGGACCACGTCGCGGCTGTCGGCCCCGGCGCCCACGAGGGTGCGCGCCATCACCTCGGCCCAGGTCTGCACGTCCTGGCGGGTGTAGCCCACGACGGTGAACTTGCCCGTAGTCCCCGAGGAGGCATGGAGGCGCACCACCTCCTCCATGGGCACCGCGAACAGGCCGAACGGGTAGGTCTCACGGAGGTCGTCCTTGGTGGTGAAGGGCAGGCGCCCTATGTCCTCTAGGCCGCCGACATCCCCGGGTGCGACCCCGGCGGCCTCGAGCTTGGCCCGGTAGTAGGGCACCCGCTGGTGGACCCGCGCCACCGCCTCCCGGAGCCGGGCCGACTGCAGCTCGCGCAGCCGCCCGGGCTCCATGCACTCCACCTCCTGGTTCCAGCACCGCGTCGTCTGCGCCACCGCGGCCCCTCCGATCGCTGCCTTCGGCCTCCCCGGCGGCGCCGCGCCGGGGCGCCTGTGGCTTCGACGGACCGCCTGGGTTCCCCTCCCTTGCCTGCCGGTGCGCCTCTGTGCTATTCTCATCTCGCCATCTTCCGCGCTTGGAGTCTGTATGCTCAGTGCTGCCGCCGCCCCGCCCCGCGTGCTGCTCTCGGGTGATGAGGCGGTCGCGCGGGGCGCCTTGGAGGCCGGCGTCCGCGTCGCCACCGCCTACCCCGGCACCCCCTCGACCGAGATCCTCGAGGCCCTCGCCTCCTGCGAGGGCGTGGACGCGCGCTGGGCCCCCAACGAGAAGGTCGCCCTGGAGGTCGCGCTCGGGGCCTCCTTCGCTGGCGCCCGCGCCATGGCCTCGATGAAGCACGTGGGCGTCAACGTCGCCTCCGACCCGCTGCTGACCGCCTCCTACACAGGGGTGCGGGGCGGCCTGGTGGTGGTAAGCGCCGATGACCCCGGCATGTTCAGCTCCCAGAACGAGCAGGACAACCGCCACTACGCGCTGTTCGCCAAGGTCCCCATGCTCGAGCCCTCCGACAGCCAGGAGGCGAAGGACTTCACGATCGCCGCCTTCGAGCTGAGCGAGCGCTTCGACACCCCTGTCCTGGTGCGCATCACCACCCGCATCGCGCACGCCAAGGGCCTGGTGGCGCTCGGCGCCCGCCAAGAGCGGGAGGTGAGCGGTTTCGCCCGCGACCCCGCGAAGACCGTCATGGTGCCCGCGCACGCCCGGCGCCGGCACGAGCTGGTCGAGGAGCGCATGCTCCGCCTCGCCGAGCACGCGGAGGAGACGCCGCTCAACCGGATCGAGATGGCCGACCGCCGGGTGGGCGTGGTCTGCTCCGGCATCTGCTATCAGTATGTCAAGGAGGTCCGCCCGCGCGCCTCTGTGCTCAAGCTTGGCCTGACCAACCCGCTGCCGGAGGGCCTGATCCGGGGGTTCGCCGCGGCCGTGGAGCGCCTCTACGTGGTCGAGGAGCTCGACCCGTACCTTGAGCGACAGGTACGGGCGCTCGGCGTGCCGCTGGCCCACCCGCCCACCGCGCCCCGCACGGGAGAGCTGTCCCCGGAGGCGGTGGCGCGCCACCTGGGGGCGCGCCGCCGCGCGCCGCGCCCGCCGGCGGCCGACCTGCCGCCCCGGCCGCCGGTGCTGTGCCCCGGGTGCGGCCACCGGGCGCTGTTGACGGTGCTGAAGCGCCTGAAGGTGTTCGTCTCCGGCGATATCGGCTGCTACACCCTGGGCGTGCAGCCCCCGCTTCAGGCCATGGACACCTGTGTCTGCATGGGCGCCTCCATAGGGCTCGCGACGGGCATCGAGCGCGCCACCGGCCGCGCCAACAACCTGGTGGCGGTGATCGGCGACTCGACCTTCGTGCACTCCGGCATCACCCCGCTCATTGACGTCGTCTACGGCCAGGGCGCCACCACGGTCGTCATCCTGGACAATGAGACGGTGGCGATGACCGGCCACCAGGACCACCCCGGCACCGGGCGGACGGCGGCCGGGAAGCCGACCCATCGGCTGCGCCTGGAGGAGGTGTGCCGCGCCTGCGGCGTCGAGCAGGTGTCGGTGGTGGACCCCTATGACCTTGCGCGCACCGAGGAGGCGCTGAGGGCGGCGGTGTCGAGCCCTGCGCCGGCGGTGGTGATCGCGCGGCGCCGGTGCGTGCTGCTCGATCGGCAGGCCCGCCCGCCGGCCCGCCGCGTGGATGCCGAGCGCTGCGTGGGCTGCGGCCGCTGCCTGAGCATAGGCTGCCCGGCGCTGAGCGAGGCGACCGCGGCAGGAGGACGGAGGAAGGTGGTGGAGATCGCGGCCGCGCTGTGCGCCGGCTGCCGGGTGTGCGCGCAGCTCTGCCCGGCGGAGGCGATCGTGGAGGCCGGCGGCGATGGCTAGGCGCGCGGTCACCAGTGTCACCATCGCAGGCGTGGGCGGGCAGGGGATCATCCTGGCCAGCGACATCGTGGCCGAGGCGGCGCGCTGCGCCGGCTGGGAGGTGAAGAAGAACGAGGTGCACGGCATGGCCCAGCGGGGCGGCGCGGTGACGAGCGAGGTCCGCTTCGGGGAGCGGGTCCACTCCCCGCTGGTCCCGGATGGGGAGGTGGATGCGCTGGTCGCGCTCGAGATCCTCGAGGCGCTGCGCCACGCCCACCGCCTCCGCGAGGGCGGAGTGGTCATCGCCTCCGACCTGCGCATACGGCCGGCGGTGCGGCCGGCAGGCGCCCCCGAGTACCCGGCGGACGTGGTGCAGAGGCTGCGGAGGGCGGCGAGGAGGCTGGTGCTGGTGCGCGCCACGGAGCTGGCCCAGCAGGCCGGCAACGTGCGCGCCGCCAACACGGTGCTGCTGGGCGCCCTCTCCCGCCACCTCGACCTGCCGCTGGCCGCCTGGCGCGCCGCGCTCGGGGCGGTGGGCCCGCGGCTGCTGGAGGTGAACCTGCGGGCCTTCGAGATGGGGCGCGCGCTCCGCCCGGCGCGGGCGAGGGCCTGAGGGCCCGCTGGGGCGGCGGGTTGTGCTATACTGGGAGTCGGTGAGGGAAGTCAGGAGGGGCGAGCTCCGATGAGCTGGGCGGTGCTGGCGGGAGCTGGCCTGGCGCTGCTGGCGTGGTACGGGATCGGGGCGGCGTGGGCGTCCTCGGTGGCGAGGCACCAGCCGGAGCTGCGGGACTCGGTGCAGGGCGGGCGCTATGGGTGGCGATGTCCCCGCTGCGGCAGTGTGCAGGCGCCGGCGTGCCGGGTGCGGGGGTGCGGCGGCCCCCTGGTGTGGGTGCAGCGGGGGACGCGGGTGATGTGCACGCGCTGCCACCGCAACCTGGTGGCCCATCCGATGCTGTTCCGGCAGGCGCCCACTGCCTGGCCGGCGCGGTGTCGCCGGTGCGGGTGGATGGGCGTAGTGAGGGAGTGGAAGGTCGGCTAGGGCAGGGGCCTGCTGAGGGTGACCCAGAGCTGCGCCGGCCGGAACCCCAGGGCCTGGTGGTAGAGGTTCCAGGCCGCCTGGTTGTCGCGGTATACGTGGAGGTGGAAGCCCTCGGCTCCCTCCTGAAGGCCGGCCTGCAGGGCGCGGATGCAGGCGAGCTTGGCGAGGCCGCGGCGCCGCCAGGCGGGCGTCACCTGCACTGACGTGATGGCGAACAGCCGCCGTCCGCGTTCCCGCGCGTACTCCTCCCACAGGCCGCACGCGGCGCAGGCGACTGGCCGGCGGCCCTGCACCACCTCGACGAGCCGGCGCGGCGGAAAGAAGGGCGACTCGATGGTGCGGGCCTGCACGCCCAGGCCCCAGCGCCGCGCCTGGGCGCCGATGCGATCGGCCTCGGCGAAGAGGGCATCCAGATGCGCCTGGTCGGCGGCATCGAGCATAGGGGTGGCGTACCAGCACGCTTCGCGGAAGCCCATCGCCTCCGCCACCTCGACCAGGTTCCGCCGCGTGGGGGAGAGGCCGGGGATCTCGTAGGCGCCGGCGATGCCGTTGTAGAAGGGCTGCGTCCCCTGCACCCAGCTCGGGGTCAGCAGCGCGCGCCGCGCGCCGCTTTCGGCGAGGCGCGCGAGGGCGGCCTCGAGCAGGGCTTCCATAAGGCTGCGGTCGCGCTCCGGGGCGACGAGCGCGTAGATGTGTCCCTCGGCGCGGTCCACGCCGCGGGCGGCGGTGTTGTCCCAGAGGGTGCTGCCCTGGCCCAGGTGCACAAATCCCAAGATATCGCCCGACTGCTCGGCGACCAGGAGCTCGGTATTGCCGAACGAGGGCACCTCGACGGCGCGGCGGCGCAGGTCGGCCTCGGTGAGCCGGAGGAAGTTGGGCGTGTTGGCGAGGGCTGCGTTCCAGACGGCGACGAGCCCGGGCAGGTCGGTGGGCCGGTAACGACGGATAACCATAGAGCCGCTGCCTGCTTGCGCGCCCCGCGAGGTCGTGCGCTGGGCGTCGGTTGCCTGGTGAATTCGCCCGCGAGGGCGCCGCTCCTCCGGCGGAGTGCGCCTTGACACGAGGCAGGTGGGGGGATACCATCCCGCG
>Ga0129301_1000229_pt1 | contig 30095 bp, 31 predicted proteins | sample ConPoolayeHmetaG_FD_94489 | JGI IMG/M metagenome (GOLD analysis project Ga0129301, IMG submission 94489) | Hot spring microbial mat communities from California, USA to study Microbial Dark Matter (Phase II) - Cone Pool mat layer H metaG ...
CGCCGTTGGCCAACCGAGGCCACGTGCACGCCCGACCGGCTGCCCATCAATCCGCCGGAACCCAGTAAACCTCAAACCTGTAGACGCTGCGACCATCCTGTGGATCCTTGACAAGTATCTTCCCTGCCCAGTCGTTGGCCTCCGAAGGCTGTTCCGCCACGTATGCCCAGCCTCTGACATCGATGGGTTTGATGACGAGCCTGCCTTTTCGGCGGGGCACGCCCTCAGCGAACTGGTATCGGATGTCCGCCGTCGCCTCGTCGGAAATGTGCACGTTGGTGAGAGCATTTCCCTTGACGATGAGCAGCTCTGTCCCGTCGATGTTGGCCTCGAAGTAGAGTATCTTGCGCGCATCGGGCCTCTCAGCCGCGGCCTGATCGAACTTCCTCGCCTCCAGCAGCATGCCCTGAATCTGCGATGCGTCTGGTGCCCGCGCCAGCATATCCTTGTACCGCTTCAGATCGACCAGGCCCGCGCTAGCGAGGCCGAGGAAGGTGTCGATCCCAATCGTGTTGTACCAGCCGACTTTATCCTTGTACGCCTTAAGGGCCTTCCTGAGCCGGGCGAGCTGGCGCCTTGCTTCTGTTCTTGCGGCCTCCGTGGCCTCCTCCTCGTACTTGAAGAAGCGCATGAAGGCGGTCACATAGGCCACGTTCAGACCCAGGAAAACCCTCCCTTGGAAAAGGCTTGTCTCCGCCTCCTTCAACACTCTCTTGTTCGATATCAGGGGCCTAGCTTTGGCGAATAGCCTAAGCATCCTGTCGTAGATCGCGAGACCCTTACTGAGCTCTTCCAAGGTATCATCGAAGTGGCGCTTTGAGATGAGGTAGAGTTCTCGTAGGAACCTTGCGTGCTCCTTTCCGCCGTCCAGCACGGGATCGCCCTTTACCACAAACAGGCCTGTTAGCAGGTGGGAGAGGGGGTTCCATGCATGGGTGGATGCATATGGACGGATGTACAGCGCCTTTTCCATTGCATCGTCGGAGAGGAGGAGCATTTCCCCCACGTACCTCGAGGCCCTCCTTCCAAAAACCTGAGCAGCCCAGTCCCTTGCCAGCTGGGATGCAGACAAGCTTGGATCCCACATCAGCCTTCTGGCCGCATAGTGGTGGGCATCCATCCACATGCTTGTTGGAAAGCCGAATGCCACTCCCATGGCCCCCCTACCCAGCACATAGTTGAGACCGGGCTGAAACCATTCTCCCATGTAGTCCGGGTACGTCTGGTGGCCGTGCGGGCCGTGGGCCATCTCGAGTTCGACGCAGGTTGCATGCTTCGTCTGGCCGAAGGTCGGGTTGAAGGCCTGGTACCACCACTGATCGGTCTTGGTGAGTTTTATCGAGACCACAAGGTTCGCCGTGGGTATCTCCGAGAATATTGACCGGAAGATGGACTCGACGCTGTGCTGCTCCCAGTCGTTGACCACCCATGTCCTGTGGAAGTAGAGCTTCTTGAACTCGGCCGCGACGACATCGTACATCGCACGCACGAATCGACGGTACTTCTCCTCCAGCGAGAGCGGGCTCTTGTTGTGTATCACATCGAACGATCTTATGGTGCCGATCGGCAGCATCTCGCCGATCCTGACTCCTATCCCGTCCAGCTCGGGCAGGGCCTTGAGGATGGACCTGTAGCGATTCTGCAGGATGTCCCAGAGGACGGGATTATCGGGCGATAGCGTTGTCCCCGCCGGGACCATGCCGTCCTGATAGAGGAATTCATCGCCGATGACAAGGCATTTCATGTCGTACCTGTGGCACTCCCGTGCGATCTCAGCGTAGAGCCGGCGGTAGATAGCCGTCCTTTCGCTGTGCGGCGGGTCAGTCCACTCGGACACCCTATACGTCGAGTGCAGCAAGAGATGGTTGGCACCGTAAAGGAAGGCACGCGCCACGTCCTTCTTCGCACTCTGCAGCACATCGGGAAAGCGAGATTCGTCGAAGAAGGGATGATCCGGCGCGTCAAGCGAGCCGACGCTGACGTGGGTCACCCTGAGCGGGAAAGCTGGATCCATGGTTACTTTGCAGGCAGGAAACCTCCCCGCAATCCGCATCCTGTCCGCCAGATACGCCAACCCCCTCGCACACCCGATCTCGGAGGCGCCCGTGAGCTCCCACTTCCGGAGCCCGACCGGACAGAGTTCGAATGCCTCCCGGTCCCTAGCAGCAACCCGACCGACCATAACCCGGATGTTGGCCTTCCGGTCCGAGGCCGTGACAAGGCCCAACTTCACCGACGATGCGTTGCAAGCGGTCTCAAGCTCTTCAAGGGCCGTCGCAACGGCACGGTTATCCTTCAGGCCAGGTTCCAATGCTAACCAGAGCTCGGCCACGAAAATCCTTCCGCCACCGGTCCAGGGTCGGCGGTCTTAAAGGTAACGGGTCGTGTTCGAGACGCGGCAATATGCGTACGTTGATCGGCGAGAAGGGCCGCATACCAGGATACTTGCGTCCAGCGCAATGGTCCGCATATTCACTTACGGGGCTCAGCCCCGTCATCCTCGGTCGAGGCAATCCAGGGCTCAGGATGCCATAAATAAAGGTTCGCCCTCCCCCGGGTCCCCATGGCAGAGGAGAAGGACGGCGAGACACTCGACAAGCAGGACACCGATCCTCTTTCGAAGTATCGAGCCGCTGGCAAGGTGGCGGCCGAGGCGCGGGAGTTTGCCATCTCGCTGGTTCAGGAAGGGGTCAAGCTGATCGACGTGTGCACGCAGGTCGAGAACAGGATAAGGGACCTAGGATGCGAGCCCGCCTTCCCGCTCAACATCTCGATCGACCACGTTGCCGCCCATTACACGAGCCCTGACAACGATGCCTCGACATTCAAGAAGGGGCAGCTCGTGAAGATCGACGTGGGTGCCCACCTGGACGGGTTCATAGGCGATGCGGCGGCTTGCGTCATAGTCGGAGGAGGCACGTCGGATCTGATATCGTGCGCCCAGAAGGCCCAAGAGGAGGCACTCAAGACGGCCGGCCCCGGCGTGATGGCGAACGAGATAGGCCGGGTGATTGAGGAAGTGATCAGGGGATACGGGTATGTCCCAATCAGGCAGCTGTCGGGCCATACCTTGGAGGAGTACGTTCAACACGGAGGGAAGACGATACCCAACTTCAACATGCCCCACGGGCAACCTCTGGAGGTCGGGGAGGCTTACGGGATGGACATCTTCGTGAGCAACGGGACAGGAAACGTGACCGAGTCCGCGCTTTGCTACATCTACGCCGTGAACAGGGACAATCCCTTCCCCAGGCTAAGGGCTGCCAAGCGCCTTTACGCCTATATTCTGGACAACTACAAGACCCTGCCGTTCACCGAGAGATGGTATAAGCACAAGTTCCCAGGCTCAAAGATTGCGCTCCTGGAGATGCTTCAGAACAGGGCGCTTCGGAAGTACGGCGTCCTTTCCGAGCGCCAGGGCACCCTGGTCGCCCAGAGCGAGGAGACCTTCGTCGTGACCGAGAACGGGATCGAGGTTACCACACGGCCCTAGCTCTTGCTCTTGGGAAATCCCCAGCTGGCCACCAAGCCTGCCGAAATCAGCGTTGCAAGCGCCATCATGCCTGCCTCCGGCACCGGCGCAAGCACCAATCCTATGGCAAGTACTCCGGAGTTGTCCTTGTAATCCCTCGTCTCCCACGCAGGGTACCCGGAGACGGTCGTCGACCTTGCGTATCCCTCGGTGGTCTCCCAGGAGAAGCCCCAGCCGGCCCAGACCCCATACCACGGCCCCGCTTGCTGCTCCATGGTGTCGTAGATTATGACGCTCACGTCGTCCTCAGCCCCCGACTTGTGGTAGTCGCGCTGAGCGAAGCTATACGAGAGTCCTGGCACCGTTATCTGACCGCCCTCCGGCTCGTCCCCCGTCCACCCCGACAGTGGCTCCGGCAGCTTCTTAATAAGCTCCGCGAAAGGCACGGCCGAGCCCGGGTAGGCCTTGCCCAGGGCCTCTATAGCCGCGAGGTTCATCGCCTTCGCGTAGTCGAACAGGATCTGGTTAGAGCCTATATCGTCTCCCTCGATGAAGACTGCCATCCTAGCTCCAACAATCTCGGCCGCACTTACCGCTGCAACGCCCACAACAGCCGACGTAAATAATCCTATCAACAGGAGATTCAGCTTCATGATTTGCCCTCCGCTCCTAAGGGAGGCGTGATGTCGGTGCGAGGCACTGTTTTATATGTTTGCCTGAGACCATGCCAATCAGCAGGACTTGATCCTTGGTCGGTTTGGCGGCGTCGGCGTGTCCAGCCAAGTCGGCCAGACAGTTCGCCCGGATAGTCGACCGTTGCGAGTCTCGAAGAGCGAGCAGACCCGGATGGAGAACTCCTCGCAGAGAGCCGTCGGCTATGCGGATAGAACGGCGTCCACGGTCATCTCGGCTATGTCCTGCGAGTAGGAGATTATCCTGTGTAAGCTTTCGGCCATCAGCATGGGCACCGCGTAGCCGCTTTTGGTTGAAGACTTTGAGATGTCCGAGAAAGCCGAAATCGCATACTGCTCCTTGTGCTGGTCAACCTCAGTGAGTATCATCTCGGCGGTTTTGATGTCCTTTCGGACGAAGGATCGTACGGCCCTAGAGAAAATGTCCGAACAGGACTTGGTTAGGTCGACCAGGCTGGTCGGGAGCGAACCGGGGCCGAGCTGCATCATGTAGCGGGCGACGTTCTCAATGTGGTCACATATGCGTTCGATGTTGCGCGCAGCGCTGAGGTAGCATGTGGCAAGCCTTATGTCAAGCTCCACGGACCTGGCGAACCGGTGATCCACGATGGCATAGTTGATCTGCCGGACGATGAACCAGTGTATCCGGTCGGCGTGGGATTCCCGAGCGATCAGGTCGCTGAGGATTACTGCGTCCCCCTCAGATATGGCTTTGGCTAGGTCCTGCATCATGGATTCGGCGAGATGGGCTAGGCGGGAAAGGGCGGATGCGATCGTCAGCTGCGTGGGGTCGAGCATTTGCTTGATCTCGATGGAGTTTGAATCCTCCCTAACCACTTCTAGACCCATCAGGTCCTCGGCCAGCTCGAACGCCCTAGTCCGGTGCTGAGAGTCGATGCGATCTGACCTGAGGACTATTGTGTCGAAGCCCATGATGTAGGAGGCTATGATCTTCCTAGCAAGGAGACTGGGGTCGCCTTCCAAAGGAATGGTCTTGATCCTCTGGTTCTGCGGCTTGGGCTCCATCGGTTGGATGCATATCGTGCCATCATCCTTCTCGGTGATGACCACTCGGGACCCCTTGCTCAGGCCCGACCTGTCTGCCCAGTCCTTTGGGAGGCTTACTATGAAAGTCGAGCCGCCGGTCATCTGGACGGATCTGACCTCTTCCATATAGATTCCGGCTTAGCTATATATAAAAGTCTTTCTATATATAGTATTTAGAGAATATTATTCAGCCTATTGGCGGAGCGCCCTCCAACTTCGCATAATCGCGAAGTGTCTAGTCTAGGAGGAGTTCGCTCGTGAAGAACAGGTTGATGATTCCGGCAATCGCCGGAATTCTGGTATCTTCGTTGCTTTACGGATGTATTAGCCAAAAGGAGATGGGCTCCATTTCGATCGTGGGCTCCACGACCGTCGAGCCCATCGCGGTCAAGGCTGCGGAGAAGTACATGGATGAGCACGAGGGCGCTGACATCCAGGTCAGCGGAGGAGGCTCCAGCGTCGGCATAAAGTCGGTCGGCGAGGGCACGGCAGACATCGGCATGGCCTCTAGGCAGATCAAGGACTCAGAGAAGCAGTTGTATCCCAGCCTCGTCGAGCACGTCATTGCCAAAGATGCCATTGCCCTAATCGTCCACCCCGGCAACCCGATCTCCGATCTCACCACGGCTCAGATCAAGTCGATCTACAAAGGTGAGATCACCAACTGGAAAGCGCTTGGTGGGCCTGACATGGCCATTGTTGTTGTTGGCAGGGACAGCGCTTCCGGCACACGTGAGTTCTTTCATGAGAAGGTCATGAACAAGGAGGACTTCGTGGCTACCCAGCTTGAGAAGTCGTCGAACGCGGGCGTCAAAGAGTCGGTCAAGAACACCCCTGGCGCCATCGGGTATGTCGGCTTGGGCTATATCGATCAAACGGTCAAGGCAGTGAAGGTGGACGGAGTCGGTCCGACCGTTACGGCCGTGCTCAACGGGAGCTATCCGATCTCCAGAGCCCTCTACATGTACACCCAGGGACAGCCCACGGGTCTTGCGAAGTCCTTCCTCGACTTCATCAAGTCTCCGGAGGGCCAGAAAATCGTTCAGGAAGAGGGATTCGTCCCGTTGACATAGTCTAAGAAAACCGGATCATCTTCCCTTTTTTTTGGACTGTTCTTTGCCTTCTCAATTTGTTGGAAGGTCGGAGTTGCATCAGAGATGCGATGGTGGGATTTCAAAGAGAAGACCATACACATTCTGCTCTTCCTGGCGGCCATCTTCGCTACAATCACTGTGGTCTTCATTATCGCCTTCCTGTTCGCGGAGGGCGCGCCGGCCTTCAGGAATGTCGGCGTCCGAACGTTGGTTCTTGGGCCCGAGTGGGTTCCAACTGGATATCCGCCGAGATTCGGCGGACTGCCACTGGTCATAGGAACACTTCTGGTCACTATGGGTGCCGTCGCCGTCTGCGGGCCGTTGGGGGTAGCGTGCGCCCTGTTCCTGTCGCAGGTCGCTGTTCCACGTGCCCGGAGGATCCTGAAGCCAGCTGTTGAGCTACTGGCGGCAATACCCTCCGTGGTCTACGGCTTCTTTGGCCTGAGCATCATGGCCCCTTGGATCAAGGCGCTATTTGACATCCCCACCGGCGAGACCTGGCTAAACGGATCGATCCTTCTAGGCATAATGGCCCTGCCTACGGTCGTAAGCGTGTCCGAGGAGGCTCTCACAGCGGTGCCCAGGGAATACGAGGAAGCTTCCCTGGCTGTGGGGGCAAACAGATGGCAGACCGTGCGTAAGGTCATTCTCCCCTCAGCCCTTTCCGGCATAACCGCGGCAATAGTGCTCGGTCTAGGCAGGGCCATGGGGGAAACCATGGCCGTCATGATGGCAACCGGCAACGCCGCGATCATACCCAAGCCCATCTGGAACGTTTTCTCGCCGATACGGACGATCACGGGGACGCTGGGAACCGAGATGGGCGAGGTACCACTTGGCAGCGTGCACTATCATTCGCTCTTTGCCCTCGCGGTTATCCTGTTTGTGATGGTCATAATCGTTGACTTCATCGCCACCTGGATCCTCGGATACATAAGGAGGAAGCATTTTGGCGAGGCGAAAAAAGCGGGCCGCTTGAAGATATCGCTTCCCTCTGAAGTGCGGAGGTCCATAAGGAGGGTGCTGTTCCTCAGCATTGGGTTCTTCCTCCTCACGTTCCTGTACTTCTCGCTTGGTCTCGTGGGATCGCTGGCAGGGCTGGGGCTGTATCTGGCCTATGGTTGGGCATCACGTCGTCTCGGGCCCGAGCGTTCCCAGAGCGTCGCCTTTGCGATTCTTTGTGTCAGCGGAATCGTGACGATGTTGATCCTGGGGATACTTCTGGCTTTCATCATCATCAGGGGTGCTCCGGCCCTGAGCTGGGAATTCCTCACGAAGATTCCCCGGGACTCTGGCCGAGCGGGCGGGATATTCCCCGCGATAGTCGGAACCCTATACCTGGTTGGCGGCGCGATCGCTTTGGCTCTGCCGGTCGGGGTTTTCGCGGCTATCTACCTCAGCGAGTATGCCAAGGAGGGGCAACTCACTAGGTTCGTACGAATGGGAGTGGATGCACTGAATGGGACGCCCTCGGTCGTCTTCGGACTCTTTGGCATGGCTTTCTTCGTCCTCTATCTCGAGTTCGGACGCTCCTTGCTCGCTGGCCAACTGACCCTCGGTTTGATGATCCTGCCAACGATTGTTCGCACGACCGAGGAAAGTCTCAAGTTTGTACCCATGCCCCTCCGTGAAGCAAGCCTTGCCCTCGGCGCCACAAAGTGGCAGACGATCCGCGGCGTGGTGTTGCCGCCATCGCTTCCGGGCATAATCACCGGCGCCCTACTGGCCGTTGGCCGAGCAGCAGGAGAAACCGCCCCAATCATGTTCACGGCGGCGGTGTTCATCACCAGATTCCTCCCCGATGGGCTCCTCGACCCCGTCATGGCTCTGCCCTATCACCTCTTCAGCCTAGCAGTAGGCGTCCCAAACTCGGAGACGAATGCATATGGCACCGCCGTTGTACTGCTCGCTATTGTGTTGCTGGTTGATATGGGCGCGATCATGCTCAGGAATAGGTGCTACAGGGAGAGAGTCTAGGATGGAAACAAAGGCAAAGATCGAAGTTGAGAGTCTCAACGTCTACTACGGCACGAATCGGGCATTGGCGAATGTGAGCATGCGTATCCCATTGAACCGGGTGACCGCCTTGATAGGTCCGTCGGGCTGTGGCAAGTCAACCTTCATTCGCTGCCTCAATCGGATGAATGATCTTATCGTAGAGGCCAAGATTGAAGGGGCCGTCTACCTCGATGGGGAGAACATATATGGCAGAAACGTCGATGTTGTGAAGCTCAGAAAGCGGGTTGGAATGGTTTTCCAGAAGCCGAACCCCTTCCCGAAGTCCATCTACGACAACGTCGCATACGGTCCCCAGGTCCATGGCATGTACCGCGGGGAGGAGCTGGACGCCGTTGTTGAGGCCAGCCTCAAACGAGCAGCGCTCTGGGAGGAAGTGAAGGACCGATTGCAGGAGAGTGCAATGAGCCTGTCGGGAGGCCAACAGCAGAGGCTCTGCATCGCGAGGTGCCTGGCCGTGAACCCGGAGGTCGTCCTGATGGACGAGCCCTGCAGTGCCTTGGACCCCATAGCAACCACCAAGATCGAGGACTTGATGGATAGGTTGAAAAGAGAATGCACGGTCGTCATCGTCACGCACAACATGCAGCAGGCGGCCAGGGTGTCCGACTTCACCGGATACTTCTATCTTGGGAGGCTGATTGAGTTCGGTGAGACCAAGCAGATCTTCGAGAATCCGCGGGAGGAGAGCACCGAGAACTATATAACCGGGAGGTTTGGTTGATGCGGGACAAGTTCCACAAGGAGCTGGACCAAATAGGCGAACAGCTCCACAAGATATCTCTCGAGGTCCTCGAGAACGTGAGGTGTGCTCGCGAGAACCTGGTCAAGACAAGGGAGGACAGCATAAAGGCCATGATGGGGAGGGACGCCGTTATCGTGTCACAGACGGCCTCGGTCCAGAAGGAATGTCTGGCGCTCATCGCCCTTCAGCAGCCGATGGCGGTCGATCTCCGGGTCATCGTGAGCTATCTGAGGAGTGCGGATGATGTGGAGAGGATTAACAGGTCCTCAATTCACATAGCCGAGGTCGCAAAACAGGGGCTCTATGACAAGAACATTCCGGAGTTTTCTAGAATAATGACCCTGGCAGATATGGTAGCCCGCCAGCTGGAGCAGGCCATTGAGGCCTTCAGGACTAGGGATACCTCTATGGCGCGAAAGGTCATTGAGAGCGATAAAACGACTGACGAGGTGTACAGCGCCATCTTTGCCAGCTTGCTGGAGAGGGTGAAGAAGGAGGATGCGAGGGCGTCCCTCCTCATGTTTGTATCTAGGTGGTTGGAGAGGATCGGGGACAGGGCCGTAAACCTTGCCAGCCGGGCAATCTACATCGTCGAAGGACGGGACGTCGAGTCCGAGGCTGAGATTGGCGAGTTCAAGGTTTTCCCAAACAGCGGGGGTACTGGTTCACGATCCCCCACCGCCAGCTGACGAGAGGCAGAAGGCCAGAAAAACCCAATCCCTGATCTGGTCCCTGAGCTGCCTGAGAGCCTTTTTTCTCGCTTCCGGAGTCCCGACATACGTGGCGGGATCCTCAAAGCTCTTGTGTAGGTACTGCCTTCCTCCCGGGAAGAATGGGCAGGAACGTTTTGCGTTATCACAGACCGTAACGATGTAGTCGAACTCCTTACCAAGGAAGGGATCAAGACCCTTCGCTCTTTGTCCTGAGATGTCCAAGCCGACTTCGTTCATGACCTCCACAACCAGGGGATCGACTCGGGTCGGTTCGGTTCCCGCACTGTAGGCTTCGAACCGATCGCCACACATAGCCCTGAGGAATGCTTCGGCCATCTGCGATCTGGCCGAGTTATGGGTGCATATGAACAGGACCCTTTTCTTCGCGCGATCCACTGCTTTTCACCTTCCCTAGCTGTGAGCTGTGCGTGGCGTTAGTCTTTTTGGCTCTTTCCCGGAGGTACTCTACGGCTGGTAGGCCAGCCACGCACCCCTCCCCGATCGCTTTGCCGACCTGAAAGGGAGGCCCGGTCACGTCGCCGCAGGCGAACAGGATATACAAGACGTACAAGAGGGCATCCCGGCGTGGAGTTGACCAACAATCGCTCGGAGCGGGCTTTGAGGACGCTTCTCCTGCACTCGAAGATCATAGGGACTCTTAGAAACGGGAAGGGTGTACGGATGTATGAGGGGATTCCAAGCCTTCTTGCCACGTGGGAGCAGAGAGGGCTGAATCCACCCCGATCACTGTCCGAAGCCCTAACCCAGATCTGGAAAGAAAGCTGCATACAAAAGCAGACTACCGCTAGCTAGATAGGTACATCCATATTCAGCCCTGGCGATGCGCACTGGCATTGTTCCCGCGGGGACCTCGCCAAGACGAGGATGTCTTGCTTGGCCAACTGCCAAAAGCAAGATAAGGGGGCTAGGTTGCGTTAGGGGCAGATGGTAGTATGAGTTTGGTCGGAAAGAGAATCAGGCTTGGACGAATCTTCAAGGAGGATGGAAAGACATTCGTCGTCCCCATGGATCACGGCGTCGACCTTGGACCGCTCGCGGGGATCGAGGACATCAGGAGGGCCATCAAGACGCTTCTAACGGGCGGCTGTAGGCCAGATGCAACGCTTCTTAACCCGTCCATGATCAGAGCCTGTCACGAGGACCTGGTGGGGAAGCTGGGCATAATCGCGAGGCTGGATGGCACAGCCTCGGCGTTAGGGCCGGATATAACAGACTACAGGCTTTTCAGTTCGGTGAAGGAGGCGTTGCGTCTCGGAGCAGATGCCGTGGCAACCATGGCTTTCATAGGCGTTGAGAAGGAATCGCAGAACTCGGAGAAGGTCGGCCGGATCTCCGAGGAATGCGACAAGGTGGGCATGCCCCACATAGTCGAGGCGTTGCCCCCGGAGATCGTTGAGTATCACTTCAAGCCCAGGGCCAAACGGGTCTGGCCAAGTGTGGAGCACGTCAAGTTTGCCGACAGGGTGGCCGCCGAGCTCGGGGCCGACGTGGTCAAGTCCTACTACACAGGCGACCCTGATTCATTTAGGGAGGTTGTGAAGTGCTGTCCGGTCCCGGTCATCGTGCTGAGCGGCCCGGGCGCCGGCGACTCGGAGGGCCTTCTCAAGATGGTCAAGGAGGTTATGGATGCTGGAGCCAAAGGAGTCATCATGGGGCGAAACGTTTGGGGGGACAGGGACCCGATTCGCATGATCAAGTCGATCTCCGAGATCGTGCACGCGGAATGAGGCTGGCCGGTAAGAGGGCGGATTGGGCAGGAGCTGATGCTGTGGAGGAGGCGGAACTTCGAATAGGCATAGTCGGCGTGGGATTCATGGGGTCAAATGTCTTCGAGGCCCTGAGACGCGCCCCCGACCTGAGGATAAGGGTCACGGCCATATGCAGGACGGACAAGCAGAAGCTTGAGCAGATCGCCAAGAAGGAGAAAGTTCCTTTCTGCACCACGGATTACCGCGAGCTTGTCAGAAGTCAGGACGTGGACATAGTGGCGGTCTTTTCGCCTGACCACCTCCACGGCCAGCACGCGATAGCCGCCCTGAAAGAGGGCAAGCACGTCCTGTGCACGAAGCCCATGGCCACTACCATGGAGGAATGCAGGGAGATCGTGTCGTTGGTCAGAAAAATGAGGGTGAAGTTCCTCACGGCGGAAACCGTCCGGTTCACCGACCTTTACGTGCAGGCCAAGGAGCTTGTACAAAGAGGAGAGCTCGGAGAGCCAGTTCTTGTGGAGGCCCTCTACGTGCACGACATCAGGGCCCTGATGGGGCATACGCCTTGGAGACTGACAGCCCCGCAGGACTTCCTGTTAGGGGGTCTTTGCCACCCCGTGGATCTGGCGAGGTGGTTGGCGGGGGATGTTGTTGAGGTGCATGCCTACGCGAAGAAGAGCGGGATGATACCGGGCTATCCTTTGGCCGACACCTTCACGCTCAACATGAAGTTCCGGGAGGGAGCGATCGGAAGAGTTCTAGGGGCTTACGGGGTCGTTGAGCCGCCGCTTGCCTTGGAGGAGTTCGGGGCATACGGCACGAAGGGCACCCTGATCAACAACCAACTCGTCTTGGAGAAGGACGGCAGGATCGAGCGGAAGACGCTGCCCCCTTCCAGGTACCTGAGGATGAAGCAGGAGACCGCAGCGGGAAGGGTGATCCCGCCGGATGAGGAAATCAGCGGCCACATAGAAGAGGTCGTGAGATTCCACAGGCACCTACAGGATTGTATCCAACGCGACGCAACGCCGAACCCGGATGCCTCTGAGGGCGCAAAAACCGTTGCAACCTGCCTAGCAGCGGGGGAATCCATCAGGACTGGCAAGCCGGCCACGGTGGGGAGAATAGGCTAGCTCGAAAAAGGGGTTCGTCGGAGGAGCGTGGTGAATTGAGCAAGGCTGGCTTGGGTGTGATGGAGCAACTCAGGAAGGGAAGGCTGTGGGCCGACGCCTACTACCATCGCGTGGACAAGCCGTTCTACCGGGAACGTCTCGAGGACTTCCTTCCCAGGAAGATGATAGACATCCACGCTCACGCCACGAGCCCAGCCGAGATCATCCCGGGTGCTCCGGCTCCGAGCTTCTGGGCCGAGAGGGTTTGCCCCAACGGAATGACCGTGGAAGCACTGCTTGAGAGCTACCGACTTCTGTTTCCCGGCAAGGAAGTCCGCCCCGTGATCTTTCCGTATCCCTCCCCGCGTTTTGACCCGGCAAAGGGCAATGAATATGTCTCAAAGGAATCCCGCAGGCTCGGCCTCCGATGTCTGATCCTGACCGACCCTGCTTGGTCGGCAGAGGAGTTGGAAAGGTACGTGGAGGCAGGAGGTTTCGTTGGGCTGAAGCCCTATCCTTCGATGGCCAGAGGCAAGACGCCCGAAAGGGTCGAGATCTACGACTTCCTTCCAACACACCATCTCGAGCTGGCCGATCGGAAGCGATGGTTGATCATCCTCCACATCCCGAGGCCCGGAAGGCTCATGGACCAGGTGAACCTACGGCAGCTAATGGAGCTTGATCGGACCTACCCGCGGGCAAGGGTCGTGGTTGCTCACGTCGGGAGGTCATACTGCGACAGGTATGCTGAGAGCTTGGATGAGCTGGCGGACTCGCGAAACCTGCTATTTGACATCTCCGCGAACGCCAACCAGTTGGTTTTCGAGAGGCTCATCGACACCGTTGGGACCGAGAGGGTGCTCTTCGGATCCGATCTTCCTGTCACCGCGATGCACTCGCGGAGGATCTGCGAGGGCGATAACTACGTCAACATCATCCTCGATGCCGACTGGGAGGACAACCATACCCGGATCGGGCAACCGGAGGATGAGATCACCTTCTTCTTGTACGAGGCGATAGACGCGTTCAGGAGGGCGGCCGATCGGGTGGGGTTGGGAAGAAAGGAGATCGAGATGATCTTCTTCAGGAATGCAGAGCGGTTGGTGGGTTGATGGGTAAGGCGCGTGCGAGAGCTGTGGCGAAGGCCATGCCGAGAGTCGGACTATTGACCTTGATGTTTAGGCTATATGATGCAATCCCGGGGCTGGAGCCCGATATGGCTGAGTTCGGCAAGGAGCTTACGAAGGTATTGGGGAGGATCGCGAAGGTGCATTGGCCCGGGATCTGCAAGACGCGCGATGAGGTGGAGGAGGCGGTGCGCATGTTCGAGGAAGAGCAGGTCGACCTCATCATCGTCGTTCTGCTTACGTACGCCCCAAGCCACCTTGCGGTTCATGCACTGAAGGCGACGAGGCTCCCCGTTCTGGTTTTCAACACGCAGAAGCTGCGAGAGGTTGCGCCGGACATGGATCCGCGGGATCTGATACGCAACCACGGCATGCACGGAGTCCAAGACCTTGCCAACGTCCTCTTGAGGGCAGAGAAGAGGTTCGGCCTCGTCACCGGGCACTACGAGGACCCGCAAACACTGAAGGATGTTCAGGAGTGGTGCAGGGCGGCGAACGGCGTGAGCTTCTTGAAAAAGTGCAGGGTTGGGATGCTAGGGTACCCCTTGGAAAAGATGGGCGACTTCGCCTTGGACGAGACGATGCTCCTCAGCGAGCTGGGAGTCGAGGTCAGCCACATCCCACAAAAGGATCTTGCCGAGCTTGCCCGCAGTGCGCCTGCCAAGGCAATCAGCGAACAGATCCGGGAGGATAGGCTTTCCTTCAAGGTGGCCGAGGACGTCACGCCTGAGGAGCACGAGGAGAGTTCCCGGCTAGAGTGGGCGATCCGGGAGATCTTAAAAGAAAGGGGAATGACCGCTTTCACCGCCAACTTCATGGCCATTTCCCAAGAGGGCTGGCTTCGGACTCTGCCCTTCCTGGCCTCCTGCAAGTTGCTTTCCGAGGGCTACGGCTATGCCGGGGAGGGCGACGTGCTGACCTCGGTCGCGGTCGCCTTGATGCAGCGCTTGGCAGGGTCGGCTAGTTTCACCGAGATGTTCACGATGGACTTCGGTGCCGGCGCCATTCTCATGAGCCACATGGGAGAAGGCAACCCCAGCCTGGCCAGGCCGGACCTTCCCGTTGAGCTGGTGGGGAGTGAACTCGGCCTAGTGAGCCTGCCCACAAGGCCGCTCCTCCTGCGCTTCGCCCTGCGACCGGGGCCGGTGACGCTGGTCAACCTGACCGTGGCGGCCAAGCAGCGTTTGAAGATCATCGCTACAGAGGGCGAAGTGGTCGATTTCTCACCGATCAAGGGCGTCATTACGCCGCACTATAAGTTCAGGCCGAAGAGGCCCCTGGCGGAGTTCCTGACGGCCCTTAGCCTCGAGGGTTCGTCGCACCACTTCGCCCTAAGCTACGGCGACTGGTCGCCCGTGGTCGCCAAGGTGGCCGATATCATCGGAGCGCATTTTGCGAAGATCTAGGCCTCGTCGAGCTTGACCATACATCCCGAAGCCTCCAGAACCCGCTTCGGTATCGGGCAGAGAGTTCCCTATAGCGCCGCGAATCTTCGGGATCGGGGTTCACGACGGAGGAGCCCGACAGGAAAGCGTCGATGCCCTCCCGATAGTCCTTGATGGTCCCAGCTCCTAGGCCCCCCAAAACCGCGGCACCGACGCAGGCGGCCTCCTTGATCCTCGGGATCCTAACGGGCATATCCAGGATGTTGGAGATGATGCGCGGCCATATGAGGCTTCTCGCCGCGCCTCCAATCATGCTCACGGAGCTCACCTTGGCCCCGAGGCTTCTGAAGGTCTCAACATTCCAGAGGACCTCGAACCCTATCCCCTCAAGCAGGGCCCTGAAGACGTGGGCCGGGCGATGGTGGAGGCCCAGCCCGACGATTGCACCCTTTGCGTCAGCCTCCCATGTCGGCGCCGTGGCGCCCAGGAAATGCGGGTAAAAGAAGAGCTGCTCCGACCCGGGTGGCAACCCCATGCCCTCGCGCTCGATTGAGCGGTAGAGCCTGCTTTCCTCGCCTCCCGGACTCTTTTTTCCGCGGAGCAACCCAGCCAGCCACCTCACCCCGGCGCCCGCCCCCGAGATGGAGCCCATGAGCCCCCAAAGCCCCTTCATAACGTGCCTCCCCGGAGAGAGGAAGCTCCTGGCGTCGAACAGCGCGACACCTGAGGTTAGCAACAGCACCCACGCGGTTCCTCCGGAGAGCAGGAGATCCCCGTCCTCGAGTGCCCCGGCACCCAGCGATGCGCAGTACTGGTCGTGCCCCCCGGTGGAGACAAGCATTTCCCGGCCCCGGAATCCGATCTTGCGTGCGACCGACGGCTTCACGGCTCCAATGAGCCTCCCCGAGTCGGCAAGCTGGGGCAGCTGGTCCTCGCGAATCCCAGCCATCTTCAGGAGTTCTTCATCCCAGGTTCCGTCCTTCAGGTTGTAGAGCATCGTGATGCTCGCGCTCGAAGGGTCGGCGACCCACATGCCGGATAGCTTGTAGGTCATGTAGTCTCCGACGAATGCGAACCGGCTGATCCTGCGAAACAGCTCCGGGCGTTCCTCCTTGAGCCAACGGATCTGAAGGAAGGGGAGGCAGCCGGTCAGCGGCCAGCCCGTTTTCTTGTAGAAGAATTCCTTGCCGAACTCGCTTGTCAGAGCATCGGCCTGCGCCTTGGCCCTGTGATCCATCCAGACGATCGCGTTGCCACGGGGCTTGAATTTCTCGTCAAGCGGGATCAGCGTGCCGCCCTGGCTCGAGATGCTCAGCGAAACCGTTTGCGTGCCGTCCGCCGTCCTCAACACCTCGGCCGTCGCGGACTTGGTCGCCTCCCAGATCTGATCCGGGTCCTGCTCCGCTCGCCCAGGCTCAGGAAGGAAAAGTTCGTAACTGCGGTCAGCGATGTGGCAACGCCTGCTCGATGGGTCGAAGAGAAGTGCCCTAACTCCGGTTGTGCCGACATCGATCCCCAGTAGGGTCAAACCTATCATCCACCCAAGACCAGTGTTGGCCCAGAATCCCAAGTCAACTCCCGGGACATCCTTGCCTTGCGATGGATCACTCGAGTTCAGGATTACCCATATAAGACCTTCGTCAAACTTGCCTGTGCCCGAAAGCTGGTGCCAAATGGGAGAGCCCGGTCGCCCTTGCATCCCGGACTTGCCAGAGGATATCTCCGACGTGGCCCTTCGCCTTGTGCGTCTCCTCGGTTATACCGACCAGAGGGGTTGCCTGAAGGAGGAGGGACGGGACAAGCTGGCTCAGGTGCTGGCCTTCCTTCCCTTGATGCGAAATGTCCTGGATAGGACGAGCAAGAGACGTACGCTGTACGTCCTAGAGTGCGCTTGCGGCAAGGGCCACCTCAGCCTCCTTCTGAACCAAATCCTACTGGACACGGCTTGTCGAGAGGTCCATTGGATTGGCATCGACTCATCAGGCAGGCTCATAAGCAAGTGCCGGTCCATTGCTGAGGCGATGGGCTACGCTAACGTTGAGTACCATCGATCAAGGATAGCCGACTATCACGATGGCCGCGACATCAAGGTTCTCATCAGCCTTCACGCGTGCGACACCGCCACCGATGAGGCCCTCGTGAAGGGCGTCGAACTTGGGTGCAGGTACATTTTCTTGGTTCCTTGCTGCCAGAGGGAGGTGGCCAACCAGCTCACCGCCTCAAATGATCCTAGGCTCATCCCGCTGATTGAGAACTACACCCACCGAAAGCTCTTGGGCTCAGTGCTGAGCGATGCGCTCCGAAGGCTCGTGCTGGAGAGCTTCGGCTACAACGTCGACATCTTCGAGTACATCTCGGTTCGGAGGACCGAGAAGAACATCATGATCCGCGCAACCTACGGGAAGACGCCTTCCGAGAGGTCCTGGCAGCTCTATCAAACTACGTTGAACGAGCTCGGACTGGACATTGCCCTACAGCGGCTACTGGCCGAGAAGGGGATGGCCCCCGCCGTCAACCGGGCTTCTCGTGGAGCAGCCTCTTCTCCCCTTTAAGCTGCCTTATCCGCGTAACATCTTGGGTGACCTCGAGACACCCGATGTATTTCCCTGCTTCATCCCGGACTGGGAAGTACCTGATGTAGATCATCCGGTCCTTGATCTGGATCCAGAACTCTGCCTCGCCCAGGGTTCCCTCCTTGAAGCCCCTGAGTATCTCCTCGACCCTCTCGACGCTTTTCTTCGGGTGGCAGTTCTGGACCTTCCTGCCTATGATGCCCTTGGGACGAGGAAAGATCCTGTTCCCGTCTTTGTTGAAGTACCGCACGGCATCATCCGCGTCCACGAACGAAATTTCAACCGGAAGGGACTCCATTATCCGCTCGAATGTTGCCACGTCAATCTTGCCCGTCATACGCCAACCTCCTCTTGCACCAGGCATCTTGTCATGGTTCTCCACCACGCCCCGGGCGGCGGAGTGAGATGCCAAGGGAAGGCCAGATCACAAGATGCCTATCTCCTTTGACGACTGCCAGAGCCCGTGGATGTTACAGAGAGCCAGTGCGTAGAGCGTGCCGGGCTTGTTGACCCTAAGCGTTGCCGTAGCCTCGTGGTGGGCGTAGACAGGGCCCTGGTTTGCCCCCTTGGCACTCTCGCCGTGGGCATTGAATTCATAGGTCCCGACGTGGTAGGTAAACTTCTCGCCCTCCGGGTGGAAGAAAAGCGAGATCCACCGGATATGGTGCTCGGTGGTATTCGGGTGGGCGACCTGCTTCCCCAGGCTGACCTTAACGGAGAACACCTCGTCTGCCTTCACCCTATCCGGGCACTCGATCACGGGTACGTGCTTCTCTACCTTCCAGTCTGCCTCCTGGATGCGCTCGCCTAGTTTCGCGGCCATTCCAAATGCCTCGGCTGGGGCAAACACGCCGCCCTTATTAGCTTTCGGCTATCGACCGCTTCCCCGCCCGAATCTGTCACGCTCCCTGAGGGCCGGCGCGGACGCCAAACGATATAAGCTGTGCAGACCATCTGCAACGACGTCTTGGAAAACGTCAGGGTTGGAACATCAGGCTGGAGCTACGACCACTGGGAAGGCAGGTTCTACCCCGAGGGGATGCCCGCCTCGAAAAGGCTCTCGTACTATACGGAAAGGTTTGACACAGTCGAGATAAACAGTTCGTTCTACCACCTGCCTCTGGAGTCGACCTTCGAGCATTGGAAGGCAGGAACCCCCGATGGCTTCCTTTTCGCGGTCAAGGGGAGCCGCTATGCGACGCACGTCAAAAAGATCGCCGGAGTAGCCGAAGCCACAGCGCTGCTCGTCAGAAGGGCCAAGAAGCTCGAGGAAAAGCTTGGACCTATCCTTTGGCAGGTACCCCCGCAACTGAAGCGCGATGACGAAAGGCTTGAGGGTTTCCTCAAGGTCCTACCCGGCCAGGTGACGCACGTCGTGGAGTTCAGAGACCCCAGCTGGTTTTGTGACAGCGTCTACGACCTCTTGGACAAGCATCGGGTATCCTTCTGCTGCGTTAGCTCCCCTCAATTCGTGACCGACCTTCTGGTTACGGGCAAGGTAGGCTATCTCAGGATGCATGGAGAGAAGGGCTGGTACTCTTCTAGATACTCCACGGCCGATCTTCGATCGTGGGCCGAGAGGATCTCGAGAAGCTTCGCGGGCTGCGAGCGTTCCTTCGTCTACTTCAACAACGACGCGTTTGCCTACGCAGTGTCCAACGCCCTCGAGCTGAGGGAGCTGCTGAGGAAGCTTTAAAGCGCCTTAGCAGGAAGACGCCCATGACGCATCTTCCTGGGGAGCCAGGGAAAACATAGATAACCGACGAACGCCAACTCAGTTGCATTGAACGCTCAGGATTTCATACGCGATTACGTGTGCAACAATAGGGCACAGTACTTTGACCTCGGCAACTACGATTGCGGGATCTCGGATGACAAGATCTTCGTTAGGGATAAGCGGGCGAACGACGTTACGGAGCTGCCTAGATCTGGGCTGGAAGTCTCGGCGACGATGAGGGTCCAGCGCTCTTACTACCTTGCAGCCGTGGGGCTGCTCGTGACGGCTTTCTACTTCTCCGTCTTCTTCTTCCGTGATGCCCTTGGAAACGAAATCTGGATTTTCGCGGTCCTGGGGATCTACCTGAGCCCCTTCATCATGAGGCGGTTCACCTCAGGATTCAAGGTCATCGGCCTCTACTTCGCCCTCTGCATCCTCTTCTCGCTCACGGTCGGGTCTTGGAGGGAAAACGAACTGGGGTCTGGCGTGCTCATCTTCTACACCATTGGCCTGGCACCGTACGTGGGCTCAAAGGTATTCTCCAGGATATGGACCGAAACGCGCTTGAGCCTATCCTCCGGTGAAACGCGCCTCGCCCTCACCTGTCCCGAGGCAGATGCGCGAGCGCTCCTGAAGACGCTCGGCCAACCCGGAAAGGCCATCCTGCAGCGGCCCGATCAGTAACTTATCGAGACCTTCTTGCCTGTTCTAGCTGACTCCATTATCGCGTCGCAGACGACGTTGCACCTGTAGCCATCCTCGAACGTGGCGGCCTCGGGCCCGACATCCTTATCGTTGACGATCGCATCCATGATGTGTTTCGCCTCGTGGACGAATGTGGCCCCCCATCCGATGATGTGGCCGTGCGGCCACCAAACGTCGAAATACGGATGAGTCGCCTCGGTCACGAGGACGTCATGGAAGCCCTCAACGCCCTTCTTTCTGTCCTCGATCAGGTTCACCTTCAGCCTGTTCATGTCCTCCATGTCGAAGTAGATGCTGCCCTTGGAACCGTTGATCTCGATCGTCTCATGGTTCTTCCGGCCGGAACACATCCGCGAAGCCTCGATCGTACCTACCGCACCATTCTCGAACTCCACCACGGCCTCAACCGCGTCGTCCACGGTGACCTTTTCCTTCTTCGTGGGGTCTCCAGGCAGCGGCCTCTCCTTGATCATGGTCTTGGTCAAGGCCATGACGGACTCGAACTCGCCGACCAGGAACCGGCCCAAGTCTATCGTATGGGCGGCCAGATCACCCAGGGAACCGCTGCCGGCAACCTGCCCGTCAAGGCGCCACACAAGCGGGGTGTTGTGGTGGGGAAGGATCCACTCCTGTAGGTACTGCGCACGGAAATGGTAGATCTTGCCGATCCGCCCGTCCTTGATCAGCTGCCTAGCCAGAGCTATGGCAGGAAGCATCCGGCCATTGAAGGAGACCATATGTTTGATGCCAGCTTTCTTCGCCGCCGAGAGCATTTCCTTGGCCTCCGCGGCCGTCCTCCCGAGGGGCTTCTCGCACCAGATGTGCTTCCCCATCTCCGCTGCCTCTATGCACGGATCCTTGTGCATATCGTTCGGTGCGCCGTTGTCGAAGAGCTCAACCTCCTTGTCCTTGAGCATCTGGTGCCAGTCGGTGTAGTACCTCTCGTATCCGAATCTCCGCGCTGCCTCAGCCAACCTGCCTTCCCTGCGGCCGCTGATGGCGACCAGCCTGGGGATGGCGGGCGGGGGCCAGTAGATATAGGACATGGTCTTGTAGGCATAGGAATGTGCCTTGCCCATAAAGGCGTACCCGAGCATGCCAACGCCGATCTTTGGGATTTCCTTGGTGGGAGCCACGACGTCTCCCATCGTCAGGAAACCGACTTCCTTCTGTTTCTTCGCCATACCTCCACCCTGACGCAGGTTATGCGCACCTCTTGTCTGCACGGGGATAAAAAGATTGGGTCTCCGCGTCGAACCCCGCGTTCATCTTGCCCCGGCGCCCAAGCCGCGATCCTTGCTAGGGCAAGTCCGGCCTCACCCAGGCCGAGCTGCGGGCCTTCTCTGGTATGGTAGCGGGTTTTGTTCGATGAACCTAAGAACCGTCTGCCTGTCCGGCACGCCGGCTGTCGCACCGGGCTTGGACACGCAGAAGCCGCCGACAGCATTTGCAAACCTCGCCGTCTCACCTATGTCCCATCCGGATCCCAGCCCAAGCAGGAACCCGGCAACGAAGGCGTCGCCAGCCCCGGTTCCATCGACGGCCACGAATTCAGGGTCGGCGGGCATGTCGATCGTCTCCTCATGCGTCCTAACGTGGCAGCCTTCTGGCCCCATTTTGATCGCCACGATCTTCGGCCCCATCGCCATGATGGCTTCCGAAACCTGTTCCGGCGAAGCACGTGGGCGGGATATCACCATTCGGGCTTCATCGAGATTGGAGAAGTAGTAGTCTATCTGGTCCATGGCTTGCGCCAACGAGGTCCACTCGGCGCGATCGCTCCAAGCTAGGTCAATGGAGGTTGCTGCTCCATTGCGATGGGCTTCGGCAAAGATGAGGCGCAGGTCCGCGGGCGCGATCGACGGAACCAAGTTGTATCCCGCAAAGTGGAATATGTCGCAACGATAGCTCTCGGCCGAGATGTCGTTGATCGAGAATGACGCATTCGCGCCTATGAAATGGTAGAAGGTTCTCTCCCCGGTCTCCATGTCGACCTCTATGTCGGTTGTGGCGGTCATCTCGCCTTTCCCTATCCGAACGCCGGCAACGTCCAGTCGGGGGTAGCTTCTGAGGCTCTCGATCACGAACCTGCCCCAGTAGTCGTCGCCGATCCTGCCCACCACCTTAGAGTCCACGCCCATCTTAGCAAGGTCTATGCCGGTGTTCGCCGCGCACCCCCCCACGTGGAGGGTAATAGGTTCCTCCAGCGTGACGAGTCTGCCTGGTTCGGCCCTCTGTCTGAAACGACGAACGATGTCGGCCACCAGTATTCCCGCGCATGTGACCTCCATTGCGATCGCCTGTCTCCTGCCCTGGGAAGGGCCATGATCGCGTATTTATATAATGCGTTGAGTGGTTCGGCCTAGGATGAGGCCCTACCCGGACGAACTTTCTCCCGGTCGTTTGCGTTGATCTCTCGGATAAGCTTCGGCAGCTCGCGGAGGTCCTCCAGCAGAGCGACCGGATTCGCTTCCCGAAGCGCGGATGGCGATCGGGATCCCCTGGCTACGCCAGCGAAGAGTGCCCCCGCGGCTCTAGCGCACTCCGCGTCCATGGCGTGATCCCCAACCACCATGATGCTTGATGGTCCAACGCCCAATTTCCTAGCCAGATTGACAAGGGACGTAGGATCCGGCTTGACGGGCTCACCTGGAGTCCTGCAAGCCATCGCATCGAACGCGTCCAAGCAGCCGATCGAGCCGAGCGCGGCCCGCGCGTACCTTTCGCAGGACCTCGTCAACAGGCCGACCTTGATCCCCATCCGTTTGAGCTCAGAAAGCACGGCCCGCACGTCACCGAGGGGCCGTGTCCTTCCTAACGACTCCATCTCGACTTGGTCCATGATGCCGTGGAGCTTAGCCATGTGCTCCGAGAGTTCGCGCTGATCCGAAACATTCGCCCGGAAAGCCTCGATGAGCTGCAACGTGGTTTTCGACTCGTCGATCTCCTCCGTCTGCGGCTGCTGGGACCTTATGTAGTGGATCAAGCGTCTCCGCATCTCACGAAAGTCAACGCAGGAGTCCACGAGCGTGTTGTCGAGATCAAAAGCCACGGCCATTATCCTGGGGGGCACGATCCGCATTGGCGAGAGGTCGTCTGAAATATGGCTCGGGCCTACGGGTAAAGACAGTTATCTGGAGAGAACCGCTGGCCTGTCGCATGAAGCTCAAGGTGTGCGAATCCCCGGTGTACATCCATGGGGTCGGGAAGTCGGTTCACATAGATATCGAACATCCCATACTCGCGAGGGTATTCCAGAGAGGTGAGCGCGCCTTCTGCCAGGGGAAAGGGGAGAGCGGCATCTTCATAGCCCTAAACCGGGAGATGGCGGAAAGAGCGAGGAGCATCATGGCCGAGGCAACGGAGAGCAGGTTCCAGGAAGCATGGCAGGAGATCGTCCGCATATCCCGAGAGATCGGATGGGAAAGGGTGAAGGCTATGATGGCCAAGGCCGAGAAGGAGCGCGCCGAACAAGTGGAAGGAGATCAGGAGGATGCGCCGTAGGATTCGCAGAGCTTCGATATCCCCATTATGATGTGGGGGGCCGTGAGTATGCTGAACACCCTCTTGTACCTGGCGCTCGATATCTCCCGCACGAACTTCGCCTCACCAGATGTGAGGTAACCTTCCAGGAAGGCTTTTGCCATCGCCTTCATCCTTGCCCATCGGAGGGTGTAGTGGCCGCAGTAGTAAAGGAACTCAGCGAGGTCCCAAGCCGGGTTGCCGCCCTCCGAAGACTGCTCCAAGTCCACAAACCATATCCTCCCATCCTCATCGAGGATCGCGTTGTCAGGCTTGGAGTCCCCCAGGGTCGCCCCGGCTTGGTGAAGGAGAGCCATCTCATTCCCGATGGCGGAGATGCGGCCGAGAAGCTCCTGCCTCGGATCGGCGAGACACTCCTTGGCGATCTGGTCGAAACCTTCGCCCTCTATGAATTCCTCCACTATTGTCCTTCGAGGCACGCTCACGTGGTGAATCTGTGGGGCGTTCAGCCCCTTGGCTCTGAGGAAGCGGTTCATCCTGTACTCGTTGGCCAGGCGCTTCTCGCCCAGGATGTCGAAGTTCTGGGATCCGATCGCCCAGATCGTGAGCGGAATCCATTTTAGGCCATACCAGTTTTGGAAGGTCTTGGCCACCAATCGCCTCGTCTCGTCGCCTCGCCTGAACTCCAGAAGATAAACGAAGTTCAGCGCGCCTCCGATCCGTCTGACGGAGGGGGAGCCCCAAGAGGATTCCTCGGATGAAATAAGCTCCTCGTAGTCCCTCTTGTCATCGACCGAAACCAGTCCGGCCTCGGTGGGAAGATACAGATACGACTTCGGATCGGGCAGATCGCGCTCCGCGCTCGGGGAGACATCAATACCCCTCGCGATCTCCTGGGCCAAAGAGGGGCCTAGGAAGTCGCCGGATACCCCGTAGGTCGCAAATCGCCTGATGGCAAGTTCCACCTCCCGGAACGGCATCGTCACCCTCTGACGAGGCTTGGGAAGGTGGCTCATGAGCTTGGGGGTCACCCTCACATAGCCATCCAGGCTGATCAGGCCCAGCTGGGCTAGCCTGCGAAGTGCAATCTCGAAGCCGAATGAACCCGTGTCAGCTTCCTCGGACAACGACCTCAGGTACGCGGACCTTGCCGCCGGGTCGATCTTCGCGCGCCTCTGCATCCTAGCGTGGAAGAAGTAACGCGGGTCGATCATAAGTTCCAACATGAGGTCGTGGAACCTCAGGTCTAGGTTCTCGAGTTCCTCTTTGATCACCCGAACCTTGAGGTCCGTCTCCTGCGATCTGAGATACTCCGTGCCAACCAAAGGAACATATGGCTCCAAGAGCATTCCTGCCACGAATTCTCCCAGCGCGCCCCGATGGACGTCCCTCTCGAAGAGCGATTTGCAGACTTCGACGCTGATGAACTCTCGGCCCGCGATGGATCTCTTCTGCCTGGAGACGCCCCGCTCCCCGTCGCGGGTTACGATGAGTAGACTGACCGGCGAGTGGTTCTTGGCCCCCGGATTGCACCAGCAAGCAGCAATGACTTCGTTTGGGACGGCCCGGAGGAACCTCTCGGCCAGTGGCAGAACTTCCATGCCTTTGATGAAGCACCGTTCCTAGGACCCTTTTTCTTTCTTTCCAGAGTAGTAGGGAGAGGGCCTATCGCCTCGGCGCCCAAAGCGTTTCCCGTTAACCCTGCCTTGCAGACTACCTCGGGAGAGCCCTTCCGTCTCAGGGGCAGCCGCTTCCCGGGAGTCAAGCTGCCCTCTAGACGGCATTCGTGTGCCCGGGCTCGCAAGGGATCAAGAACTGGAACCCGGCACGGCGCCGAGATATCCGAATGAGCGCTGCTGGAGCGGCGAACCGGAAAAGATTATAGAGGCCCCGCCTGGCCGGCAGCCTGAGGTCAAGGGATGTTCGGCCTAGGCCTAGCCTTGATGGCTACTGCGGTCGGATGCGTTGCCGCAATGGTGGGCGCTGGAGGGGGCTTCCTCGTCGTGCCGATGTTGGTCCTCGTCTGGGGCATCTCCGCGCAGGAGGCTGCCGGGACATCTTTGCTGATGATCGTATTCACATCCTCGTCCTCCACCATCGCTTACCACGCACAGGGAAGGATCGATTACTTGCTCGGCCTGATTCTCGCCGCCGGGACCGTTCCCGGTGCGCTGTTGGGGGCCAGCGCCGCTACCCATCTGAAGTCGGAGGTTCTTTCGGGGCTTCTGGGCATCTTCCTCTTGGGGATCTCGATACGGATGCTGATCGCACGCGAGTTGCCCGACCGCAGGCCGGATCCGCGCCGGGGTACTCGCACGAAGGTGGATGCCCACGGACATATCTTCGAGTACCCGCGGATCAGTCCCCTTGCCTTGCCCGCAGGCTTCGCCGGCGGGTTGGCCTCAGGCCTCTTCGGCATAGGTGGCGGGGTCTTGATCGTTCCTCTCATTCGTCTGGGAATGGGGATCCCCATGCACATAGCATCGGCGACATCGATGTTCATGATGATCTTCACGTCCATCGCGGGGGCATCCACCCACGCATACCTAGGCAACGTGCGGGTGCGGTACGCGATCCCCCTCTGTCTGGGGATCGTCGTCGGAACGCAGATCGGCGCCTTCCTCGCTAGGAGAACAAGAGCTAAGGCGCTGGAGAGAATACTCGGCGTCTGCCTTTCGATCATAGGCGGAAGGTTGCTTTTCGAGATGATATGACGCATAGGTGGACCAATTGAAAGATTTAACCGGTGCGAGGCAATCGATCAATTGTGGTAGCTTGGCGAAAGCGTTTGCGAAGATAGTCCTTCTGCTGTTGCTCCTCTCCGCGATCTGGGATGCGGCGGCCTACACCAAAGTGACCGTGATGGCCCCCGCCGTAGCACAGACCGCCCAGGGCTGGATCGGGGCAACCTCGTACATAACGGTGTTTGCCGAGCCCGGGAACGGCAGCATCTTCGTCGACACCTTCCCCCTCACGCAGATCGACACCCAGGGTTCCGCAAGGCTGGCAGCTCAGGTAGCGGCTTCTCTGGCGGGTCAGAACCTCGCCAAGATAGACCTCTTCGTAACCATCCGGTCAGATTCAGCCGTGATAGGCGGACCGTCCGCCGGCGGTGCGATGTCGGTCGCAATCCTTGCATGTCTCCTCAACCGGACGGTCAATCCCAAGGTCGTGATGACCGGCACGATCAACCCTGACGGGACGATCGGCCCGATCGGCGGCGTCTTGCAGAAGGCAGAGGCTGCGCATTCCGTGGGAGCATACCTTTTCCTCGTCCCTGCCGGTCAGACGGTCGCCACCGAGAGTCCCGATAGCCTGACCCTCGTGAACGTCACGGAGTACGCTCGAAAGAACCTAAACCTGACCGTCATGGAGGTCGATGACCTGAGGGACGCAGCGAAGTGGATGATAGGGGTAGAGATCAAACCGACGGGAGGCAAGGAGATCGACCTGAGCAAGTACAATGACATCATGAGCAAAGCGGCCCAGGACATGCTCGACTCGGCGGCCGAGCTTTCCGAAAGGGCAAAGAAGGAATTTGACTCGGCGACCTTGACCTTCAACCAAAGAAACGAGCTGAGACCCTACGTTGATGACTGCGCTCGGAAGATTGAAAACGCAAGACAGGCCCAAAAGGCCAAGACGTACTACCTCAGCGCCAGCTACTCTTTCCAGTCCAAGATAAACTCAACTTATGTCCTCTACGCGCTCGAGTACCTCAGGTCCAAGTCTAGGGAAACGGCCAAGAAGATCATCAGCGAAGCCGAGAAGTCTGCGGCAGCGGCCGTGGAGGATGTTAACCGGACATCCTTCACAAGCATAACCGCCTTCGAGTGCTATGCCGCAGCGCAGACGAGGGCCCACGAAGCATTGCGCGCCGCTTCGACGGCGTGGGAGCTCTACTACGCCGGGAGCTTGGAAAACCAGATCCTGAGGGCCTTGGCACAGGCGGCCTATGTGACCCAGCGCGCGGAGTCGGCGTTGTGGTGGGTCGGCCTCTGCGACCAGTTCCCCGGCGATGTTGAGATGGACCGCGCGATGCTCAAGAGCACAGCCCAGGGATATGTGGATGACCTCAAATTCCTTCTGGCGTACGCGCAATCCTTCGGCACGACGGTCAGCTCGGGTCTCCTGGCGACGGCGAGCGACCTCCTCGATGATGTGGAGGATGAGCTGAACAGCGGGGCCTACGCTGCCGCGATCTTGGAGGCTCTGAGGGCGCGCTCCTATGTCAATGCCCACCTGGAACTTGCGGCGAGCTTGGCCTCGACATCGGAGGAGAAACTCGCCTCGGCACTGAGCGACAAGGTGAAGAAGGAAAGGGAGCAAGCGAGGTCCGCGATAGCCTCAAGCAGGGACTTCGGGGTGAACCCCATCCTGGCGCTCAGCCACCTTGAGTCGGGAGAGAATGACGCTGACAAGGTTGATGCCAGCAGCCCTGCTTCCGCTCGGATCGACCGACTGATGCAGGCTTATCTTGAACTCAAGTATGCCAGGTTGGTAGCCGAGATGTCCCCGGTGATTTCATCAAGGCTTGGCATTTCCCCGGAAAAGAACCCGCCGGAGATCCTGCCCTTCACCGGCACCATCAGAACCGTTTACAAAACCAAGGCCGCGGACGCGATTCTGATCGCCGGCGCGTCGGCGGCTGGCGGCCTAGTTGTGGGAACGCTGCTTGGACGCAGGGGCGCGAAGAAATCTAGGCACGCTATCTAGTTTCCCGGAGTGTGGTTGGGTTCAAGGCGGTCTACCTTCTGGGAAGGTCCAACGTGGGGAAGTCCGCCCTGATACGAGCCCTCACCGGCAAGAGAATCCTCTCGGGCAGGCGGCCGGGCGTGACGAAGAGGCCTTCATGCGTGGAGAGCGGGGTTATCAGGTACGTGGACATGCCTGGGTTTGGATTCATGAGCGGGGTTTCCAGGCGTTTCTCGGAGGCCGCCAAGACCGGCATCGTAAGGCACCTGGAGAGGAACAAGGAGGCCATAGACCTTGCTCTTCTGGTGCTCGATGCAAAAGCCTTCCTCCAGATATGTTCCAGGTGGGAGGCGCGCAACGAGGTGCCGGTCGATATCGAGTTCCACGATTTCCTGGCAGAACTCGGCATACCCACACTCGTGGTGGCGAACAAGATCGACAAGGTACAGGACGTCGATGCAACCCTGGATGCCATCGGCGATAGGCTGGGGTACCTGCCCCCCTGGAGACAGTGGCGGGACACCATCCTGCCAGTATCTGCGAAAACCGGCCAGGGCATCCCCGATCTTCGGTACGCGATATCACGGAGGCTTGGCCTGCTCTAGCCAACCCTCGGAGCTTTGAAGTACCTGCCCTCCCTCTGAGGGGCGTTGGCAAGGACGTCCTCGGGCGGGAGTGACTCCCTCACGACGTCCTCTCGGAAAACGTTGTAGACATCGATCACGTGCGTCGTTGGCTCTACCCCTTCGAGGTCAAGCTGGTCGATCTTCTTGAAGTACTCCAGTATTCGCTCAAGCTGTTCTCTGAAGAGCTCCTTCTCCCCCTCGCTGAGAGCGACTTTTGCAAGCTCGGCGATGTGTTCTACCTCCTCCCTGGTCAGGATTCTGCCTTTCTCGCTCTTCATCTGTACCCCCGGATGAGGCGGTCGAACTTATTTGTTTCCAATGCGCTTCAGAGATGGTCGAGGTACTCAAGGCAACGATGACAATGCGCGCGGGCCCTGGAGGCGGGCGTGCCGGATTGCCTTCCGCTCGCCGCTCGGCAGCAAAGTTATATTGTGGGACGCAAAACCAAGGGCGGTGCTTGGATGGTTAAGGCCTTTGTCCTCATAACGACCAAGCCAGGGGCGGAGACGAACCTCCTTCAGCATCTGAAGGGCTTGGACGAAGTGGAGAACGCGTGGGCCGTCTATGGAGAGTACGACGTCATAGCTCTGATCAGCGTCAAAACCCTCAAAGACCTAGACTCATTCGTCACCGAGAAGGTGCGCAGGATGGAGGAGGTACAGTTCACCTCGACCATGATATGCATCAGATAGACTACACCATCTCGATCTTCTTGGCGAGGTACTGAGCGACGACCACCAGCACCACGCCGAGAACTAGGACCAGGATAGCGAAAGCCCAGCTTACGTCCGACGGCTTGTACATATTGAGTATCTTGCCGGCGAACTTCGCGGCCTTGAGAGCAACCGTCAGGATCCCGAAGCCAGCAAGAAAGATGCCGAAGAGTCCCATGAAGTTGACGACGATCTCTATCAATGCCCCGTCACCGCCTACGCGACCCGGCCCGGCCTTTCTTAAATATTGCGCAATGGATCAGAGCCAGCGAAAGCAAGCACGGTACGGTCTACGACGTCAACCCAGATCCGTTGAGGGCCGAATCGCCGCCCCTCCAAAACCGCCTTATCCATATCTCTGGAATACGCCCGGGATCTCCTCAACCACGTCCGTCGGCAAGATGTGGCATCCCTTTTTCTCGGCGGCAATCTCGCCCGCCTTGCCGGAGA
>Ga0129301_1000230_pt1 | contig 29991 bp, 29 predicted proteins | sample ConPoolayeHmetaG_FD_94489 | JGI IMG/M metagenome (GOLD analysis project Ga0129301, IMG submission 94489) | Hot spring microbial mat communities from California, USA to study Microbial Dark Matter (Phase II) - Cone Pool mat layer H metaG ...
ATCCATACCGTTCCCAAGAACAAAAAGAAGCACTGTGGCAAATAAGTCTAATGTATAAAAAATCTATATCAAAGCTCTAGCATAACTAAGGTCAATCGATGTGCAAGTACAAATTATGCAGAAGAAGCAGAAAAAGTTTTTTGCCAAGTTAATTTAGTCGACAAACACTTACACTTTCATCCATATTGAACCATTAACTAACCGTTATAGAAGCCTGCTCCCTTCTCCTCGTCGGAACGAAAACGATATAGTATTCACCTTATAAAACGCTTGCTTTTTCCAGAGGCATATATCCTATTTGAAAATATGTTTTTTGGTTACTCATTTTGGGTAAAGAAACTTTGCTTTTAAGTCATCAAGAGGAGGCATGTATTGGAGAAGGCTTAATGTTTGAGGAAATGACATCAGACGCTATTAAAATGCTAATATTCTTTTTTTGGGTTACGTTAACTTTCGTGATACTTTATGGAACTTTATGGATGCATGCACAAAAGAAAACTGAATAAATACGAAATGCATAAATTTCATAATACACTCTAAATTTCTTCGGTCGGGCGGTAGCTCAGCCTGGTAGAGCTTCCGAGCCAGCATAGGCAAAAATGAGCTTTAGCTGGCGGAGATGCTGTAGACACATACCTAAGGTGAGTGTCACTTCAGCCTACTGGGCGCACAGAAACCGGAGTGTCGCAGGAGAGCTGCAGGGCTAATCTCAGCTCGGCGATTTCAAAATGAAGGTTTCACTTCATGAAAGTCCTGCCCGCCCGACCAAAATTTCTACGCTAAAAGCTATATGTTCGTTGAATGTGTGCGCATCTATCTGTTTTATCGAGTCACTTAATCTTTTCCAAAAATGAAAGGACTATGCTAACGCTAAAATCGCTTTGATGCGCAGACTAAGTCTTATATGACTTTACGTTTGATTATCCTTGCGTAGATAAACTTGGCAAATGGTAGTGGGAAATATTGTTTCAGGGTTCTAACAGAGTCAACTTGATAAAGTCTTCTGCAATTCGAAGAATGCTTGAGCTGTCAGCAGGAATGGAGAATATTATTCATTTGGAGCAAGGTGAACCAGACTTCACAACGCCAAGGCATATTTTGAATGCGGCAATTGCTGCTGCAGAAAAAGGGTTCACCCATTATACGGAAGTTGACGGAACATTAGAACTGCGAGAAGCCATTGCTGAAAAGCTTGAGAAGGAGAATGGCATTGATGCTGATCCAGGAACTGATATAACAGTAACTTCAGGTACTCAGGAGGCTATGTTAATCGCTGCACTGGGTTTTCTGAATCCTGGTGACGAAGCCCTAATTTTTGATCCATATTATCCTGCATGTGTTGAAGACACGCTGTTAGCGGAAGCCGTGCCTATTTGTGCTCCATTAGATGAAAGAAAGAATTACCGAATAGAAATGGAATTATTGGAAAAATACATAACGAAGAGGACTAAGATGATTTGGATGTGCAATCCATCCAACCCTACAGGGCATGTGTTTCCAAAAGCGGATCTCGAAATCATATCCGAGTTGGCGCAGAAACATAACCTAATAGTGTTTGTAGATGAGATATACGAGAAAATCGTTTATGACGGTGCAAGACATATCAGCATAGGTTCCCTGCCCGGCATGGAAGATAGAACTATCACAGTTAATGGTTTCTCAAAAGCGTATGCAATGACAGGATGGAGAATTGGATACGTAGTGGCGGGAAAAAAGCTTTCAGCTACATTACGTAAACTGCACTACTACGCTGTATTATGCCCAAATGCGATTTCGCAAAAAGCGGCTGTTGCTGCATTAACTGGTCCACAAAATTGTGTACAGGAAATGGTTACAGAATTCGACAGAAGAAGGAAACTTGTACTCCATGAACTTGAAGAGGCAATTAAAGAATTGTCTTACACTGTGCCAAAAGGAGCATTCTATGTTTTCCCAAATTTTTCAAATTTTGAAAAATCGGATGAATCACTTGCATCACGTTTACTAAAGAATGCCGGAGTGGTGACTGCGCCAGGTTCAGGTTTCGGAAAAACGGGTGAAGGCCATTTAAGAATATCCTACTCTATAGCTTATGACCAGGTTAAAGAGGGAATTGCGAGAATAAGAAAATATTTGGAGAATGAAACTTAATATTTCCGCTTTTTTATTGTGACTATGCCTTTTTCCGCGTCTACTTTGACGAAGTCGCCTGTTTGGATGATTTCAAATGGGTCCTTTTCCAGTCTGTTTACTAATGGAACCTTTGCTATGAATGCACTGACTATAAGCACGGTTTCCACATCCTTGACAATCATTGCTTTAGGTGCAACATTGTTTGAAGCCAATTTAAAGAGTCCATCTATCTGAACAACTGAACTAGCTTTTCCAGAAGGAAACACAAGCACTTTATTTGCAAGATTCTTCCCTGCTAATTCATGGCTTCGCTCTCGAACAACACCTGTTTTGGGGTCTGTAAGATAGAAACATATGGGTTCATGAGAGACTAAAGCTTCTCCTTGTCCACAGCCACCAATAATCTTGTGACATTTCAACAAGGTTTCGGAACTCTTCATTTTTATCTCCCTCTAATAGCAGCTTCAACGCAATCTCGCAGTCGTTCAACCCTAACTTCTTTAAACCTTCGATAGTAAGCACATTTAGGCGAGTCAGTCATCCCCGCCTTATCTTTATATGCAATCCAACATGGTTCATCGATGCAAGTGTCCACTACAACATTTCCACCAGCCCTTTCAATGATATCTACGAAACAGCTCCTTTCAGCCAAAGCCTTGGTTGTTACTGAGGTGCAAATCCAGAATGATGTACCATCATGAATCTTCTTTCCCTTCAGCAATTTTGCAACTTCTTTCACTTGCTTAAGTGTGTAGTGTGGGCAGCCAAGCATTACAAAATCTATTTGTGCACTGGTTGTCTGAAGCTCATCATAAGCCTGTTTAAGCTCGTGAGCAGTCACAGTTATTTTGTCTTCTGGAATGTCTCCTTGGAATGCTTCTTCAACAGTTGAAGCTTCAACCGTGAACCCAGGAATGTGAAACATGGAAATAGCTCCAGAAACGTTTGACATTGCAGAAAAGTTTATTAATTCTTCAGTGTTCGGGCGCCTTGATATGCCAGTAAGCACAGGTATTCCATATCCTATACGCTTTCCCACATAATATCCTAAGAGTGTATAATCAAACTCATCCTTAAGCACAGCTTCCACCTTGACCAAATGCGTACCCTTCCGATTCTCTTTAAAAAGTAGCCCATACTCAGGAGTTTTACCAATAACACCTGCAGCTAATGCACTTTGAGCAGCTTCACGATTTGTTCTTGCACCAATAACAGAATTCACATAAGGCGTAGCACTTGATTCAGAGAATGCAACAATTTCATCGTATAAAGGGATATTCTCTGCCATATATGGTATACAACTCCAACTAGGTATGGCGCCTATATGCTTGTAGGCTTCCATTACTCTTCGAGCCACAGACGCCTCATCTTCTGGAATTCTGAACAGTTTATCAAAGTATTCAATATCATAAACTGGATTTGTACTAGTAGGCACTTTACAACGGGCACCACCATCTGCTAAAAGTTTAACGAAGTATAAGTCTCCTTCTTGACCACTTGATGCAGCATGTGCACGGCTTACAGGGACCATTCTTTCAGCATCATATGCGTCTCCAATTGCCACAAGTAACTCCATTGCTTTTTGCATTCCTTCTCCAAATTCGCCATTAAGTATCTTTTCTTCTTCTTTTGTTAGATGCGTTCTAATTCACCCTCCATTTTAAAAAATGGCTTAAATCCACGTTAGCATACATTCTGTTGATGCCCTTCCACGAATTTTAAAACGTTGTCGATGCAAACATCGGTGCATCGCTTTGCAGCCTCGATTGTGTGAAATCCAATATGTGGTGAAAGTACAGTATTGTCAAGTTTAAATAAGGGGTTGTTTTTTTGTGGAGGCTCTTCTTCAAAAACATCTAATCCAGCATATGAGATTTTACCTGATTTTAAGGATTGGATTAGAGCCTTTTCGTCTATAACTTTGCCTTGAGATGTGTTGATTATAACAGCTCCTTTTTTCATAATATCAATTTCTTTTTTCCCAATCATTTTTTCAGTTTCTGAAGTTAAAGTAACATGCAACGTTAAAAAATCGCTTTCCTTTAACAATGTGTGAAGGTCAACGTATTTCATCCCAATTTCCTCTGCTTTTTTCGAATTAGGGTATTTATCGAAAGCCAATATTTGCATCTTAAAAGCTTTAGCTATCTCGGCAACTCGACAACCAATCAAGCCAGTGCCAATTATACCCAACGTTTTTCCAGCTAACTCACGTCCTGTGAAGGGTCTCCAATCAAACTCGCCTTTTCTAACATGTTCATCAGCTAACCGCAGTTTTCTAACAGTTGCCAACAATAACGCGAAGACATGTTCGGCAACAGCCTCAGTAGCATATCCTGGAACATGTGTAACCACAATTCCTTTTTCTTTTGCCGCTTCAAGGTCAACATAATGGCATGTCGTAGCCCATATTGAAATCATCTTAAGTTCTTTCGCTGATTCAATAATTTCTTTAGTGAAATCACTCCAGCCAGCTATTACAATGTCAGCTGCATTTATTCTTTCTTTTAATTCATCAATTGTTTTCGGTGGGTTCTTAAAAATTTTCAAATCACCAATTGAGTCTAATTTTTTTATGTGCTCTTCTTCTAAGTAAACATGGTCTACGACAACAAGTTTCATTCTTCATCTTTTTTCCTTCACATGGAAGCCATTACTTAAGTCTTGCGTTGGAATTTCATTTTTTAGTTAGTATAAGCTTAGCTGCATTGAAAAGATGTGCTAAACACCATTTATTTTTGAAAGTTAACTGAAAAAATATGGAATTTGATTAAATTGCCTTTAAATCCTAGAATAGTCTTTCATAAAACTTTTATATGTAAGGACATCGTGGATAAAGTAATTGGACCAAAAATTAAGGTGCTTGCATGGAACCTAGTAAGAAGCCATTAAATGTGCTTATTAAGCAATTAAATGCCAGCATTGCAGTGATGCTGAAAAACGGCTGCGAATACAAGGGAAAAATGATCAAGTGCGATGGACACATGAACATACTTCTCGAAGGAGCAACTGAATGCAGAGACGACCAATTAATTGCTAACTATGGAAATGTTCTATTACGCGGAAACAACGTCCTCTACATAATGTTGGACATGCACTAGAAGACAACTGTTTTACTTATTCCAATCACGTAATTCAGAGCTTGCTTAAATTTGGTTCTCAACATGTGTTTACGCTCAAAATACTGCAGAATATTCTTAACATCACGTTCTAGAAGCTGCTGAGCATTAGGATGTTCTTTTGTAACATATTGTGGCCAATCAATGATTAGGATGTGCATGTTAGGTTTCAAGATTATGTTGTATTCGCTCAAATCAGCATGTATTATGCCGGCGTTTAGATAGGTTTTTCGAATGTTGAAGAGTATTTCTTTCAAAACTTTATCTGGGTTTGAAATTTCTTTCCATTTTGCGAGTTCTGCACCTTCAATCATGCCCATGGCAAGTACATGGCGGTTTCGACTTATCGGTTCTGGAACAGCAACTTTTTTTGGAAAAACAAGTTGCAAAGCTTGAAATTCCTTTTCTGCTGCAAGTCTAGACTGAAAAAGCCAATTAAAATGCTCTGTTGCATAGCCTCTTTCCCGTATGGTTTGGCGAAAACTTATTCTACCCAGCCTGTGAAATTTTACTGCGATTCTTTCTCCTTTCGGATTTAAGGCGTCATAAACATCTGCTTCTTTTCCAATGCCTAATGATTTGCCAAAAGCCTCAAGTACACTTGCTTTTACAAGGGCATTTATGGCTAGGCAATCGTATCCAGCATAGTTTAAAGTATAGCCTACATATGCGCCTTGCATTCGGCGGATGAGCCGCAACTTTTGTAAGCGAGTTAGTCTGAAGTCTGTTTCTTCAAAGTTGAATTTTGTGAATTTTGCAATTTGTTCTTTGGGAACAAACTCGTGTTTACTCATAGCTGTCTCTATAACTTGTAGCACTCTGAAATCTTGATTTTCCAGAGTGCGGAAAACTTTAACAGCAACATCAGCCGACGACATGGCATAGAATAGTACGGACTTGGGATAAAAAGAAATTTGCTATTTAGTTAATCCTTAACTCATCCACTTCGTTCTTACTCGGGATAGTTACAATCAATGATTTGTCTAAGGTTTTTTTGCCAAATTTCACAAGCACTTCTCCTGTTTTTTGGTCTGAATAGTATGCAGTTAAACGAGCTGTTGCTTCTATAGATTTCCTTGTTCTTGGTCCTTGAAGCAAACTAATTGGGCTACCACAGCCTTGTGCTTCAAAGTAATAATCAGCATCAAATTTCTGATTAACCAAAATTTTATTTTCACTTTCGTTTCTGCTAACTATTATCTTGTTTCTCCCAAATCTGAAATGTCTCCCAACTTTTAGCAACTGCACATCCTTGAGCGAAACTCTCTTCTTATGATTAAATAGATCTCGAAGCTTGTTGGCATATTCCTTGTAAGTTAGCAAGCAGCCTCCTGCAGGACAGGGGTAATCTGTTATTGCGAATTTTTTGGCAAGCTCAATTTGCCTTTTCCTTGACCTTCCACTCATATCCAAAAGTGCTTCTCTGTTCACCCAATTTTTTTTCTCGGCTTCAGTTTTTGGCAACAGTTTTGCTGATAATGGCCTAAGGATTTTTCCTTCAAGTCCCGCTTCTTTTTCTATGATATTCAATGCTTTCCAATGTTGGGACATGGGGCGTTCATTGAGGACTTCTCCAGTGAAAATGAAGGAGGCACCAGTTTCTTTTGCGTATTTTTTTGCTTTTTTGAGCATGAAGATTCTGCAGTCAATGCATGGATTCATGTTTCGCCCATAGCCATACTTTGGATTTCTTAAGATTTTCAGATAGTCTTTACCTGCATTCACAGTTTTTAGGGGTATGCGAAATTTCTTTGCTACTTCAGTTGCTCCGCAACCACCTTTTTTGCAAAGGCAGAAGGGTGTTACAAAGTTTAGAGCTTCCACTTCAATGCCTTGATCGAGTATCAGCTTGACTGCTAATGTGCTGTCTAAGCCACCTGATAATAGTGCTAATGCTTTCATTTTTGCTTTTACATCTTTATGGGTTTTCTAGGGCAGAATTCAAAATTCTATGTTATTAACCTTTTCATAACCCCTTTTTGAGTGTTTCTAAAATTTGTAGCTGCCTAAGCTGGTTGTTAGAAAAATAAAGTACATGAACAATAGCACCGCACCTTCTCTCCAACTTATCCTTTCGCTTGATAAGAAGTACCATAAGAAAAGGTTAGTTATTAGCGAAAACATGGCTAAGCTTGAGAAAGCACCCATATCAATTCTTAATGGTGAAGCTGCTAATGTTACGCCTAGAATGCATGTCATGTTTATGAAACAGCTTCCAACAATGTTGCCAAGTGCGAGTCCCAAGTGTCCCTTTCTAACAGAATCTATGCTTGTGGCTAATTCTGGAAGGCTTGTGCCAAATGCTACTATTGTAGCGCCAATAACTACTCTAGGGATATTCATGCTTTCAGCGATGAATGAAGCTGAATCAACAATGAAATAAGAGCACATCACTACTCCAGCAGCGCCGAGAAATGTTAGAAATGTGTAGGTTCGAAGCTTTTGTTTTTCATCTCCTAAAGCGCCTTCCTCTTTTATTTTTCTAATTTTTGATAGTTGGTAAATGTAGAAAACAAAAATTGCTACGAGAACTATCCCAATAAATTGACTGGCATAACCAATGTAAAGCAAGGTTAAAGGGATTATCGATGCTACGAAAAGTCCAAAGTACAGACTTCCTATTTCTTCTTTTGCCATGCTTGGATAAACGCAAAGGTGCTTGGGGCTCTTCACGGCCACTATGAGAAAGCATAAGCCTAGAATTAGACAGATGTTCACTATGTTTGAGCCTAACACGTTGCCAATTGCTACACCTATGCTTTCTTGTCCTATTGCAGCAAAGATAGATACGCAAAGTTCCGGCAAGGATGTAGCAAAAGCGACTAGAATGAAGCCTACTGTTGTTTTTCCAAAACCAGTAATATCGGCAACTTTAACGGAGTTAGTAATAGTCCAATTGCTGGCTTTATCTAAAAAAATTAAAGACCCAAAAAGAATGGCGGCATTGCCTAACAGTCCCAGTTCCTCAAACAATTCAGTGTTGCACCTTTTTGCTAATTCCTTTTGAGACCGTGTTAAAAACTTTTCTTCAAATCATTATTACAAGCTGTGTTCAAAGTGCAGAAATGTTTAAAATAATGTCGCTTAATCTGTATGTGGCATGTGAAGACCATGATAAGAGACCATAGATTACTTTTCGCTTTGGTTGCAATTGCCATTTCTGGTCTCTTAATCGGTTTGTTGTTAGCCTACGATTTGACGATTGGAATAACGCTTTTAATTTTTGGAATAGCTCTACTGGCTTTTTCCGCTGAGAAAGCTGTTGAACATTCAGTGAATATTGCTTCAGCTTTGGGAATGTCTCCACTAATGATAGGTCTCCTAATAGTATCGCTTGGAACAGATTTCCCAGAAATCACAACCTCAATAACGTCTTCTGCATTAGGTCACGGCAATATTGATGTAGGAGATGCCTTCGGCTCGGTTCTTGCCCAGATGACTTTGATTTTAGGGCTTATTGCTTTGATTGGAGGAACATTCAAAGTAGACAGGGAAGAAATAACAGTTATCGGAGCTTGCGAAGTTTTGGCACTTATAGCTGCAGTTTCTATGGTTGAAAAAGGATACATTTCAAGGATGAACGCCTTCTTCCTAGTTGCAAGTTGGCCAATTCTACTGCTGATAATTAGGAATGTTATGAAAAAACCCACAGTGATCCAGCATGCTGAACAAGGATTTCTCCATAATCTTGTGCTTGCAGTTTTAGGTTTTGCAGGTGTTGCTGTTGGATCATTTATAGTAATCGAGTCTGTTATTGATTTATCTGCAGTTCTGCGTATTCCTGAATATTTCATCAGCTTTTTCATAGTTGCGATCGGAACTTCTCTACCAGAACTTGTCGTTGATTTGACTGCTGTTCGGAAGAGACAATACGAGATTGCAATAGGAGATGTCATCGGAAGCAGCATTGTTGATTCTGGTTTTTCCGTTGGAATCGGACCCTTATTCTTTCCAATTACAGTATCTGGAAGAATTGCAGAAACCACAGGTCTTTATGCACTATTTTGTTCAGTAATAGTCCTATCATTACTTGCTTTACGAAAAAAGCTTGATAAGAAAGCAGGAATAGTGTTTATTGCCCTTTACTTCTTTTCCTATGCAACAATGTACACCTAACGTAAACAACACTAAAACATGCATAAAACAAAAATCTCATAATCACTACTAGTCTATGCATGCCTCAACTTAACATAATATTTCTCGGAACAGGCGGCGGAAGATTCACAACAATAACGCAGAAAAGACGCACAGCAGGAATCCGCATAATAGACAACGACTTGAATCTGCATTTAGACCCTGGACCAGGCGCTCTTGTACATTCAATCAGTGAAGGGTTAAACCCGCAGAGAATCAACGCAATTTTTGTTTCGCATTCTCATCCAGACCATTATACAGATGCTGAAGTGCTTATTGAAGCAATGACGAAGGGTACGACGCAAAAGCGTGGAATTCTTGTTGCTGCAAAAAGTGTCCTTCAGGGAACCAGTACCTGTGAAGCTTCAATTTCAAAATATCATCAACAAATACCCCAACTGAAAATTGAGGCTGTGCCAAACATGAAATTCCAAATAAGCGATCTAAATGTTTTAGTAACTGAGGCAAGGCATACAGATCCAGATGCTGTTGGTTTCAGATTTAAAACTTCAGAATTTGGAGATTTCGCCTACACAAGCGATACAGAATATTTTGATGAGATAAACAAATATTATGAGGGAGTGAGGCTTCTACTACTATGCGTTATGCGTCCCTCTGGAAAACCTTGGAAGGGACATATGACAACTGATGATGCAATACGAATAATTGAGGCTACCCGCCCAGAAAAAGCTGTTTTGACACATCTTGGAATGCAAATGATATTTAAAGGACCAACAGCGGAAGCCAAAACCATAGAGGAAAGAACTAGTGTTCCAACCATTGCTGCTACGGACAGAATGCAGTTAAGTTTTGGTGAGGAAATTCGAGTGGAGACAGGATTGAAAAGGACTCAGCAAGGCTTAAGCAAATTTATTTGAAGACAAAATCCAAGTTTACAGTGTCAATTCGAATCCGCAGCACTGCAGAATCTTGGGTTGATATTTTTCAATCACAGTTTTTATGTCTGTTTCCGGCATCACATGAGCGTATATTTCAATTATGTGCATGCCATCCTTGTCGAACTCTCTTAACTTTTCACGTTTGCTTACAAGCACATGATGGTACTCAAAGAATTTTTGGAATCCATATTTTGCGTAAAACTTCCATGCGTTTGGTTCAATGCTCCAAGCTTCCAAACGTTTCATCCCCAACTTTTTTCCTCGCCTTGTCCCTTCATGTAGAAGCTTGGTTGCAATGCCTCTCCTCCGATATTCTGGTAGTACACCTATGTCCCATAACATTCCATTACCATCCAATTTCTTGTAACACATACTTCCCGAAGTATCCTCCAGTTCAATGTCTAAATAACCCAAAATTTTCTCACCTTCTAACGCTACTAGTTCGATTGTTTTTCCAGTGTATTTCGGTTTACTGTGCTCTATTCGTCGTTCATTAGAATGTAAATATGCTGTAGCATGACATTTCAGCCATTCTTCTTCAAATTTGTCTTTGTATTCCTGAATAACAAGATTCATTTAATCCCCTTAATGATAATTGTTGAAAAAGTTTTATCTATTTTATCCTCTGATCTTTCGCAAGGGTTATTTCTGGTTTAAATTAAATAGTATGCAGAAGGATGCAAAACATATGCGAGTAGTACTGCGAATAGGCGGTTCGGTTGTTGCTTCACCATTAAATCCAGGTTTACTCGGCAAATATGCAGATTTAATAGAGGATTTAAAGAAGCACGGGCACGAAATTGCAGTTGTTGTTGGAGGTGGAGCTTTAGCAAGAGAATTCATCAAAGCCGCTGAAAATTTAGGATTAGATGAGAAAAGTCAGGATGAGTTAGCTATTTCTGTTTCAAGAATTTACGCTCAACTATTGCTCAAAAAACTTGGCAAATTAACTTGCAGAAAAGTTTCATTAACAATTGCCGATGCCATGAAATGTTTGCAGGAAGGAAAGATAGCGATTATGGGCGGCTTAAAACCGGGCATGACAACTGATGCTGTTGCTGCGCTAATCGCTGAGCATTCAAATGCTGATTTGCTAGTAAAAGCAACCGACCAAGAAGGCGTGTATGATAAAGACCCAAGGAAACATGTTGATGCTGTTAAAATTGACCACTTAAGTTTTGAAGATTTGGCTAAGGTGTTTGCTGAAGATAAGCATAAGGCGGGAATTCATCAAATTATTGATCCAGAAGCAGTCAAGACTTTGAAAAGCAAAAAGGTTAAAATGATTGTTGTGAACGGGTTTAAACCAGAAAATGTTTTAGCTGCCGTGAAAGGACAGCTTGTAGGCACTTTAATAAGCTAGAAGGGTTTGAGCTTGAGTAGACTTTATCCAAATAGACCAATTCTCGGGGTTGGAGCAATAATAATCTGTGATGGCAAGATTCTGCTTGAAAAAAGAAAGTATGCGCCTGGAAAGGGGAAATGGACCATTCCAGGTGGTTTGGTTGAGTTGGGCGAAAGTACTGAACAGACTGTTATCAGAGAGGTGAAAGAGGAGACTGGTCTTAATGTTGCTGAGCCCGAACATATAGACATTGTTGACAATGTCATCAGGGATGAAAACGGCGATGTGAAATATCATTTTGTCATACTTGATTATTTCGTGAAGCTTAAGGGAGGAGTGCTTAAGGCGGCAAGTGACGCAGAAGAATTAAGATGGGTTCCACTAATTGAAGTAGAAAAATATGATTTGACAAAAACTTTCAGAGAATTTTTCAAGAGAAATCGCAAACTGTTGGATGAACTTGAGTCTCACAAATAATTCATACAAGCATGCGAATACATGTCAATTGGTGATGGATACGGTTTGTGGTTCTTTGTCCTGGAAAATCTTAACGTAATTCTGTTTTCAAGAATTCATACTTGGGAAGCTTGGGTAACTTGGGGAATATTAGGCATGTTCCTTTTCGTCATCAATATTGATGAGGCTATTTTATGCAATTTTTCAACAGAGCCTCTAAACGTTAAACATTATTAATTGGTGTCTTTGAAGAAAAGTCTTGTTTCTCCCATTGTTTTCACATCCAAAGGCTTCACCTTCACAACCATTGGAAAATCCCTAACAACCTTTCCAAGCGCCATGCAATGGTGCGGGGGCAAGTCTCTGGCAATTGATTTGACTGTTTCTGCATCTACACGTGCTGCTCTTGAAACAACTTCTAAGTCATGCTCGTTCGTGAAGTTAAATAGGAAAATGTTGTCTGCTTGACGATAAATATTCTCCCTTATGGTGTCAGGTTGGTTTGTTATGAACGTGGTGAATATGCCAAAATGCCTCATCCGTGTGACAATATCATCCCAGTAGGTTTCGCGGAGATATAAATGAGCTTCTTCAGCAAACAGGAATACTGCCTTAAGCTTCCAACATGTTAAAAGCTCAATAAGCTTTCCAAGCACGTATTCAACAACTATTTGACGGTCAATCGCAGAAGTACTCTTCAAATTCACTACGATAGCGCCGCCTTGCTCCCTTGCCTTGAACAAGCATTCTTCCAACAGCACTGTTCCCCCAGTTTCATCTGTAAAAAAGCCAGAATTAACAAGCGCATAATAACGCGAAAACAATGCATCACGCACATGCTGGTTGCAATGCCAATTACGAATTGCCTCGCCAAGCTCAAGCAGTGTAAGCATGTCTCTCTCCTTAAGCGATTGCCATATACGCCTAAACTCGCGGGCTGAGGTGCCTGGCAAATGAAGTGCATGGATAAGGATACCAAGCAAAACGTGAAGATTTAATTGCTTTAGGGCTACGCGAAAGTTTTGGGCAGGGGTCAAAACATGGATTTTGTCATGGTAAGTGTTTCTCTTTTCATCTGAAGTCATGCCTAAACTTACATATTCGCCGTTCAAATCGAAAATGACAACAGTCGCTTTATATCCAACTAGGTTCAGCATTAATAGCTTTGACAGATGCGATTTGCCAGTTTCCTTTTTGCCAGTTATTATGTTCAATCGCCCATCAAGTGATGAAGCATCAATTGTCAAAAGCGACGCATCCTTCGTCTCACCTAAACTTATTGGAAGCTTTTCATTCACTTTTGCAAGCTTAAGTAACATTGGAACTGGCAGCTTCTTTATAGTTGATTGTGAACGTGATGGAAGCCATGAACTGCTTGGGCTTAAATTCTCATTCTCCACAGTAGCGCGAATCTTGCAAATAAGTAGGCTTGCGTCTTGAATGTATGTGATATGTGGAGCAATCTCAAGCGGGTCAAAATCTTCGCCTTGGATTAATTCTCCACCATCTGGTAGGCTTCGCAAAAGTTCTTCAAGAACACCTGGAATACTTGCAAATTGCACATCTATTACTTGCACTATTAGGGCTTTTCCAGCGTCTCCATCTTCAACAAGTAGATAATCACCTTTTTCCACAGTTTCATTTGGAAAGCTTAAGATTTGAATTATGTTGCCTTCCTTCCTGTAAAGCTTCATGCATAGCTCTCTCCTTTGCCGAATGGTCCGAAAAGAAGCCTATGGATGTCTGGTCTGTTCATAAGCTTAAGCCCATATTTGCGTCTGATAAAATGTTGCATGGCTATGACTTCGTTAGCTGTGAAAGTGCACAGAATATGTGCTAACCGAAGGGTTTCAGGATAGCCTTGCAGAAGCAAATCATTTCCTAACAACTTCTCCACGGCAATTATCCTCTGTTCAGGAGACAACTCCTTGTCAATGTCAAGTCTAAAGGCGTAATTTCCGTGATTCAGCCTAGCAACGTAAATGTCACCAAAAAGCGTAATCGGTGGTTTCGGCTTCAAACCAACAGCCTCAAGCATGTATGGCGGCTTATGTTGCTGTGGCATCTCAGTTATAATTTGCCCATTAATACGCAAGGTTGTCATTTTAGAGAAAGCTAGAACAATGTTGCTTTTTTCTCTTGCATGACTCAGAGTCTCTTTCATTATGCGTGTTGATGTGTCTGGTGTTCCAGCAGTCAATGAACCATCGAAGAGTATTAGGTTGTTGCTTAATGTTTTTGCTATTGTTGTCTGTAACCATTTTTCGAGGATGTTTGCTATGCGTGTAGGCATTTGTGCAATGTTTAATATGCCATGTGCCTCTGCAAGCGCATGGGAATTTGTAAAATAGGCTGTTTGCAGTTGTGTAAAGACTTCTTTTTTGTTTTCTTCTGTTACGTGGAATATGAACGGCCCTAGGCGCATGTAAGTGTAGTGTCTATTCTGCTTATGCACAGTGGCGCCTCTTACTGCGATTAGTATGCCTGTTGCTGTCTCGCCGATTTTCATGTTTGATGTGTCTATAGCTGCTATTGGTGTTTCTTCATGCCTTGGCTTTAGTAATATAGGTTCGAGGCTAAGCTGTAGGGTTTGTTGAATGTTTTGTTGATTTAGTTGAACTGTTGGGCTTTGCACTTTTCGGAGTGAGTGTAGGCTTTGTTCTATGAAACGTTGAGGTAACGTTGTGTCTATAGTAGGTTGTGGAAAATTATATTTTGGTGTTGTTTGTATAGTGTATTGTTGAATCACCATGATTCACCAATAGCCAATAATGCAGGCGTTAAGTATTTAAGTGTTGTGCATGAACAAGATGCACAATACAATAAACAATAGGTGGAAAATTGACAGAAACAAATACAAAACCACCAATTCGAGTAAAAATGAAAATAGGCGAAATAGAATTCGAAATAGAATGCCAAGAAAACCAGCTACAAGCAACAGTGGACAAAATCCTATCCACAGTAACAGAAAAACTCAAGGAAACACCACTTATGGCAGAGCGTACAGCAGCACCACCACGCGCAGAAACATGCAAAGGAGTAATACAGAAACTTTGGGAAGAAGACTGGTTTGCAACAGCTAAGGGCTTAAGCGAAGTTCACACAGAACTTGCAAGAAAAGGCTTTCATTATGACCGTACAGCAGTAGCGCATGCGCTAATAGATTTGGTCAAGGATGGCATATTGACGAGGGAAGGAAAACCACGCAGATACCAATACGCACAAAAAAGACCACCACCATAAACTTTCTTTAATGGATAGGCTTAAATTTTAATTGGTATTTAAAGGAAGTACTCTGCCTAGGAATGTGAGTGAATGGCTAAAAGTGAAGTTGTGTGGAATTTATCCGAGATTTTTCCAAGCATCACCGACCCTTCTGTGCAGAAAGCCATGGATAACATAACAGTTGTTGCCGAAGAATTTGCAGAAAAATATAAGGGTAAAATTGAGGATTTTTCAGCAGAAGAATTGCTAAGATGTCTTCAGGAATATGAAGCGTACACTGCGCGACTTCGAGAAATCCTCTTGTTTGCCGGGCTATCTTTTGCTGCAAACATGACTTTATCTGAGACACAGTTGCTTCATGATAAGGCAATGAAACTAGAAGCAAAATTAGGTAAACTTTTGGCTTTTTTTGAGCTTGAGTTGGGAAAGCTTGTTTACAAGAATGAGAAGTTAATTTCTGACCCGATTTTGGTTAATTATAGGCATGCTTTGGAGCGTCTTCAGAGAGAGGTTCCTCATCAGCTCTCCGAGATTGAAGAGAAATTAATCATTGAAAAAGACCAGTTTGGAGTTTCTGCTTGGGAAGAACTGCAAAGCAAGTGGCTTAACACACGAATGTTTGAGGTTGAAGTTGAAGGTGTTAAGAAGATTCTTCCTTTTGGTGAAGCTTATGGTTTGCTGCCTCATCCTGATAGGGCTACTCGCGAGTCAGTGGTTAAGAATGTTTTTGGTCTTATAGGAAAAGATGGTGAAATATTTTCTTCTGCTTTTAGGAATATTTGTAATGATTGGCTTAGTGTTTGTGAATGGAGAAAATATGATTCACCGATGCATGCTAGCCTAATAGCGAATGATGTGGACCAGAAGACTGTGGAGAATTTGTTGAAAGCAGTTGAGGATAATGTTAGCTTGTATCAGCGTTATCTCCTGTTGAAAGCAAAGATAATGCGGTTGCCGAAACTTGGCTGCCACGATATTGTTGCGCCTTTGCCTGATGTGCCTGACATGAAGTTTGATTTTGATAAAGCTAAGGATTTGGTTATTCGTGCCTATAGCAAGTTTGATGAAGATTATGCTTTTGCTGTAAGGGATATGTTCGCGAAGAGGCACATTGATGCTGCACCAAGGTTTGGTAAGCAGAATGGTGCTTTCTGTGCTGGTTGGTATAATGGTAAATCGGCTTTTATGCTTCAGAGTTTTAATGGAAGACTGAATGATGTTTACACTTTGGCTCATGAGCTAGGCCACGCTACTCATGATTACTATTTCCAACGGAACCAGACGATTATTAATGGACGGATTTCAATGGTTGTTGCGGAAACTGCTTCAATATTCGGAGAATTGCTGCTTACTGACCTTTTGATTAGTGAAGCAAAGTCTGATGCGGAGAAGAAGGTGGTTCTTTGCAAGGTTCTTGATGGTGCTGGGAGAGTTATCTTTTCAGTGACTGCCCGTGCATGGTTTGAACGGAGCGTTTATGATGCGATTAAGCGGGGCGAGTATTTGGATTACACGACTGCGTGTAAGTATTGGATTGTTGCGAGAAACAAGGCTTATGGTGACACGATTGAATGGTTCAATGAGATGGAGTCTGAGTGGAGCATTTCGCCGCATTATTTCATGGCTAATTTTCGATTCTACAATTATCCATATGTGTATGCGCAATTATTTGTCTATGCGTTGTATCAGAAGTATCGTGAAGAGGGCAAAGCATTTGTGCCAAAAATGAAGCAGATTCTTTCTGCTGGTAGTAGCCTATCGCCTATTGAAATTGGCAGTATAGTGGGTTTTGACGTTTCAAGCAGAGAGTTTTGGTATGTGGGCATGAGACAATATGAATATTTCTTGAGGGCGCTGGAGAAAACTGTAGGCTAAGCATTTTAAAAGACTTCTATCCATATGCCGTCTGGGTCTTCTATATAAGCCCATTTGCCTTCTTTTGACTGCATTTCCAGTATGACACGGTATCCTGCTTTGCGTGCTTCGTCTAATGCTTTGTCAAGGTTTTCAACTTTGAAGGCTAGGTGGTCTAGTGCTTCGCCTACGGCATAAGGGGTGTTGAATGGGCTGTCTTTTTCGTAGTGGTTTAATTCGAGTATAAAGCCATTCTCTGAGCTTTGAAGGACTATGGTTTCGCCTTTGGTTTGTTCAATTTTGCTTCTGTCTATGAGTTTCATGCCAAGTAGCTTCGTGTAGAAGTCTATGGATTTTTGCACATTTGTGACTCTTATTCCAACATATGTGAATTTAGCCTTCATAACAATCATCCATGCATGTAATTATGGTTGCATCCGCTTATAACATTGATTAGGAAAAAACCTTCTTATCAGATATAAACACTAGAGAGTTGGCTATATTGGTTGATTTCATCCTCAAAAACATATGAGTATGCACTGGTAATAGCATGTAAGGTGGAGGATTAGCCGTGAAGGTTTTGTTTGTGTGTTCAGGTAATGCGCATAGAAGTCCCCTAGCTGAAGCTTTGTTACAGAAGATTAAGCCTAATTGGACGGTGGATTCTGCAGGAATAAGCGTGGCCATTCCAATTGCAGCGGAGATAAAAGAGTTTTTGAGAGGGGAAAATGCGGAGCAGTTTTTGAAGAGTAATCCTGAGAGTTTGGATGATAAGCGGCTTGATTATTATGATGTTATTGTGGCTATGGAGAGTAAGCATAAGGATTACGTGTTAAGCTTGTGCCCAGAATGTGAGAGGAAGGTTGTGGTCTGGAACATTAAAGACCCGTACTTTATGGATAGAGAAAATGCTTGGAGAATATACGAACAAATCAAGGATAGAGTCACAGAACTGGCTAAGACGCTTTAGGCAAAACCTCAATCCTTACCAAAATGAACAACAACGTCACCTACTTCTTCAGCATGAGAAAGTTCACCCTTTCCCTTAAGAATAATCGTCAGGACATCTGCATCCTCATCATATTTAATCTTATAAACTTAACCTTTGAAGTAGCAACCAAAGATACCTATCCCTCACAACTCGATAAAAAAGAACCCAGATAAACTTTCAACAATTGATGGTTGTCTAACAAAACAAATTTCCCACTGCTTAACAGATCTACTGCTTAGTCGCGGATTTTTGCCTTAATCCTTGGAATTATTTCCTTCTGCATCTGCAACACGCCAAAAGTTGCAAGCCTATACTTATCATCAACCGTCTTCGCAACTAGATCACTTTTAACAAGCTCACCAAGCCTAGTACTCGCAATCTTCCCACTCTTGCCTAGCTTAAACTGCAACTCCTCCTTAGACATGGCATCACTCCCAACCAAACCCAGCCGAAAACCCACATAATTTGCTAGAAGGCACAACAACAAAGTCTCATTATCTGTTAGTTTATCCTTACTCACCAACAAATTCGCGCCTTCACTGGAAAAAGCAATTAAACCCTCACACTCCCTGACAAGCGCTTGCAAATCAACATTCAAAACAAGCCGTTTTGCAATTTCAAAAGACGGCAAAAACTCGCCAAAAAACCTGTTTAGGCTTAACCAAACATCCTCTAAGCTACCACTAAAAGTCTTCTCAACATCTAGATATTTAACCTGAACAGTGATTTTCTCCGCTTCGCCCATCAACCCATCTTACCCCTAAGCCTAGCCAAAACATTATCCTCAACCCAACGCTCACCCTGCACCGTAAGCTTAAACTCAGGCTTACTGGGATCAGGCTTAAACACTTGACCACGCTTTGTCATTTCATTCAACCGTGCAGGCACCATACACTTAATTCCACTCGAATCTAAAAGCCTCTGTATCTGCGCAGCCGTATTCCGCTTATCCTCAGAAGTGTAAAGCACAAGTCCAATAGCCTCATAATGCGTCAAATTTTCACGCGTAACAATCACAGGACCCTCAGTAGTAAACTCAACAATACCCTTTAACTGTGCGGTAGAAGGAACAAGCCTACTTGAAACGAGACTTGTAACTTTTTCCATGAAATTCTCTGGAAAAGTCTCAAGTGTGCTGAGAACCTCCTGCGGATTTTCACCTTCAACAACAATTTCGCCGAATGGCGTCTTAATGCGAGCCTCAACTTTTACCATTCAGATCACTTCGCCAACTCTTCCTTTTCAGCCAAAATGTAAACTTGACCTGCATCTGTCTTCCAACGCCTAATAATTCCCTTCCTAACCAAACCCAACAGAACCGCCGCCACATCATGCCCAGAAAAATTCAACTCATTCGCCTTCAAAGCGTCCTTCAATTCAGCAACAGTTCTTGGACGCCACTTTCCCCAATCACTCTCAAGGATTCTCAAAACCGCCTCGTCGCATTTTTCTGTTCGCACAATCTTTGGATATTTCTGCGTAACTCTTTCCTTTGCAGTAGTGGCAGCATCAGCCTTAACGGTAAGTGTTGCCACCGTCTTAGGTTTTACAGCTTCAAAGGCACCACGCACATTTGCCATCAAACTCGGCAGATCTGCAACAGTTTGCAAAACCTCTTCGCGGTCTCCACAAAGCTCCACTTCATAATCACCTAGCCTCACACGAAAAACGAAACCTCTACCATGTGATCTTTCAACCTCTCCACTCATCAAACTCATCTCAAAGCATAAGAAAGCATTGACTCCTTTTAGAATTTTCGCATCTTGATATATATCAGTTCTAGGAATATGTGTATTAAATATTAAGATGCAATATTCTATTAGCCATCACCGGCAAAGGGGATACATGTGGCCAGAAAAGGAATCGCAATATGGCTTTTCAGTTCCCTAACCTTCATATCCCTTGCACACCTAATTGACGCAATTTCCGCTATAATCCTTAACACTTCCATTAAGCTTCTGCAGCTTTATCCCTTCATAAATGAAAAACTGCAGGGCATAGCGCCTACCACATATTTCTTGCTAAGCGCAGCAGCAACCTTCATCTTATGGGGAATAACATGTGCAATAGCCTTCGAAAACCCAATGGAAAAATTCCTAAACAAAGTACTCTCAGACGCAAAAAAACAAAGTGCTGTTGAAACCCAACTATTAGAAGATAAAAGCGAAGTGCTTGATGCAATGTGTGAGACAATAGAATCGGACAATCAGATTTTGGCGCAAGTTAAAGATTTAATGTGCAATGTGAGAACAGATGTAAAAGAGATTTACACCTTGAAGGAAAACTTGGAAAAAATAAAAACAGACCTAAATAGTCTAAGAAGAGAGTTCAAGAAAATTGAGGAAAAAATACAGTTCCCAAAGATATGCCCCACATGTGGAAAGCCGTTAATGCCAGAATTCAAAATTTGTCCATATTGCGGCGAAAACATAAAACTTCAAGAAAATATCGTTTCAATGAAAGAATACAGATAATGTAATAAGACATATTACGGAATGCACTTAGCAGTTGCAAAATACATATAAGATTGCAATAATGTATCTTGGAAAAATTATAGAAATTGGCACAATTCCGTTCCAAATCCGAAACGAAAAAGGAAAATTATAGAACTCATGGGAGAAGTCCCATCCGCGATTAATATACAATCAGATTGCAGGTTTCATCCCAGATGCCCATATAAGAAAGCTGAATGCATCGAAAAGGAGCCGCAGTTAATAAAAATTGAAGATTCGCATTCTGTCGCATGTTATCTTGTTTTCACAAACATTGATTTTCAATCGTTCCTCAAATTTTTCAACTTCTTTTCAAGAAGCGCACTAACCAACGCTGCATTTGCTTTCCCTCGTACTTCTTTCATAATCATACCCATTATCAGCCCAAAAGCACTTGCGCCTCGTTCTTCAATCAAGCCTTTATTTGCATCAATTATTGTATCAATAATTTTTTCAACTTCTGCGTTCGAGAACATTCTTAAACCCAGGCTATCAATTGCTTCTTGGAAGCTTTTGTCCTCATGTTTTGAGAGCCAACTGAAGACCTCCGATAAAGCTTCTTTTGTCAGTTCTCCCAAGCTTATGCTTCTAAACATTTCTTTCATCTTGTTTTCCGAAACTCTTTCAATTTGGACACCATCGCGTTTCAATGCCTTGAGGGTTTCTGTCAGAAATGCTGCCACAGTTGTTGGTGAAATGCTGCTTTCTTTCACAATATTCTCAAACAGTTCGCTGTATTCGGAGTCTAGAATCTGCTTAGCCAACTTCTGATTTAATCCATAATCTTTCTTTAGGCGTTCAAGTTTTTGTTCTGGCAGTTCTGGCAAGAGTGACTTGACCCTTTCTATAAAGTCTTGTGTTATCTGCGTTGGAGGAATGTCTGTCTCTGGATACATCCTTGCGGCTCCTGGGCGTGGTCGCATGTAACGGGTTGTTCCATCAGGGTTTGGCGCTCGGGTTTCTTCCGGCACTCCTTTTATGGCTTCGCGAGCTCTTTCTGCGACTGCCTTCAACGCGTCTCGAGTGTTCTCCAGCGTGGCTGCAACAAATACTATTGCGTCTTGTTCTCTGGCTTCGGTTGTTTTCCTTAGTTTTTCAATTTCTTCTTCTGTTATCCCGTAGGCTGGCAGTTCGTCTGTATGGAATATTCCGCCAACTCTTCCCCAAAACCGTGCTCTGTCAGCCATCTCTGTGCCTAGACGGAGATTTGGCGTAAGCTCTCTTTTTAGAAACCCTTTGAATTTTGGAAGTTTCACGGCTAAGACTTGTTGTTTTTTATCTAATGCTTTGCGGATAACTTTGCATTTTGTTTGTTTAAAAACGTCTGTCACATCAAAAAACTCTTCTTTTATCTCTTCTTCTTTCACTTCGTGTTTTCTTAGTTCTTCGCTTATTTTTATGAGGTTTAGTTGACGTTGGACCTCATATTCCACAACAAGCGGGAGCAGTTCAAGTTCCTGTAGCCCCTTGATTTCTGTCAATGCGCCGTTTGGGATTGATATGTTTATGTCTTGGCGGATTGTGCCTAAGCCTCGCTTGGCTTTTCCAGTGGCTCTAAGGATTGTTCCGATGGCTAATGCAATTTCTCCCGCTTCTTTTGGCGAGTTTATGACTGGGGCAGTTGCAATTTCTATTAATGGTATGCCTAGACGATCTATACGGTACCGTATTATGTTGCTTTCTTCCTCGCCCATCTTTCTCGCCGCGTCTTCTTCCAAGCTCACATGTTGAATTGGGACTGCTTTGTTTCCAACTTTTACTGTGCCGTTTATGGCTATTACGCATGTTCTTTGGAAGCCTGTGGTGTTTGAGCCGTCTATGACTGTTTTGCGCATTACGTGAATTTCATCAACGGGCTTTGCCTTCATCATCAAGGCTATCGTTAAGGCTACTTCGACTGCTTCCATGTTGAGCGGGTGTGGGGGTTCTTCGTCCATTTCTACAAGGCATGAAGTTGCTGTATCAGCTTCGTAAAGGATTTTTATTCCTTTTTGGAATTCAAAGTAAGCTGCGGGATCTATTTGGCCTAATTCGCTTTGTGTTGGGCGGAGTTTGCGCAGAAACGTGATTTGCGGTTGTTCTTTGAAGAGTTCAGGTTTGCATTTGCAGAACAGCTTTGTTGACGTGTCTAATTGTTGGTGAACTTCTAAGCCGACTTTCAATCCGAGTTTCTCATAATCTATTCCCAATATGCTATTGACCTCCTAGTCAGTTGCTTGTTTCTTCTATTAGGGTTCGTGGTGAAAACTCGCCTGCAATATTTGTTTTCAATAGTTTCTTAGCTTCTTCGACATCTTTTGTTTGTCCGAAAACCCACATGAGCTTTACAAGGGCGGTTTCTGCGAGCATGTCTTCTAGGGGAATTACGCCTATAGCGAGTAAATCGCGTCCTGTATCGTAGACGTTCATGTTTACGCGTCCCCAGATGCACTGGGAAGTCATGGCGATGAGGATCCCTTGTTTTATGGCGTTTTTTAATGCTTCGTAACAATAGTTGCCTACGTGACCTAAGCCTGTTCCTTCAAGGATGATGCCTTTATAATCATTTTCTACGTACCAGCTGATTATTTTTGGGTTCATGCCAGGATGGAACTTTAGCAATGTGACTTTTTCGTTGAATTCTGTTTTTAGGATAAGTTTTCTTATTGGGTCGCGTTTTTTGTAATCTTCTATTTGCATTGTTATTTTTTGGTTTTGTATTTTTGCTATTGGCGGTGTATTTATGGATTTGAATGCGTCTCTTTTGCTCGTGTGACATTTTCGGACTTTTGTTCCTCTATGCAGTGTTATGGAATCATCTGAAGGTGTCTCATGCATCGCTATGGCTACTTCAGCAAAAGGTGCATTTGCTGCTGCCGTGACAGCGCCTATAAGGTTTGTTGCTGCATCTGAGCTTGGGCGGTCTGCTGACCTTTGCGAACCTACGAGGATGATGGGCACGGGAAGGTTTTGCAGTGCGAAGCTTAGGGCTGCTGCTGTGTAGCCTAACGTGTCTGTTCCGTGAGCTATGACGATGCCATCTGCGCCTTCAGCTATGTGTTTGGCTGTTACGTTTGCTATTTGTGTCCAATGTTTAGGCGTTATGTTTTCGCTGAATAGGCTGAAGAGTATTTGCGTATCTATTCGGGCGATGTTGGCTAGCTCTGGAACAACGCTGTAGAGGTCGCTTGCTGTTAATGCTGGGCGTACGGCACCAGTTCTGTAGTCTACGCGACTGGCTATGGTTCCCCCTGTGCTTATTATAGACACTTTTGGCAGGTTTTCTTGTTGTTTTGGAAGCTGAGGTGGCGAGAAGGTTGGTTTTGTTGCTTTGCCTATTCGCATTATTTTTGTGTATGGCGTTATGCGTACGCCAATGTTGTAGCCACTTTTCAATTTTAGCACTATGTGCTTTTCGTCAGCATATTCAGACCGTGGAATCAAAATGCCTTCATATACCGTGTCGTCTTTTGTTATGCGGATTAAATCGCCTATTTCAACTTCAGCCTTTCTAATGGCTTCTTGTGCTTCACCCTTGTAGCCTGAAAATTCGTCTTTATCACTCATTTTCCTGTTCTCCAATGTTTCAATTGGAAGACATGGGAGTTTGTTATCTTTAACTTTATCGCATGTGCTGATTGACTAGCTCTTTGAGCTTGTTGTAATTTTTGATTCGTTAGATAGTGTTTTTGACATGTAAGCTCCATAATACTCATAGCCAAACCGCATATAATACCGCTTAGTCCCTAAAGCACTAATGACCAAAACTTTCTCCAACTCTAACTCCTCCCTACATATGCGCTCAGCCTCACCCAATAATATACCTCCAAAACCCTTATGCTGCCATGCTTTAGCTAAATGCTTACCAACAGGCACCAATGGTCCATAAACGTGCAACTCACGCACAATCGCACACGCTTTGTCCTTCACCTCAGGCCTATGCGCTTTCGCTGATGGAACACGCAAACGCAAATAACCAATCAAAACATCATTTCCTACGTCTTCTGCTGAAATGAAAATTTCCTCCCCTTCAGAAGCTACGTAACGCGAACTCAAAATCTTCACATCATCAGCATTAGGCTTAACACCATCCATTGCAATTCTATGTCCAACCTCCCTACAGCGAATACATCTACACTTTACACCTTGTTCCCTAAGTCTCTGCTGCACCAACTGACGCAAATTACTCCGATTAACGCCAGCAACAATCAAAGGCGCAGGAATATCCCTCTGAACACGCATAATCCGGACCCATGAAGGCACAAACTTCTTAACACTAATAATAAGCTCAGCAGCCTCTTCATTTGAATAAGGTTCATATTCACCCTTACTATACCAATTATAAGCTTTCGTACCCTTCAAAACCAAACAAGGATAAATTTTAATCATATCAGGCTTAAAATCCGAATTAGCGAAAACCTCTTTAAAAACCTCCAAGTCTTTCTCCAGATTTGAACCAGGCAACCCAGGCATTAAGTGGTAAACTATCTTTAACCCAGCATCCTTCATAATTCGCGTAGCCTCAATCACATCTTGGACACTATGCCTTCTGCCGACTAAACGGTAAATCTCATCATTCGGATTCTGCACGCCTAACTCAACACGTGTCACACCCATGTTAAGCATAGCATCCACATGAGTTTCCTTAGCCCAATCAGGACGCGTCTCCACCGTGATGCCAACATTACGAACATGACTTATCTCAGCATTCTTCTTGGCTTCTTCAAGACCCGCAGATTCTTTATCAGTAATAGCATCTAAACAACGCTGAATAAACCACCTCTGATAATCAAGAGGCGTAGCAGGAAAAGTTCCGCCCATAACAATAAGCTCTATTTTATCAACCCTATGTCCAATAGCACGCAACTGTTCAATACGACTTTTCACCTGCAAATATGGGTTAAATCTATTCTGCAAACCGCGCATTGCAGCAGGCTCAAAACCAGTATAGCTCTGAGGAACACCAAAGGGCGGACCCCCAGGACAGTAAGCGCATGGCTCAGACTGCGGACATGGATAAGGCTGGGTCATGACGGCGATTACTGTAACACCTGAGATTGCCCGCGTTGCCTTTCTGCGCAGAAGTGGCAGAAGTTTCTTTTTCTCTTCAGCTTTTAGTTTAGCGATTATTTCGGCGTTTGACGGCATTTTCGCAAGTTTGCATTTTGCAGCAATGGAAATCTTGGCGCGGTTAATATCGTCATGATTAGGTGATGGAGTGGCCATTAGTTTTTTAATGATTTCTTTTATGGCATTGTTGTCGCTCAAGTAGGCGCCGCCAGAAAAATATTAGAAATAACATGTAGATAAACTGCACTAACTCATAAAGCAAAAACGTAAAGCATCAAAAGATTTACTAATAAATGTAATTGTGCTTTAGATCTGCAAATTTGGTGAAAAAATCATTGCATTTCCGATTTAGTGTCAAACAATACATTAAACGAATACGAACGCTTAGCCGTAACGCTAAACTTTACTTGACAGCAACTGTAATGCAAGGCCTAAGCTCTGGAATCTGGGGAGTAATCTTCTACCTTTACCTAAACCTTCCAGAAGTAGGGTTTCACCCCGACTTCATAGGTAACATGTTCACTGCAAGCGCCTTAGCCACGGGATTCGTAGCATTGCCAGCTGGTTTAATCTGCGAACGAATAGGCTTAAGAAAGGCGTTGCTAATCAGTTCTACTGCTAACCTCTTTAATCTAGCGCAAATATTTGTTTTGCAGGCTCCACTTCTCCTTTTCGCCAGCCTTGGTTCTGGGTTAATAGGCACAATCGGTTGGGTTGCTTCTGCACCGTTTATGACGGAAAACAGTCGCGAAGAAGAGCGAACTTACCTTTTTAGTGTTAGCTGGGCTTTCATGATTATTATGGGTGTGATTGGCAGCTATATTGGCGGAGTTATGCCAGATGCAATTAACATCTTTGCGCGTTTACCAATTGGCGAAAATGGTTCTGCTTTCGGTTATCGTGTTGCACTTGGAATTTCTGTCATGCTAATGATTGTTTCAGTTATTCCAATAGTGTTAGTTAGAGAAGAGAAAAAACTTGAAAAGCGGAGAATGGTTGACCTCTTAAACCTGCGAAACATCAAAAGCCCATCAACAATTATAAAGTTCATGATACCAACAAGCATAATAGGCTTCGGTGCCGGGTTTATTGTGCCACTTTTCAACCTGTTTTTTAAACTAAAGTTTTCAGCTTCAACCGAGCAAGTAGGCATAATGTCCGCTTTAAGCAGCATAACATTAGGCATAGGAACACTTGTTGCTCCATTACTTTCTGAAAGATTAGGCAAAGTGAAAAGCGTGGTTTTATGTGAGTTCTTATCCATGCCTTTCATAATGCTAATGACCTTAGCTCCAAACTTAACCTTAGCTTCTACTGCATTTATAATTCGCAATGCTCTGATGAACATGTCAGGTCCAATAAACACTACCTTGCAAATGGAGTTGGTCACTGAAAAAGAACGAGCTACTACAAGTGGTCTCATGATTATGGCGGATAATATTCCTCGAGCCGTAACTGCTTCTGTTTCAGGAAGAATGATGAGTGAAAGCGACTTTTTCACTCCTTTTCTAGTTACAACAATTACATATTTTATGGCAAGTTCGCTATATTATTCGTTTTTCAGGAAAGTGGAGGCTAAAAGATAAAGCTTATTTTGCACAGTACAACTGTGCCCCTTCAAGTCGCATCTTCAACCATGCTAAATTTTTTGCGCATGCTCCATGTACAATAACTGTTTTAGGGTTGATTTTTGGCGTAAACTATTTTTCCGTTAACAATCGTCATTTCCACTCTGATGTTTTTAATCTTATCTCCTGGAACATTGAATAAATTATCTGATAAGATAGTTAAATCGGCGAGTTTTCCAATTTCAATAGAACCTTTCCTGTTTTCGTCAAACGAAGCATAGGCAGCATTCAAAGTGTAAGTCCTTAAAGCCTCATCCAAAGCAAGACTTTCTTCAGGAAAACTCTTCCTTGCCATAGCTGCCCAAATACCCAATAACGGATTTATTGGTTCCACTGGGCAATCTGAACCAGAAACAACAATTAATCCTTCATGCACAAGAGTTTTAAACGGGTAAGTCCAACGAGCTCTAGCATCGCCGATGCGTTTTGTTACCCAAAAATCAGAGATGATAAAGTGGGGTTGAACAGAAGCTATTAAGTGTAGATGTTCCATTTGTTTAATCAGTTTGGGGTTTAGGACAGAACAGTGTTCAATTCTGTGTCTATGATTCTCTCGTGGAAAATTCTGTAATGCATTTTTGAAAGCTTTTAGAACGTTTTCTATAGCACGGTCACCTATTGCATGAACAGCCAACTGTAAATAGGCCTTGTGTGCTTTCAAAACAAGCATATTCAGAGTTTTCTGATTGTAAAGCATTATGCCCCTTGTTTCAGGCCTATTAGAATAAGGCGCTTTCAAAGCTGCAGTGCAAGCGCCCAGTGAGCCATCAGCAAGAATTTTTATAAAACCTATCTTAAGCATATCATTCCCAAAACCAGTAATCAGCCCCAAATTAACAATTTCATCCAACAACTCCACAGGAATACCTATGTAAACTCTTAAAGGCAACTTTCCTTCAGAACATAGTCTCTGCAATATGCCTATTTCTTCAGCAGAATTTACAATCCAATGAACACCAGTAAGCCCAGATTCAACAGCTTTTCTGCAAGCTGAAAGACAAGCATCTTCAAGCTCCTTTGTCGTAGGTTTTGGCGTTACTTTCCAAATTAGTTCCAGTGCGTTTTCACGTAAAATCCCATTAGGCTCACTTGTGGTCATATCTAAATCTATCTGTCCGCCTTCAACTACAGTTTCCCTTGTTATACTCGCTAACAGCAATGCTTTGCTATTGACAACGCCAATATGTCCACACACACGCAATAGAAAAACAGGCTTATCTGCAACAGCCTTATCCAAGTCCCAGCGAGTTGGATAACGTTTTTCAGCAAATTTTTCTTGATCCCATCTTCCACCAAGAATCCATTTTTTCTCAGGATTTTCATCAGCATAACCTTGCAGTTTTTGCTGCATTTCCCTTATGGATTTTACATTTCTAAGGTTTAAGCCTTCCAAAGACATGCCGAAACCAGTCATATGCACATGACAGTCAACAAGCCCTGGAACAACAGTCCTACTCTTTGCATCTATAACTTTAGTTTCCTTGCTGATGTATCTTTGAATTTGCTTGTTTGAACCTACAGCCACTATTTTCTCGTCTTGTATTGCCAAAGCTTCAGCTTTTGGCTGTTTAAAATTTAGAGTCAGCACATTAGCATCTAAAATTACAAGTGAAGCTTTTGACATACTGCAAAATTACAGCGCTAACAAAATAAAAGGTTTAAACCCAATTCTGCCCAGGCTTACGTTGAAGCATCAAACGCTTCTCATAGTTCCGCCTATTCTTAATTCTTGGGCAAGGACCCTTTTTCGAATTAGGCTGTATTTTAGGAGTCTGAGACCTAACTTTTCCAGCTTTCGAAAGTGAACCATGAGTAGGCATTTACCTAATACACCCTTTTCTAGCAAAAGCAGATAGCAACTCTTAAACCTTTTCATATGTAATTCCATTTTGGGCGGGGGTCGCCGAGCATGGCCAAAGGCGTAGAACCGTCAGCAAAGATGGCGCGAACGCTTCAGGAGCCTATCCCGTAGGGGTTCGTGGGTTCAAATCCCACCCCCCGCACTAAAAGTTGAGATGCGGGTTTAAATTCTCGGTTTTTCATCCTTCATGTAGAGTTTTGACTGATTTTTCACACAAGTCTTAAGAAATAAAAAAAGATATAGGATAATTGGTGAATGAAATGGTGAAAGTTTTTGTCGTTTATGACACAAAGTATGGCAACACAAAGCTTGTGGCAGAAACGATCGTGGAGGGAATGAGAGAAGTCGAGGGAATAGAGACTGCTATTAGCGATGTTGAGGAAGTCGACCTTGAAAGGGTAGCTGATTATGATGCAATATTGATAGGGTCGCCAAACCATTGGGGAGGACCTGTCCGTGGTATCAAAAAGCTTATTGACAAACTTGGCAAACTTGACCTAAAGGCCAAATGGATAGCTGTTTTTGACACCTATATCAAAGGAGATTTCGAAAAGGCTGTGAAGAAGATGGAGAAGAGAATAAACGAAAAGGTTCCCAGATTGAAACTGATTATTCCTGGGCTGTCTATAAAGGTTGGAGACATGAAAGGCCCCATCGTAGACGGAGAGCTTCCTAAATGCAGAGAATTCGGAAAGAAAATAGCGAATAAACTTAAAACTTGACCACCTATCTTAGAAGAGACTTCTAGAAAACAACCCCTCATGTGCTTATATGTGCGCACAGAAAAACAAGGATTTAAACTTAGGTTTGGATCTATTTCCTAGCG